>ERZ835880.83-NODE-83-length-108809-cov-8.383977_pt1 | contig 108809 bp, 90 predicted proteins | sample MGYA00519944_ERZ835880 | MGnify/ENA primary metagenome ERZ835880 (study PRJEB31850, sample SAMEA3708787) | human gut metagenome | biome: human gut; feature: human-associated habitat; material: faeces | place: China | collected 2014 ... | reverse complement strand
GACAGCTTAGTAAAGTGCGCCCATTTATGGTTGTCCTCTACTTTCTTTCACACTAAGTTACCTCCTTAAATAAAATTGTTATTTTATATATACATCAAGGTATCTTTCATAAAAACTCAGTTTTAATTTATTTTTTTAGCAAATTTCTAAAATACATTGTTATGCTTCTCCATAACTCCTGGTCTGACCCTGTAACCTCCAAACCCGCGTCACTCTGTTCATTAAATTCCGTGGCAATCTCCCTTAATCTTGAAAAATCAAGTGGCTGTCCTGTCAATTTTGCAATTACAATACGTTGCTGTTCATCTTGTAAATCCTGAAATAATCCCATAATATTCTCCTTTAAATAATAAATTACGTTTGTTATTGGCAGGTCAACCACCTAATTTAATCATTCACTATTCATAATTTTATAAATTAATAATTTGGTGTTGCATAGCCCAATACATAACTGCTGTTAATGGTTCTTTTAGCATTTTTAGTAAACCGAACAACTTTATAGTTTCTGTCAGAGCAAACAATATTTCCCTCCACTGTCTGTAAATATCCATTTACCGGTGCTGAAGTTATCATTCCAACATGACATGAACTATTTCTTGAACCATTTGTATAATACACAACGTCTCCTGCCTTTGGTGTATAATTTCCTCCATAATAACAACTGTAATGAAATTGTCCTCGGCTTTTAAATGTATTTACCGCAGACGTACAGCTTACATTCTTAGGAATCGCATTATTTGAACCTGTTATCTGATAGCAGCAATACGCTTGAAAAGCCATACACCATGCATACCCACTTCCTGATACCTCTCTTCCATAGTACCATGTATTATACTTTACATTATTATTTCCTCTATAATCTCCGGTACCTAACTGGCTAAGTTCATAATCAACTAATTTTTGTATAATTGACTCTGATGATGTATTACTACTTGTCAAATCTCTATTATTATTTCCTGTGACATATGTATTTATATCTGATGTTTTTGAGAATGCATACTTGAAGCCTCCTGAAACCGGATATTTTATTTGTGTAAAATCTCCCCTCGTTCCAAGTATCATAACCGAATCGTTCCTATCAACATATCCATATGTATTGGCTGTACTGTCCCTTCTGTATGTGGTAAACCTTCCTGACGCTGTATATGTTAAACCTCCGGTCGCAGTTAAGATATTTCCTGTTGCAATATATCCCGTTTTGTAACGTCCCCCTGAAACAGGATAAGTTACTTTTGTATAACGGCTTGTCACAACAATAACCTGCACTTCATCTGTCGGATAAATCCAGCCATAACCTCTTGTCAACGCTGTATTAGAATACACTCTGACATTAGATGTACCGATAATATATCCTTTCCTTGTTGCTGCGTCTGCTCTCGTTGTTCCTCCCACAAACAATGTGCCCGCCAACATGATACATGCAAATACTGCCATCAAAAAATATTTTCTGCAATTTTTCATAACACTCACCTGTCCTTCCTTCCGTTCAAATGCTGTTACACTTTTTTGTTTCATTAGAATCTTTTTGTCCATAGTAGATACCTCCTTCTCTTGTTCCAACCTGTCTACTAATACATCAGGCATCCTCTGAACTTTACTCACATTTCTTCAAACTTTTTAGAAAAATCACTTACGATGTTTTCATGTTCCAATTTATACACCATAAGCCGTAACAGATACTCCGGCATTCCCCGCTTTCCGTGTTCCCACTCCTGCAGAGTTCTTCTTGGAATATAAAAATATTCTGCAAAGGACTTCTGTGTCCATTCGGTTGCACCTCTTAATTGAAGTAAAATAGTTCTCAGGTTATTTTTATTCATCATGCACGAACTCTCCTTCCTGTCTTTCTATATAAACATCAGTGAAATCTACAGAAAAACTCAAAAAAGTTCTACTTCTTTTAAAAATCATTTAAATAACCATCAACTCATTTTTCCTCTAATCATTTAACATATTTTGATAACATACAAATCCTGCCCAATAATATGGTGAACTAAATATCTTTCTTTCGGGATCCATACTTAATAATTCATCCAGTATTTCATTCGGAATACTCTTAATTGCATCATTCCCCGTAATATAATAATATATCTCACCTACTGTCATATTTCGCATTTTCTCTTTTGCTTTCATCAAAGATTCTTCAACAGATTTTCCTGAACTCCATCCTTCTGAAAACAACTGCATTAACACCGCAGTAGCAAAATCATCAACCTCCCATAATGACGAAACAATATAATTAACACCTGCTGCCGCAAAAGCAATATGTAGTCCTGCTATATGATTTAAACCATAGAATACACTATTTCCTGAATTGCATGCCGACAACACCACTAACTCCGTTCCGTTCAAATTCATCCTGCTTATCTCGTCAGCCGTCAATACTCCGTTCCCATATGTATCCTGCTCTATTCCCGAATCCATCCAATCCACAATTCCGGCAAAAGACAAAGCACTGGAATACCACACATTTTCTATATCCTCTCTTTCTGAAAAACCATGTGTTGCAATATGAAACATTCTATAACCCGGTCGAATACAGTTTTTCACCGCTTTCTTGCCAATATAACACTCTTTTCCATATATATTAGCAATACTCCTTGCTTCATATTCACTAAAAGGTAATGGAATCAGATGCATTCCCCTTTTTCCTGATATGATTTCATCGGAATAACTGTCTTCTAAACTATAACTTGGATTTCCAACAATACAAATATCCGTTAACTCCGAACTTTCACTTCGATAAAATAATTCTCTCACCGTCTGCATATACACAGTCTTACATCCCTGCAGTTTTGGATTCTGCAAAAAAATCATATCAAATGGAATATTGGCATCTGCTTTGTGAGGACAAATATATATCGTTTCTATTCCATTAACATCATCCATGCAATTACCAAATAATTTTTTATAAATATCCTCTGCTTTTTTCTTATACTTTCGATGAGAGTCCTGTACTGTTTTCAAAAAATCTTCCAATATATCCATTAGTTCTGCCACATTTTCATTTTTATGACAGCGTAGCGTAACTCCATCTTCTTTTATCAAAATAAAACATTCCAGCATATCATACTCATAATATACTTTGATGTCTTCTATCGGCTGTAGATACAAATCCGATTTTGAAAAAAACATGTCCAGTACAATAGAATGATTCGGCACATTCCGTATAAATTCATCAATAGAATAATATGGTATCTTATTACGTTTTCCATATTTTACAGAAAACAAATTTCCCAGTTCAGTTAATCTGCTCTTCAACTCTTCTATGGTTTCTCTATTTGCTGCCTGTGAAAACAAACCACTCGACATTTGCGCAATTGTATCCTTAACATTATTTACTTCTATTAAAACATCACAAAGTTCCGTATTATCCGCAATCTGCTTATCTCTATATTTCACAATTGTCGGTAATAAATTTTTATAATTTAATATGTATTCAAATCTTATCTCATCGGACGTAAATTTTAATAATGAAGAATACGCAAATACAAAGGCACATTCAGCATTTATAAGTGCTTCAAGCATTCTATCATTATCTATATAATATTGACATTGTTGAATATGCTTATACAATTGGGTCATTAAATGTCTGCCACAATTTTTTACCTTTGTTTCTTCTTCTAATTCACCATACTCTCTTAGCAACATTACCATCTGCGGTAAATAAAATACAAACTCCCATTCCGGACATTTCTCTTTCATATATCTGTCATATGCCTTATTCAAATAATCAATATAATTCCCTTTGCACAATTTAGAAAACATTACTGAAACCAAATCCAAACCGGATTTTTCAGTTATATAAGCAGAACGAAAATCATTTGATTCTCTTCTTTTTTTTAGGAGCAGCTCTGCCTTTTTATAAATTTTATCATTTAATGTAACCTTACATTTTTGTGCAAGATCAATAAAAGAAAAATAAAGATTTGATAAATATGTCTCTTCCTCAAAATCCTCCATAATTCCTTTTTCAAATGCTTTTTTTAAAACATGAAATGCCAGACGATGTTCTCCTTTCATAGACAATGTAACAGTATACCCTTGAAACATCCGATGAATTTCATCCATATCTTCAGTCTGTATTTCATTTTTCAAATATTTTATATATAAAAATCTCCCCAAATCTTCAGCATGATTCAATTGCCCGCATAATGCATAAGAAAACATCAGCTGATTTAGAAAAAATAATTTAAAAGTACTGATTTCATCATCAAATTCTACCTGTTCTAAAATAGTTGTTCCATAATGAATTGCCACAGCATAGTTCCCTAATTTTAAATGATATGAAGTGCCAAAACCATAAGCCATAATCTTTAAATACTCTCTTCTCTGTGTTTCAATTTCATTATCTTTGCTTAAAGCAACTGCTTCCTCTAAAATCTCTTCAAACAATTCACTTGATTTTCCCTCAAGCATCAACGACATTAAATCAATCAATAAAAGAGCATACTGTGTCTTAATTATTTTAAATTGTTCTTCAGAAACATTATTTTTCACAATATTTCTCAAATATATAAATATGTCTCTGCTCTCTTGTTTATCTACATCAGAATCATACAAAAGGTGGTACCTTGTATAATTACACTCTACTATCCAATTTAAAAGCTGATATTCTTTTATCCCACCGACCATCTCCAATGCTCTATCAATACAAGACAATACCTTAATCAAATCTCCCTGCTTTTCTGCATAAGCAGCTTCATCGTTCAACCGGATGACTTTGTTTATAAGCTTTGAATTTTTCTTTTTTCCAAACATAAACTGTTCCTCCCAGATAGACGATATCAATCATCAAATATAAGCCAATCCCTGTTTCTCTCTTTAAATATTTCAAACAAAATATTTAAAGTTTTATCATCCTCCACCGGATAATATTCGCAAGAATTTTTCTGGACATTTTCCTGCATAATATAAACATCTTCCGAATCCAATTCATCCACTGACAGCATAAAAGCATATGTCTTATTTTCATACTCTACCGTATCACAAATTTCCATTTCAAAATCTTCTTCATCTGAAGAAAAAATACAATAATTGCCGGCAAGGTCTTCAATTTTCATTCCGTCTTCTCCCTAATAATCAATTCATAATTACTATCTTTAACATCAATGATAATTTCTAAACACTCCTCCATTTCATTATGTGTAAAAGGAATAATTTTCTCTTTCCCATTTTCAACATACACGACCTCATACTTTCCATCACCAAAATATTCATCATCCAATCGAACTGTTAAATGATTACCCTGTAAAGAAATAGAAGAATATTCCGATTGCTGATTGACAAAAACCTGGTTATTTTTATTACCTTCACCTCTAGCTGCTGCAAATTGTAGTTCCGGCATAAAATTCCATAACTTTGCCACCGTATTTTCCAAAGTTTGGTTTACAGATATCTGCAACTTTCCTGCAACATCATTAATTTTAACAAATATATTGTCATGTCCACTTTCACCAATTAACATATCTAAATCTAATAAATTTTTCTCACATAATTCATACGCTGCAACGATACCGATACAAAATTCTTCATAGCAGGATTGACATTGCACCATATGCATTTTAGCCTTGACAAGTTCATCTGAAAGTATCTTTTTTCTTAAATAATAATATGTCAATTTATCTATCTGATTCTGTGTCAAATGATTCATGTCTGTCACCTCCATAAGCTTTCAAATAGTCATCTGCTTAAATCATAAATAATTTTTTCTGCTCGTCCAACAGCAGCTTTCCGAAACTCTTTATCTTGACACATCCTCCTTTTGGTGTCTTCGTATAAACGCATTTCCACTCGAGACGGCCAATTCTTTATCCGCAAAGTACCAAATTCATCTGTAATAACTATATCTTTAACAATTTTCCCTTCATACTCGTCTTGTAGAGCAAGTCGATATGGTTCTCCCCAAGAAAATGGCATTCCAACTATCGGTTCCTGCAAATATAGTTTTTCAAATTCCTCACTCAGAAACCCTGTTGTCTGCTCATTCATTGCATCCACTGCCCATTTCAGGAGGATAGAACTGTTCCTGTTAATATCTCCGCCGATTTCACCATCTCTAAACCATGAATTTCCATTCCCTCTTGCTGACATACGATTTATGTTTTCTTTAAACAAATCATCACTACTTTCCTTAAGCATCATAGGTAATAACGATGTATAACAATATGTAATCATCTGATACGGAATTTCTTTATTATCCATCAATGCCTGTCTAAAAAATCCAAGTACCCTCTTATCAGAATCATTCTCTTCCTTTGCAAGCACATCTCCCAAAACATCCGACGAAGTATTATCTTCCCGTTTATTTTTTGCATTAATTCTTTCGATATCATCCGTATCATCATTTTCAAGCTTTGTTTTTTCAGAATACACTTTATTTTTATTCAGAACATGATGATACGCATGCTGCACTATATTGTACAATAATCCAAATATTCCCTGCTCAATCACAGAATCCTGCAATCCCCTTATACACATTTTAAAAAAATCCTCACATGCCTGATCCAAGATTATATCTGCATAATCCGGTGGCCAGGCAGACTTTCTTGCATAGTTTACTGCTAAATCATAAAATTTGTAATAAATTACCCTGCATACAATATCCATTGCCTGAGAATTATTTCGTATAAGTGATTCAGCCAAACTATTTACAACTTCTGCCGCATCCTCTCCATCATGAATCACTGTCAAATATCTTTCACGGTAATAAGCTCTTGAATCTTGTAACATAATTTTGCTCCTTTACAGTTGTTTCAATGCTTTCTATTATATTCGTCAAATTATTTAATACCAATAGGCTTTAGCATTTCTATCACTTCACTCTAATTTACTTTTCTTAAGATTTTTTCATAGTAACTACTATCTGAATCAGGCTTAAATTCCTGCGGTCTATATTCTGTTTCAAACTCGATATTATCCGGCCCATCATAATTTGCTCCATATGTATTAAAATAATAATGATGTGTCTCATATCTATGTAAAATTCTTATTATTATTGGGTTTTTCTTTTGAACTTCAACAGAATAATTACCTCTCACAGAACCTTTATTACATACAATTCGTGACATTTTATCTTCAGCCCATTCCTTTCCCCGGTAATGTAATTGCAAAGCTACAAGTTTTTCAGCCATCTTATCCACATTTGAACCGTTTTGTAAAATCTTATACATCTCCTCTAATTTTGAATTTTTATTTTTCCCCTTACACATTTTCTTATATTTTTTTGCAATCTTTTTCAATTCTTTAATATCACCATTTTCAATATAATATTGTTGTTTCTCATATAACTTATTCAAATATTTGTTTAAATAACTCTGTGCTTTTACATAATTACTGTCCCTAGATATCACATTTAAATAATGTATTATCGTTTTTTCCTTTTTTCCCTTAGCTTTTGCTAAACTTCCTTTCTTATACTCAGCCTTTGAAATATCTAGATTATCAAGTGTATTTTTAAGCTTTTTATTAATTATATACCCTGCACTATCGCACATAGCATAATATTTTTGTCTTTCACTCTTGTATTCCTTCGTGCTTAAATCACCGCTATTATATTCATTTATAAGCTTTTTATCCGCATTTGACTCTGTGATATAAAGTACACCTTTTGTCACCATTGAATCAAATCGCCTTATACCATCTTGTAATGTTTTATTTTCCTGTGAATACTCGCTCGCCTTAACAATATTATTATTCCACATCGCACCTAATACTTTCTTTGCAGGTACATGATTAAATGTGAATAATGTCGCTGCTACTGCTGCAACAAAAATTAATGCCGCTGTTCTGCTCTTTTCATATGAACTGTTTATTCCTTTTAAATTATATTTTTCAAAATATGCATTTACTCCGTTCTCCTGTAACCCGGACATCTGAACTATCTCTTTTTCCGCTGAATTCAATTCACTTATTCTGTTGTTCGCTGCCATAGCCTCAATTTTATTTTTTGTAGCTCCAATCAATCTGCTTCTTTTAGTCAACTCACTGTTTTTTCTATATAATTTTAAGTTACTCAAAGTATCTCTAAAATCAGGTCTACAGCCATACGCAAAAACACAGCCTGATACTACATCTAAAATTACAAGTCCAAATGTATATGACTTATTAAATACTCCACTGTCAAACTCTTTACTTGTGGCAAACATAATTCCTGATATTAATAAACCACATCCTAATAAGATAACTAATAAAACTATCGCAAAATCAAAAACTATTTTTGCTTTACTTTTAGAAAGAAGTCCATCCAGCCCATTTCCTGCAAATCTTCTAAATGCATTTTCAAATCTTTTAATAAATTCATATGTAGCTTCAACCGATTGCTTTGCTGTATTATTTTGAGATTTGGGATTTTCAATCTTAAATTTTCCCTTGCAATATGCCTGTGCAACACACATAGGAACAAGAAAATTTCCATCGACTAAACACAAATTGCTTTTTTCACTCTTTGCAATAATCGCACTATTTATAAATCCATTTTCACCATCCTTTTGTGTACACAATAGCATTCCTGAATTTACAATACCTTTGTCATAAACAAAAATTTCTATTATATCCGTAATTAAATTCTGTAAAGCAAACAAATTTCTCACAAAACCACAAAATACTTTATAGTCTTCCAAACCTTTAAGTTCTTCTTTTAATACCTCTTCTCCATGATCTAAACGTTTTTTATACTCACCTGCTTTTGCATTCCCGGTAGTATCAATATATTCCCAATTATTTTTCTGTCTTATATAATCACATATTATTCTGACATAACAGGTCTGCATAAAAGTATCTCTAATACCTGTTACATTATTATTTTCTTCATCACAAAAGGCTAACAATACAATCAGTTCTAAAATTTGCTCTACCTTAGAACCTTCCATACTAATCTCATCTAGTAATCTGTAATCCAAACCATATATGTTTATAAGACACGCCTTTAATCGCTCACTTTCCTTATAATCATTTAAAAATTCCAATACCGGACTGCCTGTTTCATCATCGTTTGTATTTAATATTTTCATTGCCTGGTCGATATTATCACTTGAAAAAGTATCTTTTATAAAATGATTCAGATTCTTTATTTTGCCTTTAGTATATACATTAACTATATAACTATCCATACTGCCACTTTCAGCATTTTTATAACACATTTCTGCCAGATAATATTTAGCTAATCGAATGGATTTTTTTGCCATATCATTGAGATATTCAATATTTTTCATGCAACCATAATAATCTACATTTTGCTTATCATTATCGGATGAATTTTCATCTACAAAGCGAATCTGTGGATAAAGTAACTCCTTTAAGGCACGTGAACTCACCAGCTCATCAAATTCATTTCCGTCTGCACTTTCAGCATCTTTATATAGCTCTTCTGCTACAGCTCTATAGTCTGTATTTCCATTTTCATCTTCATAAATATGACCTTTCCATGCAAATGCCATATTCTTTCCCAATAGAGCTACTATCTCGGCTAAAGCTGCGTGTTTTGAAATATCAGAAGATATATTTTCATAATCATATTCTATATTGCTAATCCTGTCCGATGAATTCTTATAATCCATCCCAAGTTTGTTCTTATAATTTTCTCCCAGTCTTCCTCTTGTTACTTCCTCAATTCCCTTTTTCCAGCTAAGAGCCATCGCTCTGGCAAGTTCTTCCTCCGAATGGCAATCTTTTGAGTCAAACTGATACATATACTGTGCTTTTTTATCTTTTTCTGTTGGATTATCAACTTCCAGAACAGCACCATCTAACCAAGCCATTACCTCATTATATCCCGCACGTTCCAGATAATTATAACGAAATAAAGCCCTTACAAGATTTACCATTCTTTGATTTTTTTCTAAATTTGGTGGGAATTTGAATTTTGCACATCTACACGCATCTGATGTACCACTTGAAAACATTCGTTTTGCCGTTTCCTCATACATACTGCAATAAATATCACATATAACAACTCCTAATTGAAAAAAATCATATTTTGAACTAGCAGTAACTTCTATTTTACCGTTTCCCAAATTTATACTTTGCCCCGTTGAAAAATCAAATTCCGGTGGTATATATCCTCGTGTCCCCTTTGCCGTCTCTGTTACCGCAACATCACTTATAGCTAAATCAGCAGAAGTAACAATGCCATAATCAATAATAATTGGTCTTTCTAATTTTTTATCACCATTTTTATTTCCATATAAAATATTATCCGGTTTTATATCTCTATGATAATATCCCTTACTATGCATTATATTTAACGATTCACTTATATTCTTTATAAGTTCAATTATTTCCTGTTCTGACAATGTATGATTTTTCAAATATTCAAATAAATTCTCTGTTCCAGAATAATCAGGCAAAATATATGCTCTATCGCCTCGTTCCTCTACAAATCCCCTATCACATATTTCCATCAGACCATCCTTACAATCAGGTTGAACGGCATCGATAAAGTCATCAATATGTGTATTATATTTTTTATTAAAGTAAATCTTAGCAACATATCGTTTCTTTGTTTCAATACATTCAACATGATATAATTCAGCCTCTCCACCTTCATTGAAACATTCACCGATAGTTTTGTAATGTTTTTCCCCACTCTCATTAACGATTACTTTTTCTTTACTGCCATTGTTATTGACATTATTTCCATAAAATTTTCTTCTATTTTTATGTACCGCTTCATGCATAAAATTATCGTTCTCATCCTCAGCCATAGCGGGTAATGTATCTGTATTTGAATTATCTGAAATATTCGTCAGTGCACTCGTCTTTACATTTTTTGACATTTCGGGCAATGCACTCGTCTTTGTATTTTCTGACATATTCGGTAATGCACTCGTCTTTCTGTTCTCTGACATATCCGGTAATGCACTCGTCTTTCTGTTCTCTGACATCCCCGGCATTACACCTGTCTTTATTTCTTCCGTCTTTACTTTTTTATCCATATATTATTTTTCTCCTCTTTCATAAATCGTAATCAAAAAATAATCATTTATTCTATAGATACAGCAACGATAAATTCTTTTATTCATTTTTCTCTATAAGCACTACTGTTTCATTGTCCTGTCCGCCTTTATCATGCGCACATCGAATTATCTTTTTTGCTTTTTCTCTTAAAGACACATCCTCTGAAAGAATATTTTCCAATCCTTCAATCTGAATATATTCGTGTATTCCATCCGTACAAAGCATAAGAACATCATTATATATAAAATTCTCCCTGTGTTCCGTAACTGTTATCCAGTCAGTTGAAAAGCCTGCCGCACCTAAACATCTGGTAATGACATTTTTCTCTGGGTAATTTTTTGCAGTTTCTTCATTCAAAAGTCCCATATCCAATAATTCCTGAACTTTAGAGTGGTCTCTTGTCAACTGACGCAGATAACCACCCCTAAATCTGTATAATCTGCTATTTCCGACATTATATGAAATCAACTGACTTCCCAATATTCCAACTGCACACAATGTAGTGCTTAATATTTTTCCATAATTATTTTTTACAAGACTGCTATTTGCCTCATTTATACATTGGATTATTTCTTCTGATTTTCTGGAATTACATTCTTCAATGCAATAAAGTACATAACGCGATGCCAGCTCACTATTTTCAATAGAACCTACACCATCTGCAACTGCAAACAATCCTCCCTCTATCAGAGACTCACCCTCAAAGATTCCATCATGTATCACTGAATGCTTTAGCATCGCAGCATCATCATTTGTTTCATGAACTAAACCTCTATCAACAACACCAACATATCTCAACATTTATATCACCCACAAATCAATTTTGCTATACCATCTGTTTCTGAAATATCTATAATCTGTACTACACTGCCTTTTTCAATATGCTTATCAAACACATAATTAGATAACGGCGTAATAAAATACTCCTCTACAACATTTCCAACACCTCGTCCACCTTCTTCAAGATTTCCAAGAACTTTTTCCTCTATTTTCTTCCATACATTTTCACTTAACTGAATTGTAATCGCTTTTGTTTCCTTAATTTTCCCGCATATTTTATTTATCTGAGATTTCATAATCTCCTTTGCAGCATCCGGTTGAATAAAATTAAATACTATTAAATTCTTTCCAATTCTGTTTAATACTTCCGGCTTTCCCTTTTGATGAAAATAATCCTGTATTCCCTCTGTGACCGTACTTTCAACCTGTTCATAAGGCATATTGATGTCTACAACTCTTGTCTTAACACCTCCAATGTCTTTATAAATTCCAAGATTACTTGTAAATACAATTAAAGATTCAGAAAAATACACTGTATTTCCCTGCCCATCTGTCATTCTTCCATCTTCAAGAATCTGCAGAAATTTATCCCATATACTTGGTGACGCTTTTTCAATCTCGTCGAAAAGTAATAACGAAAAAGGATGTTCCTTAATTACATTTGTTAATTGACCTCCTGCTTCATAACCAACATATCCCGGAGGTGCTCCAAACAGCTTCTGTGCCGAATGGCTTTCAGCATATTCACTCATATCAAATCTTCTGCACGCACTTTCATCCCCAAATAAAAGTTCCGCCAAAGATTTCGCCAGTTCTGTCTTTCCTGTACCAGTTGGTCCGGCAAAAAACAAAATTCCTTTCGGTTTTGAATTAGAAGAGTGCTGCAATCCCGACAAACCTGTTTTTGCCCTTTTTATTACAGATATACTTTTCTGAACAGCTAAGTCCTGTCCCTTTACTCTGCGTTTAATTTCCTGTTCTGCATTTTCAATCTGACCTCTTTCTATCGCATCCCACGGATTTTCTTTAATTCCATATTTATACAGTGCAGTAACATCTAAAAGACTTCTCTCTCCCTCCGGCTGAACCATCTTTAATTCCATTATTCCTTTAAGGTCAAGTATCTTCATTCCATCAGTTATATCTATAAAATGATTAATTCTCTTTTCCTGCTCATCAGATGTTAAATCACTATTTTTTTCCTCAAAGAAATCACGATATAGATTAACATATTCCAAACGAACAGCCTTGTCTGGTGTTGGTAAAATAATATTCTTAACATTTGGATTATCCAAATAAAACCACGCTGGAATATCATTAATTTTATCAACAATCATTATTAACAAATTTTGTCTCTTTACCTTATCCACTTTTCCTACATTTTTTCTTGCATTCATTGATGCATAAAGCAAATTCATAAAAATCGCACGTTCCGCATCCTGCATCCGAGTCGGGTCTGCAAGTGTCTGTGATGCAAAATTCACACAAAAAACAGATGGATTTCTATTTTCAATCAATATTTTCTTAATATATTCACTTGCTTTTAATGTGTCACACATTATAGCACTTCCAATCTGATTATTTATCCTTATTTCATCCTGTGTCTCTTCCATATAATGATATGCTTCTAAGCATTGTCTGTCCGATTCTGATAATTGAGATTTATTTTCTTCAAATTCCGTCATTGTTTCAGAAAAAACTGACACAGCACTCTTTTGCTTATTTCTGTTATAAAACCCATTGACCGGATCATAAAAACATACATTATATCCATTTGCAGATAATATTTTATGAATATAATTATCTAATTTTAAAAAATTATCACATTTTTCATTATTATCATCCAATACAGGATATTCATCATAAATATTTCCCTCTATCACAATACAATTTTTTATTTTTGTAAAACAATCAAATTCACGAATCCATTTAGGCATATTCATAATTTACACACTCCTCTCACTGTTATGTATTCCTATCGACATCAATTCATCTTTCCAAAAAACATTTTGAATCTGCCGCCCTTCGTCCATATATTTTTTATACTTTTCTCTAAGATTCTCTCTAAAAAAATACATTTTTTGATTTGTCGACGCTATAAGGGCTGTTTTGTTGTCATTTTTTTCATCAATATATTCCCCGGATATAAGTACACCTATATATTTAAAACATTCCTGTACATTACTATCCTGTATTTTTAATAATTCTTCATATGTATATCCTGAAAAAACAAGAATATCCTCAACTTTCGATGAAATTTTTTGTAAAAACTTTTTTAATTCAAAAGGCTGAGCAAATGGTTCCCCACCACTTATAGTTATTCCATCTATACGCTCAATACCAATTTTTAAAATCATATTTTTCAAATATTCCACAGATATATCTTTTGTCTTGTCAAACATTTGCAATTCCGGATTTGCACATTTTTTGCACCTCTTATGACACCCTATCATCCACATTGCCAGTCTGTTTCCCGGACCCAGAGCAGTCACAGGGAATAATAATCTGTCTACCTGCAAATTCTCACCTCAAAATTCTGATCTGCCATAGTAACAATATCTTCATTTACAATACGCATTTTTCCCTGATTCCTGTAAATCTTTTCTCCATTGATTCTTGTACCATTTGTACTGTTCCAATCCTCAATAAATGCACCTCTTTCATCAATAACAACCATAGCATGCTGCCTGCCAATATATCTTTTCTCACTAAAGTAATCATTTTCAACATCACCCAATTTTCCAAGAATATGTTTACCTCTGCCTATTCTTATAATTTTTCCATCGTTGTTATTGATAAATTCTATGTAACTGATTTCCCCAGTTCCAGATTTATGCGCATCTGATTCTGATGCATCAAACTGATTATTGCTGTCACTTTCTATATTGTCTAATTTTTCTGAGCCAGTCTTTTCTTCCTTATCATTCGGTGCACTTTCATTTTCTTCCAACTCATTTTCTGATTTTATTTCACCAATTACCAAAAGGTACTCTTCTTCCGATAAAATACTGTCTTCTCCAGTATTTTTTATATCTGCGTCATTACAAACAGGACACGCTTTTGGAATATCAGCTTTATCAGCTAAAGGTATCCATTCCTCACAGCTTCCACATCTTATATACCATTTTTCATTACTATTTTTATCTTCTATATCACTATCATCACTTACAGTTTCATATGGTCTTTTACATTTTGGGCAAATAAATATTGTCATATTTTTTTCAATTCTTTTACAAGAACTGCAATATTGATATCCTCCAGCCATTTTATCATTCCTCCTTATCTACATACTGCAAACGCTGAACATTAGCATCATCAAACTGTCTCTCCGGCTGAGATTCTGAAACAAGCTGCACATGACGAAAGCTAAATCTCTTAGTTGATTTCCTGATATTCTTCTGACGCACAATATGTTCATTTGAAGTCTGCTCTGCTGAAACAGGCATTAAATTTTCATAATTAATATGAATACCTTTTTCCAATAACTGCTTCCGTATATTAGGATATAGGTCACAAAATGCTACCTGCTGACGAACCATTTCTTTTACCTCAGCATCCGTAGGCGGATTATCACCTTCTCCAATAACATTCATCATAACCATTCCATCACCAAAAGAAGTCGATATTTTCTCACCCTTATTATCTTCAAAAATAATTCTGGATACACTGTCAGCATTATGTAACTGATATGAAGATATACTTGTATATCCATAATCTTTCATAATGTTTTCTATGCTCTCTTCTATATAAATTCTTGATTCCTGTTTTTCAACTCTGCTTCTTAAGTCATTAACATGCTTTCTCAACTCCTCAAGCGAAAATTCTTCATAATTTGCACGCTTAACATCCAATGCCTGACAAAACGATATGTATTCGAGTTCTAAAGTACTTCTCTCCTCCATCTCTGCATTTCTGGCAGCCACCAGCATTGAAACATATTTTTCCAGCCGCACATATTCCATTCTCATTTGTTGTAAAACTGCTCTTTTGCTTTTCATAGAGTATGCTTTTTCGCTTGTATCATTTATAAAAATCAATTCTTCTTTTAATCCATGAATCAATTTTTTCTCTTTGTCCGTCAAATAATCAATCTTTGAATATTCTTGTAAATCAGCTTGAAGCATTTCTAATAATGCAAGTTCTTCTATTGTAAACGGTAATGTTTCAGAATCGATATACTCATCTTTTTCAGGCATAAACGGTATATCTTTTTCATCTCCCATATATCTTCCTATGCGAACACTATTGATATTTATATTTTCTGATTTTTCCTTTTCTTTTTCTAATTTTTTCATCCATTCTTCTGATGCCTTAGCAACACGTTCATTTTCCATTTTCACTTGTTTTATGCCGGAATTAAATTCATCAATATCCTTTTGTAATTTTTTTAATACAGAAGACATTTCACTCAGAAATTCTTCTTTCCACTTTGGAATATCCTGAACTTTCTTAACCCCCATTTCTCTTAGTTCTTCAACACCGAGAGATGCAATAATCCCTAAATCAAATTTCTTTTTATTTATACCATCAGCATACTTTTCTTTTAATAAATTAACTTCCTCAAGAATTCCTGATGTATCACCATAACCGATAGGTATAGTATTCAATGTTACATTTCCATAATTTTTTATCCATAAAGCCGTGTTTTCAACATCCTTGTTAATATTCCCAAACAATCCTCTGAAATAATTATCCTTACCTATCTGTCTTAGTCTCTCATTATTTCTTGCAATCACCTCCGGATCACAAGTAACTCCTACCATTTTCGGACCGCTCATAACATTTCCTCCAAACAACTATTTTTTTATACTTTTTAACAAAATATACATACCGATAATCATTACAATGACTGCTCCCCATGACTCCATTGTATCTACCGTTCCTTGCAATATATTACATACACTTCCATATTGCGTTTCTAATACTATCATCAATACAAGAAACATTACTGACGATGTAATCGCAGTTGAGATTGCCCTGCCTATAGATGTACTTGGGAATTGTTTAATTATGTAAGTCAATATAAAACTATCCTTTTTTAGTCCCGTGATAAACGAAAGTAATAATATCGGTGTATACAAGATACTTCCTCCGGTTATGATACATTCAACACAATATACACACCACTTCATAACGATATTGTCTCTCACAAAATCCATAAAAAAACCGTATACAATAATACCGCCAAATACAATTGCAATCCTTGATGTGATTTTTCCTACAAATCCTGCATTTCCAAATGAAAATGTATTTGACACCCAGTTTATCATCAATGTTAATGTAACTAATTCAACAAAATCTAATGCAAAAAAAGCAGGACTATCTGAAAAATACTTTCTCACACTTCCTGCTTTTTCTACATTATTTACCAATGGAAGTCCTGAATCAAAAATTCCACCTGTTGAAAAATCCTGATTAAATAACTCTAACACCAGAGCATATAAAATAACCGCTGTAACACAATTTACAATGATTGTATTTCCCTTTTCTTCTTCCCCTGTAATAGAACAGAGAATGCCAAACAGTATGGCTAGAATTATAATAAAAGATAATAAAGTTCCTATCATATTTATGTAATCCACCTCCATGACTGATTTTTTTATGCAAAGAGTTATACTTTTTTAGCATATATATTTGTTGACAACAAGCTATGTTTTTATAAATAAAACATAGCCTGCCATCACTTAGTAATTTTTTATAATTTAGCTATGGTGAAAACATCCATTTCTATCAGATGGTCTGTTATATCCGCCATATCCACCTTCGCAATATGGTTTTCCATCCTTTGTATCATTCCAATTCGCATATCTGCAATCAGAACAATTTCCTTCAAAACATCCTGCTGGAATTCTTATTGGACATTCAATTTTTTTATCCATATAACTCACTCCTTCCCTTTTTATTTCAAAAACCAATACAATGGGCATTACTTAAATAACATAATAATCGCATTGTATAATTTCCATTGTTTGATTTTTAATTGCATATAAAATCATTTCATTATTCGGAAACACAAATACCGGAAAATATAAAATTTTAATACTTTCGGGCATTGAATTCATAATCCTACGCATATAATCTTTATCAGCCTCTGAAAGCGTTTTTACTCCATAATAATGTGTATGAAATATTCCCAAAAATTCAATTCCTTCATTAAACCATTTCTCTATAATTAAATTCATTTTGTCAATATCAGGAATATAACTGCACATAGGTTGTCTTGTTTTTTGAACTCCATCTATCCAATATGTAGTTATATTCCCACTTGTTCCACCAATGATCCCTCCCGTTTCAGGTAATTCCTTTGGCAATTTATCCATTATTTCTTTCAATAATCGTTTTGAAATTGTCATATCATTAACTTTTTTATGCATGTTTGATAATTTCAAAGAACAAATATATTATCGCTTTAACAAGTCTAACCAAAAATCCAAATAGACCTCTTGCAAACGATGACATATAGTCTCCAAGCCTATTTATAATTGTCTCCAAGGTTCCCATTCTTCCGGTTACATATGTTTTGTTTATCTGCCAATACGGTCTAAAACTAAAATAAACAAGTGTAATATCCATAGCTAATAATAATAAACCTAATGGCCAAAATAAAACTAAAAATATAAGACCATATAATGTCAATGCTTTTATACTCTCTTCATTCCAACTATTCCATTCTTTTTTACCAAAAAACTTAGCATGCTCCAAACGATTATTAGTATATTCATCATCATATACTTCAACCGCCTTTTTATTTAATCGAAGATACTCATCATATGATTTTTTATCTGCAATATATGATGTATTCTGTGCTGTATCATTATACAGACACTTATTAGAATAATTATTCAAATCATATGCTACTGACTTTTTAAATGCTTCATCATTTGGATGTGATTCAATATATGTATCTATTTCATTAAAAGCCAGTTCTTCATCTCCCTTTCTCAAATGCATATATATCTGTTCTGAATGAGCTAACGGACTTTCAGGTTTTATTTCCAACATCCTGTTAATTCTTTGTTGTGCTTCATCATAATTCTGCTTACCTACTGTAGAAATTCTTGCACCTAACCAATGAAGCTGCATATCATCTTTGAATATGTTAATTCCTCTATCTACTATATTAAGTGCACCATCATATTTACTTACTTCAAAATAACATCTTGCCAATATATCATATGCATCTGGATCATTGACTTCACCATCTACTGCCTCCTCTGCCACCTGAGTAGCAGCTTTAATATTTCCCTTACGATAATAAGCTTTGGCTTGTGACACTAAATCTTTTAATTTTTCTTCAACATTATCCTTAATAGTTCCATTTTTGTATGCTTTTTCAAGCTCTTCGTCATATTTTTCTCTCTTTATAGCTTTAGTTAAAAACCTGAAAGCATTTTCAATCATTTCCTGAATTTTATCAATTATCAGAAGCTGTTCTTTATCATTGCAGGCACTTTGTCTTTTTGTCCAGACTTTTTGCAAATCTTTTAACTTTTCTCTTATTGTTTTCTCGTCCCATGAACGATCCAACTCTAATTCCTTATAATAGTCTACTGTTACTGCCATATATTCTCCTTTCTTCTATTTTCTACTCACCGCTTATATCTAATTTTCCAATTCGATACTGATTATTTTTTATTTCATCCTCAGACAGATTTGACACTCTATCTATATGCATCTCACCTAAATCCTCATCTAGTCCCATGTCATATACTCTCACATGAATTATAGAATTTTCATCACATGAAATAGACACTTCAATATCCACCAATTCTTCTCTAGGTGATATATTTATCTCTGCAGTTCCTATTACCGTTACATATCTTAAATCCTCTTCCTCTCCTTGTGTTACCTGTATAAGTAACTTTTCCTGATAAGGTACCATAGTACTATAATACTCTTTGTATAATGCAGGAACCTGAGTATTTTTTGGCAATATAACAGAATTTGTCTCATTACCATCATCATCAAGTATTACAACACCTATTCCATGTGATGTAACATCCTGAAAATTATATGTCTTGCTTGCTTTTGGAATATCAATTTCAACTTCATCTTTATTTTCCAGTTCATTTATATTATTTTTTATAACATCTAAAACATGGTACGCTGCACCAATAGCAACTGCCTCATCAGGATGTACCTCAGAAGATGGTGCTATCCCCGTTTCATCCTCGATTGATTCTTTTACTAATGGCATCCTTGTAGAGCCACCTACCAGTAATATCTTGTCTAAATCTTCATACTCGATTCCAGCCTCATCACATGCCGTTTCCATACTTCCCACCGTTTTGAAAAGAACAGGTTCTATTAAATCTACAAATTTCTCTTTAGTTAATGTATATTTAAATGGCTTTCCTGATACATTGAGCATAATATTAGTTTTTTCCTTTGAAGATAAAGCTTTCTTTGCTTCTTCTGCCTTTAACTGTAAATCCTGACGAGCAACAGGATCACTTTCAATATCTATTCCAGCTTCTTTCGCATTCTCAATTACTTCATTAATGATTTTGCTATCAAAATCAAAACCACCAAGTTTTCTATCTCCTGCCGTTCCTAAGACAGTAATATTTTCACTATCAAACTTCAACACAGTAACATCAAATGTTCCCCCGCCTAAATCATATACCATGATAGTTCTTTCTTCATTTCCACCCTTTGAAATTCCAAATGCCAACGCAGCTGCAGTTGGTTCATTTATAATAGCAACAACATTTAACCCTGCAATTTTTCCTGCATCCATAGTAGCTTTTCTCTGTGCCTCATTAAAATATGCAGGTACAGTTATTACAACTCCATCTATACTATCTCCCAAATAGCTTTCTGCATCCTGTTTCAATTTTGATAATATAATGGCTGAAACTGCTTCCGGACTATAAGTCTCCCCATCAGATGTACGAAATAAATAGTCTCTTTCACCCATATGTCTTTTTACAAATTGTTCAAAATTTTCAGGTTCCATAATACTTTGACTTTTTGCTTCTTTTCCAACTACAGTAGTATTTCCATCAAACAATACCGATGATGGTGTAATATTGTCCCCTTCACTATTTGGTATTATCTGAGGTTGTCCATCTTCATTAATATACGCCATACAAGAAAATGTTGTTCCTAAATCAATTCCAATATACTTACCCATTTTTCTGCCTCCTATTTATTAAAAAGTTTATTTAAAAATTTATTCTTTTTCTTTACTACTTTTACATCAATAAATTCTTCCACACTACCATTTGATATTTTTATTTGAGTAGTTCCCGTATTTTTTCCTATCAGCTTTTTTCCTATAACATTTACAATATCATAATCTAAACTGATAATTTTTATATTATTATCTATAGCATCTTTAGGCTCTAAACTTATATCAAGTTCAAATTCAGAACATGATTCTAATACAATTTTTTCAGCGTCTAAATTATTTACAAGGATTTTATCCAAATAGGGTTTAATAATACACCTACACTTAGAAGATACATTTCCTATAATGCATATCACTTCACATTGACCTGATTTTTTAGCCAATATATTCCCATGCATATCAATACTAACTATATTTTTATCAGTTGAAATCCATTTACATGACTCAATGTTATCTACATCTTCCGGATATACATGGTGTTTCATCACATATCTGTCACCAATTCCCATCTCAATGTAATCTTTATCAAGAATAATCTTTTCAACTCTGTTTACACTTATAACCTCTATATCCTCTATTAAGGTAACTTTCTTTTCACCCCGCCTGTAAATTTCTAACTTTGTTTTTCCAGGCATATTACCTAATATTGTTAAGCCCTGGCAAGATGCCACCCTTGAATCCACAACCTTATATTTCAAATATCTTGTTATATCTTTTCCATATTCGTCTTCAATAACAATCGGAATGCTCTTTCCTAACTCAATGCACTTTTTTCCTTTATATATTAAAGTTCCTCCTATGCTTGTTACTCGCTGTAACTCTTGCTTATATTTCCATTGTTCTCCTAGATTTTCTATACATCTTCCCAAGACATATGGCAATATACCGTCAAGTGTAAACTCAAATATATCTGAAATCAGGTCATTTTTGACATAACGCAATAAAATATTCTTTTCTTTTTTTACAAAACTATCTCCTTTTTTTAAAACAAATGCTATAATATTTGTTTCACTATAATTTTCCAGAATATTATCTTGTATAAAATTTTCCTCCTCTGTAATCAAAAAAACATAATCTGCTTTTCTAATTTTATTTTCCAAAGACACTTTATTATAATCTGAAAAATCGTAATTAAATTTACAAAATAAATTTTGTATTTCTATATCTTCTAATTGTTTTTTATATTTCTCAGTAATATCATTCAATACAAAAAGACAATTAATATATTGTTTTTCTACATTAATATTTTTGTTTTTTATATACTGATTCAATGCTATCATTCTTTTTTGAGATGTTAATTTATCTCTTAAAACATTTACATTTATTTTTTTGCAATATTTTGATTCATTTCCAAACACCTCAAATATTGCCGCATCAAACTTTGTTCCCTCAAAATTCACAATATACTCTGTACCGGCTTCTGAATATAATATATCAAAAAACTTATTTTTAATTTCCCATATAGGTTCATTAATGTAACTTATTAATTGACTAAAATCATCGATTTCACTGCCGTCAATTAGTATTTTCATCAATGGTACAAAGGGATTGTAAGATATATCTATTTGTTTTAGCATTTTTCAATTCCTTTTTTATTTTAGTAACTAATTACTCCTATCTTTCCTCACCATTGTTTATATCTTTTTCATTATTTTTATCTTCTTTTGTTTCCCTATCTTCTTTCATATCAACTATAGGGGTTGTTTCAACCTTGTACTGTTCTCTGAATGAAGCACTCCCACTTTTACCTTCATGTTTCTTTTCGTTGTCTTCATCAACTTTAGACACTTCTGAATTCTTAGTTTTTTCTAAATTTCCCCTTTCTTTTGTAATATCTCTTTGCCGTTCTTCCATACCATCATCGTTATTATCTCCTGCATCTCCATTATCACTATTATTATCAAGTTTATTTTTCATTTTGTTTAATTTATCATCTATTCCATCATCTTTAATATCTTTATTTTTAGGCATTTCTAAAATTTGATTTTTATGTTTTTCACTATTGTCTATTTCGTCTTCTTTAATATCTTTATTTTTAGGTACTTCCAAAATTTGATTTTTAGTATTTTCACTATCATCTATTTCCTCTTCTCTAATATCTTTGTTTTTAAATATTCCCATCAGATTTTCCTCCAAATCTATATAATAAACTCATGCATTACATCCTAATATATTACATAAAATCCTATACAACATAACAAATCTATCATTAGGCGATTCCATAGCATTCCCTTTCTTGCCTATGACTCTTAACATTATCATAACTGCGTCAAGTTCTACTTCTTCTTCCATATATACGTATAACTTCAAGGCTTCCATTACTTTAGCTCTCCAGCAATCAGCCCCTTTCATCAAATTATCATATATAATCCTAAATTCATCAGTTTCTATATCATATTCATTAAATTCATTATATGTAGGTATTCCGTCAATCGGTAATATTTTAAATATTTCCTCACATCCGATTACGTCGAATAACAATCTTCCAAACAAGTCTGAATTATGTCTTTTTTGTTTATTATAAGTTTCAGCATATTGCAATATAATATCATCAAATTCCCTTCTTTTATCCGGTGTAATCATCGATTCTCTAAGAATAGATTTCAACTTCATTGGTGAGAATTTATTATCTTTATATTGCTCTATTAAATTTGTTACTAATTTTCCTTTGACTAAACGTAACTCGCCTGCATCTATTGTACTTTCATTTACTCTGTAACGGTCATCCCATTTATCAATTTTCATAAGTACGGGAGACAGCCATCCTTTTTGATATACTGCGGCAACTCCAACATTTAATCTCGAAAGTTCTCTGGTCTGTATTTCTGATAACGATAATGCAGAGCCTAATTCCTCACATGCATCTCTGGCAGGTGTATTCATTATTATTTTTGTAGCTGTATTTTCTATCGCTGCAACATCTACAGCCATTGGCGACTGGTCAATAATTACAAATCCCTCTCCATATGTTCTCATTTCCTTTATGGAATTACTAATCATCTCTACTGACTTTCCAACCATATTGGCACCATCCTGACTCTGCTCCTTTGATGTCCGCTTTAATATATTATGAGCTTCTTCTAATACCGTAATATGTCTAAGTTTAGAGTTCAGCTCTATTCCATTCTGTCCTTTTCTCTGAGCTTTTCTATACTCGTTCAACTTCATTATCAACACACCCATTATTAGTGCGATTGCCTCATCAGAACCTAACTCACTCAAATCAATAATAACATTTGAATCAAATAAAATTGAATCCTCTACTCCATTGCAGTCTTTAAAAATTTGTCCATTTACACCAACTGTCATCGCCTGCACTCTTGTTAATAATGAGCCTTTATAGTCTCCTTTTGATTCTGACGAATAATCAGATTTGTTGATTATTTGCGGCAAAATTTCTAATATATCAGAAAAAACCGGATATTTTCGTTCTGAAATTCCTGGTATCCATATTGAATTTTGAACATCCCAGCCACATTTCATATAACTCTTTACTACCGCATCCTTTAATATCGCAGGCATCGCAGCATATAACGGCCATGATGCATTAAATATTTGTAATAACTGCTCAATATGTGATAAAACATGAATATTTTCATTAAATTTAAATGGATTTATTCTCAACATCCTATATTCATTAGAATCAGTGGTAAATATTTTTATTCCTTTCAAACCTCCAAATATTCTTTTATATTCACCCTTTGCAGGTTCTATAATCATAATTTTGACATCTTTTTCGACTACTGCATTAAGCAGCTGATATGTTGCATATGATTTTCCGGAACCAGATGAACCTGTAATGAAACAATGTGATGATAATAAATTAAGATCCATGTTTACTCTTGTTTTTTCAGTCACACCCATATGATACACATTTCCAATATCAAAAGTCTCTTTTTGGCGTGAATCTTCTTCCACGACTGCTCTCCCGAATTCCGCCATCTCCACTACAGATAAACCCGGAACTGACTTTTTAGGAAATCCCATGACAAGTGGCAGCTCATTTCCACTAACTAAATTAGTAGGTGTAACTAATTGTTCAGAAAAAACATTATTCATTGCATTTATCTGTGCCAACGGATGTTTTAAATTTAAAACATAATCCAGGATTTTTTCTATACTCTCCTGTTGATTTAAAGACCATATATTCAGATGTGCACTTTCCACATTTGAATCATCCCCTGTCATTATTGCCTTATATGCATTTCCCGCCATCATTGATGTATTTATGTCGTTTGACAAAAAATATCCAGAAAACTCCCACATTCCAAATGATTCACACTTTTTAAAGCGTTCTAATTGTGCTTCTGCTCTCTTTACCAGACCTTGAACACCTTTATTTTCATAAGAAAGTGTCACAGTCTTAGAATTTCCTTTTGTATCAGTGGTTCCCTTTGAATTAGTATCTGAAGTACTTGTTCCTGTACTCTCCGTAAATGCCTGCGTAAATGAATTTCCGGATGTATATGACTCAAATGTTCCATTTGAGTAGTTATTACTGGTACCCCATCCAACTCCAAAGACACCATAATTTCCACTATAACTGTTTCCACTTCCTTCATTATAATTACTCCCCCTTGATGAAGTAGTGCTGTTTGTGTTGGAATTACTAACACTATTATTCACCGACTTTGAAAATGTAGATGATAAACTTTTATTTACTGATTTACTCTCGTTTTCTCCATATGACATACTGGTTTTCATATATGGGGATAAAGATGAACATAATTCCTCATAACCATGCTTTTTTTTCTCTATCTCAAATCTATCTAATGGCGTAGCTAAACAAACTAATGTATAACTACGTCCTATCATAGTGTCTATAAATTTTTCAATTCCCTGTACATATCCCGATGAATCTTTTTTACTGTCTCTATGTGACGGTACAATCGATACAGCTGATAATCCTTTTCTATTTTTCTTTTTTATTTCATTAACAAGCTCAACTGCTTCTTGTCCATCAACTCTTTCATACACTATTCCCGGGAAATTACCTCTAAATGTTGCTTCTAATAGGTCACCTGCAATAGCACCATTTCTCTCTGAACGTACACCTAAAAAAAATCTTATTTTTTCCCCATCACTATCTATAATTAAAGCAACTGAACTGTGTATGCTATATAGTGCAGAATAAACACTCATCAACTTATCTGCAAAATTTTCATCAGTATCATATACAAGTTTTGTTATCTCTATAATTCTTATTTTATTTCTATCCAACAAACCTAAGTCAGGTTTTAAAATTGGCGCAGATGAAAAATTATCCAAATACGTTCTGTTAAGATGTATGTCTGCTACTTTAAAACCCAGCGCAAGCATTTTATTATCATTTGCTTTATCCTCTGCAAATCTCCATGCCTGTTCAGTTTGCGCATATCTTGTCACTTCACCCATTTTCACCCTCCAATATTTTTTATTCAAATAACTATATTTCTATATATACAATATTCAAACTAGCACATTGAATAAATAATATTTTAGTACAACATAATTATTATTATGTTGTACTGAAATATTTTTGATGTTACCGCCCTCATTGCGTGCAAAATACAAAAATCAGCAAAATACGACAAAATATATTGCATATAGCACTAAAAAGTTATATAATTTGTTGTAAATACAACTTTAATTTAAAGATAGTTTATTCTTTTTAATGGCAGTTTTCATATTTTATTTTATGAAACTACTAGATAAGCCGAGAACTATGTATAATTCAGTACAACATAATAATAATTATGTTGATTTCAATATCATACTATCAGATTCATTTTTTCAATTTTCTTCTTATGTTCCATATATGATTCTTTTAAATATATCCTAGTTGTTTCTACACTGCTATGCCCAAGTATGTCAGCTAATTTAGAAATGTCTTTATAAATAGAATAAAATGTTCTGGCAAATAAATGTCTTAAATTATGCGGAAATACTTTTTCCCTTGATACGTCAGCAATAGCACACAATTTTTTCATTTCTCGCCAAATCCATGTTCTGTCAACTGCTCTTCCCCTAGATGTTTTAAATACAATGCCATGCTTAATCCGTTGCTTTCTTATATAACTTAATAGCTTAACTTGCAAATTTCTGGGTATTAATATTATTCTTTCTTTTCCTTTATTATATATATTAGCAATTCCTTTTTTTACAGAAGAAACAGTGATTGCAGATAATTCACTTACTCGAATTCCGGTAGCACATATTGTCTGCATTATCATCCCTATACGAGTTTTCCCATTATCAAAGGCTGTTTCCACCAATTTCTTGTACTCTTGTTTTGACAATTCGTTGCTTTGTGGCATAAAAGTCTCTTTTTGAAGCTTAAATGTCTTTACTCTAAATTCATACCATCCCATAAATTCAAAAAAGCGATTAGCTGCAACCAAATATGAATTTATACTGCTTGTTTTGTAGTCATAATTTTCTTTTAAATAATCTTTATATTGTATAGCTAATAGCTTTGTAAGCTCTTTATTTCCAACAAATTGAACCAACTTTTTAAGATCACACATATATTTCTGTATGGTTGCTTCACTCTTTTCCTGTTCATATAAGTATTTTTTATATTCTTCCAGCATCGTATCTGTTATTCTCTTTTCCATAATATTCCTCCATATAAATATGCAAATTTTCAAAATTAGTTTTTCTCACTAACTATTTGTCAACATCGTATTTCACTATAAATGCCACAAATATTATAAATATAAATGCCAGATACATTTATTATTCCCCACTTTTACACCATTTTATAATGTTTTCATCTTTAGCCTGCATAAATATATTGGAAAAATACTTATATATAAAAAAGATGGATTATCACATTACCGATAATCCATCTTTTTTATATATTTTATCCCTATCCAATTTTAATCAACTCAGATACTTAAAGATAAATCTTAAATCCAGAAAATCTAGATATAATACATCTCATCAGCATCTCTATCCGTATTTGAATACTCATCAGCCAGTTTTCTCAAAGTTACGTTTTTGATAACCTTTCCTGTCTCAGCATTTATACGGTCAATGACAAGTCTCTGAAGTGCTTTGGAAATACCTTTTACCATACAGTTTTCGGAAATTTCCTCATCTTCGATTTTGTAGTCACCTTCAACTGCATTTAAGACATCTTCCACACTTATGTCTTTGGATGGTCTCGCAAGAAGATAACCTCCATTTATACCTGCCACACTTTTTACAATACCGGAGCGTTTTAGATTTGAAAAAATCTGCTCAAGGTATTTGGTAGATATATCATTTTCTTTTGCAATCTTGCTCAATGTCATTTTTTCCCTGTCGCTGTTAAGCGAAAGATAAACCAATGCTCTTAACGCATATCTGCCTCTCTTGGATAATTTCATATCTAACAAACCCTCCATATTTTTACTGCTTTTATAATTTTTCTGACAGATGTGTCTGATTTCAGCTCAAGCTTCTTACCTCAATCTTACTATCTGTCTTCACTTCAAATAAATTCACCGTTTCCTGCTACTCTTACATCATATGCTGAAAGCTCATCAATATACTTAACTACCTCGTCCGTCTCAACTTTTAAGTCCTCAGGAAGCACATGGTAATATTCTTCGCTTGCTATTCTTACTGTAGATGCATATTTTTCTTCTACAAGGAGTAACGTGATTACACCTGCATGGTGAAGATGTTTGATAACATCTGAAATATTTTCCTCTGAACCGGGAGCATAAAGGTATGTATGCTTACCCTGAATTGAAAGCTCTTTTTCAACTTTCTCAAGAAGACTTCTTGATACGCCCTGTCTTTCAACCGGGAATGCTACTGCAACTGCCTTCTGACCGTTTAATGCTGCTCTCACATTTCTGTCAACTTTTCCTGCAAAAAGTCCCTCGCCGCCTTCATTTACCTTTTCAACAACACCACATGCTGATGTCATGTTTGTTACACGGTCAATGAGAATAAGCTCTCCGAGTGTTTTATGATTTTTAAATTCATCTACTACTATCTTATCTGCAAGTGAGATTGTGCAAAGTGCAATTTCATTCTTTGAAAGTTTATCAGCTTTCTTTTCCTCACCTGTATTTACATCTACTGTGTGAACAATTTCAGTTACGATACCCGGAATAAGTTTTGTTCCAAGTTTTACAAAGTAGTTCTTTCCATTCTCAAGAATATCATCATCCATCCAAAGAAGTGTTGCAGTAATTGATGATGATACTTTTATATCTGTATCTTTTTCAAGTACGCATCCTCTTGATACATCAACTTCTCTGTCAAGCTGGATTGTAACAGGCTGACCCTTTTCAATTGTGTCTGCTTTTTTGTCTCCTACAAGAAGGCTCTTTACATGTGCCTTTTCATTGCTTGGAAGAGTTGTTATCTCATCACCTACGCTGATAGTTCCAGCTTCAACCTGTCCCTGAAATCCTCTAAATGTATGATTTGGACGGCTTACTCGCTGTACTGGCATATAGAAGCCCTTTTCTGTTGTCTTTTCTTCTACGTCAACATTCTCAAGATACTCAAGAAGAGGTACACCTGTATACCATGGTGTGTTTTCTGATTTTGTTGTGATATTGTCACCTTCTGTTGCTGAAACAGGTACAATTACATAGTTTGCAAGATTAAGTTCTTTTGCAAGTTCAGCAATCTGTGCTTCTATTTCTTTAAATCTGTCCTCACTGTAATCTACAAGATCCATTTTGTTTACGGCAAATACAAAGTATTTGATTCCCATAAGTTCACAGATTCGTGCATGTCTTCTTGTCTGTACCAACACACCCTGCTTTGCATCAATAAGTATAACCGATAAGTCTGCAAATGATGCACCTACTGCCATGTTTCTTGTATATTCTTCATGTCCCGGTGTATCTGCAACGATGAAGCTGCGGTTGTCAGTTGTAAAATAACGATATGCAACGTCTATTGTGATACCCTGCTCTCTCTCTGCCATAAGTCCGTCAAGAAGAAGTGAGTAGTCAATTTTTCCTTCTCTGCTTCCAACCTTTGAATCAAGCTCAAGTGATTTTTCCTGGTCGGCATAAAGTAATTTTGAATCATATAATATATGTCCAATAAGTGTAGATTTTCCATCATCCACGCTTCCGCATGTAATAAATTTTAATAATCCTTTCATCCTAGAAATAACCCTCCTTCTTTCTTCTTTCCATGCTGCCTGCTGCCTCATGGTCAATTACACGGCTTGTTCTCTCTGACTCTACCGCACTAAGTGTTTCCTCAATGATTTCATCAAGTGTCTCTGCATCTGACTCAACACCACCTGTAAGAGGATAGCATCCAAGTGTACGGAAACGAACTTTTTTGTACTCGATTTTCTCACCCGGTCTGAGTTTAAGTCTGTCATCATCTACCATGATAATGTTTCCGTCTCTCTCAATTACAGGACGCTCTTTTGCAAAATAAAGTGAAGGAATTTCTATATTTTCTCTCTTTATATACTGCCATATATCTTTTTCTGTCCAGTTTGAAAGCGGAAATGCTCTTACTTCCTCACCTTTAAATATTTTACTGTTGAAAAGTTTCCACATCTCAGGACGCTGGTTCTTAGGATCCCACGCATGAGCTTCATTTCTGAATGAAAAAATTCTCTCTTTTGCACGTGATTTTTCTTCATCTCGTCTGCCGCCGCCAAATGCTGCCGTAAACTGATATTTATCAAGTGCCTGTTTGAGAGCCTGTGTTTTCATAATATCAGTATAGGCTGAACCGTGGTCAAAAGGATTGATTCCTTTCTTAACTCCATCTTCATTTGTATATACTATAAGGTCAATTCCGAGTTTCTTTGCCATTTTGTCACGAAACTCTATCATTTCCTTAAACTTCCATGTTGTATCTACATGAAGAAACGGAAATGGCGGCTTCTCCGGATAAAATGCTTTCATTGCAAGATGAAGCATTACTGAACTGTCTTTACCGATTGAGTAAAGCATTACTGGCTTTTCAAACTCTGCCGCAACTTCTCTTATTATGTAGATTGCCTCTGCCTCTAATTCATCAAGATGAGATAAATTTCCCATAACGAACCTCCTGTTTCTTTTATCAATATTTATTAGCGTCTTTCTTGTTTATGATTATCTCCTCTACGCTTCCATCAGCCTTCGTAATAGTCCATGTATTTATATCACCTTTAGAAGATACTGACAGAACACTCCCTGCGCCTCCTACGTCGGCACCAAGGAAAAAGTCAATCGCTTTTATTTTACACTCTTTTATGCAGGATGTACACCCCCAGCAATCTCTTTCGTGTTTAATAAAAGCTTTCCCTTTTTCATTTTTTTTAATCAGATTTCCCGGACAGGCTTCTATACAAAGTCCGCATCCGACACATTTTTCATCATTTATCCGAATGCTCATAAACCTTACCTCCTGTCACCAAATCTCTATAAATAATTTTTATTTTTCCATCCTCATATCTTGAATTTACATATTTGAGATAATCGTCGCTCTTATTAGGATAATCTAAATTTTCGGCAAAACTGTGCCATCTTGTCTCTTTTCTTGCTTTTAAATGCTCAATCAGGACTTTACATACGACTAATCTTTCTTTCAACTCATAAATTCTAAGCAGATCATCCATATCATCTGCATGAAGATTTTCTGAAAGTTTTTCTATATCATCAATCTTTCTCTTTGCTATCTCAAGTCTGCTTTCGTTGTACTCATAATTTGTACTGATACCGCCTGCATACTGATCCATAATCTTCTGCATCGTTTCTTCAAGCTGTTCTGTATCGATAAATCCTTTTTGATTTGAAAAATAGCTTTCATACTCGGCTTTTTTATCTGCTGATGATAATCCATTGACCGCATTATCACTGTTTTTGGAAACATTGTCGTAATCAGCTTTTTTATTTTCTGAATTTTTAATCACCCTAATATATTCAACAGCCGACTGTGCTGCTATCTCACCCTCAACCAAAGCTCCTGTCACATATTTCTGCGGACATCCGCCTGCAACATCACCAGCTGCATAAAGCCCTGTAATCGTTGTCTTTCTGTCATTGTCTATCCAATAACCGCTCGCTGTATGTCCTCCTACTATATATGGCTCAGTACCTTCTATCTCAACATTTTCATTTTTAGGTCCTCTGCCCGATTCAATCCATTTAAGTGTCTGGCTTGGTGCCATATTAAGATACGCTTTATACAAATCACTTTGCTGTTCATCTGATATTTCATCCGTCTTTAAGTAACATGGACCCCTGCCTTCTTTGTTCTCTGTTACCGTACCGTAAAGACGCTGTGATGTTGTAAGACCATATTTATCTTCATATATCTCACCGTCAGAATTTAACTGCTTTGCATGAACTCCCTGTGCGATAGTTCCCGTAGGAGCTATCGTATCTTTACATCTGAGTGCTATAAATCTCATCTCAAATGTTGTCATCTCTGCACCTGCTTTGATTCCCATAGCATATCCTGCTCCCGTATTAAACGGAGGATACCACATTTTGTGTCTTGAAAATCCCGGATTGTTCGGTCTGTAAAGACCTGCCGCACCACCTGTCGCACAGATAACTGCTTTTGCATTTATCTTATATGCCGTTTTATCATTTACATCGAATCCGTATGCACCTTTGATGACACCATTTTCAACTATATAATCCGTAATATTAACATGATTTATGACTGTTGTATTTTCAAGTTCTTTTACTGCATCTGCAAGAATAGGTTTGATATTTTCACCATTTATTTTTATATTTCGGTTTCCCCTTGCAACATATTTGCCATCTTTATCTTTTAGAATAACAAGACCGAGACGTTCCATATGTGCCGTAACTTCATTTAGTCTTTCTGACATGGAAAGAAGTAAGTCTTCTCTTACTATACCATCTGCATCTTTCTTGGCATAGTCCACATAATCCTGTGGAACATGCCCTTCAGTTATATAAGCGTTTATGGCATTTACGCCTGCTGCAAGACAGCCGCTTCGTTTAATATTGGCCTTTTCAACAATAAGGACCTTGACATCCTTTTCCTGTCCAAGTGTAATTGCAGCATAACAGCCTGCTGTACCGCCACCGACAATTAACACATCGGTTGTCAGTTCTCTAAAATCCATTGGGCAACCCCCTTTATTTTTCGTATCTCCTACTTTTTCTATATGTTTTAGTAGTTCATGGTTATAACTATACCCTACTTTTCCTATCATGTCAATAGGAATTATATTTTTTTTAAAAAAACAGATTGCCACAATCCATCTTTATAAGACAAACCATAACAATCTGTTCTAAATTTTTTTAACGCAATTTAAATATTCTTATTTCAGCTTTCCGCTATCATATTAGTATTTTGAAACATATACACTTGTCGTATTAAACAACTCACTCTTATATTTCTTTTTGCCAACTTTTGCATTTGTGCATATTCTTAAATAATAACGCTTATTTGCTTTAAGTTTATTTTTTCCGCATTTTGTGATTGTAAGACTTCTTGACTTATTGCTTACTGTTTTAACCTTCTTGAAACCTGCATTTTCATTTGTGGAAATGTAAACTGTATAATCGTTTGCATTTGCAACCTTTGACCAGTTAATTTTAATCTTCTTTTTTGATGATGTAACACTAAGACCATTAGTCTTAATTGCACCAAAGTAACGATATCCTGACCATGCACTATAGGCTTTTCCCTCTGTTCCGCAATCTACGTATGTACGAATACGATAACGATAGAAAGTTCCGTTAGTGTTATTTACACTTGTTGAAGTTCCGCTGCTTGTCAATGTCTTTTTAACCTTACCTGCCGGTGTCTGAAGCTGTACCTGTACACCATCGAAATCACCTAATGCATCACTTGCTAAAACACCCACACTATATGAATTGATATTGTACCAAATGCTTGTAAAACCAAAATTATTTGTTGCAACTTTCTTTGTCAATGTCTTTTTGCCATACTGGCTTGTATGACCGTCTCTTGCTATAAATCCTGTAGATTTTGCTACACGACAAGGATAGCAGTATATTGAATATGACGTTCCCGGTGTGAGAGCTTTATCTTTAGATGTTGTGATGATTGTAGTATTGCTCTCACCTATTACAGAAAAATCGTTATAGGCATCGTTGCTAAGCTGATATAAGTTTGCTCCCGGAACTTCTGAACACTTCATTGTAATTGAAGTTGTACTTGCACCAATCTGAGTAAGCGTCATATTATTTACACTTGGTGCAGTAACCATCTCGACCGGATCAGACCATCCTGTAACTGCTTCCGGAGTATTTTCTTTATCAATGTCCCATGAATAAGTATTAAAACCGCCAACTCTCACATAATAAGTGTGACCTGATGCTAGATTTCTTATACTTTCATTTGTGCTTGATGTTGTTTCCATAGTAACCCAGTTTGAATTTCCATCCTCACTAAGCTGTATCGCATATGACTGTGCTCCAAGAGCTGCTGACCACTGAAGAGTAATCTTTGTGTCCTCGGCATCTGTCTGTTGAACATCTACAACAGCAGCTTTACTTTCTGCCTTTGAAAAAGCAAGCACCCCTGCGGTAAGTGCTACCGTTGTCATAAGAAATTTAATTGATTTTTTCACTTCATATCCTCCTTTTAATTTCCATTCCTGTATTTATATATTATCCATATGGTATTATAAAAACCTTAGCACACTGCAATCTCATTGATTAAACACCTTTTTCCGGTGTACTGTATCTCTAAGGCACCTCAATATACCATACACTAACTACAATACACAATTTCTATTTTTATGTCAAATAAATATTGTCTTTTTTAACCAATAATCTGTTGTATAATTATACTCCCCAATTTTAAAAGCAATTTTATAATTTCCGTTTTCTATTTCATCTAATGGCACATTTATGTAATACTTATGTTTTACGAATATTTCGCTTTTTTGTTCTGTGTCAGAATAATCCTGTTCATAAAATTCTTTTTCATTATATAAGTATACTTTTTTTATTAAATGATCCCTGCTGTAAATCTGAAGTATATCTCCGGTTATACGCGGTATAAACGGCAGACCGTTCTCAAAACAATCCTCTTCGTTCTTTTCTTTATATAAACTTATATCAATGGCATTATCAAATTGTCCAAAAATCCTTTTACTTCGGTTGAGATTTTTTAATTTTCCAACTACTATAGGTTTATCCCCAAGAATAGGTTCTGATAATCCTCTAATGTCAAATTCCATTTCCATTCCACTAAAAAAATCTTTTTTACACAATATCTCGTTTACACATTCTCCTGATTTATAATCATATTTGTATATTTTAGCCCTATATCCGTCAATCTGCTCTTTTAAATTTCCACACATTGCAAATATATAATCACCTTTGTCGGTCACAAATGCATTTGAACGGGTAATACTTAAAGAAGTCGGTATCCTTTTCTCCTGTGAAACCTTTCCGCTTTTTTCATCTATATTTAATATCAGCACATTTGACTTTTCTACTTTATCAAAATATTTTACGGGTCTTCTGTTCGCCGTGTGATTGTCAAATAATATAATTTTGTAAATGTGGGCTGCGCTGTCATATTCCAGTATTGATACTGCATGTTGCTGGAAAAACCAGTCTATATGTCCGGCCGGTTTTAAAACTTTATCTTTTTGCTCTGTTTTTTTATAAAATTCCGGGTTTGCAATAATCCAGATTAGTTCGTTACTCTTTAAACTTATCTTCGCAATAGTATGAATATTTCTCATAGAAACGATAACACAGTCTTCCTCCGGTATATACGCAAATGCATTTATATGAGCCCAGTCACTTCTTGTAACGTATGTCTTATCAAACAAATCATTTACATTTATACTTCTTAAAACATTTCCAGTTTCCGGGTCTATTTCAATTATCATATTTTCGCATGATAAATCCTGAACAGAACTTGATGCTACAAGATAATTTCCACTGTTTTCTTCCCTGACAGCCCAATGGTGGTATCCGTTTGGATGCAGAAATGTTTTATATACTCTGCCCATATAATCCATTTCATGCATAACGACTGAATGTGCATTTCCGAAATTTGGACGACGCATGCTTTTTTCTGCATACAAAAATTTCCCGTTGCCAAGGTCATGTATTCCATAAGGATGAGATGGTCTTCCAAGTATAAAACGTACATTTCCGTTTTCATCAAAAGCATATGTTGAACCGCCATAACCGCCTGTTACAAGCATAAATTTATTGACTTTATTTTCTGCCTGTCCCATCACTTTTACTTCTGTTTCAAGTTTTCCTTTTAACTTAGGTGTATGTATCATAATCTTATTCATGTCGATTATCTGCCCATGTGAGTCTAAAAGATATATTTGAACGATATTATATGCATTTTCATAGAGCCCCATTATCGGAACACGATGTCTCGTCGTACAGATATTGTCACATATGATATAATTTTTAGAACCACGAATACCTTTAATTTCGTATTTAACCATGCACTCAACATCCGTATTGAAAATTAAAAGTGCTGTTAATAATGATATTTTATATGGATTTAATATTAAAAGAGAATTTCTGAAATCATAAGTCCCGTTATCAAGCATATGCTCTATGACCAATTCTTTTTTATAAGTCTGCACCGCCAAAGACTGCTGAACATTTTCAATATTTGTTTCGTATCTGTATTTTTCCTGTTTATCTGAAAGCTGTTCTTTTTCAGCCATGAGAGAAAATACATCTTCGTTTATAATAAATGTGTTAAATAATTTCTTTTTTATAGCATCACTTATCTGACTCTTAATTTTCATTCTAATGACTCCTTTTTCTCTTGTTATAACTAAATTAAAAAAAAATTTTGTCACTAGAACGAAAATTTTGTGTCAGTTTTATATTATTTTTGTGTCAATCCCATATTTGCTCAAATCTACTTTTCCGTTTTTAACCTCTATTCCGTCAGCCTCAAGTCTCCTCTGCTGTTCATTTTCACCGCCAAATGCAAAGGCTCCCGAAAGTTCCCCTTTAGAATTGACCACACGAAAACATGGTATCTCCTCCGGATTCGGATTTTTGTGAAGAGCATTGCCGACCGCTCTCGACATTTTAGGATTTCCTGCCATCTTTGCAACCTGTCCGTATGTCGCAACCTTTCCTTTTGGAATTTTTTTGACCGCTTCATAAATCCTTTTTGTCGGACTGTCAGTTACAATCTCATAGCTCTCCGTTATCATCCTTTTAACATCTTCATCCGGAATTGAACCGTCAAGGATTATGGTATTCCAGTTTTCTTTGTTCTGATGCCAGCCGGGTATGACAGACTCAAATGCATCTCTCCAAAAATCACGCCACTCACTGTTTACTTTCACGTTTAAATTTATATAGCCGTTTCTTTCATATGTCCACAGAAAAGCTTTTTTACTTCCTTTCACACGCACAAGCTGCCAGTTTTCATCATGAAACGGTGCACTCTTGTATGTGTCCGGAAACGAAAGTCCAAAATTTAATGCTTCTTCTCTTGTTGTCATGTATTTCCCTCTTCTGTTTATGTCTACCCAATCAAACCCTTATCCATATATTCTGCAATCTGCTCTGCAAAATATGTAAGATATATGCTTGAGCCCGCTCTGTATGTTGCTGCTGCCATCTCACACACAATCTTTTCCTCATCAATGCATCCTGCTTTTGCTGCCGCTTTTACCATCGCATACTCTCCGCTTACGCTGTATGTAGCTACAGGAACATCTACTATATCCGCAACTTCTCTTACAATGTCAAGATAACTCATCGCCGGCTTTACCATTATAATATCTGCACCTTCTTCTACATCCTGCAAAGCCTCCTTAATGCCCTCTTTTCTATTATGGTAATCCATCTGGTAAGATTTTCTGTCACCAAATGACGGTGCTGAACCTGCGGCATCTCTAAACGGAGAATAAAAAGAGGACGCATATTTTACGGCATATGACATTATCGGTGTATTCTTAAATCCATTTTCATCAAGTGCATTTCTGATTGCAAGCACTCTTCCATCCATCATGTCAGATGGTGCTACCATATCTGCGCCTGCTTTCACATGGGAAACTGCTGTCTTTGTAAGAAGTTCAAGTGTGGAATCGTTGTCCACATCATGACCGCAAAGTACACCACAATGTCCGTGTGATGTATACTCACACATGCACACATCAGTTATGAAATACATATCAGAAAAATCTTTCTTTGCAGCTCTAAGTGCCTTTTGCACAATTCCCTCATCATCATAAGCACCTGTTCCAAGTTCATCCTTCACATCAGGAATACCAAACAAAATAACACTGTTCACTCCTGCTTTTTTCAAGCTTTCAAGTTTTTCAGACATCCTGTCAACACTATAACGGAATTGTCCCTCCATTGACGGAATTTCCTCAACAATATTTTTTCCCTCTCTGACAAACATAGGATAAACAAGTGACGATTTGTCCATTCTTGTCTCTCTTACCATCTTTCTTAATATCTCATTCTGTCTCAATCTTCGTGCTCTCTGAATCATATTATCCTCTTTTCTGCTTACGTTCTTTGTAAATAATTTATTTATCAATAATTTCTGATTTTTATATCAACAATTCGCATCAATATTTGCAATTATATCAACAAAACTCTCAAATTCCTGTGCATTACTTTTTTCTTTTATATCAAATATCATTTTATAGATTACCGCATCCAATGATTTTTTCTCAGCATTCTTTTTGATATATGTTATAAAACCATCTATCTGACTGCGGTTTGTCCTGAATATTTCATTCTTAAGATAATCCTGTTCATATGTCTTAATAATCTCTTTTGCATCGCACAGATAACTTCTCTTTAATTCATTATTCTTTGCTGCAAGCCTATCCATATCTTCCATCGAATATCTTACGACACCGGGTATTTTCTCTATATCCGGCGATATGTCAAACGGTACTGCAAGGTCGATAAATACAACTCTTTCTTTATCCTTTTTTTCTTCATAATGTTTTTTTGTAATTGTATAATGCGGGCTTGATGTCGCACTTATAATTACGTCCATTTTAGGCATATGTTCATATCTGTCCGCATAGTCTATTATCCTGCATCTGGCATTCTTCTCAGGAATATGATTTCTTGTCGTAACATAAACATTTACACCTTCTATGTCAAGTGCATCTCTCATAACAATATTCCCGATTTTTCCTGATGCACCTATTATCATAATATTTTTTCCTGATAATGAACCAAATTCCTCACATGCCTGTTTTAATGCAAGACTTGCCGTTGACACGGAAGTTTTTGACATAGGTGTATCGGTCTTAACTCTCTTTGCCGCTGCCATCGCCGCCTGGAAAAGCGAATGAAACACCTGACCTATATAACCCTTTTTGTCACTTTCAAGATAAGCATTTTTTACCTGACCTAAAATCTGGTCTTCACCAAGCACAACAGAATCAAGACCTGCCGCTACCATAAAAAGGTGATGTACAGCTTTTTTTTCTTCATATCTCAAAATTACATCCTGAATTTCTGAATTGTCAGATACACCGGCTTCTTCTAAAAGCACCTGCTGCATATAAAGCACGTTTTTTTCCGTCTTTTCTGCTACTTCACAATAAAGCTCGGTTCTGTTACATGTCGCAAGCAGTACCACCTCATTTATGTCAGCCGATTTGATAAGCCTGTCCATTATTCTTAATTTGGCATCATCATCAAATGCAAACAATCCTCTTATCTTTGTATCCGCCGTTTTGTGGCTTACACAGAGCAATTGTATACTCATAACCCGATAACCTCACAAGTTCTTTTAATATCTTCCTCTGTATGTGCAACAGACACAAACATTGCTTCAAACTGTGCCGGTGCAACATAAATTCCATTGTCAAGCATCTTCCAGAAATACTCTGTATATGCTTTTGTATCGGATGTAAGCGCACTGTCATAATCATCCACAGTCTCACCTGTCTGGAATGCCGATAAGAGCGAACCTATCTGATTTACATGCAGAGGAATACTTTTTTCTTCTGCCATTTTTCTGTATGCATCCGCAATTTTTTTTGCACTCTCGTCTATCTTTTTATAATATTCAGGATGTGCTTTTAATATTTTAAGTGTCTCAATTCCGGCTGTTGTTGCAATAGGATTTCCTGATAATGTACCTGCCTGATAAACAGGTCCTGTAGGAGAAACCCTATCCATTATCTCTTTTCTTCCGCCATATGCTGCTATCGGCATACCACCTCCGACTATCTTTCCAAGTGTAGTCATATCAGGTTTTACACCAAAATATTCCTGTGCTCCGCCAAAACCCAGCCTAAATCCCGTGATAACCTCATCAAATATAAGAACTGTCTCATATTTTAAGGTAATCTCACGAAGGAATTCCAAAAAGCCTTCTTTCGGTGGAACAACACCCATATTTGCAGCTACAGGCTCAACTATAATTGCAGCAACATTGCTACCATACTGCTCCATAAGTTCCCTGACTGACTCTTTATTATTGTACTCTGCAACAAGTGTATTTTGTGTATATGAGGCAGGCACACCCGCACTATCCGGAACGGCAGTTGTAAGTGCCGCTGAACCTGCTTTTACCAGAAGTCCATCAGAATGACCATGATAATTTCCCCTGAATTTTATTATCATATCTCTGCCTGTATAGCCCCTTGCAGTACGAATTGCACTCATTGTAGCTTCCGTACCTGAATTTACTAATCTCACTTTCTCTATTGACGGCATTGCATCCGTTATAAGCTCTGCCAGTTCAAGTTCTTTTTCAGTAGGTGCACCAAATGTAAGACCATCTGTGCAGGCTCTCTGCACTGCCTCTATAACCTGCGGATGTGCATGCCCAAGTATTCCGGGGCCCCACGAACATACATAATCAATAAATTCATTGCCATCAACATCATAAATATGGGATGCTTTCGCATTTTTTATGAAAAGCGGTGAACCGCCGACACTTCCAAATGCTCTTACCGGACTGTTTACTCCTCCTGGAATTTTCTCTAACGACTTCTCAAACAAAACCTTAGATTTCTGTATATTCAACCTTATATCCATAGCAAAATGTACCTCCATATCTATAATTTTCCATCTAAAAATTTTATACCTACTGTAAATGGCTTTTAATCAACCTGACTTTATCACTTGTCTGATTTTGTAATTGTACTATCTCCATTTTTCTCACATTCAAAAACATCACCTGCTATAACATCTACAATTCCCTTTGCATCAAACTCTTTTGCTACAAGTTTGACTGAGAGTCCTGCTTCTTCACAGTCTTTTTTTGTCACCGGACCTATCGCAACAATGTTTTCGTATTCACAGCCTGCCATATCTTTTAAGGCTCTCGCTCCTGAACCGCTTGTGACAACAATATAATCAACATCCTTGCATATTCTTCTAACTTCATCAGCACGTCTTTCATCCTGTATTGTCTCATATATACAGATTTTATCAAAATCAACCGCCATTGAAGTAAACTTATCCTCAATAAAATTTTTGCCCTGCTTTCCTCTTACAATAAGCACTCTATCTTTATCTGTCAATATCTGCGCTAATTCATCGGCTAATGTTTTAGATGTAAATTTTGAAGGAACAAAATCAGCATATAAACCATATTTTTCAAGTGCTTTTCTGGTCGATGTACCGACTACGGCAAACTTGATGTTCGCCAATTTTCTAACATCTGTTTTTAAATCCCTAAGTCTTTCAAAAAATATATTAACACCATTTGCGCTCGTAAATATAAGCCATGAATACTTTTCTATGTCATTGAGTTTATCATCACAATTGCTGTAGTCAGGTATTGTCTCAACAAGACTTATCGCAATTGTCTCGCCACCATACTTATCGAATTCTTCTTCAAGACAGGAAGCCATATTTCTTGAACCTGTTACGAGTATGCGTTTTCCGCCAAGCAGCTTTTTATCATTTTTAATCTGCCTTTTGTTTATATGAAGTCCAACCTCTACGACATCACCGACTACTATTATTGCAGGTGCTTCTATTTTATTTTTTTCCACTTCAGCTTCAATAGTCAACAGATTTCCAAAAACGGTTTTCTGCTTTGCAGTCATTCCTTTTGAGACAACTGCCACAGGTGTTTCCGCATCCTTGCCGTTTTTTATGAGTTTGTCACATATATTTCCAAGACTTCTAAGCCCCATCATAAATACTAATGTTCCTTCCTCTTTTGCAATCACTGAAAAATCAAGTGCTTCTGAAGGCTTCCCCGGATGTTCATGACCTGTAATTATATGAACTGACGATGCGGCTCCCCTATGTGTAACCGGAATGCCTGCACTCGCCGGCACACTATATGATGATGAAATTCCGGATACTATTTCATAGTTTATACCTGCTTTTGCAAGTGCCAGTGCTTCCTCCCCACCTCTGCCAAATATAAACGGGTCACCACCTTTAAGACGAACAACATACTTTCCCTGTGATGCACATCCCACTAAAAGTTTATTTATCTCAGGCTGCTTTTTATAAATTGTGTCAGCTCTTTTTCCTACATAAATAAGTTCTGCATCCATCTTCGCCTCATTTAATATTGATGGCGAAATAAGTGCATCATAAATTATTACATCCGCATTTTTAATACATCTTAGAGCCTCGACACTCAGATAATCTCTTTTTCCGGGACCTGCACCTACAAGCGAAACTTTCCCCTTTCCGACCTCGTCAGGCTTTTTTTCTGAATCATTATTTTTATCTGAGCTATCATCATCTGATTTTAAAATGTTGACAAGTTTTCCCGCCAGACTAATAGCCTGTTTTAAATCATCATCATTGATGTTTACGCCAGCTGCTTCTCTCCTCTCTTTTATTTTTGCATACTTTGGATTTTCCCCATCTGCGGCATACATTCCCCTAAACTCAAAGTTTTCTCTACTTATAATACAATGCGCTCCACAAGGGGCATTGCAGCTTCCGTCAAGGCTTCTTAAAAATTCACGCTCAGCTTCAAGACACACTCTTGCCGCTTTATCGTCAAGAGCCTCCATTACTTCTTTCAAGTCTCCGTTTCTGCATTCAATTGCAAGAATCCCCTGCCCTGCCGCAGAAACAAATTTTTCATTGTCAGTATAAATATAATCAAGCGCATCATCATTATCAAGACCAAGTCTTTTTAAACCTGCTGCTGCAAGGATAATCGCATCATACTCTCCTGACTTTAATTTATCAATTCGCGTTCCTACATTACCTCTCAAAGATTTTATCACAACACCCGGATAGAGCTGCTTTATCTGAAGTTCCCTTCTAAGGCTGCTTGTTCCGATAACACTTCCTACACCAGTTTTTTTCGTTTCTTTTCTTTTAAGAATAACATCCCTGTTATCATCTCTAAGAAGAACTGCACCAAGACAAAGACCGCCTGCAAGTTCCATTGGAACATCCTTAGCACTATGAACAGCAATATCAATCGTTTTATCGAGCAGCTTTTCCTCAATCTCTTTCGTGAAAACGCCCTTACCGCCAATCTCGCCAAGCGGCTTGTCTAAAACTTTATCGCCATGTGTAACCACATGCACAATCTCTATCTCTTCATCTGGAAAATATTTTAAAATCTGAGCCTTGACAAGCTCCGTCTGAATTAAAGCAAGTTTACTTTTTCTTGTTCCTATCCTAATCATACTGACCTCATTTCTGTATATATCAGAGTTATTATAATTTTATTTATAATAACTCTGATATAACCTATCGGTCAAGTATGCTTTAAAAAGCTTATTATACTTCCTGCTTCAGGATTTCTTCCAATTCATCCTGATACAGCACATCTCCTTTTTTTTCGCATTCCGCATAAATTTTTTCAAAATACTTTTTTCTTTCTATCTCATCTGATATTTTTTCTTTTATGTACGGTCTGATTTCGCCAAGCCATTTGTTTATGTTGTCGAGATTTTCCGGTATAACACCTTCTATTTTTTTTCTAAGCTCTCTTGCAAGCACCGGACTGTTTCCCCCACTGCTTACCCCAACTACTATATCCCCGTCCTTTATTATTGACGGAAAATAAAAATTACAATATTCTTTTCTGTCAACAGTATTTACAAGAGTATTTTTCCTGAAACATATCTCAGACACTTTTTTATTTACCTGTTCATCATCTGTAGCGGCTACAACAAAAAATTTATCTTCAATATCCTTTTTTTCAAACTCTCTCTCAAAAAGTTCAACAGCTTCTTTATATTTCTCTTTCAGCTTTTCAAAACCATCACATATACAGGGTGCCACCACCTTAACAACGGCTCCGTATTCAAGCACTGACTGTGCTTTTCTTAAAGCAATCGTTCCTCCTCCCACTATCAGGCATTTTCTTCCTGACAAATCAACAAAAAAAGGAAAATATCCCATGCAGTCACAACCTCCCTAAAATTTAACAATTCCATCTGAAATTTCATTTTCATCCGGTTTTATATCTTCATTTGTATCAGGCAATTTAAGCCTGAATGTAACATCAAATCTGGTACCCTCATTCTCAACACTTTTAACATAAACTTCTCCGCCCATAAGTCTTGCAAGATTTCTCGCAATCGGCATTCCAAGTCCTGTCCCCGGTATTGTTCCGCTATGGACTTTTTTATCTCTCTCAAAAGGTTCAAATAAATGAGGAATAAATTCTTCTGATATTCCTATTCCGTTGTCCTCGACAACCATCTCATATTCCATATAAACTGTATCTGCCTCTTCTTTTTCTCTATGTGCACCTCTTTCTGCTATAGAGAAAAAGATATTTCCACCATCTTCCGTATATTTTACGGCATTGCTCAACAGATTCAGACACATCTGTGTTATACGTTTCGCATCACCTATCACAACATCACAATTTATTCCCGAAAAATCTGTATTCAAAGTATGCTTTTTCTTTGCAGCTAATGGCTTTATCACATGTATTATCTTATCAAGTTCACTCCTCCATGAAAAAGCACTCTCTTTAAACACCAATGCTCCATGTTCAAAGTTATTTATGTCCAGTACATCATTTACCAATTCCAATAAATTCTTACTTGAATACAAAATGCTGTTTAAGCTGTCCATTACAACTTTTTTCTCGTTTATATGCGAAGCAGCTATCATATCCATACCTATTATTGCATTTAACGGTGTTCTCATATCATGGCTCATCCGTGACAAAAAATAACTTTTGGATTCACTTGCTCTTTTTGCCTCCTGATATGCAAATTTTATCATATCATTCTTTTTTTCTTCTTTTTCTATCTGGTCAGTAACATCCATCTGAGACATAAGAATAGTTTCTTTTTTATCATCCAGATATACAAACCTGTATTTTTTATGATATAACCTGCCGCGTATAATTAGAGAAGTATAACAATTATATGCTTCTTTTTTCTCTAACTGAATCAAGATATTTTCCAAATCCATATTTTTATATGTTTTGTCAACACTCTCAGGTTTAACGTACTTTTTTATTCTATATCTCAGAAAATCATCATAAAATATATTAAAAAATATAGGTTTATGAACACGATTCATATTATAACTATAGTTATATACACTTATTTTTCTATTGGATGCATTTATTCCGATTACATAATCATAATCTTCCATAATAGCTTTTTTCTGCATTTCGTTTACACATGCTTCATCCTCATTTTTCATAAGAAAAATAAGTCTTCTGGAATCAACCGGATTTCTTATAAGTGTAACTATATACCATGCTTTATTTTTTGATATTGTACGAAGCCTGATAAACTTTTTTTCAAATTTTTCCTCTCCCGATTCTATAAATCTTCTTAATGCTTTCGGTTCAAAACAAGATATAAAATCATCACAATCATGCGGATATACTCTCGCATCTACATACTCCCAAAAAAATGATGAGTAACATATTGTAAGTCCACATACTTTTTTGTCATACTGGCTGTTTAATATGTATATGTAATCTTCATAAGGATTTATCTCAAATACTTCATCGTATATTATCTGCAATGCTGCCGTAAATGACTGTTTTGTTTCCATTGAACACTTAAAAAAACATTCCTCAACCTCTTCTTTACTCTTACTCATATTCCCTTTTTTCTTTTCCTCTCTGAACTTTTTTGCGTTACAGTTCACACCTGCTGTATTCCTATCAGCTTTATTACTGCATTTTAAGATTTAATAAAAATTCACATAATTTTTTCTCTTCTTCAGTATCTTTGCTGTTTATGAATTTCACTTTTCCCTTTTTACCACTGTTATTTATAAGACCTGCTTCGCCAAGCCTTCTTCTCATCTCTCTGGCTGTTCCTTCTCCCCCATCAAATATTTTTACATCATCGCCAACAACATTTTTTATCGCATTTATCGCAAACGGATAATGTGTACACCCCAGAACTACTGAATCTATTTTTTTCTGATTTACTGAACCGAAAAGTATGTTTAAATACTTGTAAAGATCATCCCCCTCCAAGTCTCCACGCTCTACAAATTCCATAAGTCCCGGACAAGGTAACGGAACTATTTCTGCCTGCCCGTCATATTTTTCCATCAGCTTTTGAAACTTTTCCTGTTTCAATGTCATAGGTGTTGCCATAACTACCACTCTTGAGTTTTCCTTGTATTCTACCGCCGGTTTTATCGCCGGTTCTATCCCGACAAGAGGCATATCCGGGTACATCTTCCTAAGCACTCTGACTGCTGCACTCGTTGCCGTGTTACATGCAACAACAATGGATTTTGCCCCCATCTCCATAAGCTTTTCAACATTCTTTATGGTAAGTTCCCTTATCCTGCTTATTTCCTTTGTACCATAAGGTGCATTTATTGAATCCCCAAAATAAAGATAATCTTCATTTGGCATAATTTTAACCAGTTCTCTAAGTACACTTATGCCGCCAACCCCTGAATCAAATACTCCTATCGGACTTTCACTGTCTGTCTTAACACTCACTTTTAAATCTCCCTTAATATAATCATTATTTAGTGCCTGTTTTATCAAATGATATTAGTGTCAAAAAATATTTTGACCTCTGTATCATTAAATTTTATAATACAACATTTTTATTATAATCTCAAACAAAAAGGAAGTATCAGTTTTCTTATTTTAAAGAATACTGACACTCCCCTGTAATATCATCATATGAATATTTTATGATTGCTTATCAATCATCTCTATCAATAATCTCACGATAAAACTCTGTGTAATCTTTTCTTCCGGCTTTCATGGCTGCTATAGCTGTACGAGGATGCTGGTTTAAATGACCTGTAAGAAGATATGGAATAGCAAATCCCCATTCAACTCCCGCTGCTCTAAGCGGTTCAATGTTTTCTTCAATAAATTTAATAATTGGGAAAAGATTATACTGTGGATTTTTAAGAAATCCAAGTAAAAGTTCCATCTGGCAGTTTCCCGCACCTCTTCCCATTCCACCCATTGTAGCATCAAGATAAGATACACCCTGGGTGCATGACTCTATAGTATTTGCAAAAGCAAGCTGCTGATTGTTATGTGCATGCATACCGATGTATTTGCCATATTTGTCAGCGATTTCCATGTACTGCTCTGATATTTTTCTAATCTGCTCCGGGAAAAGAGAACCGAAACTGTCTACTATGTAAATTCCGTCTACAGGACTGTTTCCAAGCATTTCAAGTGCTGTATTTATATCGGACTCTTTTGCGTTTGAAATAGCCATGATATTACATGTAGTTTCATATCCCTTTTTATGAGCATCCTCTATCATATCGAGTGCTGCCGGCATAGTGTTTACATATGTTGCAACTCTGACAAGGTCTACTGGGCTGTCTGCTCTGTCATGTATATCCTGTTTATAGTTGCATCTTCCGACATCTGCCATAATGGAAATCTTAAGGTCTGTATTATTATCACCAACGATTTCCCTGATTGTCTCATCTTCAGCAAATTTCCATTTTCCAAACTTGTTTACATCGAACATTTCCTTATCGGCACGATAACCAAATTCCATATAATCTACTCCTGCCTTTACATTTGCAAGATATAAATTTCTGATAAACTCATCTGTAAAATAGAAATCGTTGACAAGACCTCCGTCACGAATTGTTGCGTCCAAAACTTTTATATCTGGACGAAATGATAATAAATCACCTTTCTGTGCCACTTTTGTTTCCTCCATTTCATTTTAACTGCTGTACAGTATTTTTTAGGAAATACAAGTTTCCCATACTTAAAAAAAGCATACCCAAAGTGCCGTGTCCCGAATTTTGAGTCCTAGCAAGCGCTAGGTGGGCAACCGCACATGTAATTCTGCCTTCCGCTGCTATAGGTGGCGGCTTGGCATCCTTACATAAATATAGGAATCCCAATTCAAAAGTGTAGGTTCAAAATATCAGGAGTATCGAACACCCCAGGCATGTATGCTTTTGTTAATAATAGTATATACACTTTCCCTTAAAAATACAACCGTAATTTTTATTTTCTCTATTCATAATCATCCATGGCGGTACACTCATCAAATGAGAAAGAGAATTTTGTACCTTTTCCCGGTTCACTCTGCACTTTGATGTCACTGCCATGCCTCATTGCTATCTGTTTGGCTATCATGAGACCAAGCCCCGTACCTTTTTGATTTTGTTTAAGCTTTGATTTATAAAATTTTTCAAATATATACGGTAATGCCTCTTTAGAAATTCCGACACCAAAATCCTCTATAGACACATTTATCCTGTCATCTTTTCCTATGCAGACTATGATTTCTCCATCCTGACTTGAAAATTTGACAGCATTATCTATGATTATCATAAACATCTGTCTAAGCCTCTCGTAATCTCCAAGTATCATACACGGATCTTCCTCATCAGTCGTAAGATTTAAAGTGATTTTGATATTTTTCACTTTTCCTATTTCTTTGGCACTGCGTATCACATCTCCAAATATCTGCCTTATGCTTACCGGTTCTTTTTCTATACAAAAATCAGGGTTCTGCATTTTTGACAATATAAATAAATCTCCTACAAGCCTTTCCATGCCACGGCATTCAATAAGCATTTTCTGGTAAATATCTTTTACCACATTTTCTTCCGAGACAATGCCGTCATTTAATGTCTCCGCATAACCACGCATTACCGTTATCGGTGTCCTCAATTCGTGTGATACATTTGCAAAGAAATCCATCCTTAACTGTTCCTGATTTTTTCTCTCTACTCTCGCACTTTCCAGCTTCTTTGTCAAATTGTCAAGATTTGTTTCAAGTCTGCCTATCTGGCTCTCCGGATGTTTTACATCTATTCCAGAATAGTCTCCAAGTGCAATATTTCCTATATCTTTACCAATCTTATCAAGAGGTTTTGTCAGATATCTCGACAAAATTATTACTACGATAAGTGAAATAAATGCAGATAAAAGCACACTCATACTTATAATGGATTTTCCCTCATTTATTCCCATAGTCTGTCTGTCTACCATGGAAACCATCATAACGGCACCAGATACTTCTGTTGACCGGATATTCTTTATCGGAACAGCTACATACAAAATAACCATCCCATACACTTTGTCATATGCCGTATTTGACGCAATCTTCCCATCATAAGCACAGTCAAGCACATCATTCATCTTATTTGTAATCACATCTCTCGATATTTCAGAATTTGTATAATCATCACTAAGCGGTTCTTTAGCATTTTTATTACTTACTATCCAGATATCCGTTTTTTCTGCTCTTTCAAGTTCATCAATATAAACACTGTATTTCTGAAACTGATTTTCTCTTTTTCCATCTTGAAACTTTGCAACTCTTCTTGCTATTGTTTTTCCCTGTTTCGTCAACAGTAATGTATAAGAACGTATATAATTTTTCTCATATATTTTGATAAAAATCGCACCCGTAAGTATGCTTGTAAACACAAGAATAAACGCAAAAGACAAATAAATTCTTAAAGAAATGTCATTTTCCTTTATCTTTCCGATTATTTTTTTAAATATCTTCTTCATTGATTGCAAATTTATATCCAACTCCCCAAATTGTCTTTATGCTCCACGCAGGATGCTCAACCGAATCAATCTTTGCACGCAGTCTTTTTATATGTGAATCAACTGTTCTGCTATCGCCATAATAATCATATCCCCAAAGGCTGTCCAAAAGATTGTCCCTCGTAAATACCTTGTTTGGATTGCCGGCGAGTGTCCACATTGTCTCTATCTCTTTTTTCGTGAGTGGAATTTTCCTGCCGTCTATCATAAATGAATATTCCTCAAGATTTACTTCCATGTTGTTGACCTTTAATACAGAGGCAGAATCTTTAGAAATTTCATCCCTGTTTATACGTCTTAAAACGGCACGCAGCCTTGCCATTACCTCACTCGGACTGAACGGCTTTACAATATAATCATCAGCACCTATGTCAAGTCCCATAATCTTATCATAGTCCTCCCCCCTCGCTGTGATAAGAATAATAGGTACACTTGATTTTTGTCTTATACTTTTGCAGACTTCATATCCGTCCTTAAACGGCATCATAACATCAAGCAGTACTGCCACAGGCTCATTTTTAAAGTACATATCTTCAGCCATAACGCCATCTGTAGCTATAAGCGGCTCATATCCTTCTTTCTTAACATACACGGATAAAATGTCCGTTATATCCTTATTGTCATCTGCTATCAAAATATAACTCATTTCAAACATCCTCCATTCTGTACAAATTACTTATAAGTTTAATATCACAAATTTACTTATTTTTATAATACCACCAAAATGTGTCAGAATAAAGATTGTAATTTTAATGTAAATGACAACAAATTGCCATTTACCGATGATAACATATCTTTTGAGGTATATTAGTGTATTGGATATTTATGGGACAAATAGGAAGGGGAGCATATATGTTTAAAAAGAATCAAAAATGGTGTTACAGGAAAAAAGCCGCCCGGTTACTGACTGTCTTTTTTATTTCCTCTACGATTGCAACATCAGCTTTAGGCAGCATTTCACATGCAGCTTCAAAAGGTGCTGCAGACACCGGTACAACTCAAAATCATGCAAATGTTATCAAGTCAAGACGCTCAACTCAAAAAACAGACTCCATTACACTCAGCCATAGAAAAGATACTATTCTGACTGATACGGTAAATACTTTATCAGTAAATAATATGGCTAAAAAATGGACTGCTTATTTTGAAAGTTCAGATGAAAGTATTTTAAAAATTACTAAAAGCACTTCTTCGTCTTGCGAATACCGTGGTGTACGTCCCGGTACTGCTGAAATAAGAGTAAAAGTATCAAAGCCGGGCTTTTTATTTGTTCCGAATAATGTATATCTTCATTGTGACGTTACGGTCTCTCCAAAAGCCGTAAGCATTAAATTTACCAAAAAAAAGTACAGAGTACAACCCGGAACAAAGAAAAAACTTAAACTTACGACAAGACCAAGCATATCAAAAGAAAAAGCAACATTTGAGTCATCAGATACCGAAATCGTTGAAATTGATACGAACGGCAGAATTTATGCAAAGAGTATAGGTACTGTAACTATTACTGCCAAAATATCAAATGGCAAGACTGCCAAGTGTAAAGTTATAGTAAGAAACAAAACTGCTCAATAAAAAGACACTTAAAATTGATATTTTGATTTAAGTGAATGCTCCTGCAAAAAAAGCGATACACAATAGTGTACCGCTTTTTTTCGTAGAACAATTACGTTTCTGTTTTTATATTAATAATCCAATGAAATTTCATCTGTAAATGCCGGATGTTTTCCATCCTTTTCTGAAATATTTGGTGTTGTACCCTCAGGAATAGGCCATTTAACTCCGATAGTAGGATCATCCCACTTTATTCCTGCCTCTGATGAAGGGTCATAAAAATCAGTGCATTTATAAGCAAATTCTGCCGTATCAGAAAGCACATAAAAACCATGCGCGAATCCTTCAGGAATATAAAACATGTTTTTCTTTTCAGCACTAAGTGTAACTCCAAACCACTTTCCGTATGTCTTTGAGCCTTTTCTGATATCTACGGCTACATCATAAACTTCACCTGAAAGAACTCTGACAAGCTTTCCCTGTGTATGATTTTTCTGATAATGCAATCCTCGCAAAACACCTTTTGTAGAACTTGACTGGTTGTCCTGTACAAATACCATATCAAGTCCTGCTTCCTTAAATTCCTCATAGTTATATGTTTCCATGAAGTAACCCCTTGAGTCACCAAACACTGTTGGCTGAATCAAATATAATCCTTCAATATCTTCGCATTTTTCAATCTGAAATTTTCCCATAATAATCTAATCTCCATTTCTTATTTTTCAAAATTCACTATTAAATCCGTTTATTTTTGAAAAAAGGAAGCTGCTCACTGATTACAATGTAACAACTTCCTGTATATTAAATGCTATATTTTAATTAAGCAAGCTTAGATTTTGCAACTTCTACGAGTGCTGCAAATCCTTCAGGATCGCTGATTGCCATCTCTGAAAGCATCTTTCTGTTAAGATCGATGTTTGCAAGTTTAAGACCATACATAAATTTGCTGTATGAAAGTCCGTTCATTCTTGCTGCTGCATTTATACGAGCAATCCAAAGTCTTCTGAACTGTCTCTTTCTTTCCTTTCTTCCAGCGAAGGAAGATGTAAGAGCTCTCATTACAGACTGCTTTGCAACTCTATACTGCTTAGATCTTGCTCCTCTATAACTCTTTGCAAGCTTTAATACTCTATTGTGTTTCTTTTTTGCATTTAAACCGCCTTTAATACGTGCCATTCGTCTATCCTCCTAAATTATTTTGAATATGGTAAAATACGTTTCATCATCTTTGCATTTGTAGCGTCAACCTCTACTGCTTTTCTAAGATTTCTCTTTCTCTTTGTAGATTTCTTATTTAAGATATGACTCTTATAAGCCTTCATTTTCATGAGCTTACCTGTTCCTGTTGTCTTAAAACGCTTAGCTGCAGCTCTTTTGGTTTTCATTTTTGGCATGATAATTTCCTCCTTAACATATGTTTATCTATCGGAACTTTATTAATTCCATTTAAAGAATGTCTTTTAGACAAGCTTTATTAACGCTTCTGTGACAAGAACATAACCATAGAACGTCCTTCCATTTTAGCATTCTTATCAATCACTGCGATATCTTCAAGTTTTTCATAAAAACTGTCAAGTATCTGTTTGCTATAATTTACATGTGCCATTTCTCTTCCACGGAAACGAAGTGTAACCTTAACTTTATCTCCCTTTGTAATAAATTTTCTTGCCTGATTTGCTTTAGTATTCAAATCATTTGTATCAATATTTGGAGAAAGTCTCACTTCCTTGACTTCCATAGTCTTCTGTTTTTTCTTTGCTTCTTTTTCTTTACGCGCAAGTTCATATCTATACTTACCGTAATCGATTATCTTGCAAACCGGTGGCTTAGCATTTGGCGCAATCTTTACAAGATCTAAATCTGCTTCTCTTGCAAGCTTTAATGCCTCCCTCGATGACATAATACCAAGCTGTTCTCCGCTTTCGCTTACCAATCTTACTTCTCTGTCTCTGATTCTTTCATTAATCATTAAATCGCTAATTGTAGTGCACCTCCAAATAATTATAAGCTATATACAATGTCTAAAATAGTAAAAAAAAGTGAATAGCAAAGTCTATCCACATTCATCAATAATATATAATAAATATAAATTATATTCAGTACTCATTCAGAACCCGAGTCACTCGCTTGTGCTAAGGTGAGAGTGGATAACTCTACTTCGTCATTGTTTACACAACAGATATTACTTTATCATATAAAAAGAACTGTGTCAAGTGTTTTTGGCACAATTCTTTTTAATTTTATGATTCATTTATTATTACTAAAATCCTTTACGATTTGTATAAGTTCATCTCTTATCTGCGGAGATTCGTTTATAGCGTAATCTAACTGTTTTATTATATTTTCCTTTAACTGTTCATTATTTTCTATGCGTTCTCTGAGCATCTGACGCCTTTGATTAAGTTCATGACGTATTTCAACCATTTCTTTAGTGTCAACTATCGCAACACATCTGCTAAGCCAGATGTCTGTATCAACCACTCCTACGTCTTTTAACATAATAACCAGATTTTCATTGTTCGCATTGAGCATTTCAGTATTTTCACGGAATTTTTTTTCATATTCACGCATCTTGCAATACTCGTTCCACTTCTGCTCAAAATCCTTGGCATTTTTTACTCCGAATTTGTTACAATTGTAATCAAGAACATTTATATTGTTGATATATTTGATTTTTACTTTATTTAAGAGCGTGACTGCCCTGTTTATCTTTTTTTCTATCAATATGACATCACGCCTGTTTTTTTGTGACTCAAATATAAGTGCCGCCGCTGAAACAGCCGCAAGAAATACAACTCCTAAATACGGAAGCGTCATATCAGCTTTTAACGCATAAAAGATTACTATAAGAAGGACTATAAGTGAAATAATGAGTAGTGCAAGTATCTTTGTCATTCCTTTTATTGCATTCTGCTTATTAACAACTTCTTTTTTCTGCGAATACAAATTTTCCTTTTCTTTTTTCAGGTTCGATATATCACTTTCTATAGCTGTCTGATAAGACTCTGCATTGTACATCTTTTTTATCTCATCTACAAGTTCATCCTCAAACGGCTCAAATTTTCTCATCTGTGCATCACTTATAGTAAGATTTCTGTTTTTGTACTTGTTTCTCTCACTTGTCAGTGTCAGAATGCTTTTGCAGACATCATCTATTTCTTTTCTCTCAGCATCAGAAGCCATGTCTATGCGTTGAATATCCGTGAGATATGACGTTACTTTCTCATACTCTTTCTTTGCTTCCGCTATCTGCCTTTCATTTTCGGCTATTGCCTCGCAGTTTTCTCTTACAAACCTTACCGTATCATTTTTATCAACAGTTACAGGCACATCCTGTTTTGTAACCTCCGGTTCAAGAATCTCTTTTTTTAAATCCGCTTTATGATTGCTCTTTTCCGGTTCAACAACTGTCTGCGTGTTTTCCTGTATACTCTCTGATACATTTTCTCTCTGTTTATCTTTCTTTCTTTTTCCTAAGAAAAACATATATCCCCCTTTTCAACCTGATGTACATTAGTTTAATGTATCATTGTCACTGCGTTATTTAACTGAAAATCATTTATACCGTATACCGGTAACAATTTCATTCCTATAATCTTCTTTCCACTGATTTATATAATTTCCTACCTTTTCATAATACTCTTCCACATAACCCGCTTTCATAATTCCTTCAAGTTTCATAATACGGCGTATTTCTTTTGAATTTCTTGTCTCTTCATCAGTCTTTGCGAAATCTTCCATTATATTGTTTAAAATCTTAATATCAATATCAAACTTTTTTACCCCTTTATCGAAGAGTTTTTTATCTCCCGTAAGTTTGAGTGCATAAAAATATGAGCGAAGCGATTCTTCTTTTCTGTTTTTTTCATATGCGTGCTCAAAGCTGTCCGACGCTTTTATAAATGAACCCATACCGCAAAATGCCGTACCCATATTGTGATATACTGCCCCGTAATCTTCCTCTGTGGCATTTAACATGTCATCTGTGCCAAGTATCTGCGTATATTCTTCAATTGCTTTTTCATAAGAACCGAATCTGCAGTAATTGTCTGCTTTAATCTTAGCTTTCTCCCATTTTGAAAGGTCAGCTATCGCATCCATTATCCCTATAAGTTCATTTATCTGCTCTTCGTCATAATAATCACAACTGCAGCATATTGTAACGACTATATCTTTAAGATTATTTTTGTCATTCCGCATACTGTCTATCTTATCTGCAACAATATCCATATTTAATTCATCTCTAAGCCAAACCGTAAATGCACTATCAAATATTTCTTCCTGTATTATGTATATATTGTTGTAAACATAATAGCATACTTCTTCTATTGAATATACATTCGTATCTGTTAATCTGAAATGATATGGTTTTTCTGCTATCTTTCCAAAGCACTCGATTAGCTTACCCATATTTTTCCTCCATATTTAACCCTGTTTTGCATTGTCCTGTGCATCAAGTTTTATATAACGCTCCCATATCCTGTTTGTGGATGGAGAAAACTCACCAAATCCGTTATCTTTTAATGTTACAATACATGTATTTCTGTCCGCAAACCTTATTCTGACAGTAAATCGTGTCATTTTATTTTCACGGGCGGCAAATCCGCTCAACGAAAGTATGTGTGCTCTTGTCTCCCTGCTTAAAATATTCCTGTCTGTTATCTGAATTTCATCTTCATTGTCAGGTATAATATCTATTGAAGCATCAATATCACTCCATAGTGTTCCTGCTCTGGCAAGCACAACATCATGTATTTTTGCATCATGATATGTTGTAATTGATATGTCACTTGTAAGCATATCATCATCAAGAAAAATAAATTCTTTTAACTTCTCTTCCTCTGTCAATGCTCTTGCGGCATAACACGCTCCCTTTGTGAAAAGATTCTGTCCTCTGAACACACGCCTTCCGTTGCATAATTTTCTCAACGCTTCGGTAGCCCATGCTTTCTCAAATCCTTTTCCTGTAACATATATCGTCGTAACCATTTTTTTGTGAAGAATCGTGTTTGCTGTATTTAAAAACATATACTCTATATCTTGATTTTCTTCCAGTGCCTCATATGGCATTATGTGCGATAAATCCTGCGTATCCGTTCCCACTATATATGGAAGTGTTCTCTTATCTACAGTGAGATTTGTATATTTGAGACCATCTTCATCATATTCAAAAAGTCCTACATTATTTGCCCACAGTTCTTTTGACTGGCTGACAGCATAGTACATATAGCTCTGTTTTCTTCCAAAAACCACCATTCTGTCATTTTCTATTCCAAGCGAAACACCGACACTTTTCAGCATATCAACAACAGCCGGTTCCCGCTTAGGTACGGTTATCACAAGTTTTAATATCGTCTCATTTGGAAAATATTCTTTTAGTAAACTCAACAGTTTAATCATAAACTTTTTTACTACATCTTTTGTTCTAAAGATATAACTTCCTGCCTGAAACTTTTCCTCACCTGAAATTTTATCAAAAATATTGTCTATGAGTGTATATCCTCCAAGTTCAATATTCTTTTTTGTCTTCCACAGCCATTCATTTGTGTTTGGATTCACAAGCAATGCAAATGGTATCTCATAAATTCTGTCTTCTCCTTCAGGAATCCCCACCGGTACAGGCTCATATATTTTTTTGTCATAATACGAAATCTGAGCAAAATCCCTGCCCAAATCAACTCCAACCAAAAGCTGTCTCCCCGTCTCCATATAAGCTGCCCCTTTCATCAATTATCTATAAAAGTTTAAACATTTTTCTGACATTTTCTATCTCTGCTTCATAATCTGCCATCATGTCTACAAGAGTTTTATCATCGTTCATCTCTTGTGCTATAAGCATCATGTTTATATTATGAAATCTGCTGCCCGCTCTCTCATTATCCATTGTCTCATCAAAATGAACGCTGTTTTTGCAGGTAACCACTTCACCCTCTTCTATCAATTCCGTTATATAATATTTGAGCACTTCATCCTGAAACATTACAAATTCTTTCACTCGTATTCCATCAAATACATTCGGCATAGTCTCTATAATATACTCATCCTCGTTTATTTCTTTTTCTTCTTTTGAGGATGCTATATAATAATGTATCTTTACATCATATTCAGGGTTTGCCGTATACTCAACATAATGTTCGTCAAGTATGTGCACCGGAAGAGGGAACTTTCCATAATAATCCTTGAAGAATGGAAATATTTTCCCGCTGTTATAAAGCTTGTTTAAATTGTAATCCGCAAAATTCAGTTTTTCCTGACTGAGTTCTTTCTGCGTGCTGAAATATTTAAGTACAGCAATGAGACAAGGAAGATTGTCCTGTTTCCTTACTTCCCTGTAAAAATATTCAAAAATCTTTTCAGGAAGCGGATATTTTTTTATAAGATACTTATAAGCAAGCATCTTCATAAATGCTACCGTAAGTTTTCTGTTTGAATCATGCTCATAAAAACTGTAAAAGACACTATAGCTCTCCGGACTGAATTCCTCCGTAAACACAAGCTGGGCTATTATTCTTTCCTCCAGTTCCTTAACATCAATTCCGAAACCGTCAGCAGCCTTCCACAAATCTATCATGCTGTCAAGGTTTCCATTATAAAACATGCACATATATTTAAGCATATTTTCATCGAATTTACCATTTGCAAATATGTGGTATGCAAGTTTTATAAGCGAACCATCCTCTGTTTTCTGATTTTCAAAATAACCGGATGATATTTGCAGCAGTCTCTTCGGTTCTATATTCTGATAGCCAAACAGCATTATTCCTTCCATTGCCTTATCGTAACAGTGTCTTACAGTACAATACTCTATATACTGTTTCCTGTCTCCCGGACTCACTTCATTCCAATCAATAGTCTTTAATGCCTCATCAAGCAAATCACCCTCAAAGTTGTCAAAATAATATCTGAGCATAGCCGAAAAGATTTTTCTTTTCTGATATGCACTTACGATATCAAGTTCATAAACTCTTCTAAGCACATCGACAGTGTCCGCATTTATCTGTCTGAAATGTTCTATTTTGTCGTACATGAAAAGCAACAGACATGCATTTGTCCTGTTCATCTCAAAGCACTTGTCAGCAAGATAATCGAGGTGTAGAAGTTTGTTCAATGTGTAATCAATAGACATTGCATATCTGTTATCAAGTGCATCTGCAAGAAATACCTGTGCATTTTCAGTAAACACCTGCACAACCGCCTTTCCGTTCACTACCGGCACAAACTGTTCATCCTTCAATTCCCTATGTCTTACATACACACCGACTATATCAGGATTCGAGCATTGTATCTCATGAGCAAACATAATGTCAGGAAGTTTCTGAGCCACATCGTCTGTAAGATTGTCCTCATTTAAAAACTGCTCATAGCACACGGCAAGATTTTCACTTATTCTTCCTGCCTCAATCTGTGCAAATGCAAAATCTTCGATAATATTCTGGTATGAAGCATAAGTATCAGGGTCATTCTCACGATTTTTTATGATATATGCATACAACATCGCCTTTTTTGATACCGACAAATGATTGTCATACATAAAATAAAGCAGCACTGATTTTGTAAGTTTTATACTGCTGTCCTGTTTTAACGAATCCATATAATACTCAAATAGTTCAGTTATTTTAAGGTTGTGCTCTATGGCAAGACCATACCATTTATTTGCTTCATGATTTATTTTCTGCCCTCTCATATACATTCTGCATATTCCTGCAAGCACTTCGTCATCAGAAAATCTCGCATATGTACTTATCATATCTCTCAGTACGACTTTATTAAACTCTTTTGAACGCCCTGCAAGGTAAACATATCTGAGTGCAAGTTCCTTTGACAAGAATTCATTTTCACAGCCCCAGTGAAGACATCTTATAATAGCAGGAGTAATTTCTCTGAGTGCACCTGCTGATGTATTTAACGCACTGCACATTTCAAAATAGATAACCGGACTGCTGCATCCACCCTCCACACAGTCAAGTACATCCTCAAGTTTTCTTCTGTCTGATTCATAGACCGGGTCAAGATAAAGCAAGAACCATAATATCTGCCAGCTGTTATCCTCACTTTCATAACATGCCCTGACTTTTTCTATGCACTCGTCTTTTATATCATTTTCTTCTGCCCATAAAGCTTTAAGATACTGATATGCACAGTAATTTATCTTTTCTGTCTCATATAATCTGTTCTCTATCTCATCAAAATATGACAATCCGCTTTTAACTCTGCTGTTGTCACCTGATAATATACCCAGATGTATATCATAAAGTTTTTTGGCATTTCCATCTATATGTACCAGATTTTTCTCGGCACTCAGAATGTAATCTTTCTTTTCTATTCTTCCAATGGAAAATTCAAGATACATCTTCATTAAATCATAATACGCCGTCTGTCTTGCAAGAGATTTGACAACAATGTCATGGTCAGTACCTCTTTTCTGTGCCATAACCTCTATAACAAGTGTCTGCCTTACAGTCTGAATCATCACTCTTCCGTAATTGATACCGGCAGCCATCTTATCAACATCAACAAGAAATTTTATTTTATATGAATTTCCCGAAAATTTATCTGTCCATATTATTTTGTGCTCAGGCTGCAGAAACTTTGCATCGGAAACAACATGCAGTTCGCAAAATCCCCAATTATCCTTGGTGATAGTGACCTCTTCCTCAAATGATTCAACACAGTCATCATAAATAAAATTTGTCTTATCAAGTGTAAATTGAATAGGAAGTTTTTTGTGAATTGCAATGAGAAATTCTTCCATTGCTATGCCCTTGCTCGTACCCGAAAGAAGCCCTCTGTACAATGCTATATTCCCAGGTTCTTTATATAAAAACACTTCTTCAAATTTTTTATTTTTAAATAATGCCACTGCCTCCGATTCATCTTCACGCGCAAGGTTTGCAAAATGAAACATATCTTTTATCTTTCCAATGGAGGCATTGCATGCAGGAACACCTATTGAAATACTAAACGGTATTTTAAGGCTTCCACAGTCTGATATAATATCAAAATTGCCTTTTATCACTTCTCCCGGAATACATTTTTCTCCAACAAATGTATATTTTATCTCGCACTCTTTTCCCTCAAAGCTGTCATTCTCAAGCATCATATAATGACAGTCTGTTACTGCCATGCCTCTTATAACAGAGCCTTTATCCGTCCACACTCTGATATTTCCTGAAATATTTTCCCCTGCCTCCATTTCAAGCGAGATTTCTGAGCTGTCACATTGTATAACAGACTGCTCATATTCAAATTTGCCATTTGCATAAAGATTTATCTTTTTGTTCATACAACCCTCCGGAAAATGATTACCACTCTTACTGATGGCATTAGTGGGTATATTATATCACTTATCGGCTCTTTGTGTAAAGAGACGTGATTACTTGTATTTTCGCGTAATCTCGAAATCTATTCTTACTCTTGATGTATCCCAGCAAAGCAGATATAATAAAGGGGTTGCATATGAAGATTTTAACAGTGAAAGGATTTTATTATTATGAAAAATATATCTGACAGAAAACGTATAGTTGTAAAAGTCGGCACCTCAACTCTTACGCACCGCACCGGTATGCTCAATATCAGGAGAGTGGAACAGCTTGTTAAAACTCTTGCTGACATTCAAAATTCCGGTCATGAGGTTATTCTTGTTTCCAGTGGTGCTATCGGTCTTGGGATGGGTAAACTTGGTCTCAGGGAACGCCCAAAGGATACTCCCGGCAAACAGGCTTGTGCCGCTGTCGGTCAGTGTGAACTCATGTACCTTTATGATAATCTTTTCGCTGAATACAGTATAACCGTCGCACAGATGCTTCTTACAAAATATATCCTTCTTGAGGACAGGCGGAAAAATGTTGAAAATGCTATGGAGAGACTTATTGCTCACGGTGTCATTCCTATAATCAATGAAAACGATACTGTTGCCATAGATGAGCTTGAACTTGAAGTTGGCGAAAATGATTCACTTGCTGCTACCGTAGCTGCAATTGCAAAAGCTGATTTACTTATCATCATGTCAGATATAGACGGACTTTACGACAAAGACCCTCATACATATAATGATGCCAGACTTATCCCTGTCGTACATAAAATAACAGATGATATAAGAGCACTCGCAGGCGGTGCCGGAACAAAACTCGGAACAGGTGGCATGATTACAAAATTAAATGCCGTTGAGATTGCATACGACTCGGATATAGATGTGGTTCTAATGAACGGTCAGCATCCTAAAACTTTGTATGATTTGTTTGACGGCAAAACTGTCGGTACATTCTTCTGTAAAAAACCGGATTGAATATTTTAAATTAAGAACAATATTTATTCGATATAAAAAATAAAATAAGCACATACGAACACACATACAAACAGCAGAGATTGATATAAATTTTCAATCTCTGCTGTTTATTTTAAGTTTATGACAATTTATCAAGTAAAATTTTAACCAGTTTATCATTGTCCTCAGGATTCATAAAACAAAATCGGATATATTTGTTATCAAGGAACGGAAATGTTGAACAATCTCTTATCATAAGTCCCTGTCTTATGGCCGTATCAAAAAGTTCTTCCGATGTCACATCCTCTTTTAGTATTTTCACAAGAATAAAATTAGCATGCGGCTTATAGAATTTTAAGTTAGGACATTTTTCTAATATTTCACATATTCTCTTCCTCTCGGATGATATAAGTTCCCATGTCTCATTTATATACTCAGTATCTTTAAACATTATCTCACCTGCTATTGCTGCAAGCGAGTTTATAGTCCACGGATTTTTTCTGCTGTCTATCTCTTTTAAAAGTTCATGATTTCCGCATATTGCATAACCAAGTCTAAGCCCCGGCGCTGCAAAAAATTTTGATATTCCACGCAGAATGATAATGTTATTGTAATAACCCGTAAGCGGAATAGATGTTATTTCAGAGGTATTCTCCGAAAATTCCACATAAGTCTCATCAACCATAACAAATATTCCTTTTTCTTTACATGTGTCAAGAATTATTCTCATGGATTTTCTATCGATTTGAGACGATGTAGGATTGTTCGGGTTGCATACCACGAGCAAATCTATATCGTCTGTCAATGCTTTCTGCAGTCCTTCTATATCAAGTTTGAAATCATCTGTTTCTTTAAGCCTGAAATACTGTGAGCGTCCGCCGCCAAGTGCAACTTCATGCTCATATTCCGAATATGTCGGTCCTACAATAAGTGCTTTCGCAGGTTTCTTAATCTGAATAACAAGTGAGATAAGTTCAGTTGAACCATTACCCACAAGGATATTTTTATAATCCGTTCCAACATAATCCGCTATACATTTTCTAAGTGACGTATATTCTCTATCAGGATAAGATGTAATCGCATCTATATGTGATGCCAGCTCTTTTTTTAATTTGTAAGAAATTCCCAAAGGATTGACATTGGCAGAAAAACTTGTTATGTCTTCTTTTTTTATGCCGTATATTTTTTCTATCTTCTCCAAATCGCTCCCATGAAAATGCTCTTTATGTTCAATTTTATCTTTGCTCATCTTAATCTCCCTCACAATCCATGTTATTATTTTCCAACAACAAGTATATCACTGCATTCATTGTATGTGAATATTTTTTATCGGTTTCAGGAAAAATGCTGACATTTTCAACAGGATTATGGTGATTACCACCTGTGATACCATGCTGATTTTAAACCAGTTATCCTCGATAAAAACCGGAACCGAGCCATTGAGAATTCCTGCCAGTTTTGAAATTGCCGATACTGATTCGCATTGTTCCATTGTCATCTGTATTACCGTAAATACAGGATTTACAAGCAGTACCAGACATGCCCCGCTGACATCAGGCATGTTTCCGACAGCTCCCATATAATTATAATAATATAATTTTGCTATGATATATGTAACTCCGATTATTATAACCGTCCCTACACATACAAGCATAACTTCAACCATTGAGCAGACCATTGCCGGAACGGTTTTCTTCAAGACAGTGGATGCAAGCATTCCCATACTTCCGATAAAGAATGATATGACGAGTATTGCAAGCATAAACTGTACAAGATCCTCCATCCCAACTCCTCCTATCGTAAATACAATAGATATAACAGGCAGGCTTGATACCACCAACAACAGCACCATGCTGACCGATGAAAGCAGTTTTCCCATAACTATTTTTTCAGGTGTCAGCACTGTCGTAAGCAGTATATCAAGCGTCTGCTTCTCCCGTTCGCCAGCTATACTTCCAGCCGTAAATGCCGGAACCAAAAACATTACTGCTATTATCTCCATGCTTATAAGTATATAAAATACCTTTGCGGCTCCCGAATAATCGACATACGGATTCAGATGCATATTAAACATTACCTCAAATCCTGTTATTGCGATAATTCCAAGCATGAGATTAAAAAGAAATATTATTATTGCAAATTTAACCGAGCGCACCTTGAGCTTTATCTCTTTACCATAAACCGGATTTATCCTTATTTTCATTAAAAAGAACCTCCCTTTTTTCGGTAACTTTCATAAATATTTCTTCCAGATTACCCGACTGTCTTATAAATGATGCAACACCTACATTGTTTGTAACAAGCTGTTTCAATAATTCCGCTTCATCATCAATTGTCCCCAAAAAGCCTATTGTAATATCGTTATCCGATATCGAAATATTACTCACCTTTTTATCAGCTTTTAGCAAATTTACCGCTGTCTGTTTTCCTTCTGTTACATGAATATGAATCGGATTAGATGCATTCAGATGAAGCATGATTTCATCAACTTTTCCCTTTACAAGCATTTTCCCCTGGTCTATCACGCCTACAGATGTACATAATTCCGTAAGATCATGCAATATATGAGAACTTATAATTAGGGTCTTTTTTTTATCTTTTAGTCTCTTTAAAATATCCTGTATTTCAAGTCTTGCCCTCGGGTCAAGTCCCGAAGCCGGCTCATCCAATATAAGAAGTTTCGGGTCATGCACCAGACATCTCGCAAGACACAGCCTCTGTTTCATTCCTCTCGACAATTCATCAACAAAAAATTCAGATTTATCTGCCAAATCCACAAGTTCCAAAAGATTTTGACATAATTTTTCTGATTCCGAACCCGTTATACCATATATTGAAGCATAAAATTCCATATATTCTATAACTTTGAGATTATCGTACACACCAAAAAAATCGGGCATATAACCTATAATTCTCTTTATTTTTTTACTGTTTTTTACCGCATCTGTTCCTGCAATTGTTATACTCCCTCTATCAGGCTGATTAAGACCAGCCATAATTCTCATGGTTGTTGTCTTCCCTGCACCATTTGGCCCTACAAAACCAAATACTTCTCCATCAGCTACATCAAAGTTTAAATCATCAAGTGCCACAAAATCTCCATATTTTTTATAAAGATTTTTAACTTCTACCATACATTCTGCCCTCCCGTCTCAGTACTGTCGTTCGAAAAATAATATTTCTCCGTTTCTTTTTCGTACTCTCCAACAAGTTTTACTTCCGGAAGACATATATTGCCAACCTCCTTATTACTCTTGTGTTCAATTGAATAATAAAGTATAAGTGAACCATCAGGTTCAAGATAATCATTCATGTTTCTTATTTTTATTTCCTTACCTGAACTAAACAATTTTTCCAGCTTATTCGTCTGCTTATTTCTGACACTGACTGTTCCAAAAAAACCATAATCAGAATATTTATTACCTTTCTCGAAAAATTCACAGCCACCACTTGTCTGTTTTGAATACAAAAGCTCTTTAAGTACGAACGATTTCGGAAATTTGTAAGTTACTGAAAATCTTTCCGGTGTACCTGAATATACGTCATATCCGTTTGTATATTCACTTTTATAATTTGCGGCATATGTTTCGAGCGACTCTATGACATCGTATCCGTCAATCTGCTCACTCATATCAAAATTTCTGCACACACCTGTAACTCCATACAAATCATAGTTAAATTTATCTCTAAAACCTGTTTTTGTATCATCACTCACAAATCCATAAAACCATGCTTTTGCATTTGAGTTATCCTCAAGATATTCTTCTACAACTCCAACTTTTCTTCTGAGACTTGCCGCCATACTGTTTGAGTACATATTTCCACCCATTGCCGATTCAATCATCGAATTTACCGAATTACCATAATCCGAACTATTGTATGTACCCGACTTGGCATACTTGTTTACATCTATTGTCTCCCCTTTCTCTATATCACCTATATAAAGAAGATTTCCCTGATAATATATCATACAGTTGTTGAGCGTATATCCCAATGTATTTGTCACTGTTCCGATAAGCCGCATATCATTTTCTGATACATTTATTGATACGGTTCCCGCATCCCTGACTCTTTGCTTCATAAGAAATTCAGCTCCCTGAAATGAAGATAATCTGTTCATGAGAAGTCTTGTATTATTTTCATTATACTCAACCCCATATTCATAATCAGAAACATTGTCGCCTTTTATTTTGCTGTCAATATAATATGCATCCGTATTTTTAGGAGTGATATTACATTCTCCTCTCAAGCTTATGGAAAACGGATTATTTGAAATACTGGTAACACTGAATAATGTACTCATATCTTTTGCTTTCGCATTTTTATCATTACCAAGTACGATTTGCGAAATATAATTTATATATGGCCTTTGTATTCTCGTGCTTGTTCCTACTATGTATATTATCGCCGAAAAAGCAACTGATAAAATAGGCACCGCTATCCATAAATACCCTCTTTTTTTTCTTCTCCTAAAAAAAAGATACATGCCTGGTCCTGCAATTATCACATATATTCCCAATATACAGCCATATAACTTCATGTTCGGTAATACATCATTCTCATTTATTTTTAATGCCTCATCCATATATGAATATCCCATATTGCCGTATGAAACATTTTCACTCTGCATCAATAACTTTTTCTTCGTGCCTTCACTCAGATTACTCTCTATGGTATAAATTAATGCCTTCCCATAGCTTTTCCAGAATTTTTTAGGAATGTTAAAAGAAAACTCAGCAACAATAATACTTCCATTGCCAAGTTCTTTTGAAATCATAAGTTTTCTGCCATCGTCTATTAAAACCGAATCTTCATTAAGTCTGAGATTTACAATATCTATTTCCATACTGTCATTCTCATTCGTGCTTTCTGTGTTAGTCTCCTCTTTCTCATTCCAGCCAAAACTTGTTGAAATTCTCTCTGTCTTTCCTATATATCCCCGTATAAGCGTGCTGTGCAGCTTTTCAAATTCCTTTTGGTAATTACTCCCCGTTCCGACAACAAGCGTGCCTCCTGTAGCAATCCACCTTTTTAATACCCTTATGTTGTTTCTGCTGAATTTACCGGTATCATAGTTATCAAGCAAAATAATGTCTACACTGTCCAGCATGGAAATTGTCTCGAAATCACAGGCACTCATATCAAACACCCTGCCGGTAACACCATTGTTATCATTGTCAATGTCGTCTTTTCTTCTCAGGCTGTCAGATACATAACCGAGTTTTGCCGGTGTATCCGACAAAATCCCCATATAAATCCCTGTAATGTCTGTATCCGCATCGACTTTCGTGTGTGCTCTCATATATACATTTCCACTATTATCACATATAGACACTATATATTCCTGACTTTCAGAGAGCAGCGGAATTGTAAACTGAACTCTTTTACTTTCCTGCATACCGACAACAAATGATTTCTGAATCATTTTCATGTCACTGTTTTCTCCCGATTGATATGTCAGTCTGAATTTGCCGGAAAACGGCTTGCCCTCATTGTTTATCACCGCTGATACTTTCATATCTTTTCCGTATTTAGTATAACCTCTGTAACCAAAAGAAACCTGTGCTGTGATTTCTTTTGCGCTCATCCTCATTGCACCGTTTTTTAATTCTGTTATATTTGCCGCTTCTACATTACACTGATAATGCCTGTCAGCAATAATTAACAATGCAAATAAGATGAGCAGTCTGATCATCCGTAATTTATATCTTGATTTCATCTTTTACCTGCTCATCACTATTTAATAATTCTTTTTTCTGCATATTTAACGGAAGTGCTATCGTAAAACATGTTCCGTCTGTATCACTTTCTACTTTTATCGCTCCATCATGCAGAAGCACTATCTGTCTGGCAATATTGAGACCAAGCCCTGTACCTCCTGTCTGAACTGAACGTGAATCCTCTACCCTGTAAAATCTGTCGAATATACGCGTTAAACTCTCTTGTGGAATTATAAGACCAAAATTTGTTACCCTTATTTGAATTTCCTTTTCAAACTTTTCTACTTCTACAAAAACTCTCTTTCCATCCCTGCCGTATTTTATCGCATTGCTTATAAGGTTTTGAACTGCCCTCGCCATAAGTTCTCCGTCAGCATATATAATACACCCGGAAACATTCTGCGATAAATTATATTCAAGCCCATTGTCATGAAACTGCGGATAAAATTCCTCAACCATCTGCTCTACAAGCTTAACTATATCTATCTCGCTTCTGTGAAGCGTAATCTCGCCACTCATAAGTTTAGTATAGCTGAATAGTTCTTCTATAAGTCCCTGAAGCCTGTTTGCCTTACGCATGGCAATCTCTGCATATTTATGCCTCTCCTCCTGATTGTATTTTTCCATATCAGTCGCAAGCTGAAGATATCCTATTACAGATGTGAGTGGTGTTCTGAGGTCATGTGCGACACATGTTATCATATCTTTATTTGCCTGAAGTGCTTCTCTCTCTGATTTCATAAGCGCATCCAGTTTTTCTGACATCCTGTTTATCTGTATCGCAATCTCCCCGATTTCATCTTTTCTTCTCACTTCAATCCTGCCACCGCCATCACCGAAAGCCATGTGTGCTATACTTCCCGATATATAGCCTATATCGGCTGTAAGCTTTCTTGTTATGAGCATGAAATACATGACAAAAAACAAAAACAGAAAAAATAATATTACAAGCACCAAAAATATTAATGTATTTTTGTCCCACCTTTTAATCGCCTGATAATTGAATATCCTTCCTCTTTCGCCTGTCGTTTTTTGAAACTTTTCAATCATTCTGCCGCCACGACCATACCCACCGTACGAAATGCCGAGTGCCGTACTCAAAAGATAAAGCCCAAAGCCACACACAAGCTCTGTGATGACTGATAAAAACATACTTAATGCAACATAAAATATCAGTTCTGCCCTAAGGCTCTTGAATAAACTACGCTTCAATTTTATATCCAACTCCCCAAACCGTTTTAATAATCTGCGTTTTTCCCGTTCCTGACTCAATCTTCTCCCTGAGTCTTCTTATGTGAACCATCACAGTGTTGCTCATCTCAAAACTTTTTTCTTTCCAGACACGCTCAAAAATCTCATCTGTAGAAAAAACCTTGTTTGGATGCGAAGCCATAAGAAAGAGAATATCAAATTCTATAGGTGTAAGTTTGACCGGCTTATCATATGCCTTTACCTCATGTGACTTCTTGTCCATCCATAAATTTTCTATGTTTACAACATCTGATGTTTTTGCTTCTACTCCCCCAAAGCTCTGGTATCTTCTCAATTGTGATTTAACTCGTGCTATAAGTTCGCTTGTATTAAAAGGTTTCGTCACATAGTCATCTGCTCCGTTCACAAGACCTGAAACCTTATCGTTCTCGCTGTCTTTGGCACTTAACATAATTATGGGAATCGTGCTTGTCTCCCGTATCTTTGCACATACCTCATTTCCATCTATTCCCGGCATCATAATGTCAAGAATTGCAAGGTCTACTTCTTCCCTGTCAAACAATTCCAAAGCTTCTCTCCCATTATACGCTTTAAAAACATGATAACCCTCGCCCCTTAAATGGATTTCCACCAAATCCGCTATCTCATGGTCATCATCAACTACCAAAATATTTCCGTCTGACATATCAGCCTCCTTCCCGGACAGTTCATATGTAATTCATTTACTCTACAACTGTAATAATAACATATGCGCAGTCCTTAAATCTTTACTTTTTTCTTAATATTTGTATACATTGTGCTCATTATATCATAAAAATACCGACCTCAAATCGTTAGATTTTAAGTTCTAACTTTTTGGAGCCGGTATATCTTTTTTAATATATGTATAAAACTTAACAGCTTTCATCTCTCATTGTAAGCTGAAGTTTTTCTCTCTCTTTTGTATCAATTTTAGGAATTGAACGGTCTTTAAGTGACTCATATACTTTCGGAACCATGATACTCTGGTATGCCGGTCTGATAATCTTATCGACATTTATAAGTTCTTCCATTCTGTGTGCACTCCATCCAACTATACGTGCCATTGCAAATATAGGCGTAAACAATTCATGCGGTATTCCAAGCATAGTGTAAACAAATCCGCTGTAAAAATCCACGTTTGCACTTACGCCCTTGTAAATAGCACATTCCTCTCCTATAACTTCAGGTGCAATTCTCTCTATCATTGAATATAATTCAAATTCTTTCTTCTGGTGTTTTTCATTTGCGAGCAATTCAACAAACTGTTTAAATGCAACTGCTCTAGGGTCTGATATTGAATAAACTGCATGACCCATACCATAAATAAGACCTCTCTTATCAAAGGCTTCCTTACGCACAAGTTTTTTAAGATATGCTCTTACTTCATCCTCGTCCGTAGTGTCTTTTACATGTGCCTTGAGATCCTGCATCATCTCGACAACTTTAATATTTGCTCCACCATGTTTTGGTCCTTTAAGTGACGAAAGTGCTGCAGCTATTACAGAATATGTGTCTGAACCTGCAGATGTAACTACTCTAGTTGTAAATGTCGAGTTGTTTCCACCACCATGCTCCATATGAAGTACAAGCGCAAGGTCAAGAACTTTTGCCTCAACATCAGTGTATTCTTTATTCGGTCTGAGCATACGCAAAATATTTTCTGCCACTGAAAGCTCATCTGACGGTCTGTGAATATAAAAACTCTCATCACATTCATAATGGTTATAAGCGTGATAACCGTAAACGGCAAGCATCGGAAATACACTTATAAGCATAATGCTCTGGCTAAGTACATTTTCAAGTGAATTATCCGTAACCTTATCATCATAAGATGCAAGTGTAAGAACACTCTTTGTAAGAGAATTCATAATATCCTTTGAAGGAGCTTTCATAATAACATCCCTTACAAAGTTTGTAGGGAGTCTTCTGTTCTTTGCAAGAACAGTCTGAAACTCCTTAAGCTGTTTGTCTGTAGGAAGCTCTCCAAACAAAAGCAGATATGCTGTCTCCTCAAAACCAAATCTGTTATCTTTTCTGAAACCTTTTGTCAAATCATATATATTGTATCCTCTGTAAAAAAGCTGACCCTCACAAGGTATAACTCTGTCTCCGTCCATCTCAGTAGCTTTTATAAGAGAGATATTTGTGATTCCTGACAATACTCCCTTTCCGTTTTTATCTCTAAGTCCCCTTTTAACGCCAAATTCATCAAATAGTTTTCCATCTATGGAATTGTTCTCCACACATACTTTTTTGTAACGCTTTGTGTATTCTTCCATCATCTGTTCATGACTTCCCTGAAATATTCCATCCTGCATATATCACTCATCCCTTTCTCTTTTTTGTCATTAATAAATTATACCTCTGTTGTATAACAACTGTCAAATTTGTCTGACATTTTTTAATAAACTTTTAATAAAAATTAAATCTTTATAACTGCTTTTGACCCCATCATCTTAAAGTTTGTTGATTATAAAAGGCATACTTGAAAATATCTTTAATTACCTTTATTATATTATGGATACATTTATTGTTTTATAATTGAAATCAATACATAAAATTGAAATATACCAAATATATCAGAAAGGTTGTGTATTATGTTAGAAAAAGAAGTTCTTGACAATATCGTAAACGAGATTACCGACAACTATCACAGCGAGGAATTATTTTATTTAAAATCAGGGCACTGTATGCCAAACCGTGACACTATAACACATATCATAATGGGGCTCAGGCAGCTTATGTTTCCGGGATATTTCGACAATGAAAATCTGAACAAAACTGTACCTGAATTTTTTGTAGGTCACAATATCACAAAAATCTATAATGACCTTTACTGCCAAATTAAAGCGGCATTTTTACAGCAGGCAAAAGATAATGCAGATGAAGCTGAAATTGAAAAACATACAACTGAAATATGTTCAAACTTTTTTGCATCATTCAGCCACATTCAAAATCTTTTATTAAAAGATGTAAATGCTGCTTTTGACGGTGACCCTGCCGCAAAAACAAAAGAAGAGATAATCTTTTGCTATCCGGGACTTTTTGCAATTTTTGTTTACAGATTTGCACATGAGCTTTATAAAATGAATGTTCCGTTCATCCCAAGAATAATGTCTGAGTATGCGCACGACCACACGGGTATCGATATAAATCCGGGTGCTACAATCGGAGAATATTTCTTTATCGACCACGGTACGGGCGTTGTTATCGGAGAGACAACAGAAATCGGAAACAATGTTAAGATATATCAGGGTGTAACACTTGGCGCACTCTCAACAAGAAGCGGTCAGCTTCTTCGCAACATCAAACGACATCCAACCATTGAAGACGATGTAACCATCTACTCAAGTGCATCAATACTTGGTGGTGAAACAGTTATCGGAAAGGGTTCAGTTATTGGCGGAAATGCATTTATCACAGAATCTGTTCCTGCTGGAACAAGAGTAAGCGTTAAAAATCCTGAACTTAGTTTTTCCACAAAGAAAAAACACAGTGCCGATGAACTTCCACGATAATAAAGAATTTAAAAACACTTGAAAATAATATAATACATGGGGCAAAATACATTTTGACCACAACATCATAATATAAATATACGAATGGAGAAGAAAATGAAAACGTTTTTAAAAAGACTTTTAATCGCAGCACTTTTAATTTCAATAATCATACCACACACAAACACACAATACGCAAAAGCCGAAGAAAAAACAAAAGACATTATTTGTCTTTCAATAAAGGGCAGCACACTCACTTATGCCGATGCTGTATGGACTTATGAACTTGGAATGGAAGATGAAAACATTGTAGGCAGACCAAAAAAACATACAATAAAACTCGCTTCAAAAGTTTCCTACAACCTTTTAAAACCAACCGATATATCAAAAACACATAGTGTAAGCAAAGCAAAATTCATAAAATCCATAAAATATTACGAACCTAAACTTACAAAAGACGGAAAAATAAAATATTACTGGGGCATGGCAGCAAGAATTACTCTATCAGGAAAAAAAGTCAAAAAAATTAAACAGATATATCAGGCATAATGCAAAATCTAAAACGGACAGCTTATACTAATTTTAATTTTCATGAATAAGTATAAGCTGTCCGTTCTCTATACGCTATATTCAATCAGGCATTACAAATTATATAATCAAAATTTAATCAATCCCAATATTTGTTTACAGCCTCTTCATTTAAATCCTCACCTATAACTATAAAAATCTCCTGACCTTCTTTTATAGGCTTAATCACCGTTTCTTTTTTAGTTGCATTAAGCTCCAGCCATCCGCTGCCATCAGACATAAATCCCTTAATTCTAAAAACATTTCCACAATTTTTATCAGAAAATGTTTTATTTACACAATCTTTGAGTTTATCAACAGTCATCTGTTTATTCATATAGTAAAGCGATGAAAATTCCACATCATCCGCATGATACCTTTTCTCTATCCCTGCACCTGTGTATTCGCAATTTTCAATCTTCTTATAGTCATCCTCGTCAAACTCATCCCAAGACTTTGCCATAACTATATTGTCAATTTTTCTTGAGCAATGAAATTCCTCAAGACTTTTATTTATATATGCTGTGACTTCCTCTATCCTGCTTTCAGAAACACCTTCTGTCTTGCTAAAAAGAATTTTTCCCGCATTCGCTGCCTCTGACGCAAGAATATATCTTGAATGTTCCGACATATCAAGTTCAAGATGTGCATCAACTATGGTTATGACATTTCCAATCTGATACCACCTTTCCAGCGGGTCCTCATGAAGTGTGTCGAAAAACTCATCCATGTCAAAAACACCCGATGGCTCTACCAAAACCCTGTCAAATCCCTGCATTCCCATTGCAATGAGTTTTGTCTTAAAACGCCTTTTATGACAGTCGGCGTCACATCCACCCGCAACCATCTCAAGCTCACAGTTGTCACCAAGTATATCCTGCAGAAGCATTGCATCAACATTGACGGCACCGTAATCATTTTCAAGGATTCCTATTTTAAGACCTTTATCTGTGAGATGTTTCACATATTTTCTGATAAAAGTTGTCTTGCCTGAACCAAGAAACCCCGTAATCAAGTCTATCTTTATCATTATTCCCCCATAATTTATGCGATTTTTTGAATAAATTCAACTACAATCTCAATACCTATCTGGGCTGCTTTCTCCGCAAATGTTGCATAATCCATTGCACCGCCCTCACCGTCAGAAATTGTTCTAAGTATGGCAAATGGAACTTTATTTACATAACATACATGACCTATGCTTCCGCCCTCCATCTCTGCCGCTATAGCATTGAAACGCTCATGAAGCTTATCTTTCTGATGTTTGTCATGCATAAACATGTCACCTGTAGCAATAGTTCCCACTTTATACTTTCTCTGCTTTTCATCGAGACACTTTTTAAGTGTATCCATCATTTTCTTGTCGCAAGGAAGATAAATCTCATTTATTCCTGACAAAAGACCTATCGGGTCACCGAGTGCCGAAGTGTTCATATCATGCTGTACAACCATATCTGCAACGGCGATACCCATTACTCCAAGTTCTTTGCACAATGTTCCTGCAACACCGATATTTATAACCATATCAACATGATATGTAAGTATCATAGCTTCCGTACATATAGCCGCAAATACTTTTCCAACGCCGCTTACGGCAGCGACTACTTCTGTGTCACCGATGTTTCCTTTTACAAATTCAACACCGCTTATCGATTCATATGAAGGATTTTTCAATGTCTTTTTAAGATTATCAATCTCAATCTGCATTGCTCCTATAACACCAATTATCATAATTTTCTCCATTCTACTGTTGTTTCACTATAATATTTTTAACCATTCTACTGTTTTGTCTTTTACCGAATTTTTGAATTTAACACAAAGCTATGACTTACTCTGTCGGATAAGTAAACTCCATATTTGTCTGATTTTCAAGCACCTCAAGATAAGTTCTGCACTCCTCTTTTGCAAGGTCTATATCAAGATTTTCATAATGACCACACTCTATTGCTGATTTTCCGAAAACATCTCCGTCATGTTCTATTGTCTGCTTAAGAATTTTTTTTGTAAGTTCAAAAACTTCCTTTGGCTCCATATCACGGACAAGGAGATAAAATCCTGTCTGGCAGCCCATAGGCCCGAAATAAACAATCTTATCCGATACCTCAGAATTGCGTGCAAATGTAGCAAACATATGCTCAACAGAATGCATAACAGCATTGCTCATATAATCTCCTGCATTTGGTTTTCTTGTACGTAGATCGTATGTCACTACATCTCCGTCCTCTCTTGAAATGTAAAATCCAGGCACTAATACATTATGGTTAATTTCAAAACTTTTTATTCTCTGCATTATAACTTACCTCCGTTTATTATTTTCTATTCTGTTCTTCCGAAAACATTTACCTGCCCTCATACTTATTTGAAAAGAAACATTTTATCATATCCATATTTAATCAGTTACATTCTAACATTGATATTCCGGCGTGTAAAGTATGTGTATAAAAGTAAAAGACACCGCACTGTCTTGTGCGATGTCCTCTGTAATTATTTTAATACCACAAATTTATTCATTTCAAGTGTTGAAAAAAATGTTATAACTCTTTTAAGCATATCACTTTCTTCCTCCGGAAACGTTTCATTCATTTTCCCTACTATATCATATATCGTTCTTTCTCCGTCTATGTTTTTCCACACAACCGAACCATATTTATCAAGTTTAATATGACTGACTGCCGGCTTATGAAAGAATTTCTGCGCTATCTTCGCATAAAAACCTTTATGCGGCATATCGACTTCAACGATTCCGTCATCAAGTTCTCTCCACTCATGATTTTCTGCTATATGCGGTATTTTATCCATATAATTTCCTGAAACAACTTTAGCTTTTGGCTTTCGCATTAACTTCCGCCTTTCTTTTTAAGCCTTCTTAATTTTCTTTGTTGCAGCGTATAAGAGTGATGCACAAAGAAGTACAAAGAATACTACGCTTCCGCCCTGTCCAAGATTGATTCCGTAGTTTCCAAGATTAATCTTGTCTGCTACACCTACTACAGTAAGAATTGCAAGTAATATACCTACAAGACCCTCACCAGCAATAAGACCTGATGAATAAAGAATACCTTTGCTGTCATCCTCTTTAATTTCTTCCTCAGTCTTATTCTTACGTTTTGTAACGATAAGCTTGATAAGTCCTCCAACCATAATAGGTGTTGAAAGATAAATCGGAAGATATAAACCGATTGCAAATGGAAGTACCGGAATTCCGATAACTTCTATCATAAGTGCAAGGAATACACCGATAAATACAAGATTCCAAGGAAGATTTCCTTCCATAACTCCCTCAGTAACCATCTTCATAAGTGTTGCCTGTGGAGCAGGAAGTTTGTCTGTACCGAATGTCCATGCAGAATCAAGAAGCATAAGAACTCCTGAAATTGCAAGACCTGCACAGATAGCACCGATAAGTTCGCCTATCTGCTGACGGTAAGGTGTTGCACCTACGATATAACCTGTCTTTAAATCCTGTGAAGTATCTCCCGCCATTGCTGCAATGATACAAATTACCGTACCGATGCAAATAGCCATTGTCATACCCTGGATACCTGTTTTTCCTGTTGCCTTAAGAATGATTGTTGCAATAAGAAGCGTTGCAATAGCCATTCCTGATACAGGGTTGTTTGATGAACCAACAAGACCAACCATGCGTGATGATACTGTTGCAAAGAAGAAACCAAATATAATTATGATAATAGCTGCAACAATGCTGATTGGCACTGATGGAATCGCAACAAGTGCAAGTGCAACCAAAACAACAACTACTATAGCCCATTTGATAGGAAGGTCTTTCTCTGTACGAAGATCTCCGCCTTTATGCCCGATACCGCCAAGTGCCTTCTTAAATGTTCTTATAATAAGAGGAAGTGACTTAATAAGGCTAAGGATACCACCGCAGGCAACCGCACCTGCACCGATATATCTTACATAACTGCTCCAAAGTTCTGCAGGAGCCATATCTGCTATTGCTTTTGTAGCCGGGAATAAAATAGCACTGTCTCCGCCTAATGCACCTATTGTGTGCATTAGAGGCATAATAACGAACCAGCCTACAATCGCACCGCCAAACATGTATGACGCAACTCTTGAACCACAGATATAACCTACACCGATAAGGGCAGGTAAAACATCAAGACCAAATGCTGAACCCTTATAAACTGATATATCCCAGCTTATCTCCGATGGGAATAAAATAAGTCCGTCTGTTACAAACTTGTACAATGCAGAAATTCCAAGACCTGAAAATACAAGTTTTGATTTGCTTCCACCCTCTTCGCCTGCAAGAAGAACCTCAGCACATGCTGTGCCCTCAGGGAATGGAAGATTTCCATGTTCTTCAACAATAAGTGCTGTACGAAGCGGAATCATAAATAATGTTCCTATCACACCACCTGCAACGGCAAGTGCAGCAATTGTGAAAAATGAAGGCATCTGGATAGATGAATCTTCTCTTGCCCACATATAAAGTGCAGGAAGTGTAAAAATGGCACCTGCGGCTAATGATTCACCTGCTGAACCAATAGTCTGAACCATATTATTTTCAAGAATCGAATCTTTCTTTAAAATAAAACGAATGACACCCATTGAAATAACTGCTGCCGGTATAGATGCCGATACCGTCATACCTACTCTAAGTCCGAGGTAAGCATTTGCAGCTCCAAATACTACTGCCAGGATTATACCGAGAATAAGGGCTGTCGGTGTAAACTCAGGCATGACCTTGTCCGTTGGGATAAACGGCTTAAAGTCATTTTTTTCTTTGCTCATAAAAAAGTCTCCTTTTCCTTTTGTATAATAAAATTAAACTGCTTCTGACTGTAAAAATCACACCATTGCAAGGTAAAAACAGTGCAACAAAAAACATTATATATATGACCTCCCAGCATCATATATACAATACAGTCAGATTATAATTATATAATATCATACAGCTATTTACAATAGCATATTTTTGTCAATTTTTTATGATTTTCCAACATTCTGACAGTTTTTCCAAATTGTAAGCTGCATTTGCCGGACTTGTAGACGGAAGTTTAATTATCTCCATGCCAGTCTTTTCATATTGATACTTCATATACAGTTCATAAGCTTTGCCACCATTTGCATATATTCTGTCAACCGCTGTATTATTTAATATCACAGACAAATCGGCAGTTTTCACATTCTTTATCGAACTGTCACTTGAACCGATAATGTCACATTCAGCGATTACATCCCATACGGCTATATTATTTCTGAGCAGCATATCTTTTTTCTGATTTATGGTCTTTGGCAGGCTTTCCTCATCACACAGCCTTGCAATCAGTTTCCAAAACCTGTTCTGCGGATGACCATAATAAAAATTGTTTTCTCTCGATTTAACAGAAGGAAGCGTACCAAGAATTAATATCTTTGAATTCTTATCAAAAACCGGCTCAAACTCATGTTTTATATGTGTATATTCACTGTTCATATCTGCTTACTCCTCTTATTATGTCAATGCCTAATCTTTTTCTGCAAAACTTTTTCACTGCTGCTTATCATTCTCTTTGATTATTTTTCTAAGTTTTGCGGTATTTTCGGAAGATAATTTTAATGCCGTTCCCGGTTTATACTGTGGCTCAACATAGACCATTGTATCTTTTTCTTCAAAAACTATACCGAACACACAAAACTCACCTGCATTATTCTCAACTGCAAGATAATAACATTTTTGAGGCTCGGCAGCACCAAACCACAACTGACCGGATGTATCTCCCACACTCTCCATTTCAATGCTGCTTTCTTTTGTGAGAAATTCGTAAAGTTCACTCTTTGATTCGTCTGATGTCCATACTGCAATTCTTTTATCAGGATTAGCTTTTGATTTTGCTCTGACTCTTTCAAGCATTATTTCCCGTATGTCATCTGCATTTTTTATGTCCATTATGTTTTCCAAAAATTCACCCGCAGAAATCAATTTCTTTTCATTAACTTTTTTATCTGTTATTATATCATGATCTTTTAAACTTTCAAATCCCACACACTTTCCTATATACATGTCATCCGATTTGTTTTTATATACAATAAACTTTCTACTTTTACGCCCACCTATAAAATATATGTTTCCAGCAGAATACTTACTGTCATCCGGAGCATTTTCTAAAAATGGTGTCAGCTTTTCAGTATCGTCTGCCTTTTTTAGTTCTACTTCTTTATCCGTAAGTTTTTTTACCTCCTCGTCATTTAATAAGTACATGCTGTACAAATAACCGCTTTTATCATAATTCTTTGTATTTACATAAACCGCTGTATTCCGGCTGTTATAATAATCTTTAAGCTGCGTTTTTTCATCAGACAGACTTGTTTCTCCGCCTATTATGGCATTCAGATTATTATTGCTTTGATTTATATCATAACGTGTTTTTGCCTCCTTACACACACTCTCCAATACACTTGTCTGCCCCGCCTGCTTTCTGCTTCTCATATATCTGTATCCGGTAATACATCCAAAAACCAGAACCATACATATAACAGCAATACATATAATATGCGCTTTTGAACGTGGATTTTTTATCGGAAGTTTTTTTATGACTTTATATATCTTATCTTCAAACACCTTGTCATCTCTATATTCAAAACCGAAATCTTCCATTGAACTTTCCAAATCTTTATCACTGTAAATTTTAAATGCCTTTCTTATTAACTCATCGCCGCCGTCGAATTTCTTTTTATTTATTCCATGTACACCCATAGTAATCACTCCTTTCCGTCAAGGCTGTCCAACAGTTTCTTTCGTCCTCTGCTTATCTTTGACCTGACCGTATTATACGGAATTTCAAGCAAATCAGAAATTTCTCTCGGACTCATTTCATTTAAATAAAACAATGACAATACTTCACGATAGCCAAAATCAAGTTTTTCAATCGCCGCTACCACTCTTTTTAATTCCATTGAAACAAGCACCTCATTTTCAATGTCAATGTTTCCCTCCTGCTCTACTACATCGTCAATATTTAAATTTGACTGCCTGCTTTTTTTATTCTTTCTGTATATGTCAATAGCACAATGGCTTATGACCGTATACACAAAGGATAAGGTTCTCGCTTCATCATAAAGGTCAATGCACTCCGTGTGTCTTGAAATTGCTATAATACAATTTTGTACCGCATCCTCTGCATCTTCTCTTTGGTTTAATATCTGCATTGCTCTGCCAAACATTTTATTTTTGTACAATGAATATATCTTCTCCAGTTTCTCCCTTTGACGTTCCTCCCACTTTTTCGCTTTCATCCCATGTAACATTTTTCCACCCCCTTCTAACCCTGCATTTTTTTCATAACCGTACATTTACAGCCTTATCAAAAATATCCGTTTTTTGTTTCTAATACTTATAACGTCATATATACCCTTTTTGATGCAATTAAATCTTATAAAAATCAACCCCAACACAAACAAAAAATGCAAATTCCATGTTTTATACTCCTATATAAATATAAGAATACACGAAATTTGCATTTTTGTTTGTGTTGTAAAGTTATTTTTGATTTATAGTAATTTTATCTTACTTCTTCTACTATTTGCAATACTTATCTCTAAGTTCTTTTAATTTATTCTGGTAAATCTCCTGCTGTTTCTTGTTTACAAGATAGCTCTTTACCTGACTTGCTATCTTATCATACTCAGGTACTTCACCCTCATTTTTGTCATCTACCCAGATAAGGTGATATCCAAACTGTGTTTTTACAGGCCCGATTACTTTGTTGAGTTCTCCATCAAACACAGCATTTTCAAATTCCTTAACCATCTGACCTCTGCCAAATGTCCCAAGACTTCCGCCTTTCTGTGCCGATGGGCATGTTGAATACTCTTTTGCTGCATCTTCAAAACTCTTTGCACCTGATTCGATTTCTTCTTTTATCTGATTTGCTTTGTCCTCATTGTCTACAAGTACATGCTTTGCTGTTGCCGATGCTTTTGATGCAAATTCTTTTGAATGTCCTAAAAAGTATTCCTTTGCCTCTGCATCTGATACTGAGACATCCTGTAAAAGTTCTGCCATAGCTATCTGGCTTAAAATATCTCTCTTTGCCATAACCATTGATGTCTTGAACATTTCTGTCTCATCTTTCTTTTCTTCCTCACCATACATTGCAAAAAGACAAATTTCCTCTAATCTTTCTTCGCACTGTTTACGGAACTCAGGCATACTTCTGTACATCTGCTGTTCCTGTGGCATTCCTGAAATAAATGTGTCTATATCGACATCTGTTATTGTGTAATTTCCAATTTTAGTGTTTACTTCTGACATGTTTATCCTCCGATTTTCAGTATTCTGTGTCAAATCATAAACACTATTATGAGGGAATAATCCAAAACTTGCAAGTGTTTTTGTGATTTTCGCCTACCTGATGGTAACAATCAGCCATAAAAAAGCCAATATCGAAAATTATTCTAATATTGGCTTTTTTATATTTACTGTATTTTCACAAAAATGACCATGCCCATTCTATACTACAAACTTAGAAACTTCATCATTTAATCTGCCTGCTGCCTCTTCTGCTTCCTTTAAATGATTGTTTACAATCGATGATTTATCTGCAACTGAAACTGTTCTGTCTGCAATATTTGTAGTTCCATTTGCGCTCTCATCAGCAGCAACGCTTATACCGTTTATTGACTCTAATATTGAAGATATTGACGCAAGTAATTCTTCTGACGTAGCACTGAAATCTGATATAAGTTCATTTACATTTGATGCATCTTCATTATAATATCCTGCAAGTTCATCAAACTTATGATAACTGTCAGTAACATCCGTTTCAACAAATTCAAGCATATGCTCTGCATCTGTCTTAAGATTCTCAACTGCCTTTTTAACAGCATCAGTCACACCCTGTATATTCTCAACATTTTCTTTTGACTGCTCTGCAAGATTTCTTATTTCATCTGCAACTACCGCAAATCCCTTTCCAGCCTCACCTGCTCTTGCTGCTTCAATAGAAGCATTGAGTGCAAGAAGATTTGTCTGGTCTGTTATGCCCATAATAGAATCAGCAAGAACATTTATCTGGTCTACAACCTTTGCGTCTTCCATTGCTTTTTCCAGTTCTGCTTTCATCGCTCTCTTTGTATCTCCTGCTTTTGCCCTTATAGCACTTGCATTATCCTTGCCTTCTCTTGCACGTTTATAAATCTGCTCAACCCTATTGGCTCCATCCTGTGCCCTCAATGCTATATTCTTTGCAGCATCTTCTATCTCATGTGACATTGTATTTATGCTCTCTGTAGTAGCTGCCGTCTCTTCCATTGATGCGGCAACTTCTTCCGTAGTCGCAGATACATCTTCTATCTCTCCATTGAGTAAATCCATATTACTGTTAATGTCGGTTACAAGATTTTCTATCTGCCCTGCACCGCTCTTTACGCCACTGATAAGTTCCTTAAGATTTGAACGCATATTTTCAAGTATATTTGCAAGAATGCCAAAATCATCCTTTCTCTTTAAATATCTGTCATCAAGCTTACTTGTGAAATCACCCTTTTCAAGTATACGCATCTCAGCTCCGACAGCCTCAAGCGGCTTAACAATATTTGTGATTATAATAATTATTACAGCTATAAAAAAAGCACCGATAGTTATATTTACAGCAGCAAAAATACTTGTCATTTTGTTTGAATATTTTGTAAGTTGACTTTGCTTTGAAGCTACTGTCTTGTCTATATCGTCAGTATAATTTCCTGTTCCTATAACCCAGTCAAATTCTTTATAATAATATGTATAAGAACGTTTTGGAGAGGCTTTTGTCTCATTCTCTTTAGGAAAATAATAAGTTGTATATGCCTCTGTATTTTTCACTGAATCCTCAATCATCTGTCTGACCATCTTAAAACCTTTTGAATCTTCAGTGTCCATACGATTGGTTCCCTCGGTATCACTTCCAAGAAGCACGACGTTGGTTCCGTCTGACTGGTCAATCCAAAAATATCCACTGTCACCATATCTCATATCACGAATCTGATCAGCTGCATTCTTCTTTGCTAATTCCTCCGTAAGTATACCACTCTGATACTGGTCATAATAATGTTTTGCCACGGATACTGCTGCTGAAACTTCTGATTTTATATTTTCATCATAAGATTCACGAATACTGCTTTCCATATCCGTAACTGACTCATTGCTGATGTTCTTCATGCATTTTTCCGAAAAAATCGTTCCAAACAATAACATTATAAGAACTCCTGCCATAATAAATAACATCTTAAATTTTACTTTTATATGTTTCATATCTAACCTCCATTCTTTTCGGGCAGTTTTTTACGCACATTCTGTTTGTGCATTTTTAATATATTCATTATATTACTTTAAGCTTTTTTATGCAACTTTTATTCACCGGAAACTGCAAAAAAAGGTAACCATTATATAAAAAAAGCGGATTGAAATACATTTCTGCATCAATATCCGCTTTCACTCTAAAAAACTTTATAAAATCACCGTTTTTTATCGTATATGATATTTTATAATTATATGTTCAAAAGATATTTTGATTATACAAGCTTTACAAATACTGCTGTCTGTCCCGAAACTTTAACAACTTTTCCGTCACTCTCTGCGTTTCCACCAAAACGATAGATTTCTTCTCCGAACTTTCCGTCAAAATCAAATGTAACATCTTCTGCTGAAGGATTTATAACTACAAGTATTTTTTCATCCTCACTGCTTCTTACATACGCAAGCGGATAAGTATCTTTCTTTGCAGCTACAAATTCTATTTCACCTTTGCTTAAAAGAGCCGCATGCTCTTTTCTGATTTTTATAAGCTTCTTTATCTCATTGTAGAGTGAATTTTCATCTGCTGCCTGATTTTTAACAGTCGGACGATTTTCATCACTGTCCTGTGCAACATAAAGCATCTCTTTCTTTGCACTGCTGAATCCCGCATTTACACTGTCATCCCACTGCATAGGTGTTCTTGAACCTGTTCTTTCATATCCTCCCTCTACAGATGTCAATCCCTCAACATATTTCATTCCAATCTCATCACCGTAATATATGAACGGTGCACCCGGCATTGATAAGAGGAATGCAAAAGCTATCTTAAGCTCATCACCCTTAATTTCCTGCGAAAGTCGTCCCATATCGTGATTTCCTGAAGGAATACACATAAGACCTTTCTTTTCTGACTTCTCATAATTATCAAGATATTTTTCTACAAAAGCTGACACATCGCCCTTTCCTCTTGAAGAAAAGAACGGTTCTTCACAACGGAACAAATCATTGTAATGGGATGGACCGAAATGAAGTAAGAAATCCATATGAAAACCACCCTGAAGCGATTTGTCAGGCTCTCCCCACTCTGAAACCATCGCTGCATCCGGAAATTCCCTGTCAAGAAACTCTCTGACATTCTGCCAGAGTTTTATAGTTCCCTTTCCGTCTTCATCATTTTTTACAAGCGAACCTGCCATGTCTACTCTGAAACCGTCTGCACCCATCTGAAGCCAGAAACGCATAACATCTTTCATCGCTTCGAGTGTTGCTTTCGGTCCCTCATCATCCATTGACTGCTGCCAAGGACGCTCAGGTTTATAATATCCATAATTCAACGCCGGCTGGTGTGAGAAAAAGTTGACTGCACATGAACCGTCTCTGTCCGAAATTCCTCTTATGCATCCCATTCCCTCCGGTGATTCCCATATGTTGTCTGTCCAGACATATCTGTCCGTAAATTCGTTCTTCTCAGCTTTCATCGACTGCTTAAACCACTCATGCTGTACAGAAGTATGTCCCGGAACAAGGTCAAGAAGAATATGCATATCTCTCTTGTGTGCCTCTCTGAAAAGATTTACAAGATCCTCATTTGTACCATATCTAGATGCAACCGTGTAATAATCTTCAACATCATAACCCGCATCACCGAAAGGTGACTTGAAACATGGATTTATCCAGATAGCATTACATCCAAGTTCTTTTATGTAGTCGAGTTTCTCCGTAATACCATTTATGTCACCTATACCATCTGCATTTGTATCATTAAATGACTGCGGATAGATTTCATAAAAAACTGCATTGTCAAGCCACTTTGGTCCTTTTGCCGTATTGTTCATTTTTAATCCTCCTGATATTATTTTTGACTTCCTGTTAAATTAACAATATAATAATATTTGATGTAACGTAAATTCTAGCAAAAAAGTTTTGAAAACTAATACTATACTATTGTACTTTGATAGATTGTATTTAAACGAGGAATAACATGGCTAAAAAAAATATACTCAAAGAAAACAGACATCACAGCAATGCTCTCATACCATTCAGCTATTATAAAAGTTCTATCCCCGAACTCTTTCCGTTTGTCCCCATGCACAGCCATTCTGAGTGGGAACTCAATTTCATTACCGACGGTGAGGGATTTTTTATTACAGATAAACAAAAAATAAAAGCATGTGCAGGAGACATTATTCTGTTTTTCCCACACATGCTGCACGCTATTGAAACCGATGCCAAAATCATTTATGATACAGTAGTTTTTAACACTGATATGCTCGGAAACACAAACGACCGCTGTTTTTCGCAGATACTTTCCCCGATGTGCAGTCTCTCCGCCGAACTTTTACACATTACGGATAAAAATAACTATTATGAAGAGATGCACTGCTGTGCCGCAAATGTTGTAGACTGTGCAATACAAAATTCTCCGCAGTCAGACCTTCTCATGAAAGGTGAACTTTCACGTTTTTTATGGTATGCACTTTTAGGCAATTCAATAAAATTTATTAAAAATCAGACCGGCAGCAATGAAATCCGTCAAATTCTCTACTATATAAATGAGCATTACAACGAACCTCTTACAATAGAATTTCTTGCGGCTAAAACACATCTGAGCAAAAGCTGGTTTATGCGTAAATTTCATGACACGGTAGGTGTCGGTGCTATTGAATATATAAATAAACTCCGCATACAAAAAGTATGCGAAATGCTTCTTGACGGCAGTAAAATAGCAGATGCCGCTTTTGAGTGCGGTTTTCAAAATCTTTCAAACTTTAACAGGCTTTTTAAGGCTATGGTCGGCTGTACACCGAGGGAATATACACGTTAAACCTGTCAGCCCGGCATTTTAATTCTGCTTTTTTATCACTGTCCTTTTTATCAACAGTTCAAAACACCATGTTCCCTCAAAATTTTTTCAATATCTGTTCCTTCAATCTTCTTTAAAATCACATTTTTTACCATATTGACAGGCTTGGGAAGATTCATATCAAGCGGCGATTTTCCATCCATAAGCCTTACCGAACTCTCAATCAAATCTCTTACATCATATGTGCTTCCCCATACTTCCGGTACTGCCCTGTCGACTTTAAATAATCCATAGACAGCCTCCATTGCCGTTCTAACTGAATATTCCGTTGTAAATATAGTATCTCTCGGTGTTTCTGCAAATTGTCCCAGAAAAGCTGCATTGACACTTCCATCAGGAATAACATCTGGTCTGTCACCTTTTCTTCTTGGCATAAAAAACGCCGTTATATAAGGCAGCATGGTCGGTATACAATTCGTATGCTCTTTCGCAAATTCATCAATTTCATTTACCGCAACTCCAATATGATAAAGCCATTCTGCCGCAATCTCCCATCCGCTGCATTCCTTCATCGGCTTCTTTATATAATCACCTGCTGCATCTGTAAACAATCCGTAAATCCATACACATACCTCGTCTTTTTTCTGTTTTTTAAACTGCCCCTGTCTGTTTATAGTCCAGCTAAGCAGCCATGATGAATCCATACAGCTTACAATACCGCCTGTAACAACTTTTCCTGAACGAGGGTCTCTTTTACATATTTTTTCAATATACGAGATAATCTTATCATCGGATGTCGTAAGTGTCGCTGATTCCCACTTTGACTTTTCAATATCAGAACAAAATTTCTCGGGATTTCCAAACGCTCTGTCCTGTTTTGCAATATTTTTCCAGAGACTCCAGCATCCGCTCTCCCTAATCTCTGCATTGCCGACAGGCGCATGGTAATGGTCACCGTAAATTGTACTCTCTGTACAGCTTCCGTTTGTAATAAAAACGAAATCATCCTCCGTAAGTTCAATTTTCTCTTTTTTTCCTGACACAACACACTCAATAGTCTTTGCTGTCTTTTTATTTCCTTCTATGTCAAATATCACATTTGTAACTTCAGTATTAAATTCAAAAGAAACCCCGGCATTTTCAAGATATTTGAGCATAGGCATGATAAGCGATTCATACTGATTGTATCTTGTAAATTTCAATGCCGAAAAATCAGGAAGTCCCGCTATGTGATGAATAAAACGCTTGAAATAAAGCTTCATTTCCAACGCACTATGCCAGTTTTGGAAAGCAAACATTGTTCTCCAGTAAAGCCAGAAATTAGACTCAAAAACTTCATCATCAAAAAAATCCTCGATTTTTTTATCGTATAACTCTTCATCAGCGGTAAAGAACAATTTCATAATCTCCATACACCCTTTACGGCTAAGACCGAATTTACCACCAAGTTCTGCATCCTTACCTCTGTTTACGGTTGCTCTGCAAATTGAATAATTCGGATCTTCCTTATTAAGATAATAAAACTCGTCCAAAACTGATTCATCCTTCTTTTCTAAAGAAGGTATGCTTCTGAATAAATCCCACAGACACTCAAAATGTTCCTCCATCTCTCGTCCGCCACGCATTATATACCCTCTCGAGGCATCATTTATTCCGTCGCATGCACCCCCGGCAATATCGAGTGCTTCAAGAATATGAATATTTTTCCCGGGCATTTTTGCATCTCTTACAAGAAAGCATGCTGCCGCAAGTGCACCAAGCCCGCTTCCGACAATATACGCTGATCTTTCCTCAATACCAACAGGCTTTTTAGGTCTTGCAAACGCCTCATAATTACCGCTTGCATAATAAATTCCCTTGCTGTTTTTTTCATGCTTCCCAAGTTCCGTATTTTTATACTCAGAATGCTCATTGTGGCTTTTCCCATTACATTGACACTTATTATTTCTTCTCTTTGAATTACCGTATCCCTGTGTCTCATTACCAGAATTATTGTCTTTTGCAGCTTTTGCCTTATATAAAGCCGCCGCACCTGCTCCAACTGCAATAACCGAAGCTGTTTTTATAATTTTCTTATTCATATCAGCAGTCCCCATTTCTACTCTTTTTTGCATAAAGTCGTATTCTCTTTCCATACTTGTCACATCTATACATGAATAAGTATTCCCCCAAAAAAAAATAAAAATTCCTGACAATTTAATTTTAATTTAAGCAAGTATAAAAATGACAAATATAACATCTTTTTGTAATAAAAACACAAATTTTCAAATAGCTTTATCTGCTTATTCCTGTTATAATTAGTGACACTATATTTTATTATGAACTATAAATTATTCACCATTTACAGAAAGGATTTACTAATGAAAAAACGCCTATCACATTTTATTTGCTGTCTTCTCACTTCTTGTATTATGTTATCTGAAACATGTACCCAGGCAGCAACCTATCAGTCAGAAGCACAAAATATATCTGCTCAGGCTGAAACTTCAACTACAGTAAGCACTTTTGACGATTTTTTCAAAGCTTTAGGAAAATATAAGCATATTATTGTAGCTAAATCATTCCAAACAGCAGCATCTTCCGACACAAACGGACAAACTATCCCAATAGACATTCCTGCCAATACTACTATTGAGGGCAAAGACGGCTCTACAGTCGGCATTGTCTGCCGTGGTCCTATTCAGCTAAAAGGAGATAATGTTACTTTTAAAAATTTACAGTTACATTTTGAATCAAGCGATGCAATGGGCAGCGTTTCACAGCGTGAAATTTTTCTTGCCGGTCACAGCCTTACTTTAGATAAAGTAGATACACATTTGGAGGGTGCCGGTGAAACACTTGGCGGATTTGGAAGTTCAGAAAACGAACTTCTCCCGACAGTATACGCCGGAGGATTTTATACAAACACCGATATAGGAACCAATGCATCATTTACCGTAATAAATGCCACAAGCAAAACTATTATTAAAGATATTATTATGGGACATGATGATAATAAAAATAAGTATACTGCATATACAGGCAAAGCCTCACTTATTTTAAATGAATACACTCAGCTTCGCGGAACAATATCAACAGAGGCTTCTTCAAGTGCTTCTATATTACTGACAGGAACTACAAAACAAGACTTTGCAGCATCTTCTATTATCGGTAACGATAATACAACACTCACTATTGACGGCTGTAATACCACAACAAAAATGCCTGTCAACGGAATAGGAAACATACATGTAACAAACAGCGGAACTTTTGCACCTTCCGACACATCAAACTTGAATAATATATCTGTTGATAATGGCGGTTTTCTTGACCTTACAGCTATGCCCGATGCCACTATAAACGGAAATTTCACAGGTGGAAACAGCGCACAGAAAGCAAATATAATTGTCTCCCTCGACGGACATATAAATATAAGCAAAACAGCAAGCGGAGCCTCGCAGCTTTATATTACAAGTTCTTCTCCGTCATGTGCTGATACCCCTTCTGAAAATATTACTTACATAACTGCAAAAGGTGATTATTCAAATGCTGGGTTTAACTTTGCAGATAAATATTTAAACGCCGGATACAGTCTTGTACAAAACAATAATACATGGACATGCAAATACGATGCAGCAGCAGCCAAAGATGACATTGCTTCAATTGATGTGACAGATTATCCGTCTGATATTCTTATAGATAAGCTGCCTACAAATAGCAATGATATAGAAGAAAACTCTCCTTCTATGAATATCACTTGGAAAAAGAGTACAGGAACTCCTTGGGATAAAGATATTGCCGCACAATACGGTTTTTGGGATTATATGGCAGTTATCCGCACTGATTACTGGGATACAGATAACACGGACTTTGATTCGTCTGCCCCATATATAAACCCTTTCTATTTATATTATACCGATGAAAACTCCGAAAAATATTATCTTCTCCGCAAAGATGCTATAAATATTGAAAACGGAAAATATACATTTATTTTCTTTTCAGAATCTATTGACGATAAAGAGCTTAATACCATAAGCGATGTCAAGGCATTAAAAAACATTATCAAAGCAACAATAGAAATTAACATAACAGACGGTACTGCAACCACAGAACCTACTACAGAACCGACTACGGAACCGACTACGGAACCAACCACGGCTCCGACTACGGAACCAACTACGGAACCTACTACTGAGCCGACCGCAGAACCTACTACAGAGCCAACTACGGAGCCAACTACGGAGCCTACTACAAAGCCTACTACGGCACCGACCACGGTACCATCCACGGTACCATCCACATCCCCGACTGTACCGGTTCAAACTAATAAACCGTCAGGAGGCTCAGGTTCCGGTTCAAGTTCGAGCGGCAGCACACCGACCACTTCAAAACCAACTACGGCACCATATGCAAGCCCTGATGTAAAACCTACATCGTTTCCGACTAATGAACCTACGGCAACAGTAAAGCCTGCAGATACTGCCGTCCCTACTATAGTTCCAATTGCTACAGTACAACCGAATACCCAAAAACCTACTACAGCTCCGACTGAACCTGCTACTACACCAACCACGCAGCCGACTGAACCTACTACTACACCAACCACGCAGCCGACTGAACCTACTACAGTTCCAACAAACAAACCTACCGCAACGCCGGCTCATAAACATAAAATTACTCAGGTTTTAAAAAAGGCTACATACAAAAAGAGCGGTAGTATAACTTATATTTGCCAAACCTGCAAAAAGGTTATTAAAAAAACTACAATACCTGCTTTGAAAAAAACTTCAATAAATAAAATTAACTCAGGTAAAAAAAGCCTTACAATAAACTTTAAGAAGCAATCAAAAAATACAAGCGGCTATCAGATTTCTTATTCTGTCAAAAAAACTTTTGCAGATGATAAAAAGAAAACAGTTGCAAATTTTAAATCCTCATCGGCAACCATTTCAGAATTAAAGTCTAACAAAAAGTATTATATAAGAATACGCACTTACAAAACCGTTAAGGTTAATGGCAAAAATGTTAAAATGTACGGAGCATGGTCTAAAACTAAGACAGCTGCTACAAAATAAATATTAATATATAAACGCATTAAAATAACCTGTCGATTTCTACTCAAAATGACAGGTTATTTTTTTATTTCTTCGTCAATGTAACCACAACGAAAATAATTCATTCCTTATTTTTGTTTATTATTTTTACCAAAATATATATTATAAAAAATTAAACCGGCTAACACAAAAAAATCTATTCCGTAAAAAATAATTCTCTTATTTCTATTTGCTTTTATCTCCTTTAATGACAATTCTTCACTGTTATTTAATATATCCTGCCCATACTTTGTTGTATATTCCGATTTCTTATAATCATAAGAATTGCACAATAATCCAATCCATTTATATGTAATCTTCTGTCCTCTAAGGTCTGTAAGCGTTATATATTTATCGCTAAACTTGCAATATATTGTATTTACATCTCCTTTATCAGAATATGTCGGAAACAAAAAACTGTTTCCAAAATACACGAGTTTCTTAGTATACATTCCGGCAGGTCTAAAATAATCAACAGGAAGCGTCAAACCACTACATGTCCAATTGTATATCATAACGTCATCACAATATACATTTAAAAACGGCATATGTTCTTTTTTATTTTTATCATAGATATATACTCTTTTTTCATTATTATTATCTATTTTATAAAATTGTCCATTAGCATCAAGCTGCTTGTAATAACCTATTCTTACTTTATTAGGGAACAAAACCCATGCTGTAATAACTAATGCAACAACTATAAATACCCCTATTAAATTTATTAATGCCCTTTTTTTCATATATCCATCAACTCCAAATTTCCAGCCTTTTTCTCAAATCCCGTCTATTTTTCGTTCTCAATCTGCTTTATTGTTGACATAATATCAGTTTACCCAGTCAATTTCTATTGTAATTTTTCACAGATATAATTTTTAATTTTGTATATTTTTAACAGACGCCATGAAGTAAACATATTTTGTTATAAAGATAAAATATGCCTGAAACTTCTTTCTAAATCAACTCATTGACTTAAAGAAAATTTCAAGCATATCTTATACCTTTTTACACCTTACGGTGCATCTATTTAATTTTGTTCCCTTTAACCATTTTATTTAATTAACATGTTAAAAATATGTTTTTCCATGCCTGATATACACATTTCTGCTCTGTTAATTTTTTACAGTTTCCAAATATCCTCATTATACTGAGCAATAGTTCTGTCTGATGAGAAGAAACCTGCCTGACTTATATTTACGAGCATTTTCTTTGCCCATGCTTCTCTGTCCTTAAAGTCTGCATATGCCTTTTCTTTTGTTTCAACATAACTGTCAAAGTCAAGGAATGTCATAAACCAGTCTTTATTTAAAAGTTCATTTTTAAGGCGGTTAAGCTGTGTCTCGTCTCCAACTTTGAGCATCTGCTCTCCTGTAATAAAGTCAACAGCCTCTTTAAGTGCCGCATTCTTCTCATAATAATCTCTTGATACATAATCAGCTTTTGCGTAATGTTCTATTACTTCGTCACTTTCTGCTCCGAAAATATATATATTATCATCACCTACAAACTGATGAATTTCCACATTAGCTCCATCTTCCGTACCAAGTGTGATTGCTCCGTTAAGCATAAATTTCATGTTTCCTGTTCCGCTTGCTTCTTTTGATGCAAGAGAAATCTGCTCTGAAATATCACATGCCGGAATAAGTCTCTCTGCCATTGTTACATTATAATTTTCTACCATAACAACATTGAGATATTTATTTACTTCAGGGTCATTATTGATAATCTCCTGCAAGCATAAAATAAGATGAATAATATCTTTTGCAATAATATAAGCCGGAGCTGCCTTTGCACCAAATATAACAGTGATAGGAGTCTCTGGGATGTTACCCTTCTTAATCTCAAGATATTTATGAATTACAAACAATGCGTTTAACTGCTGGCGTTTGTACTCATGAAGACGCTTAACCTGAATGTCAAATATTGAGTCAGGATTAAGTGTAATATTCTGAGTTCTCTTTATATAATCAACAAATTCTGCTTTATTGTCCGTTTTAATCTTAAGAAGTGTGTCAAGTGCTCCCTTATCTGAAAGATATTTTTCAAGCTTTTTAAGTTCTTCTGCATCTTTCTTGTAACCATCACCAATCCACTCAGTAATCTGGTCTGTAAGTTCCGGATTGCAATGGAGAAGCCATCTTCTGAATGTAATACCATTTGTTTTATTATTAAACTTCTCAGGATAAATTTTATAGAAGTTGTTAAGCTCCGATTTCTCAAGAATTTCAGTATGAAGTGCTGCAACACCATTTACACTGAATCCATAATGAATATCTATATGAGCCATATGAACAGTATCATTCTTATCAATAATGACTACGCTCTCGTCATCAAAACGGCGGCGTACTTTATCGTCAAGAACTTCAATAATAGGTACAAGCTGCGGTACGACTTCTTTAAGGAATGAAATCGGCCATTTTTCAAGTGCTTCTGCGAGAATTGTATGATTTGTATATGCACATGTTTTTGAAACAATCTCAATTGCCTCATCCATGTCAATTCCCTCTTCTGTCAAAAGACGGATAAGTTCCGGAATTACCATTGTAGGGTGTGTATCATTTATCTGTATTACTGCATAATTGTATAAGTCATGAAGATTACTTCCCTTTTTCTTGCATTCATCTATTATAAGTCTTGCACCATTGCTTACCATAAAATACTGCTGATAAATTCTTAATTTTCTTCCATCATCGTCGCTGTCGTCCGGATAAAGGAATAATGTAAGATTTTTTGCAATATTCTTTTTATCAAAATCAATTCCATCTCCTACAATACTATCATCTACTGTATCAAGATCAAATAATTCAAGTTTGTTTGTTCTGTTATCATATCCTGTTACATCTATCTCGTACATTCTTGACTGAACAGTAAAATCTTTAAACTGAACAGGATAACTTACATCTGTTTTTCTAAGGAATGTATTCTCCTCAATCCAAGGATTTGCTGTTTCTTTCTGTCTGTTGTTCTCAAATACCTGCTTAAACAATCCAAGATGATAATTAAGACCGATACCGGAACCGTTAAGACCAAGACTTGCAATCGAATCAAGGAAACATGCTGCAAGACGACCAAGACCACCATTTCCAAGTGAAGGCTCTGCCTCAATCTCTTCAATCTCTGCAAGGCTCACACCGTTGTCAGCAAGAGCTTTCTTTACATCGGCATAAATTCCGAGATTTATAAGATTGTTTGAAAGAAGTTTGCCTATTAAAAATTCTGCCGAAATGTAATAAACTTTCTTTCCCGTATCTTCCTGTACTTTTTCTTCTGACATTTCTTTTGCAATGTTTAAAAGTGCAACATAAATTTCCTGCTTGCTGCTGTCAGCTATGCTTTTACCAAGTTTTTGTTCTAAAATGTTTTTGATATCCATAACGCTATCCTTTCTTTGTTCTCCATCCATTGTTTATACTGCAACATTTTTTCTCTATCTCTTATCCATATCCTTATTCACAACCTGATGTGAATATTTAGTTTCAATTACCTCTCACAGTTTTATGTGCGGTAACCGTTCTTAACTTTGTGACTATAATATATCATTTTGATGAGCACAGTTCTTGTCTTTTCCTAGCACGATATGATACAATACTATCATTTAGAGATATTTTTTAGGGAGGTTTTATACGAATGAATCAAATTGAAAAAAATAAATACCACGAAACCAAGTCTCACTCCAGTGAGGAATTTTTATTTAATACCTATCCTTGTTCCATTCCGACAGATTTTCCAAGTGTTCCTCTGCACTGGCATAATGATATGGAGCTTATTGTTATTAAACACGGCTCAGCAAAGGTTACACTTAACCTTACTCCACATCAGCTTTCCGCAGGTGATATTCTGGTGGTTCTCCCTGAAAATCTTCATTCTATTGATTGTGCCATCGGTGACAGATTAGAATATGAAAATATTATTTTTAAAAAGGAACTTCTCAGCTTTGCTACTAATGATATTACTATGTCTAAATATCTTACTCCTTTTTTTAATGGTGATTTTCCCATTGTCACACATGTACATATGGGCTATTCTTTCTATTCCCATTTTGTAAAAATAATAAATACAATGGATGTTCTTTGCGATAAAAAAGAGTTTGGCTACCAACTTGCCATTAAGTCATGCCTTCTCGAACTGATACATATTATGATAAGGCATCCGCCTAAAACAGAGGAAAATAAAAAATCCGAAAAATCAGTAGATAAAATCAAAGAAATACTCACATATATGGAACAGCATTATACTGAAGAAATTTCAATAGAAAAAATAGCAGAAATCTGCCACTACAGCCCATCACATTTTATGAAGTTTTTTAAAAATCATATGGGAACAAGTTTTATTAAATATCTGAATGATTTCCGCCTGATAAAAGCACGAACCAGAATTCTTACAACAGAAGAAAGCATTCTTGAAATAGCAGGAGACTGCGGTTTTAACAATCTTTCACATTTTAACAGGCAATACAAAAAAAAGTATGGGATAACTCCGTCTATGACGAGAGGGGTATGAATTCTTATTCTTTTGAACTTTCATTTATTAAAAGAAATACCCCTCACTTTCAGCTTGAGCAATTGTTATTTTTCATACTTTTCAATCTTACATTTATGTGTTTTATCCTTTTTGTCATATGTTATCCCTACGATAAATACATCCCCCGTATACGATAAAAGAGATTCAGGATACAAATTTTTCTTAATCTGTTCTAATGCAGTCTGCACATTTTTATTCCATTTAAGTTCAATCAACAATGCCGGATAAATATTGATATACTCCGGTTTAGGCAGATACACAAAATCTGCAAATCCTCTGCCTGCCGGGAATTCACGAATTGGCGTAAAATAATATTTCATCGAACTAAGATAAGCAATAGTCAACACACTGCTAAGTGAATTCTCATCATTATACCTGATTGCCGATGTATATTGCATATGAATTTTTTCAATGACTGCCGAAACTGTCTCCTCATCCATATCAAGGGTTGCATCTAAAAGTCTGTCTCATATTTAACACACAATTTTTTTACCTCATCCTGTGTAAATCCAATATACTTTGCAATCTCACCTGCATCCAGCATAGTGTATTCATCAAAATTATTAAGTGCAGACTGTGTCTTTAACTTTTTTATAGGCAAAATTCCTGTAATATACGCAAGCCCTATATACTTCATAGGTTCAGACACCTTAAAAAGACCTCTTAAAAAATTTATATATTCCTCCTGCACATCAAGCTGTGCCGCTTCATCTCTTATCAAAACATCCCATTCATCAATAATTATTATAAACTGTTTTCCTGTTTTTGCATTTATTTTTGATAACGCATCAGGAAGAGACTCTATTTCTTCAGAAATAATTTCATGAAATTCTTCCCTAAGTTCATTCAATGTATTTCTAGTAATATAATCGACCAGTTTTTTCGGATTTCCAGCAGGTTCTAAACACCACTGTACATCAAATTGAATTACATTATACTTATTTAAGTTTTCTTCAAAATTCTCCAAACTTCCTATTTTTAAGTCTGAAAATAATTTCTTTGAATCACATCCCCTGCTGTAATACGCCGTAAGCATATCTGCCGTAACCGATTTTCCAAAACGCCTTGGACGACTGTTACATATAAAGGATGAGTTCGTATTTATCATCTGATTAGTAAAATCAAGAAATTCTGTCTTATCAACATATATTTTAGAATTTAATGTTCTTTTAAATGCAGCATTATCCGGATTTAAAAATCTTCCCAATCCCCCACACTCCTTCCTGAAATCTTTACCCACACATGCTAAATCATATCATTTTCACATTATATACAATTATATTATGCCTCGTTAATCTAATCAAACTGAGTTACATTACACAACAAAAAAACTGTGGACTCGTTACCAATCCACAGTTTTTATTTATAAACCTCAATACTTCAATCACTTAACTTCATAACCATACTACCCATATACCAATAGGCAATGCCCTAAATTCTTCCATACAACTTCATTTCAGAATGAAGTACCTCTGCCAATGTGTCATTGTACGCTCCCGGCAGACATCTCCAGCTCCAATTTTTATCACTGAGCGTTGAAGGAGTATTCATTCTTGCAGATTTTCCAAGTCCCAATATATCCTGCATCTGCATGATTGCCGTATCTGCAATACAAGCCCACGCTGTACGCATCATACCCCAGTGATAACCTTCTGCTTCTGAAAGTCTCATATATTTCTTCGCATATTCTGCATCTTCTTTTGATATTACGTCAAACCATCCAAGAATTGTATCATTATCATGAGTTCCCGCATAAACGACACAATTTTTGTTATAGAGATGCGGAAGATATCCTGATTCTGTATCTCTGCTGTCAAATGCAAACTCGAGAACTTTCATTCCCGGAAAACCTGTATCTTTAAGAAGCTGTCTGACTGAATCCGTCAAAAATCCTAAATCTTCTGCTATAATAGGAAGCTCTCCCAATTTTTCGTTTATTACATTAAACAAATCAATTCCAGGTCCTTCTTTCCACTCTCCATTTCTCGCTGTTTTTTCACCGTACGGTATAGAATAGTACGCATCAAATCCTCTGAAATGGTCAATACGAAGAACATCATATATTTTTGTCTGATATGCTATTCTGTCAACCCACCAGCTGTAATTCTGCTCTTTCATAAGTTCCCAGTTAAATAATGGATTTCCCCAAAGCTGTCCGTCTGCAGAAAATCCATCAGGTGGACACCCTGCAACACTTATCGGAATAAGATTATTATCAAGCTGGAACTGGTCAGGATTTGCCCAGACATCCGCACTGTCTGATGATACATAAATAGGGATATCTCCTATTATTTTTATTCCATTCTCATTTGCATATGCTTTTATTTTCTTCCACTGACTGAAAAACAAAAATTGAACACATTCCCAGAATTTTATTTCATCTTTTAACTTTTCTCTCTCTACCGAAAGTGCCTTGTTATCTCTTTTTCTAAGAATTTCAGGCCATTCAAGCCATGAAACTCCATTCTGTTCGTCTTTTATTGCCATAAAAAGCGCATAATCAGAAAGCCACTTTTCATTTTCAGTCCTGAATTCAGAAATTAGTGTCTCATATTTTTCCTCAGCTGCTTTAGTTGCTTTTTTTAATACACTAAATCTCTTTTTATAAAGCAGACCATAATCTGCTTTTTCCTGATTGTCTCCCCAATCTATATTTTCATAATCACTTTTTTCAAGCAGACCTGCTTCACACAAATCATCCAAATCTATCATATATGGATTTCCGGCATATGAAGAAAATGATTGATATGGTGAATCTCCATAACTTGTAGGACATATAGGCAATATCTGCCAATATGACTGCCCTGCCTTATGTAAAAAGCGGACAAATTCTCTTGCTGCCTCTCCCATTGTTCCTATACCATATGGTGATGGTAATGAAGTAATAGGCATTAAAATTCCTGCTCTTCTCAAAGTTTTTTCCTCCTTTTACATTTCATATTCATAATTAAATTTTTCTAACGCTTTCTCTCTCAAGAAGCTGGAATGGCACTGATACATCTCTTCCCTCTCCGGGATAATGTATCTGCCTAAGCATAAGTTCTACTCCCTCTCTCGCCATTCTGTCTGTATCCTGTCTTATAGTTGTAAGTCTTGGAATACAATAATTAGAAAGGCTTATTCCGTCAAATCCAACAACTGAAATATCGTCAGGTACTCTTTTCCCTGCATCACATATTGCACGCATTGCACCGACTGCAATCGTATCACTGAGTGCAATTATAGCCGTGACACCTGATACCTGCTTCAAAAGTTTCTTTGCTGCCTGATACCCGTCTTCCATAGAATAACGACACGGTATATACGCTTTTTTTTCTTCAAAATCAATTCCATTTTCTTTAAAACTTCTAAGACATCCTTCATATCTGCTCGAACTTATCTGAGTTGCGGACAATGTTCCACCTATAACTCCGATTTTTTTATGTCCCTGTTTTATAAGATAACTTCCGACCTGATATGAAGCTTCCTCATCATCCGTATAAAATGATGAAAGATTGCTTATGTTCAAACTGCCCGCACTGTTAGTCAACAATACACAAGGAACTTCTATGCTGTCAAAAGCATCAAAATAATCAAGATTTCCTCCCAAAAATATTATCCCTTTGGGATTTCTGTCCCTGCACAATGAAAGTGCACACTCTACTTCATTTGCATCCTCATCTATATAAGAAACTTCTGCATTTTCACCGTTCCTTGAGAATAACATTTGCATTTTTTCAAGAATATCAGCAAAAAGCATATTCTGATTTCCCTTAACTATAATAGAAAGAGATGATGCCGACTGCCTTTTCAAGTGTCTTGCATTTGTATTTGGCTGAAAGTTGCTTTCTTCTATAACTTCCATTATCTTTTTTCTTGCCTTATCACTAACATCGGAATGATTATTCAATACACGGGATACGGTTCCTATACCATATCCCGATAATTTGGCGATATCTTTTATGGTCATACATTTTCCTCGCTTTTCTTCTGTTCCGGAACATCCCCTGCAGAATACTCCGAATAAAATGTATTTTAACCCTTAACCGCACCAGCTGCAACGCCCTTAATGATATATTTCTGACAACATAAGTAAAATACTACTACCGGAATAACTGCCATAATAAGACAAGCCATAATAGCTCCCATATCAACTCTTCCGTAGCTGCCCTTCATATACTGGATAATAATCGATATAGTCTTATATTTCTTAATATCAAGTGTAAGATATGGAAGAAGGAAGTCGTTCCAAATCCACATTGCCTCAAGGATTCCTACTGATATAAGCGTTGGTTTCATCATTGGTATTACAACGTTAAAAAATGTTCTTATTGGACTGCAGCCGTCAATCATGGCTGCCTCCTCAACTTCGATTGGAATTGATTTTACAAAGCCGCAGAACATAAATACCGCCAGACCTGCACCAAATCCAAGATATATTATCAAAAGACCCCATGGTGTATTAAGTCCAAGAGAATCTGCTGTTCCTGATAATGTAAACATTACCATCTGGAACGGAATTACCATTGAGAATACGCAAAGAAGATAAATTGCTTTTGTAATCTTTGTCTGTACTCTTGTGATAAACCATGCACACATTGAACAGCATACAAGAATAAGTAATACACCGCCTACCGTAATAAATACGGTCCAGCCTACTGCCTTAATAAATTCATATTTTGTTATAGCCTCTTTAAAGTTTTCCATTCCGACAAATGTTTTTGATGACGGAAATTTAAATGGTTCAAGACTTATATATGTCTTTTTCTTAAAAGAGTTCATCAATACAACAATAATCGGTGATACAAATATTATTGATATAATCGTAAATAATAATGTTGCTAAAATTCCTTTTACCCTTTTCATTACTGCTGCACCTCCTTACTTCTTGTAAGTCTAAGCTGTAACATACTTATAACTATTACTGCAAGGAAGAAAATAACCGCCTTAGCCTGACCTACACCTTCATAACCTACTCTTCCATAGAACGTATCATAAATATTCAATGCAAGCATCTCAGTCTTGTGAAGCGGTTCACCACCTGTAAGTGAAAGGTTCTGGTCAAAGAGCTTGAATGAGTTTGTTATTGTTAAGAATGTACATATTGTTATTGATGGCATCATATTAGGAATAGTAACATGGAAAAGTCTCTTCCATGCATTTGCTCCATCAATCATAGCAGCTTCTTTTAATGAATCAGGTATTGCCTGTAAACCTGCTATGTAAACAATCATCATATAACCTATCTGCTGCCAGCAGATTAAGATTACGAGTCCCCAAAAACCTAATTTTGCATTTAATTTTAATGCCATGTCAAATTTACTGAATATACCATCAAATATAAGCTGCCAGATATATCCAAGAACAATACCACCTATAAGGTTTGGCATAAAGAATATTGTTCTGAAAATATTTGTTCCTTTAATTTTCTGTGTAAGCGCAAGTGCAAGTGCAAATGCCAAAAGATTAACAAGTATCAGCGTTACTACCGCGAATATGGCAGTAAATCCAAATGCATGAGGGAATGTTGAATCCTTAAATGCTTCTGCATAGTTGCTAAATCCCACAAAAGATGCATCCTTGATAGTGGTAAATTTACAAAATGATAAATAAATTCCTTCGATAAATGGCACGATAAATCCAATTGTGAATGCCGCCATAGTCGGAAGCAAAAATACCGGCCAGTATTTTTTTATTGCTTTTTCCATAATAATCCTCATTTCTGCACATATCCACTGTGCATAACGCAAAAAACGTAGCTGTTCCCTTTTTCACTGCCTAATACATTACTGTGTATAAAGTATAAAGCAGCTATTGTTTAATACAGGGGACACGTTTGACCGTCTCCCCCATATATTAGTCTGTCCACATTAGTAAATAATTTGTGATATAACTAATGCTTAATAGTCTGTAATTTAAAATTATTTCTTAGCTGCTGCGGCCTCTTTTGCCCATCCGTCAACGAATGCTTTCTTTACAAGGTCCCAATTTGCATCTGTCTGCTTAGAAGCATATGTTGTAAGAGCTGAACCAAGGTCATTTTTCCATTTCTCAGATGGCATAGTTGTGAAATTCCATGTTACAGGTTTCTTACCCTGATTTACATAGTCATTTGCAATGTTTACAAGAGGATTGTCAGATTCAAGGTTTTTCTTAAATGGAATAACAAATCCCATTCCGTCCTGTCCTGAAGGCATAGCCCCTGCTGCTCCACACATACATTTAACTGCTGTCTCGTCAGTTACACACCAGTTCATGAAATCAAGTGTTGCCTGAATATCTTCTTTAGATGCTTTCTTGTTTACACACCAGTAATTCTCTGTACCTGTACAAAGTCCCTGATCTTCTTCTCCGTCTACACCGATGTAGATAGGAAGCATTCCAAGATTTTCATCTCCGATGTCTGCTATATCTGAGTAAGCCCATGTACCGTTCTGATAAAATACAGCTTTTTCAGTAACAAATTCTGCAACTGCATCATCACCTGTCTTTGTGCTAAGCTGTTTTGGACTTGTTGTAGAATTGTTTACATATAAATCCCAAATGTTGCGATAGTTGTCAAGGTATGTTCCCTTAATTGCATCTGTATTTTCGATGTTATCCTGCTGATATTCATAATAAATAGGAAGGTTTGCAAGATGTGTCTTAAATCTCCAGTCTGAACTTCCATCCATACCTGCTGATGTGAATGCTGAGAATCCAAGGTCTTTGCTTCTCTTTGTGATGTCTTCAGCTACCTTCTTAAGGTCATCAAAATTCTTTATATCATCCTGTGTGTATCCAGCTTTTTTCAAAAGATTCTTGTTGTAAATTATACCATATGATTCAATAGCATAACCGATACCGTCAACAGCATCACCATCTTTTAATAAGAAATCGTCGCTTGTAATCTGCTTTGCAATTTCAGAATCTTTAAGATCATAGCAATAATCTTTCCAAGATGCGAGTCCAACCGGTCCGTTTACCTGGAACAATGTCGGAGCTTCGCTCTTACCCATCTCACTCTTAAGTGTTGTCTCATACTGATTTGCTGCGGCTGTTACTACATTTACCTTAACACCTGTTTTCTCTGTGTAGATATCTGCAAGTTCCTGCCACTGTGCATCAGCTTCAGGTTTGAAGTTCAAATAATAAACTGTTCCTTTAGCTTCTTTCTTACTGTCGCTTTCCTTTTTATCACTTGCGCCGCCGCAACCTGTAAGTGCTGATGCTGTCATAACTGCTGCGAGTCCAAGTGCTATAAGTCCTTTCTTTCTCATAGTTATCCTCCTAAATTAGAATAGTTGTTGTTTCCATTTTGAATACTTTAAATAACTTTAAAATAATATGTATTTTTGTGGAAACGATTTTGGAAATGTTTCTGGAAATGTTTCCATTTCGTTGTAACTAAAATATATAACATTTAGATAAAAAATGCAATATTTTTTTTAATCTTTTGTGCTTTTTGTCATCTTTGCACAAAAATACCCCGATAATCCAACTGAATTACCTGGGTATTTTGTGCATTTTTACTATATTCAGGCTGAGTTTTTACATAAGCTGCGATACTCCATCAGCTTTTCCCTTGCATTTCTGCCTATATGTCTCGGAACTTCAATTCCTATCGTAACATACTGGTCACCGTAAGTCTTTCCGTCCTTTTTAGACACAACACCTTTTCCCTTAAGGCGTATTTTTGTACCTGACTGTGTTCCCTCTTTTATCCTGCACTCAACATCTCCATAAAGTGTATGGACACGCACATCTCCTCCGAGAACCGCAGTCGTATATGGTACATTTACCTTTGTATATATATCCTGTCCTTTTCTCTCATAGCCAGGTTTCTCACCTACTTTAACCCTGAGAAATAAATCTCCGGCCTCTGCTTTTCCCATACCCGGATGACCCTTTCCTTTGAGCCTGATACTGTTTCCGTCGTCAATTCCTGCCGGTATATGAACTTTTAATGACTGCTCTTTTCCTGTCCTGCCATTACGCAAAGTAATCACCTTGTCACATCCAAACACAGCCTCATCAAATGTTACTTCTATGTCAGCCTCTGTATCATCGCCTCTCATATCATAACCAAACTCCGGCTCCCGACCTCCTGTGCTGTAAAAATGTGTTCCCGAAAATCCACCATGTCCTCCAAAATGTCCGTCCTCATCAAAGCTGCTGCGACCGCCAGCTCCGCCACTTTGTCCAAAACCATCGTGGTCACCAAAACCTCCAAAACTTCCATGACCACTAAAGTGGCCGTCATTAAACAGATCTCCAAATATATCTCCAAAAATATCCGATGCATCTCCGGTGAAATGATACTCTCTGTGTGTTCTATAAGGTCCATCATAGGACTCCCCGTCTCCCGGCGAAAATCCTTCTTCAAATGCGGCATGACCAAACTGATCATAAAGTTTCTTCTTTTCTGAGTCACTAAGTACATTATAAGCTTCTGTAATTTCCTTAAACTTTTGCTCAGCTACTGCGTCACCGGGATTCATGTCGGGATGATACTTCTTTGCCATCTTACGATATGCTTTTTTTATTGTCTTATCATCAGCATTCCTATCAATTCCAAGCACCTTGTAGTAATCCTGTTTCACAGCCATAACAAACTCCCCCTTTCCTGTGCCGCTTTACGCTGCATTTTGAAAAAGGAGCGATTTTTCACCGCTCCTTCCGTCACCTTTATCTGATATATGATAGTACAAATTAAAATATAATACTAAAAACCGTTTTTGGCAGTTTTAAATGTATTTATCCACTGTCTGTTACAGGATTGAAATATATCTTTCCTCTTCTCTCTGTGGTAATGCTTCTTTCTTAGGCACATTCAATGTAAGAACTCCATTCTCAAATTTTGCTTTTATATCTTCCTGTGTCAGTTCTTTACCTACATAAAAGTTTCTGCTGCATGTAGAATAAAATCTCTCTCTGCATATATATCTGCTTGTATCATCCTTAGATGTTTTATCATCTTTAGACGTTTCTGCCGTAACTGTAAGATATCCGTCTTTTAATTCAGCCTTTATATCCTCTTTCTTAAATCCCGGCAAATCCATGATAACTTCAAAACCATCTTTGTTTTCCTTTATATCTGTTTTCATCAATCCGCTATTATAATAACTCTTTTTATAATTTCTTTCAGGTGCATCAAAAAATCCATCCATTAAATCATTTGCAAAAATACCAGGCATTAACATAATCAATCGCTCCTTCCAAAAATCTATTACTGTCCGCATCTGTGATGCGACAGTAAATAAAATCTTATTTATTTTTTAATATTGTTTGTTTCTCTGTTGCTGATTATGTTATACCACTTCTATTAGCACTCGTCAATAGTGAGTGCTAATAATTTTTGTGAACTTTTTGTGAACTTGTATCAATCAAATTCCATTTTATTTATGACACACTACCAATATTTTTTTCTTTTAAATACAATCAGACTCACAACAACTATCAGAACACTGATTCCTATAACAAACGGATAGGCATATTTCATTTTAAGCTCCGGCATATATGAAAAATTCATTCCATACCACCCTGCTATCAGTGTCAATGGCAGAAAAATTGTTGTTACTATCGTGAGCATCTTCATTACATCATTCTGGTGTATCTCTATCTCAGACTGGTACACATCCTGAACCTGCATCGCATATTCTCTTAGTATCTGTGTTTCCTGTGCAAGTCTTGTCATCTTTTCAGAATACATTTTAAAAAGTTCCACAATATCATCCGAAAAAAATTCCTCTTCATTTCCGGCAAGTTCATCCCCTGTTTCCGCAAGCTGTGTATAATAATGATAAAATCTCGCTATTATCTTTTTTAATCTCAAAAGACCTATATTGAATTTATCAGACTGCTCTTTCATGATATCCTCTTCAATCTCTGTTATCTTGTGCTCTATCTTCTGCAGAAAAAGTAAATCTTCTTCTATAAATGAGACAAAAAAATCATATATAAATCTTTCGATTGAATAATCTTTTGTGACCGCTTTTCCTGATATTCTCACTATATTTTTGTCAACGTTATCATCATCGCTTAAAATGATTACCCTGTTTTTCAATATATATATAGCAAAAAGTGTATCTTTTTTTCCATATTCTTTTGATGGCACTTGAAATGTCCCGTACAAAAAATCCCTATGACTTTCCATCTTGCAAAAATGAATTTCATCAGGCGAATGCCAGATTCCGCACTTCCCCCACAATATTTTTTCGTTATCCCACTCTGACATTTTAAATACACCAATACATTCATCATTTTCCCAAAATGTATCAAGAGCAATTTTAAATATACCGTCCTCTTTTACTATATAATACACTTCTTCCACCTGCATACTTAATACTTTATTCTTACTTTGCTGCCTTATTTTTGTTTATACCTAATTTGTATTTTATCCAAATTTATTGTAAAATAATCAGTGGTAATTTTTTATTACCACGCTAATATATTGTGTTCAAAACCCAATTAAGAAAGGAAACCTTATATATGAAGAAAATATTATGTCTTCTGCTCTGTTTTTCGCTAATATTTTTATCATCTTGCGGCAGACAATCAAACAATATACGTTTTGGAGCCGCTGACATAGGCGGTATGTACTATGCTTTTGCAAGCAGTTTCTCCGGTGCAATATCAAAAGACACCTCCGATTACAAATTTGAAGTCAAAAATACAGCCGGTTCTGCGGCTAACCTTAGACTTCTGTCTGACAAATATATAGACCTTGGTATCGCACAGGCAGACCTTATCAAGGATGCTTACGATGGCACGGGTTATTTTAAAGACAATATCTGTAATGGCTATAAAGCTGTTGCTGCACTTTATACCGAAGCATGCCAGATAGTCGTTAAAGCAAACTCAGGTATAAAAAGCATTGATGACCTTCAAGGTCGAAAAGTAAGTATCGGTGCAAAGGAATCCGGTACGGAAATTAACGCAAATCAGATTTTAGAATTCAGCGGTTTAAATTCTAAACTTGTCAATATGGTAAATCTTGATTACACCGATGCGGCAAAACAACTTGTCGAGGGTAAGATTGATGCATTTTTCTGCACAGCCGGACTTCAGACAACAGTAATATCTGAACTTACTAAAGAATGCAGTATCAGAATTTTAAGTATTGATGATAAATGTATTAAAAAACTGCTTACAGCATATCCTTGTTACAGTAAGTATGAAATACCTGCAAACACTTATGCAGGCCAGTCGGAAAATGTAACTACAATAGGTGTAAAATCAGTATTGCTTGCATCTGACAGCCTTTCTGAAAATGCTGTCAATCAATTTACTAAAACTCTTTTTAAACATAACAAAGATTTACAGTATGCAACTTCTCTTGAACTGATAACCGATGAAAATACAGCGATTCAGGGTATTGATATTCCATTCCATTCGGGCGCAGCCGCTTATTATAAAGAAAAAGGAATTACAGCCACAACAAATCGCTTGGAAATGAGGAATTAACTTTATGAAAATTCAATTAGACATGTACCAAACGCTTGCTGCTGCAGTTTTGGTACTCTTATTAGGAAGTTATCTGAGGAAAAAAATAAATATTCTGGAAAAATTCTGTATCCCAGCACCTGTTATAGGCGGATTACTCTTTGCTATTTTTACATGTGTATGTTATACTACCGGAATTATTGAATTTTCCTTTGATGATACTCTGCGTGAGGTATGCATGGTATTTTTCTTTACATCTGTTGGCTTTCAGGCAAACTTAAAGGTTTTAAAAAGCGGTGGAAAATCCTTGTTGGTATTCCTCGCACTTGTTATCACACTGATTTTTTCGCAGAACCTGCTTGCTGTCGGACTTTCAAATGTACTTGGCTTGAATCCTCTCATCGGAATGTGTACAGGTTCAATACCTATGGTCGGTGGTCACGGTACTGCCGGTGCATTCGGCCCGGTACTCGAGGATTTTAATATTAAGGGTGCAACAACTATCTGTACTGCCGCTGCCACTTTCGGACTTATAACAGGAAGTCTTGTGGGCGGTCCTATAGGAAAGCGCCTTATCGAGAAAAAAAATCTTATGTACAATGTTCCGGCTGAGGATGACAGCCTTTTGGTTGAGGACGAGGAAAAACACCAGCGTCATACAAATATGTACGCAGCTGCAGTATTCCAGCTTATACTTGCGATAGGACTCGGCACCATCTTTTCGTATTTTCTCACAATGACAGGACTTACTTTTCCTATCTATATAGGTGCAATGCTCGCCGCTGCACTTATGCGTAATATTACTGAGTATTCAGGCAATGGAACTATCCATATGGGTGAGATAAACGACCTCGGCGGAATCAGTCTTTCACTCTTTCTCGGAATGGCAATGATTACTTTAAAGCTGTGGGAACTTGCAACTTTAGCACTTCCGCTTATAATCCTGCTTGCCGCACAAACTGCACTTATATGTATATTCACATATTTTGTCATATTTAATGTTATGGGAAGAGATTATGATGCAGCCGTACTTTCTGCCGGAACATGTGGTTTCGGTATGGGTGCAACTCCAAATGCAATGGCAAACATGCAGGCAATCTGTGACCGATATGTTCCATCCGTAAAGGCATACCTTATCATACCGCTTATCGGAAGTTTATTTGCAGATTTTATCAACAGTCTTGTTATCACATTTTTCATTAATATACTTTAAATGGAGGGATTTTTATGTTTCACTGGAAAAAGAAAAATGAGCAAAAACATGTTGAGGAAAAACATGATTACAATTTAACTTTTGACAATGTAGCAATTCCGGAAGTCCACACACACAAGACCCACGACGAAACGACCGAAAATGAAAGTGACGACTCTTCCATAAACTATGATAATCTGGCTATACCGGAAGTTCATATAAGGAAAAAGTGATATGATAACTAACTCCACATGCTCCTGTCTATATAGCTATGAACAGGAGCATTTTGCATTATATCTTTAAAATTCATATTTTTTAATAATATTATTTTTCTTATTCCTGTTTATATTCCTATACATTTGTGGTGTGCATAAATACTGCTTTTTAAATGCATTATTAAAATGACTCTGTGATGAGAACGAAAAATGATTACTTATCTGTGAGAAAGACATATCAGTATTTACAAGTAAAAAGGCTGTTTCTTTTAATTTCTTCTGCATAATATACTTTGCAACAGACATACCATAACATTCATTAAAATGTCTGTTTATTGTCCGCATGCTCACATTACAATATTCTGAAAGTTCAGATAACGATATACATGATTGTATATTATTGTTTATATACTGTACACATTTTTTTACTATTTGGGATTCTATTTTAAATTTCTCCACCTTGTCAATTTCATTGCAATAATCGACTGATATATTTATCAAAAATGCTTTTAACTCATCAACACTTTTTATAAAAAATTCTTTTGATTTATATGTTTCTAATATCATTTCTGCTTTATGAATATCAACATTCATTTCCATTGCATTTATACAACATATAATAATATATCCAAAATAAATCTGTCTCAACTGCTCTATAGTAGTAAGCTTTAATGTGAACTACCCATTGTCTTAAGCCAATTGGCTTCCTGCTTCATCGACCTCGTAACCTACTATCTCCACAGGCGTTAATTTGGGCAGTCCCTGCCCTATATATTTCTTTATGCTATTTGTCTTAATCCTTCTGTCAGTATATTTTTCGCGGCATTGATATCCCTGTCATGTTCTG
>ERZ835880.80-NODE-80-length-109803-cov-6.551946_pt1 | contig 109803 bp, 103 predicted proteins | sample MGYA00519944_ERZ835880 | MGnify/ENA primary metagenome ERZ835880 (study PRJEB31850, sample SAMEA3708787) | human gut metagenome | biome: human gut; feature: human-associated habitat; material: faeces | place: China | collected 2014 ... | reverse complement strand
ATTGTTTATGGTTCTGGGATGTTTTGCGATAACCAATGTCAGGACGACAACGGTGAAGGAACAGGTATTACCTGCACATATACGAAAGGCAAAAATGGATTTAAACTTGAACGAAGCAAGATGGTACTGACAGAACGCAGTGGAAGATATGCAGTCGGATATATCTGTATGATCGTGTATACAATTTTATGATCCCGTTTGTGGATGTTGTTTACGACGGGGATGATTATGAATTTGAAATTTCCCTTGAGCCAAAGGATCCGTGCTGCTTTGGATTTAAAGTAGTATATCATAACGGTTCATTTTTACTCCTGCAGAATATTGAGTCAATAGACATCTCCTGTGTCCCGGGAATGGAATATATTGAAAACGATGAAGAACTGTATGACCGTGAACCGTTTACGGTAGAAGTTGGAAATACAGAAGACATTGATAAAATCGCAGATATTCTCCGTGAGCTTGGAGACCATTATCTGGAAGAAGATGTAGCATCTATTCCGTTATCACTCACTGCTTATATGAAAGTCACATCTTTTAATCCAGTTGTATATGAAGTTTGCTACATGGATAAAGAAAGAAAACAGAGGACAGTAGAAGAGGAGAAACTTCGAAAAGAAGCAGTACAGGAACTTCTGATATACCAGGGGTAATTTTCGAACATTTTTTGGGGATGAACTGTTACATTTTTTTGAAAATAATATTGTAAATTATTTTAATAAATTGTAAAATGGTATCATAGCTTTGAAAAATAAAAATACTGAAAAAGGAGAAGCATATATGATAGCATGGTACAAGTTTGATAATGAAAAAAATATTGGAGCAGACAGTTCGGGAAATGGTTTTGATGCTATACCGGCAGGGGACAATGCGCCTGTCATAAAAGAGGTTGACGGAAGAAATGCGGTCTTGATTAGCGGTGATGGAAAGGCTGCTGCTTCATATCTTAAATTACCTGAAAATATTCTTAAATCAATTTCTGATGATGATGGTCTTTGTATTTCATTTTGGATGAATCTTTCTAAAGGAGTTAATGTTTGGGAGAGACTTTTTGATTTTGGTCATTCTACAATGGGACCTTATTTCTTTCTCACCAGAAATTTAAGAGCAAGCTGCTTTAGCGGTGCTGATTTGCTTGCTGATCCGGGAAAAGGATTCGCGGAGCATACATGGATGCATGTTGCCGTAGTTGTCCACGGTACGAAAAACGGAACACTCAGCAGTGCGGGTCCACAGGTATATGTTGACGGAGAACTTATTGCAGATGGTCTTATAAGCCAGACATCAAGCGGAAATTATAGGAGACTCAGAGAATGGTTTGCAGGTCTTAAGGAAGATGGAAGATATGTAAACAATTTTATCGGTCGTTCACAGTTTGATGCAGATCCTGATGCAAACGTGGCACTTTCAGACTTTAGGATTTATGATTCTGCTTTGTCAGAGGGTGAGATAGTAGATATTGTTTGTGAGAGTATTTCAAAGAAAGATATTCTTGAGATGGTGTGTGAAAAGTATCTTATGGCACCTGACAAGATAATAACAGAGGACATAGAGCTTCCTACATCTTATATGGGAGGAAAGGTAAATGTCGTATGGAAGTCAGAGGATGAAGCTGTTTTAAGTTCTGACGGAAAAGTTGGAGATTTTGAGAAAGCTAAGTATATAAAACTTAGTGCAATTCTTTCGTTTGATGATGAAAAAAAGACTATCGAATATTATGTTACGGTTGTTCCAAAGACAGAGGTTCCATATGAGCTTACTATCCATGCTGACAGTGAAAAGGTAAAGATAAGTGATACTCTTTACGGACTTTTTTATGAGGATATAAACAATGCGGCAGATGGAGGTATTTATGCAGAACTTGTAAATAACCGTTCATTTGAGGCATTTACATACAATACATACGACCCATCATCAGGGGAGAACGGAAAGTCTACAGGCAGAAATCATACACCGCTTGCATTTTGGTTCGGTGATACAGACAAAGTTACACCTAAATGTGAGGGTGGTTTAAATGAGCATCTTGGAATTACAAAGCCTGATACAAGCGAGTATTATATTACTGCAAAATCAGGTGCAGTTCTTTATAACAGAGGTTTCTGCGATACGACAGCAGCACTTTCTATGTATCTTAAAAAAGATGAAAAGTACGATTTTTCAATATGGGCTAAGAGTACGGATAATGTGGCAAAGATAAAAGTTTCACTTGTCGATGAGGATTATGCATTAGTAAGTGATGAGATAGTTCTCGATGGAATTACTGATGCGTGGAATAAGTTCGGTGAGAGCAAAAAGCTTGTTCTTACTGCTAAAAAGACAGGTTATGCACAGCTTAGACTTATATTTGAAGGAGAAATTTCGATAGATATGGTTTCTCTTATGCCTGAGAATGTCTGGGGAGCAGATGAGGAAAGCACAAGTGCTACGGCTCATGCAAACTATACAGGCAATAAGAATTACCGTCTCAGAAGGGATCTTGTTGAGGCAATGCGTGACCTTCATCCAAAATTCTTAAGATTTCCGGGCGGATGCATTTCGGAAGGCTCATTTATTTGGGAAAATGTATATGACTGGAAAGATTCTGTTGATGATATTGAATACAGAAAAGAAAACTTTAATGTATGGGGTTATATGATGACAATGGGACTTGGCTATATGGAGTATTTCCAGCTTGCCGAGGACTTAGGAGCATCACCACTTCCTGTTATGGCTTGCGGAGTGCTTTGCCAGGCACGTTCTGATTATGCAAATCCGGCAGGTGGAGAACTTCAGAAAAAATATATCAAAAACTTTACAGACCTTATTGACTTTGCAATCAGTACCGACTGTGAGAATAATGAGTGGGCGGCACTCAGAAAGAAAATGGGACATGAAAAGCCATTTGACATGCACCTTTTAGGTGTTGGTAATGAGAACTGGGGCGAGGAATTTTTCGCAAGTTTTGAAGAATTTAAACATGCCATTGATGAGCACATGGAAAAGAATTATCCGGGATATGACCTTACAATCATTTCAACAGTAGGTGCGCAGGCAGATGACGATGCATATAAATTTGGCTGGAGATATTTAAGCGGAAATCTTAAGGATAAGGGTGCAGTTATTGCGTTTACTGACGGAAACGAAAGCTTTGACGAAAATGTTGAGTGGTACAAATACCAGAAACATTATATGGAAACTGTAGCCGATGAGCATTATTACCGCTCAAATGCATATCTTTATGAAAATGCTGACAGATATGATTATTATTATAGAGCATATAAGGCAGACGGAACAATTGATGATGATAATTCATCAAAAGTATTTGTGGGCGAATATGCATCATCTGACAAGAATACGCTTGCAGGAGCAGTTGCGGAAGCTGCTGTTATGACGGGGTTTGAAAATAATTCGGATGTAGTGAGACTTGCGGCAACAGCACCATTATTTAACAAAGTGCTTTATGACGGAGCATACCGCTGGACACCGGATGCAATATGGTTTGATAATGATTCTGTATGGCGCACGCCAAACTATTATGTGCAGCAGATGTTTGCAGAGTACATAGGTGACCATGCAATAGATACATCATTTAAGATGTATGACAGGGCAGAAAAAAAACAGCTTATACCACACGGCGGAGTGTCAGTTTCAGTGACAGAAGCAGATGTGCTTTTACAAAAGATTGAGATAATCTCAAATGCGGACGGAAGTGTATTGTTCAGCCAGGATTTTGCAAAAGAGCTTAATGAGAAAATTTCACTGATACCGGGTTCTGAGAATTATGAAAAACAGCCAGATGGAATTTTATTTAAGGCAACAGACAAAGCTGCAAATGGAATATATATATATGATGACAGCTGGACGGATTATAAGGTAAATGTGACAGCAAAGAGAATTTCAGGAAACGGCGGATTGTTTGTGGGAGCAGGTCTTACGGATATATCAGAGAAGAATAAAAATGTCGTTGAGTATGCTGTTTCAATGCACGGTTATCTCACCGGTGTAAGAGTCTTTAAGGACGGAAGTGAGGGCTACCGAATGGGCGACTACTCATCAAGTGAGCTTGCTGGAAACTTGAGAGAGTGCAATTTTGAGCCGCTTGAGGATGGAAAACAGTATGTATTTACCGTTAATTACGGATGCGGAGATGCGAGGGGACTTCAGATGTATTATACAGATGAGGCAGGAAACAAGAGTATAGTCCTTGACTATAAATTAAATGCATACAACAGAGTTGTATTTAACTCCGTAACAAGGGATGAAAAGAACATCTATGCAAAACTTGTAAATAAAGATAATGTTGCAAAGAAAGTATCAGTAAAACTTGATGCTTACAAAAAGGTTGCGAGTGCCGAAGTCGTAATGCTTACGGCGGATAAGGATCTTGCCGGTGTTGCAAATGTGAATACTAAAGAAAAAGAATATGTCGTTCCCGTAAAATATCAGATAGCCGTAAATAATCAGACAGCAGAGATATTGCTCCCTGCAAATTCAGTAGCGGTAGTAGTATTTTAAAGCAGAGGTAAAAATCATAGTGTCTGAAAATACGAGATGATTATAAAATGAAAGCAAAGATTTAATTAAATAAGAGGCTGTCACAGTAAGTATAATCTATACAAATGTAGCTGATGATAACAGATTTCTTATCTGTATATTGTATGAATAGAACTTAGCGTGACAGCCCTTATTATTTTTTTAAGCAATTCCAAAAGATTAGTGCGATTTTTGATCAAATAAAATTCTACATATTATTAACTGCATTTATGTTTCGCCATTCTCTTGGTGAGATATTATATATCTTCTTAAATGCACGCGAAAAATGAAGCTGGTTTTCATAGCCGACAGCTTTGCTTATATCTCCTATTGACATTTTTGTGAGTCTCAATAATTCAGTTGCCTTTATCATGCGGTAATTTATTAGAAATTCTTGTGGAGTCTGTTTTAATGTCTGTTTAAAGATTTTGCCAAAATAACTTCTGTTAATACCGAGTCGGTTTGCAATGTCAACTACGGAAATATCATTCTGAAAATTTTGTTCTATGTAAGTTATTGCCTCTTTTATATAGTAATCCTGAAGTTTGGTGCTGCCCTTTACTACAGTTGATACTGTTGAACGCATAAAATAATCAAGAAACAGATAAAGATGACCTATTATATTAAATATAGTTTCATCAGAGTGAGTTGCTATATACACGAGTTCTTCTTTCATTTTTTGGCTCATATCTCTTTTTTTTGTGTGAAATATCGGTCTGTCTAAAGAAAATCCTGCCGTATCCATAGCTTCTTTTGCACGAAGTCCGTCAAATTCTATCCACACATATTCCCATGGAAGTTCTTTGTCAGCTATATATGTTGTTATCTGATTAGGAAAGATTAAAAATCCCTCGCCGCTTTTAAGATGGTATGTTTTGGTAGTGCCGGTCGAATCATCGGCATATAAGGTGCCTGTTCCCGAAATTATATAGTGAAATAAAAAATGATTTCTTGCTGCAGGACCGTATGAGTGGGATGGAGAACATTGTTCCATACCAAATTGGTAAAGTCCAAGATCTATAAAGCGTTCGTTTGGAAAAATAGAAAAGTATAATTCATTTTCATTCATAGTCATACCTCGTTTCTAAGTAATGTGCGTTCTTTATAGTGTGAAAATTTAAATTAAAAATGTCTTTTTTGGGTACATATGGAAAATATACCATAATGCTAACTGATATATAAATAAGCTATGTAATGTTGCATATTGGTATAAAAGTGCAAAAAACAGACTATATCATATAGCATTATGAGATGTTATAATGTCTTTACAAGATATATATCGGACGAAAAAATAAAAGTTTGATTTGGATATGACAATATGCAATGTATTTTGGTGCATATATGTTGTAAAAGGAAGGAGAATAATCTTATGAAGCACAAAAAAGTGATGCTGATATTTTTGTTGGTGGCAGTAGCATCCATGACATATTTTACGGGATGCCAGAAAAGCAAAAAGTCAGGAAAGACAGTTATTGAGATGATGCAGTATAAGCCGGAGGCTGCTAATTATTTTAAAAAAGTTGAAAAGAAATTTAATGATTCGCATGATGATATCGAGTTAAAGATCGATTCGCCAAATGATGCAATGACAATATTGAAGACAAGATTTATCAGGGAGGATACTCCGGATATTATAGGAATTGGTGGAGATATTAATTATTCAAATTTTCTTGATGCGGATATGCTGATGGATATTTCAGATTTTGACGGATTATCCGATATCAAGGAAACATATTTAAACATAAACAAAGATTTGGAATATATTCCGATGAAAGGAACTTATGCAGTACCTTATATGGCAAATGCGGCAGGAATTCTTTACAACAAAGATATGTTTAAGAAGTATGGATGGGAGATTCCTAAAACATGGACGGAATTTATAAATCTCTGTAAAAAGATTAAAAAAGCAGGAGAACAGCCAATTTATTTAGGCTATAAAGATACATGGACATGCCTTGCACCATGGAATGCTCTTGCAGTAAGTATGTGTGATTCAGATCTTGCATATCAGGTAAATAGTGGAACAGCAACTTATTCAGGTGCTTATGCAGAAACAGCAACGAAAATAAAGGAACTTTTACAATATGCACAGAAAAATCCTGTTGCGTATGGATACAATGATGCATGTACAGCTTTTGCAAGAGGCAAGTCTGCAATGTACACAATAGGAAGTTATGCTATACCTCAGATAAAATCAGTAAATCCTGATATGAATATAGGTTCATTTGTATTTCCGGCAACTGACAAAACGGATGATAATCTGCTTAATTCAGGAAATGACCTAATGTTTTGTGTTACGAAGGAATGCAAGAATAAAGATGCTGCATATGAGGTTTTAAGATTTTTGCTTGAAGATGAAAATGTTCAGGAATATATGGATGATCAGAGTGCCGTACCTTGCAAGAAAGGTGATTTTACACTTGCGAAAGAGCTTAGTGATATGAAAACATATATCGAGGAAGGAAAAGTTGCAGATTTTCAGGATCATCATTATCCGGCAGAAATGGATGTTGCAGCAATGATACAGACATATCTTCTTGACAAGAGTGATAATGCATTAAAAACATTCCTTAATAAATTTGATACTGAATGGGTGAGATATAATCGTGACATAATCGACAAGGTTAAAAAATATAAGGAAGAATCAAAATAGGAGGTAGACTATGAAAAAGAGTGCAAAATGGACTAAAAATGACAAAATTTTTCTTGCGGCTTTACTGCCGATATTAGTATTGTTTTTTGCTTTTAATACATTGCCACTTATCAAAGGGTTTTATTATGGACTTACTAATTATCGCGGATATGGAAGTTATGACTTTATAGGACTTAGAAATTTTAAAGATTTATTGTCTGATACGAGAGTTGTAAAATCATATCTGTTTACAATAAAATATTCGGTTGTTTTAACTATTGTTGTAAATGTCATAAGTCTTATTCTGGCATTGGGACTTAATAGAAAGATGAGATGCAAAAGTGCATTGAGAGGAATTTATTTTATACCTAACATACTTGGAGGTCTTGTTGTTGGATATATATTTAGTTTTATCTTTACATATATTCTTCCTACAATAGGAAATGTGACAGGAATAGGATTTCTTCAGAATAGTATGCTCGCAAGTACAAAGACAGCGTGGTTAGCTATTGTTATCGTGGGTGCATGGCAGGGCATAGCAATGAATACCATTATATATATATCGGGACTTCAGACAGTGCCGGAAGAGGTTTATGAAGCATCAATGGTGGATGGTGCGAGAGGATGGAAAAAGTTCTGGAAGATTACTTTTCCGCTTATCATTCCATTCTTTACTATAAATCTTGTTTTATGTATGAAAAATGCGATGATGGTATTCGACCAGATAATGTCATTGACAAAGGGTGGACCATCACAGAGTACGGAATCAATATCATATCTTATATATAACAATGGTATGAGTGGCGGTCAGTTTGGTTTTCAGAGTGCAAATGCATTTGTTTTCTTTGTTGTAATAGTAATCGTATCTGTTTTACAGATGAAATTCTTAAATGGTAAGGAGGAGCAGTTATGATGGAAAAGAAAAAGAGATTATCTCATGGAAAAATCGTACATTATATAATAAATGCACTTCTTGTGCTTGGAACTCTTACAGTATTGTTTCCGTTATATATGACAGTTATCATTGCATTTAAAAAGCCGTCAGAAATGACAAATGATATCTCAGGTGCATTATCACTGCCATCAAGCTGGAACCTTGACAATTTTGTAGAAGCTATCAAGATCACAGATTTCTGGCATACATTGGGAAACAGTCTTCTTATAACCTGTGTTACTGTTGTTTTATGTATCTTATTACATTCTCTTGCAGGATATGTGATAGGAAGAAAAATGGCAAAACACAAGATTTTTAAGGCATCTTATTATTACATAGTAAGTGGTATGTTCGTTCCTTTTGCAGTTTTGATGATGCCTCTTGTAAAGCAGACAGCACAGCTTGGCATTGCAAACAGATTTGGTGTTATAGTGCTATATACAGTATTTTTTATGCCGATGAATCTTATGCTTTATGCAGGATATCTGAAAAATATTCCTACTGCATTGGAGGAAGCTGCACATGTCGATGGAGCATCAGCATTTAAAATTTTCTGGAAGATAATATTCCCAAATATGAAACCGATGCATGCAACTGTTGCGATACTTACGGCGATGAGTACATGGAATGATGTGACTACACCTCTTGTAATATTATCAGGAACAGATCACAATACGCTGCCTATCGCACAGCTTAATTTCCAGTCACAGTTTGGAACAAATTATAATCTGGCATTTGCATCATATCTTCTTGCATTATTACCTATCCTTTTATTCTATGTAGTATGTCAGAAGCAGATTATGAATGGTGTAGTAAACGGTGCAGTAAAATAAAAATGAGGTAAAAAATATGGCAATTATTTTTGATGAAAACAATAGATTGATAACATTAAATACAAAAAATTCCACATATCAGATGAAAATAGATGAATATGGATTTTTACTCCATCTTTATTATGGAAAAAGAACAAACGGAAATATGGATTATATTCTTGTAAATCTTGACAGGGGATTTTCAGGAAATCCATATGATGCCGGTGATAATAGAAAATATTCACTTGATGCACTTTTACAGGAATTTCCATGTAGAGGAGCAGGAGATTTTAGAAGTCCGGTGTTTGAGGTGAGATATGAGGATGGAAGTTTTGGATGTGATCTAAGATATGAGAGTCATATTATAAAAGATGGAAAATATGGGCTTTCAGGACTTCCGGCAGTTTATGAAAATAGTGATATGGACAAAGCACAGACATTAGAGATAACTTTGTCCGATAAAGTATCAGGGATAAAGGTCATATTATATTATGGTATTATCGAATCTCTTGATATTATTACAAGAGCTGCAAATGTTATAAATGAAAATAAGAATAATATATATATTGAAAAATTACAGAGTGCATGTCTTGATTTCGTTTCGGGAAATTTTGATCTGATCACATTTTATGGAAGACATGCAATGGAGAGAAATATACAGAGACAAAGTGTAGGCCATGGTTCATATCGGATAGGCAGCAGAAGAGGAACATCAAGTCATCAGTATAATCCGCTTATGATACTTGCAGACAGTGATGCAAATGAAGATTATGGAAATTGTTATGCTATGTCATTTGTTTATAGCGGAGGATTTTTAGGTGAGGCTGAAAAGGATCAGTATGGTCAGACGAGAATGCAGCTTGGACTTATGGAGGAACAGTTTTCTTACTGCCTGAAATCCGGTGAAAGTATTATAGCACCTGAGGTTATCATGTCATACAGCGATAGAGGATTAGCAATTTTATCACAGAATCTGCATAAATGTATAAGAGAAAATGTGTGCAGAGGAAAATATAAAAATGAGGTAAGACCTGTGCTTGTAAACAGCTGGGAAGCTTCATATTTTGATATTGATAAAAATTCCATTGTAAATCTTGCAAAGAATGCCGCTGAACTTGGCGTAGAGATGCTTGTTATGGATGATGGCTGGTTTGGAAAAAGAGACGATGATAACAGTGGACTTGGTGACTGGTTCACGAATGAAAATAAGATAGGCTGTTCGTTAAAGGAACTTGTTGAATCTGTAAATAACTGTGGCATTAAATTTGGCATATGGGTAGAACCTGAGATGGTAAATGAAGATAGTGATCTGTATAGAAAGCATCCTGACTGGGCATTTGCGGTTCCGGGGAAAAAACCTGTAAGGTCAAGAAACCAGCTGGTACTTGATTTTTCGAGAAAAGAAGTTGTTGACTATATTTATGATTCGATCACAAAAGTCATTGAGAGTGGAAATATAGAGTATATAAAGTGGGATATGAACAGAAGTATAGCAAATGTTTACAGCAGTGAAGATAAGTATCAGGGAAATGTATATTATGATTATGTACTTGGATTATATGATTTCTTAGAGAGACTTAATAAAAATTATCCTGATATTCTTATTGAAGGCTGTAGTGGCGGCGGTGGAAGATTTGATGCCGGAATGCTTTATTATACACCACAGATATGGTGCAGTGACAATACGGATGCGATAGATAGAACAAAGATCCAGTATGGAACATCATTTGGCTATCCTGTTTCAGCAGTTGGCGCACATGTTTCAGCAGTTCCAAACCATCAGACAGGACGCAGTGTATCTATTGATACAAGAGGTGTTGTTGCAATGTCAGGAAGTTTTGGATATGAATTAGATTTGGGAAAAGTATCTGAAGCCGAGAAAAATACGATAAAGGAACAGATAAAAACATTTAAGAAAGAGGCAGAGCTTATTCATAATGGTCTATATTACAGACTTAGTGATCCATACAAAGATCCGGTAGCAGCATGGGAGTTTGTTTCAAAAGACGGAGATGATGTGCTTGTAAATGTTGTGTGCTTAAAGATGCATGGAAATATGCAGCCGTTGTATGTCAGATTTAAAGGATTAAATGAGAATGTTACATATAAAGATGTAAAGACAGGAAAAATATATCCTGCTGAGGCACTTATGAACATAGGAATGCCATTTATGCCGGAACTTGGGGAATATCAGAGCTGGCAGGTTGAGTTAAAGAGATGCTAGTGTAATGTAATGGAGTTGGGGCAGGTTTTACCTGCTTCAGCTCTAAATGATTATATACAGAAATGAGGTTTTATATGAAAAAGATTAAAAGTGATATGCCGGGAGATGTTGTTGAGATAGGACCTGACCAGAAAGAAAAAGCAGAAAATATATTTTCAAAACTTTTTGCTGAACTTAAAGAAAACATAGAAAATAAAGATAAGATTGTTGTGTCATTATATGGAGGCTCAGGTTCAGGAAAGTCAAGTTTTGCTGTTTTGCTTGCACAGATGTTTGGCGAAAAAGGTATCGGACATTATGTTATTTCAGGTGATAATTATCCAAGAAGGATTCCTGTAGAAAATGACATGATGAGACAAAAAATATATGATGAATCGGGCGTAGATGGCTTGAGAAGATATTTATGCGGACCGGATGAGATAGATTATGACACTATAAATAACATACTTGAACAGTTTAAAAGCGGAAAAGATATCCTTAGCTTAAAAAGGATGGGAACTAAAAAAGAGGATATATGGTTTGAGGATGTTGATGTTTCAGATATAAGTATCATCATTTTGGAATGGACACATGGAAATAATGAGAATTTAAAAAATATAGATTATCCTATTTATCTGCATAGCACACCTGAACTTACTTATCAGAGAAGAGTAAAAAGAAACAGAAATGCAAATGCGGGCAGTGATTTTATATCACTTGTTTTAAAACTAGAGCAGGAAAAACTTTTAGGACAGGTTGCGGGTGCAAAAATGATAGTTGATATAGATGGAAGTATAATTTCATATAAAGAGTATGTTGAAAAATATGAAGATTTTGACATAAGACCTATGCTTAATGTTTATCCCGACAGTATAAATGGAAATGTCAGCGGGCTTATTGAATTTATAAAAAGCTATACATCCGGAGCATTTTCATCAATTTATATGTTGCCGAGTGTATTTCATTCCGATCTTGACAGAGGATTTTCTATAATCGATTATGATCTGGAGGGGACTATGGCTTCCAAAGAGGATATCAGGGAACTGTCAAATATGGGACTTACGCTAAAGATGGATTTTGTTATGAATCATCTTTCAGTAAACTCTCCTCAATTTAAGGATATATTAGAAAATGGGGAAAATTCTGAATATAAAGATTTCTTTATCAATTGGAATTTATTCTGGGACGGATATGGACAATTAAATGAAGATGGAGTTTTGATACCTGACAAAAAATATACTGATAAAATGTTTTTTAGAAAACCGGGACTTCCTATCTTGATGGTTCGTATGCCGGATGGAAAGAAAGTACCATACTGGAATACTTTTTATCAGAAAGTGGAATGTGACAGCGATGGAAATGAAAGATATCTTGGGCAGATGGATCTTAATATAAAATCTGAGCTTGTATGGGATTATTATAGGGAGGTGCTGAAAAAACTCGCATTGTATGGAGTGAAGATAGTCCGTCTCGATGCTTTTGCATATGCACCAAAAGAGCCGGGAGAAAAAAATTTCTTAAATGAGCCGGGAACATGGGAACTTCTTTCAAAGGTATCAGAGGAAGCTAAAGTTTATGACCTTAAACTTTTACCTGAGATTCATGCAGGATATAATGAGAAGATATATGAAAAGATTGCAAAAAAAGGTTATATAACATATGACTTCTTTATGCCGGGACTCATTATAGATGCTATTGAAAATAAAAATGGTGATACGCTTGTCAGATGGGGAAAAGAAGTAATTGAGAAAAATATATCAACAGTTAATATGCTTGGCTGCCATGACGGGATACCTCTTCTCGATCTGAAAGGTCTGATACCAGAGGAAAGAATACAGGGACTTATTGATACTATCGTAAATCGTGGAGGCTATATAAAAAATCTTCATGGTCAGAAAAATATATATTATCAGGTTAATTCAACCTTTTACAGTGCATTGGGAGAAGATGACAAGAAGCTGCTCGTTGCAAGGGCCTTGCAGTTGTTTATGCCTGGTAAACCGCAGATATGGTATCTTGATCTGTTTGCCGGTAAAAATGATCATGAGGCAGTCAGAAAGGCTGGAAAGGATGGTCATAAGGAAATCAACAGAACAAATCTTGACACAGCGTATATATTGGAAAACGCAGACAGAGATGTTGTAAAAAGGCAGATAGAAATGATTGCTTTTAGAAATACCTGCAGTGTATTTAAGAAAGCAGCGAGGATAGAATTTACTTCATATGATACAATATTAAAAATAAAATGGAGTTACAAGTCAGAATCAGCAGAGCTTACGGTAGATTTTGAAAAAATGGAATATACTATAAATGAAAAATTATCATAAATGATATTAGCTGTTCGCATCACAGGTGTGAACAGCTATCTTTGATTTTATGTTTGTTAAAATATCACATCTTGCAATAACAAAAGGTTTCGTGTAAAATGTGTAATTGAGAGAATATACTGAAAGGCGGGTTAAGTTTAGAATGTTTAAAATTAATGACAATTATTTAAAATTACCTGGTAGTTATCTTTTTTCTACCATTGGAAAGAAAGTAGCAGCATACACAGCAGCAAATCCTGATAAAGAAGTTATCAAACTCGGTATTGGTGATGTTACATTACCTCTTGCACCGGCAGTTATAAAAAGACTTCACAGCGCAGTTGACGAGATGGCAGTGAAAGAGACATTTAAAGGATATGCTCCTGACCTTGGATATGAATTCCTCCGTACTACAATCGTTGAAAACGATTACAAGGCAAGAGGATGCGATATTGCGGCAGATGAGATTTTTGTAAGTGACGGTGCAAAGAGTGATTCAGGAAATATCGGTGACATTTTTGCAGTTGACAATAAGATTGCCGTATGTGACCCTGTTTATCCTGTATATGTAGATACAAATGCCATGGCAGGTCGTACAGGCGAGTATAATCCTGAGACAGAAAAGTGGTCAGATGTTATTTATATGCCATGCACAAAAGAGAACAACTTTGTTCCTGAACTTCCTAAGGAGGAACCTGATATTATTTATCTCTGCTTCCCTAACAATCCTACAGGAACAACTATCACAAAAGACCAGTTACAGGTATGGGTTGACTATGCATTAAAGATTGGTGCGGTTATCATTTATGATGCAGCTTACGAGGCATATATTTCTTCTGAAAATGTACCTCATTCAATCTATGAGTGCGAGGGTGCAAAGGGATGCGCAATCGAGCTTAGAAGTTTCTCAAAGAATGCAGGATTTACAGGTACAAGACTTGGATTTACTGTTATTCCTAAGGAACTTAAATGCGGAGATGTTATGCTTCACAGCCTTTGGGCACGTCGTCACGGAACTAAGTTTAACGGTGCTCCTTATATCATTCAGGCAGCAGGTGCGGCAGTTTACACTGAAGAAGGAAAGAAAGAGACTAAAGAGCAGATAGCATATTATATGAACAATGCTAAGATAATAAGAGAAGGGCTTACAGGTGCAGGATATGAAGTTTACGGCGGTGTTGATGCTCCGTATATCTGGCTTAAAACTCCTGATAAGATGACTTCATGGGAATTCTTTGATTATCTCCTTGAAAAACTTAATATCGTTGGAACACCTGGTTCAGGATTTGGTCCAAGCGGTGAAGGATATTTCAGACTGACAGCATTTGGAAGTCTTGAAAATACAAAGAAGGCTATGGAACGTATCAAAGCAGGAAAAGCCTGATTTATTGATAGAAATGAGGAATTATATTGAAAAAGTGTATAGTTAGAGCGATGGGTATTGTACTTGCTGCCGGAGTTGTTGTTACTTCGGTGGCGGTACAGAAAAATGTGGTGTCGGCAGATGCAGTTACAGGAACATCAAAATATATTGCATTTGGAGCAGACCTTAATGCAAAGGAAAAGGCAGCCGTGCTTGACGGATTTGGTATTACCGAAAATGATTTGTCCGATTATAAAACAATTGAGATTACAAATAAAGATGAACATGATTACCTTGGTGATTATATGTCTGATTCGGTTATAGGTACGAGAGCTTTATCATCCGTTATGATTGTAAAAGCAGATGAAGACAGTGGTGTAAATGTTTCGACAAAACATATTACATACTGCACATCAGGTATGTATTGTAATGCACTCGTTACGGCGGGACTTTCAGATGCAAAGGTAACGGTTGTCGGACCTTTTGATATATCAGGCACATCGGCACTTGTCGGTGCAATGAAAGCTTATTCTGTCATGACAGGAGAGGAAATATCCGAAAAGACAATGGATACAGCAACAGATGAACTTGTCACTACGGCGGAGGTTGCAAAAAATGTAGGTGATACGCAGAAAGTTACCGAACTTGTTGCAGCAGCTAAAAAAGCAATATTTGAAGACCAGCTTTCATCTGAGACTGATATAAGAGATGCAATAGAGCAGGCGGCTAATGAGCTTGGTCTTGACATTTCAGATGATGATGTTGAAAAGCTTACAAATATGATGATGAAAGTATCTAAAGAAGATATTGATCCTGATAAGATAGCAAAACAGGCATCTGATATATATAACAAATTAAAAGAAAAAGGTATTGACCTTGCAAATGTAGATACAAAGGGTCTCGGTGAGAAAATTGGGGATTTCTTTGGTAATATATTTACAGCGATAACAAACTTTTTCTCAGGTTTGTTTGGGTAGATAATATAATGAAGAAATGGGGTTCGCCCAAAATGAGCGAGCCTCTTATGATTTAAAGTGAGGTTGGATATGGCAAATATTATTTCTGATGAAACAATAGATTATGTTGGAATTCTAGCAAAGCTTGAACTTAGTGATGAAGAAAAAGAAAAAGCTAAAAAAGATATGGAAGAAATGCTTGATTATATAGATAAGTTAAACGAACTTGATACATCAAGTGTCGAGCCTATGTCTCATGTTTTCCCGGTCAACAATGTATTCAGGGAGGATGTGGTTACAAACGGTGATGGTACAAAGCAGACTCTTGCAAATGCGCCGGAGCAAAAAGATGATAGTTTTGTAGTGCCAAAAACTATTGTGGGATAGAGAATGGAGGAAAGTTATGTCTTTGATGAATCTTACAGCCGTTGAGCTGGGAAAAAAGATTAAAAATAAAGAAGTTACGGTAGTGGAAGCTACAAAGGCTGCTCTTGATGCCATTGATGCAAAGGAAGAAAAGGTAAACAGTTTTGTGACTGTTGACAGAGAGGGTGCATTAAAAAGAGCAGAGGAAGTTCAGAAACTTATAGATGAGGGTAAACTTGCCGGACCGCTTGCAGGTGTACCGGTTGCGGTAAAGGACAACATGTGTACAGAGGGAATGCTTACAACATGCAGTTCAAAGATTCTTGGAAATTTTGTGCCTACATTTACATCTGAGGCAGTTATAAACCTTGAAAAGGCAGGTGCGGTTATTCTCGGAAAGACCAATATGGACGAGTTTGCGATGGGAAGTACCACAGAGACTTCTGCATATGGCGAGACTAAAAATCCATGGAATTTAGAGCACGTTCCGGGAGGTTCTTCAGGAGGTTCATGTGCGGCAGTTGCGGCAGAAGAATGTTTCTATGCACTTGGTTCAGATACAGGTGGATCTATAAGACAGCCTAGTTCGTTTTGCGGAGTTACAGGTATAAAGCCGACATATGGCACAGTTTCACGTTATGGACTTATAGCATACGGATCATCGCTTGATCAGATAGGACCTGTTGCAAAGGATGTAACAGATTGTGCTACAATTCTTGAAGTGATAGCATCACATGATGAGAAAGATTCAACTTCCGTAAAGAGAGATGACCTCGACTTTACATCAGCACTTGTTGATGATGTAAAAGGTATGAAGATAGGTATTCCTAAGGATTATTTTGGTGAGGGTCTTGACAGTGAAATAAAGGATGCTGTTTTAAATGCTGCCAAAGTTCTTGAACAAAAAGGTGCTATAGTTGAAGAATTTGATTTAAGCCTTGTCGAATATGCCATCCCTGCATATTATGTTATTGCATGTGCAGAGGCAAGTTCAAACCTTGCAAGATTTGACGGTGTAAAATACGGATACCGCACAGAGGAATATGACGGTCTTCATAACATGTACAAGAAATCACGTTCTGAAGGATTTGGAGCAGAAGTAAAAAGAAGAATTATGCTTGGCTCTTTTGTATTAAGTTCAGGATATTATGATGCATATTACCTTAAGGCCCTCAGAACAAAAGCTCTCATAAAGAAAGCTTTTGATGATGCATTTGCAAAATATGATGTTATTTTAGGACCTGCAGCACCTACAACGGCACCAAAGCTTGGTGAAAGTTTGAGTGATCCGCTTAAGATGTATCTTGGAGATATATATACTATCTCAGTAAACCTTGCAGGACTGCCGGGTATAACTGTTCCATGCGGAATGGATTCAAATGGTCTTCCGATTGGTTTGCAGCTTATTGGTGACTGCTTTAAGGAAAAGAATATTATACGTGCAGCATATAGTTTTGAGCAGACAAGAGAATTTAAACACAGTCCGCTTGCAGATTAATGGAAAAGAGGTAAAGTATGAAACAGTATGAAACAGTCATAGGATTGGAAGTACATGTAGAGCTTGCCACAAAGACAAAGATTTTTTGCGGATGTTCTACAGAGTTTGGCGGAAAACCAAATTCACATACATGCCCTGTATGTACAGGTATGCCGGGGTCACTTCCGGTACTTAATAAAAAGGTTGTTGAATATGCCACAGCAGTAGGTATTGCCACAAATTGTACAATCACCCAGAATTGTAAATTTGACAGAAAAAATTATTTTTATCCCGATAACCCGCAGAATTATCAGATTTCACAGTTATATCAGCCTATATGCAGAAACGGACATATTGATATAGAGACAGAAAGTGGTGTTAAGAAGAGTATTGGAATACATGAGATTCATATGGAGGAAGATGCCGGAAAACTTGTGCATGACGAGTGGGGCGAGAGTTCGCTTGTAGATTTTAACCGTTCTGGTGTACCGCTTATAGAGATAGTATCTGAGCCTGATATGAGGTCTGCTGAGGAAGTTATCGCATATCTTGAAAAACTCAGACTTATAGTTCAGTATCTCGGTGCTTCTGATTGTAAATTACAGGAGGGTTCAATGCGTGCTGATGTAAACCTTTCGGTAAGAGAAGTCGGAGCTACAGAGTTTGGAACAAGAACAGAGATGAAAAATCTTAACTCATTCAAGGCTATTGCAAGAGCGATAGAAGGAGAAAGAGAGCGTCAGATAGACCTTATTGAAGCAGGTGAAAAGGTTGTACAGGAGACAAGAAGATGGGATGACACAAAAGAGTATTCTTATGCGATGCGTTCAAAAGAGGATGCACAGGATTACAGATATTTCCCTGAACCTGACCTTGTTCCTATAATTATAAGTGATGAATGGCTTGAGGAGATAAAGAATAACCAGCCTGAATTCAGAGATGAGAAATTTACAAGATATGTTGAAGAATATAATCTTCCTGAATATGATGCGGACATTCTTACTGGGAACAAGCATCTTGCTGATATTTTTGAAGCTACAACAGCACTTTGCAACAACCCTAAAAAGGTATCAAACTGGCTTATGGTTGAGACAATGCGTCTTATGAAGGAAAATGAGATGGAGCCTGAACAGCTTAAATTCTCTCCTGAAAACCTTGCAAAACTTATAAATCTTGCAGAAAACAGAGTTATTAACAGTTCAGTTGCAAAAGAAGTATTTGAAAAGGTATTTACTGATGATATTGACCCTGAAAAGTATGTTGAGGAAAATGGTCTTAAAAATGATACTGACGACGGAGCATTAAAAGAAACTATTGAAAAGATAGTTGCCGACAATCCACAGTCAGTAGAAGATTATCACAGCGGAAAGAAGAAAGCTATAGGTTTCCTTGTAGGTCAGACTATGAAAGCTACACAGGGAAAAGCTGATCCGGGAATGATAAACCAGATATTAAAAGAAATACTTGACAAGTAGATTTAAATAAAAATGGAGGTGAGGGTATGGGGGCTGAAAAAAGAAGAAGTAAACGTATACCAATCACTATGCATCTTGAAGTGTCGTCGTTATTTAAACAGGACAATGTTCATGTAAAAAATATAAATGCGCCTGTTGAGATAACAGATATTTCAAGAAATGGTATTGGGTTTATAACTAAAAGTGTACTGCCTATAGGTTTTTACTTTAATTCAAGACTTGAATTTGAAAAAAAGAATGATTGTTTAAATTGTGTAGTGCAGATAGTAAGAAGAAAGCAGAAAGAGGATGGAACTACACTTTACGGATGTGAGTTTGTGGGTATGCCATCAATATTTGACTATATATTTGATGATATAGAGAACGAATATTCAAAATGTCATTCTGATGAAGATGGGGAAAATGAATAAATCTGAAAGATAGATGTTACGAGCATTTTACTATTCCATAAAAAGTGCTCCCTTTCCAGTGTATAAGAAAGGGAGCATTTTTTGTCTTTACATTAGTTTATACAAGTTATTTGACGAAATGTCAATGATACATTACACTAAGCTCTTATATCAAAAGAAAATCTTTTCATTTCAGTTGTCTGCTGCGTGTTTATTTTTGTATTGATAAATTCATCAATGGTGCTTGTGCTTGCGTCGGCTTTTTCTATTTTAACATGGCAGGCATATCCCTGAGAGTTAAGTGCATCTTTTAACATATCTGCATTTGTGGCAAGAAGGTCGATTGATTTGTCATTATCTGATATAAATTTTGTAGTTATTTCATTGTGATTTTTATCAAGATAGACATCCAGTGCACCTAAATTTTCCATGTCAAGATGTAAAAGTACATGTATATTGTCAAGGTTCTTTCTTAATTTTTCTTTCTTTGTGTATACATAGAGGTCGCCATGTGCATCCTGATTTTTCAACTTTAGTGGCATTTGGAAATATGAAAATGCCTCACTTAAAGTTTTCATAAATTCGATATTGCTCTGTGCATCTCTTGCATTTTGACCTAAATTATCTGAATCCTGACCTGAAAGGTTTGATTTTATAAGTGATTCAAAATCTTTTAATTGCTCATGCATTTTGTTGTAGAAAGAATTTATGTTTTCTCCATCCTTTAACTTTTGTGGTGAAAGAGTCCATGTACTTTGCAGTACCTTTGAAAACAAAGTTTCAAAAGACTGGGATTTAAAAAGTTCGTTTATAAGTTCAGGCTCTGACAGCGGTATGACATTTTTGATGACAGCAAGAACTTCTTTTGCGCTGGCATTTCCCGAAGCAATTTTTACAATGAGAGATCTGCTTATAGGTAATTTTGAGAGCGTGTTTAAAAGTTCTGTTCTGGCATCCTTATCAAGAAATGTACTAAGGTAGTCGTTTTCTCTGCCTAATGTCTGAAATTTTTCGCAGAGCGTATCAATAACAGTATTTGAAGCGGATGACTGCGGATTATCAGCGTTTTGTGATGATTGCTGTAACATGCTGTTGATTGAATTTTTTGCACTTTCCGTAATATTATGAAGGAATTTTGCGGCAAATCCAATTTTACTGTCAGGTGCGGCATTGTTCGGTGTTACAGTGTTTTCAGACAAATCACCAGCATTGCCAGCATCTTCTGAAACTTCGGATGCCTCAGCAGTATCAGAAGTTTCAGTGGTTTCGTTTATCGGTGCATTTTCATTGATAGTAGGAATGTTTTTAAATAAATCCGTATTTTTTAATTTTGAAATATCCGTTGCGGATTCAAGTGTACTGTCAATGTTTAAAAGGGTCTGCTGAAAAAGCTCGTTTGTAGGATTTGTTCCGTCCGGAAAAACAAGTGATTTGCTTCCGGCAGAGTCTCTGAGTATGGTAAGTGTATCGTGGAGAGACAATGTACCGTTTTCAAGTTGTTCAAGAGTATCTTCTGTCATTGCCGTATTAGAAAGTATGTCCATAAGCTCCTGACGCTCTGAATCAGTCAGAAAAGATATGGAAGGGGAGTTTGCCATGTTATTTTCTTCATTAAACGACTGAAAAAGTATTGATATAAGCTTTTCACCAAATGCGGCAACTGATTGTGAATCGGCATTTTGCGAAAGTGAACTAAGCAAATCAGGTATTTCCGAAGAAAGCGAAGAAAGCTTGTCAATAAGATGATATGTCCCGTGTCTGTAACTTGAAAATTGTGATACGGTATCTTCATTTATATCCATCATAAGCCTTTTCATTATGGCGAGAGTTGAAAAATCTTCTGTTTTACAGTCATAAGCCTGTTGCATAAGGGACTGTATCGACTCTTTGTTTATTGGCAGGAGATTGTCCATAAGAGCTTTTACTGTTGCCTGATTGTGCTCTGTATTAGGAAGTCCCGCTTCTTCAAGGGCTTTGTTTATAAGATTTAATTCCGTATCAGAGTAGCTGTTTTTGACAGGGGAGAGCAAAATCTGACCGGGATTTGGACTGCTGAGCGAAAAGGCTGCAGTTTGTCCGATTGAAAGCTTTGAGCTGTCTTCTATATATCCTTTTAATATGGTATTGTTATCAAGAGTGACAGTTATCTCGTTGCCCCTTAGGTCAGAAATCTCACCTTTTACAATGTCACCCACTCTGAGCTGGGTTGCACTTCTGGCAACGCCATAGTCACTGTTTCCGCCGGGAGTGCGTGATACGGAACCTGAACTTTGTGTGCCGGCGTTTCCGCCGCGTGATGTGGAGGTCCTGGACTGTGCACGTCCGTTTGATGTCTGGCTGTTTAATCTGTTTGCATTTAGTGAATTTATTATATTTGTATTATTGTCCATATTTTTCCTCGTTTTTTTAATATTATTATTACCAACCAATGCCACGGATTGCTTCATTGCCATGCAATTTTCGCAATACTGCATCATTATATCTATTATATCGACTTATTTGGTAAGACTTCAGTATTAAGTTGCAAAAAAAATAAAAAAGTTTCAAAATATCCTTGACAAGATTTTATATGCGTGCTATCTTACTTTATAGATGTTAGCACTCCACCACAAAGAGTGCTAACAGAGAAACAGAAGGGAGTGGTTAAGTGGAGTTAGATGATAGAAAGTTAAAGATACTTCAAACGATTATCAGAACTTATCTTGAAACCGGAGAGCCGGTTGGTTCAAGAACGATTTCAAAAGATACAGACTTGAATCTAAGTTCAGCGACTATCCGAAATGAGATGTCTGATCTTGAAGAGATGGGATATATCATACAGCCTCATACATCAGCAGGCAGAATTCCTTCTGACAAAGGTTATCGTCTTTATGTAGATACGATGCTTGATGATAAGACAAGTGAAGTTATGAATCTGAAAGATGAACTTGAACAAAAAGCGGGAAAGATAGATGTATTACTTAAACAGGTAGCTAAGCTTCTTGCAAACAATACAAATTATGCGACACTTGTTTCGGGACCGAGATATGAGTCGAAGAAAGTTAAGTTTATCCAGCTTACACAGGTTGATGCAGACAGCATTCTGGCAGTCATAGTTCTTGACAACAATGTAGTTAAAAATGAAATAGTAAAAGTCGAGGGTTCGATAGACCAGGAGATGATGGTAAAGTTAAACTTTATTTTAAATACCACATTAAACGGTCTTGATGTTACCGAGATGAACTTGGCTATTATCAGAAAGATAAAAGAACAGGTTGGCAGCTATACGGAAGTTATCGATTCGGTTTTGGAAGTTATCGGTAAGGCACTTACTGAAGATGATGATTTAGAAATTTATACGAGTGGTGCTACAAACATTTTAAAATATCCTGAACTTTCGGATAAGGCAAGTGCAACAGAGATATTAAATGCCTTTGAGGAAAAAAATATTATAGGTGACTGGCTTGATACGGCAGAATCAAAAGCAGGTGAAAGTGATTCTAAGAAATCGGGTTCAAGTGATACTCATGACATTCAGGTTTATATCGGAAATGAAACAAAAGTAGATACCATGAAAGATTGTTCAGTTGTTACGGCGACATATAAAATACACGAAGGTGTATATGGAAAAATTGGTATTGTAGGACCAAAACGAATGGATTATGATAAGGTTGTAAGTACATTGCAGTCGCTAATGTCTGAACTTGATGATATATTCAAGGACAAATAAATAAGAGAGGTGGCAGAAAATTGGCAGCAGACAATAAAGATATAAAAAAAGACATAGATATTGAAGAAGTAAAAGATGAAAATGGTGTTGATGATGCTGTAGAAGAAACAACAGAAACAGCAGAAGATAAAAATGAGGAAACTTCTAAAAAAGAGGAAGCTTCCGGTGAAGAAACACCAAAGAAAGAAAAGAAGTTTGGAAGAAAGAAAGACAAGGCAGTTGAAAAGCTTGAAGAGAAAGTTAAAGAACTTGAAGATATGAGGGTGAGACAGCTTGCTGAGTTTGAAAATTTCCGTAAGCGTTCAGAAAAAGAAAAGAGCCAGATGTTTGAAGTCGGAGCAAAGAGTGTGATTGAAAAAATTCTTCCGGTTATGGATAACTTTGAGAGAGGATTGCAGGGAGTTCCTGAGGAAGAAAAAGATGCACCTTTTGTTAAAGGCGTAGAAATGGTTTACAAACAGATGCTCACTGCTTTTGAAGAGATGGGAGTTAAGCCTATTGAGGCAGTAGGAAAAGAGTTTGACCCGAATCTTCACAATGCTGTTATGGCTGTCGATGATGATTCATTGGAAAGCGGAACAGTCGCAGAAGAAATGCAGAAGGGTTATATGTATAAAGAAAGTGTTGTGAGACACAGCATGGTAAAAGTAGTTAATTAGTTTAATAAAATATGAAATAAAGAGATTATAATATAGGAGGCAATCATTATGAGTAAGATTATTGGTATTGATTTAGGAACAACAAACTCTTGTGTAGCAGTTATGGAAGGTGGAAAACCTGTAGTAGTTGCAAATACAGAGGGAGCAAGAACAACACCTTCAGTTGTTGCATTTACAAAGACAGGAGAGAGACTTGTAGGTGAACCTGCAAAACGTCAGGCAGTTACAAATGCTGACAAGACAATTTCTTCTATCAAGAGACACATGGGTTCTGACTATAAAGTTACAATAGATGACAAGAAATATTCTCCACAGGAAATTTCAGCAATGGTTCTTCAGAAATTAAAGGGCGATGCTGAGAGTTATCTTGGTGAGAAAGTTACAGAAGCAGTTATTACTGTTCCGGCATATTTTAATGATGCACAGCGTCAGGCTACAAAAGATGCAGGTAAGATTGCCGGTCTTGATGTAAAGAGAATTATCAACGAGCCAACAGCAGCAGCACTTGCTTATGGTCTTGACAATGAAAAAGAGCAGAAGATTATGGTTTACGATTTAGGTGGTGGTACATTTGATGTATCTATCATTGAGATTGGTGACGGAGTTATCGAAGTATTAGCAACATCAGGAAACAATCATCTTGGTGGTGATGACTTTGACCAGAAGATTACAGATTACATGATTCAGGAATTTAAGAATAAAGAAGGCATTGACCTTTCAACAGATAAGATGGCACTTCAGAGATTGAAAGAAGCTGCTGAAAAAGCAAAGAAAGAGCTTTCATCAGCTACAACAACAAATATCAATCTTCCATTCATCACAGCAACAGCAGAAGGACCAAAGCATTTTGACATGGATCTTTCAAGAGCTAAATTTGATGAACTTACACATGACCTTGTAGAAGCAACAGCAACACCTGTACAGAATGCACTTAATGATGCAGGCATCACAGCTTCTGAACTTGGAAAAGTATTACTTGTAGGTGGTTCTACACGTATCCCGGCAGTACAGGATAAAGTTAAACAGCTTACAGGACATGAGCCAAGTAAATCACTTAACCCAGATGAGTGTGTAGCAATCGGTGCATCAGTACAGGGTGGAAAACTTGCAGGAGATGCAGGTGCAGGAGATATTCTTCTTCTCGATGTAACACCACTTTCACTTTCAATTGAGACAATGGGTGGCGTTGCTACAAGACTTATCGAGAGAAATACTACAATTCCTACAAAGAAGAGCCAGATATTCTCTACAGCCGCTGATAACCAGAGCGCAGTTGATATCAACGTACTTCAGGGTGAGAGACAGTTTGCTAAAGATAATAAATCACTCGGACAGTTCAGACTTGACGGTATCCCACCGGCAAGAAGAGGTGTTCCACAGATTGAGGTTACATTTGATATTGATGCAAACGGTATTGTAAATGTTTCAGCAAAAGACCTCGGTACAGGAAAAGAGCAGCATATCACAATCACAGCAGGCTCAAATATGTCTGATGAAGATATTGATAAGGCTGTTAAGGAAGCAGCACAGTTTGAGGCTGAGGATAAGAAACGTAAAGAGGGAATTGATGCAAGAAACGAAGCAGACAGCATGGTATTCCAGACACAGAAAGCTCTTGATGAAGCAGGTGATAAGGTAGATGCTGCTGAGAAAGAAAAAGTTCAGGCAGACATTGATGCACTTAAAGCAGTTGTAGAAAAGACAAATCCTGAGTCTATGACTGACAGTGAGATTGATGAACTTAAAGCCGGTAAAGAAAAACTTATGGAAAGTGCACAGGGTGTATTCCAGAAGATGTATGAGCAGGCTCAGGCACAGGGTGCAGCAGGAGCAGGTCCTGACATGGGTGCTGCCGGTGCAGGAGCAGCAAATGATGCAAATGCTGGTGCAGATGATGTTGTAGACGGAGATTACCGCGAGGTATAAAATGCATCAATGCAAAGCATTGATGCGTTAGAAGAATGGTCAAAGACCATTCTTCATAAATATAAGATATGTAAATCATTGATGTGATATAATAAAAATTTCAGGCTGCTGCCTCCACGGTGGCGGCCTTATGGTTTATGTGACGTTTGGTTTATGATAAGGAGTTTTTTATGGCAGAGAAAAGAGATTATTATGAGGTCTTGGGTGTCAGTAAGGGAGCGTCTGATTCCGAGATAAAATCGGCATATAGAAAATTAGCTAAAAAATATCATCCGGATATGAACCCGGGAGATAAAGAGGCCGAGGCTAAGTTTAAAGAAGCATCGGAGGCATATGCCGTTCTTAGTGATGCAGATAAGAGACGTCAATATGATCAATTTGGTCATGCAGCATTTGATGGTGGTGCAGGTGGAGCAGGCGGCTTCGATTTTGGCGGTATGGATATGGGAGACATATTCGGAGACATATTTGGAGATTTCTTTGGTGGCGGTCGCTCAAGAAGCCAGAGCAATGGTCCTATGAAGGGTCAGAATATTCGTACATCTGTAAGAATTACATTTGAAGAGGCTTGTTTTGGCGTTGACAAAGAGATTGATGTTACATTGAAAGAGGAATGTGCAACTTGCCACGGAACAGGTGCAAAACCTGGTACATCACCTGAAACATGTAAAAAATGCGGTGGTAAAGGTCAGGTTGTATTTACACAGCAGTCTTTATTTGGTGTGGTAAGAAATGTACAGTCTTGTCCGGATTGTCACGGAACCGGAAAGATTATAAAAGAACGTTGTTCAGACTGTGGCGGCTCAGGCTATATAAGCAAGAGAAAGAAGATTTCAGTATCTATTCCGGCAGGTATTGATAACGGTCAGTGTGTAAGAATTCGTGATAAGGGTGAACCGGGTGTAAACGGAGGACAGAGAGGTGACCTTTTAGTTGAGGTTGCAGTATCAAGACATCCTATTTTCCAAAGACAGGATAGAGATATATTCTCAACAGCACCTATCACATTTGCACAGGCAGCACTCGGTGGAGATGTCCGCATAAAGACGGTTGACGGAGAAGTTATATATACTGTTAAGCCAGGAACACAGACAAATACCCGTGTACGTCTAAGAAATAAAGGTGTTCCATCACTTAGAAATAAACAGATACGAGGAGACCATTATGTGACTCTGGTTGTTGAGGTCCCGACAAAAATGAATTCAGAACAAAAAGAACTTCTCGAAGAGTTTGATAAAGCTATGTATGGAGAGAAGAAAGAGGAAGAAGAGCCGGAAGATAAAAAACATACAAAAAAAGGTCCATTCGGTAGAAAAAAGAAATAAGAAAATATAAAAAAATGACTGTTTGTGTTTTATGCAAACAGCCATTTTTTGAATCTGTAATACTTACCAATCTTCAATACCTGCAAAAGCATCAACGGTAGGTATTGAAGGGTTTGGTTCATTGTCATCAACATCACTGTCACCAAATGAATCAAATTCTTCGACTGAAATATTTTCCGGGTTATCGTCGAGTAATGTCTGAATCTGTTCCTGTGATATGCCGTCAGGTTCATTTGGTGATGTATCTTCAATATCATCGGCAGTAGGTTTGACAACAGAATCTGCCTCAATCTGGGCAAGTATAGCTTTGATTTGTTCGTCATGGTTATCTACAGCAAATTGTTTTTCTTTATTATCACACATATAATATTTTATGACATGACCGCTGTACATTGCAATGTTTTGTTCACCGCATAAATCAGCATTCCGTTTGTATGGAAGCTGGTCATACATAGTAATCTGATAATCTAAATGTACATCATATTTTGATGACAAGATTTCCGACATATGTAAATTATTCATAAAATCCCCCGTTTCTCAAATCATATTTATTTAAAGTATATCTTATTTTAGAAAAAGTAGCAATATTATTTTTGCGAATTGACTTTTTATAACTCTATGATATAATTAGTTTCGAGTTGCTTTTTGACGGATAATGTTTTATGGCTTTCAAAAACATTGTAAAAAGCATTATTATAAGGAAATATGGGAATATATATTAAATATGGAGTAGTAGACAAACATGAATATTAAAAGACATTTAAACAATTTTTTGAGATACAAGTATCTGTTATTTGAACTTGTTAAGAAAAATATCAAATTAAAATACAGAAGATCATATCTTGGTATTTTGTGGACACTTATAGAGCCTCTTCTTACAATGATTGTACTTACACTTGTGTTTGGTACGTTATTTGGAAAAGATGACAGAACATATCCGGTCTATATTTTGTGTGGACGATTGTTATATTCGTTTTTTTCATCTGCATCAAAAGCCGGTTTGAAAGCTGTCAGTGGAAATGCAGCTATGATTAAAAAAGTGTATGTTCCAAAATATATATATGTTGTTGCGGCAATAATATCAAATTTTGTAACATTTGTTATATCACTCGTTGTACTTGTAGGTGTGGCGGCTGTACTTAGAGTTGAACCTACATGGCATATTGTAGAGGGGCTTATTCCGTTGGTGATATTATTTGTCATGACACTTGGAATAGGACTTATTCTTGCAACTTTAAATGTATTTTTCAGAGACATAGAATATATATGGTCAGTGCTTACCATGCTTATAATGTATGCATCAGCTATTTTCTATACAACAGAGAGAGTTATAAATACAGGAAACGGATGGGTATTTAGTGTTAATCCTATCTATATGTGTATAGCAAATTTCCGAAATGCTGTTTTATATGGTACGGGCATGAATGTGGATTATTGTATCCATTCGGCAATTTTTGCGGTAATAAGTGTGATTATAGGTTCGGTATTATTTTATAAAGAACAGGATAAATTTATATTATATGTATAACTTAGGAGGTTGCTGTGAAGAAGAATGTTGCAGTCAGCGTAGAAAATGTAGGAATGCGTTTTAACCTGAATCAGGAACGTGTCGATAACTTAAAAGAATATGTGATTAAATTCTTAAAAAGAGATTTAAAATATAGTGAGTTTTGGGCTCTTAAAGATATTAATTTTGAGATAAAAAAAGGTCAGCGTCTTGGTGTACTTGGACTCAATGGTTCAGGAAAGAGTACTCTTTTAAAGGTAGTATCAGGTGTACTTAAACCATCAGCAGGAACAGTTACGACAAGAGGTGTTGTTGCTCCGCTTCTTGAACTTGGTGCGGGATTCAGCCCGGAATATACAGGCAGGGAGAACATTTATCTGTATGGTTCGGTACTCGGATATACGAAAGAATTTTTGGATGAAAAATTTGACGAGATAGTCGATTTTTCAGAACTTGGCGAATTTATAGAAGTACCTATCAAGAATTATTCATCAGGAATGAAGTCACGTTTGGGATTTTCGATTGCGACAGTTGTAGAACCTGATATCCTTATTTTGGATGAAGTTTTGTCGGTAGGAGACAAAAAGTTTAGAAATAAGAGTGAAAAGAAAATTATGAGTATGTTTGATAAGGGTGTTACAGTATTATTTGTATCACATTCACTTGAGCAGGTTCAGAGATTGTGCGACAGAGCCATTATACTTGACAGCGGAAGACTTGTAGCGTCAGGCTCAGTTGATAAAGTAGCAAAAATATATAAGAACATGACGGAATAAAATCTTCAGGGTTAATGATAAACAGTGGATGAATGCATATAAAGGGGAATTTTGAATGTATGATTATTATAAGTTAAAGAGATCGGCTAGATATGTATTGCAGTATTTGGTAGTACCTGTATTATTGGAAATAATTATAGAATCATTGAGCAGAAAGTCTTTGGTTTCCGGAGTTGGCTATATGTTTTCAAGTCCGGTATTATTTTCATTTAATACACTTATCATTATGCTGACATTGTCAGTTGCACTCTTTTTCAAAAGGGAGATATTTATATTTATTTCGATAGCAATTGTATGGCTGTGTTTTGGAATAGCAAATTTTGTTATACTGCATTTCAGGGTCACACCGTTTTCGGCGGTTGATTTTACGATGATAAAGACTGCCATAAGTGTATCGGGGCATTATCTTACGGTATTAAATATTTCTATGATGGTTGTCGCTGTATGTGTACTTACTTTTGCGATGATATCACTTTACAAAAGAGCACCGAGACATCATAAAAGAAACCACAAGCGTATGGTATTTTCTGCATCTGCCGTTGCAGTCATATCATTGGCACTTGTATTTTTGAGAAGTTCTAGTGGTTCAGTTAAGGCACTTGCCACAAATTATACAAATATATCTGAAGCATATGAAAATTATGGATTTGTGTATTGTTTTACAAACAGTATAATCGATGTAGGCATATCAAAGCCGGATGATTATAGCGAACAGTCGGTTAACGACATAATAAATAAAATTGATGACAGTTCAAAAAATCAGTCGAAATCAAAAAACAGTGATGATAAGCCAAATATCATAATGATTCAGCTGGAATCATTTTTTGACGTCGACTATATGAAGGGACTTAAGTCCTCTGAAGATCCGCTGCCGGTGTTCCATGAACTTACAAAAAATTATTCCAGTGGACTTCTCACGGTTCCAACGGTCGGTGCAGGTACCGTAAATACGGAATTTGAAGTGCTCACAGGTATGCGTCAGCGTGATTTTGGTGCTTGTGAATATCCTTACAAAACAGTTTTAAGAAATATGACATCAGAAAGTATATGTAATGACCTTTCTAAGATTGGATACACATCGCATTGTGTCCACAACAACAGTGCGACTTTTTATGGAAGAAATGATGTATTTAAAAATCTTGGATTTGATACATTTACTTCTATGGAATATATGAATGGATTACAGGAAAATCCAAACGGATGGGTTAACGATGATGTTATTGCACCTCAGATAATCAAGACACTTGATTCTACGGAAGGTGCAGACTTTACATTTGGTATTACTGTTCAGAGCCACGGCAAGTATGATGTTGAGGCAGACGATTATGAACAGAAAATAAAAGTTTCCGTGGCACCGGAAGGGATGGAAAATCAGTACAACTATTATGTGAATGAGATTGCACAGGTTGACAAAATGCTCGGAAATCTTATTAAGAGACTTGAAAACAGAAATGAAAAAACTGTTCTTGTTCTTTACGGAGATCATCTTCCAAGTCTCGACATTAAGGCTGATGAACTTAAAAATTCTGATTTATATCAGACACAGTATGTCATCTGGGACAATTTCGGTTTGAAAAAGTCAGACAAAGATATGGCTGCTTATCAGCTTTATTCATATGTTTTAAACAAGATTGGAATACATGAAGGTCTGATAACAAAGTATCACCAGCAGACGGACTGGGAGAGTGACTCCTATCTTTCGGGATTGAAAACTCTTGAGTATGATTGGTTTTATGGAGATAAGTATGCATACGGCGGTATGAACGAATTTGAGAAAACCGATTTGCAGATGGGAACATATCCGGTTGTGTTAGAGAATGTAAAGAGAAACAGCAAGGGTTATATTGTAAAGGGAAAAGGCTTTACAGATTATACTTATATTTACTTTGGCGGAAGTAAGCTTGAGGGATATAAGATTGACAGCAGCCATTATCAGATTACGGATAATATTGAATATGATGAAGATGAAGGATATATGTCTCTTCAGATGGCAAAAGAAAATAATGTCGCAGATGAAGATATTCCAAATACTTTTATGGCAAAAGTAATAGATGCGGATAATGTTGAATTGAGCAGCAGTAAACCTTTACTTTGGAATTTCACATCGCTTTATCTTGAATAACTTAAAATAATAGAATGATAAAAAGAGGGCAAAACGTTGGTTTTGCCTTTTTTTGTATATAAAAACTGTTGTTTTTGGCACATTTTGACATAATCTGCAAGAAAAATACTGTAATATAAATTTAACATCACATCAGTACAGGGGGTTGTAATTTTATTTTATGCTGATTTTTATTGGATTCTAAGCTTTATAATGAATTTATTTCTAGTATGGATTACGGCGTTTATACGCAGAAAAAAGTATACGCCGTTTCGATGGCTCACAGCTTCGGCTGTTGTATCTTTTTTGTCACTGATATATAAAATCCGACTGCTCATTGGAAAAAGAAGTATACCAGAGTTTTTTTTCATGTTTTTTAGTATTATGCTTCTCACGGCATTTTCATATACATATAGAGAGTATAAAGGGAAAAATATACTGAAAGCATATATTAAAGACATGGTATTGTTATTGTTTAGCTCAGTTCTGACTGCCGGAAGTCTTTTATTGGTGAGAAGAGTTATTCACACCGGAGAGAATGCAAGTATCCTGACTGCATTTGGTTTATCAATAGTATCATTTGCAATACTTTATGTATTATTTGCTGTTTTGCGTAATATGATTAAGAGTGAGGCGAAAAAGTGTGAAGTTACTTTAAAGGCAACGCTTTTTCAGGGGAATAAGCATGTAATGATAAATGTTTTGTATGATACGGGAAATAATCTGTCGAGTCCATATACAAATGAACCTGTAAATATAATATCAGAAAAGACAGCCATGCAGATTGGAATTAGGAAAGTACAGAAACCGCTTCTTATACCGTACAATTCGATTGGCGGAAGCGGTATGTTGGAAACTTTCAGATTTGAGAAAGCTGTATTTCAAAATGGTGAAGTGATGCTGAATTTTTTGGGAGCATTAAGCAAAGAGATAGATGATAACGATGATATTCAGATGATTCTAAATTGCTCCAGCAAAAAACAGAAAAAAAGTGCTAAAAGGAGGACAAAATGGTAAAGATTTCAATGCCAAACAAATTTCAATTCAGAATGATGCCGGAGATAAGAGGATTTATATTTCCTAAAAGAGGAGGGGAGATACATTATATAGGAGGAGCCGAGATTTTACCTGCGCCGTTTACGGTAGAAGAAGAGGAACAGGTGATGAAAAAACTCGGTTCGGATGATGATAAGGAGGCCAGGAGCAGTCTTATCGAGCACAATTTGAGACTTGTTGTATATATAGCAAAAAAGTTTGATAATACGGGTGTCGGTGTCGAGGACCTTATATCAATAGGTACGATTGGACTTATTAAAGCGATAAATACATTTAATCCGCTTAAAAATATCAAACTTGCTACATATGCGTCGAGATGTATAGAAAATGAAATTCTGATGTATTTGAGAAGAAATAATAAACTTAAACTTGAAGTATCAATTGATGAGCCGCTAAATGTTGACTGGGACGGAAATGAACTGCTCTTATCCGATATTCTTGGTACTGATGAAAATATTATATCAAAGGACATGGAGGATGAAGTTGATAAGAAACTTTTGAGACTGGCACTTGAAAAACTGAGTAAAAGAGAACGCATGATAATTGAATTAAGGTTTGGACTTAATTCAAAGGACGGAGAGGAAAAAACACAGAAAGAAGTTGCGGATATGATGGGGATTTCACAGTCATATATTTCAAGACTTGAGAAAAAAATAATAAGACGTCTCAAAAAAGAGATAGTAAGATTGGAATAATAATAACATAATTGGTAAATCCTATTTTATATAAGCTTAAATTGAGAATATCTGGAGGTTTCGATGGCTGTATATAAAGTAGAGATATGTGGTGTCAATACATCAAAATTACCGTTACTTACAGAGAAAGAAAAGAAAGAATTATTTGACAGAATAAGAAAAGGGGATAAAGAAGCAAGAGAAAAATTTATTAAGGGGAATTTAAGACTTGTATTAAGTATAATACAGAGATTTGGAGCAGCGGGTGAAAACAGCGATGATTTATTTCAAATCGGATGTGTAGGGCTTATGAAAGCTATAGACCATTTTGATGTGACAATGAACGTAAAGTTTTCGACCTACGCTGTGCCAATGATCATAGGAGAGATAAGAAGGTACCTGAGGGACAACAATAGTATAAGGGTGAGCAGGTCTGTGCGAGACCTTGCATATAAGGCGATATATACTAAAGAAGCATTGATGAAACAAAGTGAGGTAGAACCGGGAATTGAACAAATAGCTAAGGTACTCGAGGTGACGCCTGAGGATGTTGCGTTTGCACTTGATGCGATACAAAGTCCGGTTTCGCTTTATGAACCTGTATTTGCAGAGGGAGGGGATACTCTGTATATTATGGATCAGATAAGCGATAAGAAAAATCTTGAGGAAGACTGGGTAGAGAAAATGTCGATAAAAGCAGCGATAGACCACCTGTCTGAGAGAGAGCATCGCATAATAAAAATGAGATATTATGAGGGGAAAACGCAGATGGAAGTTGCCAATGAAATAAGTATTTCACAGGCTCAGGTAAGCAGGCTTGAAAAAAGAGCTTTGAAGGTTATGAAACAATATTTATAGTTATTTGGGGGAAGTATGAGGATTTGTGAACTCAGGGAAAAGGAAGTAGTCAATGTCTGTGATGGGGAGAGGCTTGGTAATATTTGTGATATAGATTTTGAGGAACGTACAGGCAGAATCTGTACACTTGTAATACCGGGCCCATGCAAAATATTTGGGATTATAGGACGTGACAGTGAGTATCTGATACCATACGAATGCGTAAAGCGGATAGGCGCCGACGTGGTGCTTGTTGAAATAGAAGCCACAAAATGCCTTCATAAATGTGAATGGTAGCAATTTATCCGATGGACAATTAGGGTTTCTTCTATTATAATTATTCTGAATAACGATATTTGACTGGAGGATAATGATTATGAAGTGTCCATTTTGCGGTGAAGCAGATACAAGAGTGATAGATTCAAGACCGGCAGATGAAAATGCATCTATAAGAAGAAGAAGGCAGTGTGATAAATGCAATAAAAGATTTACTACATATGAGAAAGTCGAATCAATTCCGCTTGTTGTCATAAAAAAAGACCAGATAAGGGAACCGTATGACCGCTCAAAGATAGAGAGGGGTGTTTTCAGGTCGTGCCATAAACTGCCTATTTCGGTAGATGCCATGAATGCCCTTGTTGATAATGTAGAAGCAGAAGTTTTCAGCAGGGAGGCAAATGAGGTTCCGAGCAGTCTTATAGGAGAACTTGTTATGAAAAGTCTTGAAAAACTCAATGCGGTTGCATATGTAAGATTTGCATCTATATACAGGGAATTTAAGGATGTGGATACTTTTATGGAAGAGTTAAAAAGAATTTTGGACAAATAATTTATTTCATAATATTGTCATATTAAAAATATTCTGTTAGTATATGAATATGATTTACGGGGATTTACTGTACATGGAGGGAAAATTATGTATAGTGAATCGTTTAGTGCGGCTGTCTGTGGGATAGACGGCTGTGTTGTGCATGTTGAGGCAGATATTTCAGATGGGCTTCCGGGGCTCATACTTGTTGGATATCTGTCATCAGAAGTGAAAGAGGCAAGGGAAAGAGTCAGGATAGCGTTAAAAAACAGCGGATACAGATTTCCGCCGAAAAAAATAACGATAAATCTTTCCCCTGCTGATATAAGAAAAGATGGAACGTCTTTTGATTTGTCTATAGCTGTGGCTATTTTGGCTGCATTTGGCTATATAGACAAAACATTCTTAAAACAGAGTCTATTTATCGGTGAATTAAGTCTTGATGGAAAAATAAAATCAGTAAACGGTGTACTTCCCAGAGTTTATACAGCATATGAAAATGGATTTAAGTATTGCATTGTACCAAAAGATAATATTCCGGAGGCAGAAATTGTAAGTAAAATTAACATAATAGGTGTCTCAAATCTTAACGAAATGCTTGATATTATCAATAGCGGAAAAATTGATGAGCATATATCTAAAGATGAGCTTGACATCAGCATATTTGCGGATGGGACGGATGTTGATTTTTCTGACATAAAAGGACAGGCAGGTGCAAAGAGAGCGGTTGAGGCAGCGGTATCGGGAATGCATAATATCGCACTTATAGGAGCACCCGGAACCGGAAAGACAATGATAGCACAAAGTATTCCGGGGATTATGCCAAAACTCACATTTTCAGAGAGGATGGAACTCTCCAAGATATATAGTGTCTCGGGGCTTTTAAATGAACAGATGCCGGTTGTGGTTAAAAGACCTTTTAGAGCACCGCATCACACGATTACCCAGACTGCACTTGCGGGAGGTGGAAAATATCCAAAACCCGGCGAATTAAGCCTTGCATCATGCGGTGTGCTTTTTCTCGATGAACTTCCGGAATTTAACAGGCAGACACTTGAAGTTATGAGGCAGCCTTTAGAGGAAGGATATGTAAATGTTTCGAGATTGGAAGGAAGCTGTCGATATCCGGCAAAATTCCAGCTTACGGCAGCATTAAATCCATGTAAATGCGGTTATTATCCTGACAGAAAAAGGTGCAGCTGTACACAGATGCAGATAAAAAATTATCTTGGCAGGGTGAGCAAACCACTGCTTGACAGAATAGATATTTTTACGGAAACAGTTGTATTAAAATACAATGAAATAAACTGTAATGAAAAAGCAGAGAGCTCAGAAGAGATAAGAAAGCGTGTTGAAAATGTTCATTATATTCAGAAGAGGAGATATGAAAAAGAGGGCATAATATTCAATTCACAACTTCAGGCAGGAATGATTAAAAAGTATTGTGTTATGGAAAGTGAAGCAAAAGATTTTCTGGAGCTTACATTTGACACATTGGATTTCAGTGCGAGAGCGTATCACAAGGTATTAAAGATTGCGAGAACTTTAGCCGACATGGATGAAAGCAGTATAATAAAAAAAGAACATATATCAGAGGCATTGTGTTACAGGTCAGCGGATAAGAAATATTGGAGGTGGCAGAATGTCGATGAATGATAAAAATAAAATATTTGCGTATTGGCTCAGCACAATAAACGGTGTGGGACAAAAGACTATAGAAAAACTCTTAGATTATTTTGACTCGGAAATGGAAATTTTTAATGCTGAAGCTGACAAATTTTATAATATAAAAGGAATAAGACCTGATATTTTAAAAAAAATAATCAATTCTAAAAATTATAACAGTATACAGAGCAGATGGAAAAAACTAAATGACAGTAATATAGGTTTTACATATATAAATGCAGATGATTATCCGCAAAAATTAAAGAATATATATGAACCACCATACAGTCTTTTTTATAAGGGTGAACTGCCGGATGCGTCAAAGCCTTCAGTAGCAATTGTGGGTGCAAGAAATGCTTCATATGAGACTAAGTGCATAGCGGAAAAATTTGGAAGAGAACTTGCAAAATACGGAATACAGATTATAAGCGGACTTGCGAGAGGGGTAGACATAAAGAGTCAGTCAGGGGCAATGTCGGTTGTCAACGGAAAAACATTTGGCGTTCTCGGATGCGGAATTGATATATGTTATCCTAAACAGCATATCGGCGAATATATGAAAATGCAGGAGAGAGGAGGGTTGATTTCAGAGTATGCTCCGGGAGTATTTCCGGCAGCCGGTAATTTTCCGAGAAGAAATCGTATAATAAGTGGTTTATCGGATGGAATTCTTGTTATACAGGCAGGAAATAAGAGTGGTTCACTCATTACGGCAGAACTTGGTTTAGAACAGGGAAAAGACATATTTGTCGTGCCGGGAAGCATAAATGATGATTTTTATCAAGGAAGCAACAGACTTATAAAAAATGGTGCGGCATTAGTTACAAATGTTAGAGATATTCTCGATGCTCTCGGCATATTTTATAGTGAAGATATTGACTTAAAAAATAAAAAAAATAATCTTTTGCTTGAAACCACTGAAAAAATAGTGTATGCTAGTTTAAGTTTGGAACCGGCACATGTGTCAGAAGTTGCAAAACAGACAGGGATGAAGATTCCGGTTGTGATGGATAGGCTTATATCTCTTGAATTAAAGGGCCTTGTCACTATGATAGGAAGCAACTATTATGCAATAAAGATATAAGGTGCTGCAAACTTTGTTGAAAGGAAGGAAACAGTATGGCTAAGAATCTGGTAATTGTTGAGTCGCCATCAAAAGCTACGACTATTAAAAAGTTTTTGGGAAGTTCTTATGAGGTGGTTGCCTCAAACGGTCATGTAAGAGACTTGCCAAAAAGTCAGCTCGGGATAGATATTGAAAATGATTTTGAGCCTAAATATATTACCATCAGGGGAAAGGGAGAACTTCTTGCAAAACTTAGAAAAGAAGTGAAAAAGGCAGATAAAGTATATCTTGCAACTGACCCGGACCGAGAGGGAGAAGCAATTTCGTGGCATTTGTCAAATGCACTTAAACTTGATGGAAAAAATGCAAGGCGTATTACATTTAATGAGATAACAAAAAATGCTGTTAAACAATCAATAAAACAGGCAAGAGAGATAGATATGAATCTTGTTGATGCGCAGCAGGCAAGGCGTGTGCTTGACAGAATGGTAGGTTACCAGATAAGTCCGGTTTTATGGGCTAAGGTTAAGAGAGGGCTAAGTGCAGGAAGAGTTCAGTCGGTTACACTTAGAATTATCGCCGACAGAGAAGAACAGATAAATGCATTTATAGCGAAAGAATACTGGACTTTATCCGGAGAATTTCAGGTAGCAGGCGAGAAGAAACCGCTTGTTGCAGATTTTTATGGAACAACAAAAGAAAAGATTGCAATTGAATCAAAAGAACAGGTAGATAAGATAATAGAAGAAATACAAAAATCTGAATTTAAGATTTCAGATATAAAGACTTCCGGAAGAATAAAAAAGAGTCCGCTGCCTTTTACCACAAGTACATTGCAGCAGGAAGCTGCAAAGACATTAAATTTTGCAACACAAAAAACGATGAGACTTGCGCAGGGACTTTATGAAGGTGTTGCGATAAAAGGAAAAGGAACTCTTGGTCTTATAACATATCTTCGTACTGATTCGACACGTATATCAGAAGAAGCAAAACAAAGTGCAGCTGAATACATTAAAGAAAATTATGGCGAGGATTACCTTAATCAGGAAGAAAAGTCTAAGAAAAACTCAAAAAAGATTCAGGATGCACATGAGGCTATCAGACCGTCATATGTTGATTTGACACCGGCACAGGTGAAAGAGTCTTTGTCGAGAGACCAGTTCAGGCTTTATCAGCTTATATGGAAACGCTTTCTGGCCAGCCAGATGTCTGCTGCAAAATATGAGACAAAATCGGTTAAGATAGATTCGGATAAGTACAGATTTACATCGGCATCATCAAAGGTAGTATTTTCGGGATATTTATCAGTGTATCAGACGGATGAAGATAAAGTAGATAAAAAAACCTTGTCGAAAAAACTTGAGAAAGATATGAAACTCGAGCTTGGACAGATAGATAAAAAACAACATTTTACACAGCCGCCGGCACATTTTACTGAGGCGTCGTTGGTAAAAACTCTTGAGGAACTTGGAATTGGAAGACCAAGCACATATGCACCGACTATTTCGGTTATTATAAACAGGCATTATGTGGCAAAGGAACAGAAAAACCTGTATATTACTGAACTTGGTGAAGTTGTAAATAATATCATGAAGAAGTCATTTGCAAGTATCGTTGATGTTAATTTTACAGCGTATATGGAAGGACTTTTAGACAGAGTGGAAGACGGTTCCGTAAAATGGAAAACAGTCGTTGAGAATTTCTACCCTGATCTTCATGAGGCGGTTGAACTTGCGCAGAAAGAACTTGAGCAGATAAAGATAGAAGATGAAGTTACTGATGTCATCTGCGAGGAATGCGGAAGAAACATGGTTGTAAAATACGGACCACACGGTAAGTTTTTGGCGTGTCCCGGATTTCCGGATTGCAGAAATACGAAACCATATTATGAAAAAATAGGTGTAGAGTGTCCTAAATGTGGTGCGGATGTTGTGATAAAGAAAACCAAAAAAGGCAGAAGATATTTTGGATGCAGTTCATATCCGGAATGTGATTTTATGTCATGGCAGAAGCCATCTGCCGAGAAATGCCCGGATTGTGGCGGACCGATGGTTGAAAAGGGAAATAAACTTGTATGTATGGATGAGCAATGTGGTTTTGTGAAGGCAAAGGAAAAGGAATAAAATGAGCTTGGAGTTGTTGGATAAAACAAGAAAAATAAATAAACTTCTCACTGAACAGGAGTCGGATAAAGTTGATTTCAGACAGTTTTGTGAAGTGTTATCAAGAGAGTTGCATGTTAATGTTTTACTTACAAGTAAAAAAGGGAAAGTACTCGGACTGGAGAAATATGCTGATATAGGTGTTTTTCCTAAACTAAAAGATGCACATTACGGCGAGTATATTGATACAGCGTTAAAAGACAGATTTATGAGTATATTATCTACAAAAGAAAATGTAAATCTGTTGACTATTGGTCTTGAATGCGATAATATAATAGAGTATCAGGCGATGGTTGCACCTGTCTGTATGTCAGGAAAAAGGCTGGGAACCTTATTTGTTTATAGGAAAAATGATGTTTTTTCTATAGATGATATTATACTGACAGAGTATGGCACGACAGTTATAGGACTTGCGATGCAGAGGGCAGAGAGTGAAGAAGTCTCCGAAGAGTATCACAAGGAACAGGACATACGTGCGGCTGTAAAGACGCTGTCGAGACTTGAGGCACATGCTATGATATGTGTACTTGAAGAACTCGGTGGAAAAAGAAAAGGGATACTTATTACAAGCAGATTGGCGGATAAGGTTGGCATTACAAGGTCTGTTATTGTCAATGCTTTGAAAAAATGTGAGAGTGCAGGTATAATTGAAACGAAATCCTCAGGTATGAAGGGGACGACTATACATATTGTAAATGATTTATTGTGTGAAGATATTATTACACAAAATATATAATATTATTATGCCATGTTATACTGTTATGTATTAAGTATTACATGGCATTTTTATCATTGTGGATAAAAATTGACAAGAATAATAAAATCTGCCGAAATAATTTATGCAAAAATTTAATAAATTTGATATAAATACTTGTATTTTGCCGTAATTTCTTTATAATTGAATATGTATTCTTATACATATTTAAATGTAGCAGTGTTTTAAAATTGATTGCATTATAATTTAAAATGGCAATTGATTTGAAGAGTTATACAAGGATAAATATAAATAATAGTGAAAGGAGTATGGGTATGATTTCATCAGGGGCTTATAATTACATCAATGTTTTAGAGAAAGCAAGTGATGCGAGTTGGACAAGAAATTCAGTGATTTCAAATAATATTGCGAATGTAGATACACCCGGATATAAGAGAAAAGATGTTCAGTTTGAACAGTATCTGCAGAGTGCAGTGAGCGGAGGATGTTCTCTCGATGACAATGTTGCGGAGGCTGATTTGGAAAGTCTTACAGGGACTACATATACAGATTATGCAACAGCAAGTTATCGTATAGATGGAAATAATGTTGATATTGATACTGAAAATGCAGAACTTGCAAAAAACCAGATTAAATATTACACAATGCTTGATTCCATCAGTCAGGAATTTAAAAGGATAACAAGTGTGTTTAAAACAAGTTAATAAATAAGAGTTGAAACTATGAATTGAAACAGGAGGAAAAGTATGAGTGTTTTTTCAGCAATGAACATAAGTGCTACAGGTATGACTGCGCAGAGGACAAGACTTGATCTTATTTCAGAAAATATTGCCAATGTTAATACTACAAGAGATGCTGATGGCAATGTCTACAAAAGGAAATCCGTGGTATTTGAAGAAAAAAATTATGTATCTTTCAATGATGCTCTTATAAATGCGACCGGTACAGTTGGAAAAGGTGTAAAGATTTCAAAGATATATGAAGATGATGAGACAGAATGCCGAATGGTTTATGACCCGTCAAATCCGGATGCAGACGAGAAGGGATATGTTACATATCCTAATGTCAATACGGTTACAGAGATGACTAATATGATTGATGCAAGCAGATCGTATGAAGCGAATGTTACAGCGTTTAATGCTTCAAAGAATATGGAACTTAAAGCATTGGAAGTTGGAAAGTCATCATAATCAGAGTGATTTGATATTTTTTGGTTTTAAAATGCCATAAAAGCAGAAAAACGTACATCAGATTGGAGGATTTGACAGATGGATTTAACAGCGTTGTCAGGAGTGGATCTTGCGTCAGCATATTCGACACCGACGATTTCATCCGGCTTATCGGACGGAAAAGATTCACTTATCATAAATTCAGATGATAACAAGAGTGCATTTTCGACCTTGTTTGATTCGGCTGTAAATATGGTACAGGAAACAAATGATTACAGTAATGCGGCAGAAGAGGAAGAAATCAAATATGCATTAGGTGAGTCAGACAGTATTCATGATTTACAGATTGCCCAGCAGAAAGCAAATATTTCGTTACAGTACACAGTTGCGGTAAGAAATGCTTTTCTTCAGGGGTATAAAGAATTGATGAATTTACAATTCTAAAATAAGCCGAAAGGAATTAGAGGAGTCTGATTATGCGCGAAAAAGTAAAAGAAGTTCCTGAGAAATTTAAAGAATTCTGGAACAAATATACAAGTAAACAAAAAACAATAGTTATAGCTATATTATGTGTTGTACTTATTGCAATAGGAGTTGTCGCATGGCTTGCTTCAAGACCGACATGGTCAAAGTTTCAGGTGTTTGACAATGTTGATGATGCAAACACAATGACAAAAGCACTTGATGACCAGAGTATAACATGGAAAGCATCAAGTGACGGCAAGACGATATATGTACATCAGGATGACATGACAAATGCATTATATACTATGAGTGACAATGGTCTTACAGATAAGGGATATACATGGGATGATGCATTTAACAATTCCATGTCAACGACGGAAAGTGAAAAGGATCAGAAAAAAATCCTTGCACTTCAGTCTGAAATAAGACAAAGTCTTATACAGTATAAATTTATAGATGATGCAAATGTATTTATAAATGTTCCTGAATCAACATACACTGTTCTTTCAAGTGACGATGCTGAGACTGCTAAGACATCAATTACGGCAAGCATTGCATTAAATGATAAAAATAAGGATATGCTCGATGACAAAACATCTGAGGCACTTGCCTACTGGCTTGCAAATACTGTCGGAACAGATGTGAAAAACGTCATTATCAATGATACAGACGGCAAATGTATTTATAACGGAAATACAAGTGACGGACTTGGTGGAACTCTTACAGGAGGAACGACAGAGTATTGCAACAAGCTTAGAAATACAATTGCAGACAATGTAACAACACTTCTTATAAGATGTGGATATGATGATGCCCAGGTCGGAACAGATGGTATTCAATTTGATATGAACAAGATTGAGACTCTTACAAAAGAGTATTCAGTTGCAGATGGAAGAGAATACGGATATCCGACAGAACTTTATACATATAGTTCGCAGGGTGGCTCCAGTGCAGGAGGAACACCTGGAACAGATTCAAATGATGATGATACTGATTATGTGTACAATGGAAGTTCGGGAACATCAAATACTGTCGATGTTCAGCGACTCAAAGATCTTCTTACAAATGAAAAGGTTCAGAATATCAAACAGGAGACACCTGCTATAAAACTTGCAGATTCCTCTCTTGGTATTGTTGTGAGAAAGTATCATGTATATAAGGAAGATGACCTTAAAGCGGATGGTACACTTGATAATATGACATTTGATCAGTTTATTGCTCAGAATAATACACCGACTACAATTACAATTTCAAATGATGAAATAAATCTTATTGCAGCGGCAACAGGAGTAAGTGCAAATAAGATTACGGTACTTGCTTATGAGGTGCCACAGTTTGTGAGCAGTACAAATACATCAAAAGGTATTTCAAATTACCTTATGATTATACTTACTGTACTTATCATAGCATTGCTTATATTTGTTATACTTCGTGGAGCATCACCGCTTGCAGCTGAAGAGGAAGAACCGGAACTTTCGGTTGAGCAGCTTTTGGCTACTACGAAAGAAAACCAGTCTCTTGATGATATTGAATTCAGTGATAAATCTGAGACTAGAAAGATGATAGAAAAATTTGTTGATGAAAATCCTGAGGCGGTTGCACAATTACTTCGTAACTGGCTGAACGACGAGTGGGAATAATTAAGATACAAGTTTAATTGAAAGGTGAGGATTGGGATGGCTAAAACAGAGGAAATTACAGGTGTGCAAAAAGCAGCTATACTGCTTATTGCACTTGGACCTGATAAATCTTCAAATGTATTCAAACATTTGAAAGAGGATGAGATAGAACAGCTTACACTTGAGATAGCCAATACAAGAAGCATATCTCCGGCAATGAAAGATGCAGTTCTTGATGAATTTTACGAGGTATGTCTTGCACAGCAGTATATTGCAGAGGGTGGTATCGGTTATGCTAAAGATCTTCTTGAAAAGGCCCTCGGTTCAGAGCGTGCTAAAGATGTTATCGGAAAACTTACGGCATCATTGCAGGTCAGACCGTTTGAGTTTGTCAGAAAGACAGATGCAAGTCAGTTATTGAACTTTATTCAGGACGAGCATCCACAGACAATTGCTTTGATATTATCATATTTGTCATCAAATCAGGCATCAGCTATCATATCAGCTCTTGCGCCGGACAAGCAGACGGATGTTGCAAAGCGTATAGCACAGATGGACAGAACATCACCGGATGTTATTAAAGAGGTGGAAAAAGTGCTCGAACAGAAACTTGCTTCTCTTGTAAATCAGGATTACACGATTGTTGGTGGTGTAGATTCTATCGTAGACATCTTGAATACAGTTGACAGAGGAACAGAAAAACATATTATGGAAAGTCTCGAAATCGAAGATCCGGAACTTGCAGACGAAATCAGAAAGAAGATGTTCGTATTCGAGGATATTCTTTCACTGGACGACAGATCTATACAGCGTGTACTTCGTGAGGTTGACAATAATGAATTGGCAGTTGCACTTAAAGGTTCAAATGAAGAAGTTCAAAATCTTATATTCAGCAACCTTTCAAAGCGTCTTGCTACAATGATAAGAGAAGATATGGATTTCATGGGTCCTGTTCGTATGAAGGATGTTGAAGAAGCACAGCAGAAGATTGTTAATATTATCAGAAAACTCGAAGACTCTGCTGAGATTATCATCTCCAGAGGTGGAGGTGACGAGATAGTTGTCTAATCTTATAAAAAATGTTTATTTTACAGTTGATGAAAGTGATAAACGAGTTATAGACTCTGATATACATGGTAAAGATGTTCATCCTGAAATATATGAACAACAGCAGGATGACGAAATAAAACCGTTTAATTTCAGACAGTTAAGTCTTGATGAAGAAACTGACGATGAAAATGTAAATTCACAGATTGATGATTTCAATGAGGGAATGAATATTATTTATGTAGATGAAGTCAGAGAAGAAGAAAAACAGAAATTGTCAGAAGAATTGGAAGAAGAAAAAAACAGAATTCTTTCTGAGGCTAAAGAACAGGCACAGCTTATTGTCGATGAAGCCAATAATTCGGCGGAAGAGATAAAAAATCAGGCATTTGAAGAGGGTAAAAACCAGGGACTTGAAGAAGGCAGGAATCAAGCTTTTATGCAGCTTGAAGAACAAAAAAATGAGCTGGAACAGGAGTACGAAGCCAAATTTAAGGAAGTAGACCAGATGGCTGAACGCCTTGAACCACAGTATGCAGAGCTTGTGGTAAATTTGGTTGAGAAACTTACAGGCGTTGTCTGTGCTGACAAAAAAGATGTGATAATTTATCTTATTGATAATGCGTTACGCACAAATGTCGTAAATGGCATAGAGAAAACAAAAAATATTACATTGCATATTTCAAAAGAAGATATGGGAATTGTATCTGCAAAAAGAGATGAATTGCAGCAGCAAGTGGGTTCTGATAAGGAACTGGATATAATAGAAGATGCAAGTCTCATGCATAATCAATGCATAATAGACCTTGATTCAAAAATTATTGACTGTAGTCTCGATGTACAGCTTGACAATTTAAAAGAACAGCTTAGGATGCTTGCAATGTAAGGAAAGAGGGGGCGTATAGATATGGTTGATATTGACTTATCTAAGTATGATATGCTTCTTAGGCAGTCGTTTGAAAAAAAACTTGGAAAGGTTGCAAAGGTTGTAGGTCTTACAATTGAATCAATCGGTCCGTCCGCAAAATTAAATGATCTGTGCCATATTATCACAAAGGATACAAATCAGGTGATTAATGCAGAAGTAGTCGGTTTCAAGGATGACAGGGTACTTTTGATGCCATATGACCAGACAGAGGGTGTTGGGCTTGGGAGCAGAGTTGAAAATACGGGTGCACCTCTTAAAGTCTCGGTAGGGGATGAGCTTCTCGGCAAGACACTTGACGGTTTGGGACATCCGATAGACAACACAGAACTTGCTACAAATGCGGCATATTCTGTTGAAGCAGAACCACCTGATCCACTCACAAGAAAGATAATCGATGAGGTTCTTCCTCTTGGAGTAAAAGCTGTTGATGGTTTGATAACAGTAGGTAAGGGGCAGAGAATTGGTATATTTGCAGGAAGTGGTGTCGGAAAAAGTACACTGATGGGTATGTTTGCCAGAAATACAAAAGCGGATATAAATGTTATAGCACTTATCGGAGAGCGTGGCAGAGAGGTAAGGGAATTTATTGAGAGAGATTTAGGACCTGAGGGAATGGCACGTTCGGTTGTAGTAGTAGCTACATCAGATAAACCGGCACTTATCAGGAAAAAGGCGGCGCAGACAGCAACGGCGATAGCTGAGTATTTCAGAGACCAGGGGAAAGACGTACTTCTTATGATGGATTCACTTACACGTTTTTCGATGGCACAAAGAGAAATAGGTCTTGCGTCAGGTGAGCCTCCGGTATCGAGGGGATATCCGCCAAGCGTATATGCAGAGATGCCTAAACTTCTTGAGAGAGCAGGATGCTCAGATGTAGGTTCAATAACAGGATTGTATACTGTTCTTGTTGACGGTGATGATTTTAATGAGCCGATTACTGATACGGCGAGAAGTATTCTGGATGGTCACATTGTTTTAAATAGAAAGATTGCTCAAAAGAATCATTATCCTGCAATAGACATACTTGCGAGTATATCGCGTGTAATGAGCAGTATTGCAACGAAAGAACATAAGCAGGCAGCGGGTAAGCTTAGAAATGTAATGGCAACTTATTCTGAAGCAGAAGATTTGGTCAACATAGGAGCGTACAAGCCAGGCTCAAATAAGGAAATTGATTTTGCGCTTTCAAAGATTGATGCGGTAAATGATTTTCTGATGCAGGATGTATATGAAAAGGTTTCTTTTGAAGATGCTATAGAGAGGCTTCAGGGCATTTTTGATGATAATGAAAATGCTGTTGGAGAATGATTACAGACAATAAATTGAAGGTTGGCTGATGGCAAAATTTATATTTAAGATGGAAAGTATTCTTTCTGTCAAAGAGAAGTTAGAAGAACAGGCGAAAGCTGAGTATAGTATTGAAATCATGAAGCTCAGACAGGAAGAAGAAAAGTTAGATGAATTAGAAAAAAGAAAAAATGCATATCAGACAAGATTATATGAAGCTGTTATGGATACTCTGAATATTTCAGAGATAAAGATACTTGAAGATAGTGTCGAAAATATAAAATATAATATAAAACTTCAATTGATAGTTATTGCAAATCAGCAGAAAAATGTTGATAGGGCTAGAGAAAAACTTGACAATGCCATGAAGGAAAGAAAAACTTATGAAAAACTCAAGGAAAAAGCTTTTGAAGAATTTAAAGAGCAGATAAATGCTGAAGAGCAGAAAGAAATAAATGAACTTGTAAGTTTTAAGTTCCGAACCGGCAGTGATGAAAGCGAGGATTAAGCAGATGGCAAAGAAGGATAAGGACAATGTAGTTGGTGAAGAAAAGGAGAGCGGCGGAAGCAAACTAGTGACTGCTTTAATCGCAATAGTTATTATTCTTATCTGGTTAGCAGTTTTTGCATTTTTAATTAAAATGGATGTAGGTGGAATAGGAAGCAAAGTTTTGTATCCAGTATTAAAAGATGTTCCGGTTGTAAATAAAATACTTCCGACCGCTTCAGAAGAAGTACAGGCTGAAGAAGGAGATTATCAGTATACGACTTTGAAAGCCGCCAACGAGAGAATTAAAGAACTTGAAAGCAAACTTAAGTCTGAAAACGGTACGACAGATGCAAACTCTGATTATATTACAGAACTTGAAGCTCAGATAAAAAAGTTGCAGAGATATAAAGATGACTATGATGCGTTCCAAAAACGTGTCAAGGAATTTGATGAAAAAGTTGTATTCAACAAAAAGGCTCCTGATATTTCAGAATATGAGAAATATTATGAGGAGATTGAACCTAAAAATGCAGAGGATATTTACAAACAGGTTCTTTTAAAACTTCAGTATACAAAGAAAGCAGAAGAACTTGGAAAGTTCTATGCTAATATGGATGCCGACAAAGCGGCAGCAAGATTATCTGAAATGTCAGAGGATCTTGACCTTATCAAAGACATTCTTGAAAATATGAGTGAAAAGCAGGCGGCAGCTATTTTACAGGAAATGGATGTTGATTTCGCTGCACAGATTACAAAGAAAATATCTGCGGTAAAAGAATAACATGGTGTTTACGGCAAAAGTCGTTTACATATATATCATTACTAAATATAAGGAGGTGAAAAGATGGCAGAAATCAAATCGGTAATAATGGAAACATTGTCAGCCGGTCAGGTAAAGCAGCAGGCAAAAGGATCAGTTCAGAAAAATTCAAGTTCAAATTCTTTTGACAACTATCTTTCGTCATCACAGAAGTCAAATGGTGCTGCAGCATCAAAGACTGCGTCAAAAACTCAGTCAAACAATGTGAAAGTGGCAAACCAGTCAAAGGCAAAGAGCACTTCTGATAAGGTTTCTGATGTTAATTCAGGAAATTCAGTAAACAGCTTAAACCAAAAAAGTATTGACAAAGTCAATGAAAAGATAGCAGATGAAGTAAAAGATGTACTTGGAATTGATGATGATACATTTGCAAATGCTATGACAGCACTTGGATTAAGCCCGCTTGATTTGCTTGAATCAAACAATCTTGCAAAACTTGTTCTTTTTGTAAATGGAAGCAGTGATTTTACGGATCTTCTTACAGACGAAAATATGATGAACCAGTTAAATGAGCTTAGTGATATCTTAGGAAATCTTAATTGGGAAGATTTAACAGGAATGTCGAAGTCAGATTTTCTTGAAGGAGTAGAAGATTTTAATGCAAAATCACAGACAGGAAGTGACGTTTTCAAAGAAGATGCTCCGGCTTTAGCACAGGAGACTGCAGTAGATGCTGCAGATAGTGGAAACACATTTGAAAATGTATCAGCAGAAGAAGAATCTGCTACAAATACAAACAATGTATCAACTGAGAAGAAAAGTGTGCAGGGTGAAACGACAGTTAATACGTCAGACAATTCATCAGATACAAAGGTTGAGGTCTCAGTGACAAAATCCGAAGAAAGTTCTTCACAGCAAAGCTCATTTTCATCGCAGTCAGAAGATGATATGAGTGAAGTTACCCATGATCAGACAATCTCAGAGGATGATGTTACAACTGACAATCAACACACAGTCAGAAATGATTTTATTCAGAATTTGAATCAGGCTGTAAATGATACTGTTAAGGTTGCAAAACCGGAATCTGTAAGAATGCAGCAGATGGTTGATATTGTAAATCAGGTAGTTGAGAAAATAAAAGTTTCTATTGGAACTGAGTCTACTTCGATGGAGATGCAGCTCAATCCTGAACATTTGGGAAAGTTACTGCTTAATGTTTCATCAAAAAACGGAGTGATGACTGCAGTATTTTCAGTACAGTCAGAAGAAGCCAAAGCAGCGCTTGAAAGCCAGATGTATACACTTCGTGAAAATCTTGAATTGAGAGAATTAAAAGTTGATGCAGTTGAAGTAAATGTGTCAGATTTTGATTTTTCACACAGCGATCAGACAATGAGTGGTGACCAGAGCAAAGCTGATAATGGAAATGGTAAACAGATGAAATTTGATTTCGATGATGAAGCATCATCAGAAGAAATGATTTCAAATGAAGAAAAAGAAGCCGTAAGAAAACAGGTTATGCGTGACAATGGTTCACAGATAGACTTTACGGCGTAAATGAGTTTGGAAAGGAGGAGTTTAAATGGCAACAACAGCACCGGTAGTTAATGGTCAGGTACAGATTTCAGAGAGTTCACAGCAGACTAAAGAGAGAAAGACAAATGATTCACTTGGAAAGGAAGATTTCCTTTTGTTGCTCGTAACACAGATGCAGTATCAGGATCCGCTGGAACCGACAAGCAATACTGAATATGTAGCACAGCTTGCACAGTTCTCTGAACTTGAGCAGATGGAAAATCTGAATTCAACAACAGTAAACACATCAGCGTATTCACTTGTTGGAAAAGAGGTTAAAGTTGAGCAGAAATCAAGCACCGGTCAGGCAACAGAAGTACAGGGTACGGTTGATTATGTTACAATACAGAACAATAAGGCATATGTCTCTATAGATGGAAACTTATATTCATATGATGATATAACAGAAGTAATTGATTCATCATATCTTATCTCACAGTATCTGCCTAAGGTAGCAGCACAGACTGTTACATATAAGCACCATGATCCACAGGATGTTCAGGTGACCGGCATAAGTCTTGGTTCACACGGATATGAAGCATCTTCAATGGGTATTGGAATTATGGATGCAAATGGAAATACAACAAAAGTAGATAAGAGTAAACTCAGTTATAAAGACGGTACGCTTACAATTGATAAATCTGCCTTTGCAGGACTTAATGCGGGAACTTACACAATAGGTTTTGTGTTTGATGATTCAAACAGCACTGTAGATGTATCAAATGTTAAACTCGTTGTAAAAGGAATTAAAGAAGAAACTTCAACGAATGATGGTAAGACAGATACAGATGGTTCAGAAAGTGATAAGACTGACAGTACAACAGACAACAGTACAAGTACAACAGAAAAAACTGAGTAGGTAGAATTGAAAAGGGAAAAGTAAAGAGAGGTGGATTTATTTATGCAGAGACTTAATGATGGATATTCATCAATCAATAAAATGGCAAGTCAGATCATAAATCAAAAAAGTACAAATAAAAATACTTCCACTGGCTCAGAGAATTCATTTGAGAAAATACTTAATTCTACTCAGGAATCTGATGAGAGCTTAAAATTTTCAAAGCATGCTAATGAGAGACTTGCAAATAGAAACATAAATTTATCTGCGGAGCAGATGGAACGTCTCGAAAATGGTACAACGAAGGCTAGGGAAAAAGGAATTCAGGAGTCTTTGGTTATGGTAGATGATCTTGCATTTATTGTTAATGTTAAGAATAACACGGTGATTACAGCTATGAATGACAAAACAGATTCAATATTTACAAATATTGATGGTGCAGTAATCAGCTAAAGAATACTTTTACGCCGGACCTCATATGGAAGCGTGGAAAATCCTGACTGATTGATGGATTTTCAGGTATTCAGGCTTTTATAAAAACACTATACAGTTATATCAAAGTAAGTGTTTTGTAAGAAGGAGGAAAAATATTATGATGAGATCACTTTATTCTGGTGTTGCAGGTCTTAAAACACACCAGACAAAGATGGATGTTATTGGTAATAATATTGCCAATGTAAACACAGTAGGATTTAAATCAAGCAGTGTAAACTTTGCAGACCAGTTCTATCAGACAATGTCATCTGCAACAGGTGCCGATGCCGCAACAGGTGCCGCAGGTACAAACGCAAAACAGATAGGTCTTGGTTCTTCAGTAGCATCAATTACAACAAATATTACTGAACCGGGTGGAACACAGACAACAAACAGAGCACTTGATGTCGCTATCAACGGTGATTCATTCCTTATCGTAAAGTCAGCCGGAGCAACATACTTTACAAAGTCAGGAGCACTTAATGTAGACGCAGGCGGTACATTATACTGTACAACAAACGGTGCGACAGTGCAGGGCTGGATGGCAACAACAGATGCCCAGGGAAATCAGACAATCACAAAGAATACTGTTCAGGATCTTAAGGTTATGTCAGCAGAAAATATGTATTATGCACCTACAGAGACATCAGCAGTTACGATTACAGGTAATATTGATAAGTCTGATACAGACCTTGTAGTATCAAAACCAGATGAAATAGATACAAAAAACGGTAAGAAGATTACATTTAGTTTTTACGATGAACTTGGTCAGGAATATACAGTAAAGATGAACATGTATAGAAAAGGTTCAGGAACATCAGGAACAGGAGCAGATGCACAGGCAACGTCAGTATATGCGATTACTCTTTCAGATGTGACGGATGCAGACGGAAATTCAATATTCCTCAAGAAGACAACTACAAATGGAGCAACGACATATGATACAAATGGTGTTAAAATAAATCTTGGTGGTGTTGACTATTCGCTCGATAAAGCCAATATCAATGCAAAGACAGGTGAATTTACACTTACAGCAGCAGGCACAGTACCTACAGTATCATTTATAGCAGAGACAGGTGATTTTTCATCTGCTGATGAAGGTACTAAGAAAATACCTGATACATCTGAAGACCTTGGAAAAGCTCTTGTATTTCAGGTTACAGCTTCAGGGAAGCTTGATAATACATTCACAAAGTATGTTCCTGCAACAGATTCCGGCGGAGTTAAAGTAGATTTTTCAAGCCTTACACAGTATTCAAGTTCAGGTGTATCAAATACTTCATATACCAAAGGAAATAGAAAAGGTCTTGGAACAGGTAATGCAGCCGGTGAGATGAGTGGTATCTCAATTGATGACAAGGGTATGATTTACGGTACATACAACAATGGTTCAAAGAAGCTTCTTGCTCAGATAGCCGTAGCAACATTTGCAAACCCTTCAGGTCTTGAGGCAGAGGGAGATTCATTATTCTCTGCAACACTTAACTCAGGAACATTCGATGGAGTAGGCGAGGATGTAAGTCTCTCAGGAAGTTTTGCTGTTGGAGCACTTGAAATGTCAAATGTTGACCTTGCAGCAGAATTTACAAGCATGATTACAACACAGAGAGGTTTTCAGGCAAACTCAAGAATTATCACAACATCAGATACAATGCTTGAGGAACTTGTTAATCTTAAGCGTTAATGATTATTTTTAAAGTGTGATTTTAAATATCACACAATTTGACAGTGATGGCAGGAAAACAATTTAAATATTTGATTTTGTATTTTTGCTGCTGTCACTGTTTATATGTTTAAGGAAAAAGGAAGAAGAAAAGGGGAGTAAGTGTATGATTGATGTGACTAAAATGAATGGTTCAAAGGTAACCGTTAATACGGATTTGATAGAGACGGTTGAGGAAATGCCGGATACGGTTATTACTCTGACTACAGGGAAGAAATTTATTATAAAAGAAAGTAGACAGGAAGTTAAAAATTTAGTAATATTATATAAGCGTGAATGCAATTCTATTGATTTTAAATAGAAATTATATAAATAAAAAATAAAATTAAGGTGGTGGCTGTTTTGGATATTACAACTATTGTAGGTATTGTAGCATGTCTTATCGTTGTTTTTTTTGGTATTGTTACCGGTGCAGATGGATTTGCATCACTTGGACATTTCAAAGATTTACCGTCAGTATTCATTACTCTGGGTGGTTCTACTTTTTGTATGATTCTTCAGGCAAAAGGTTTTCCGGAATTTATTACTTCACTGAAATCTTTTTCGATTGCATTAAAGAAAAAGGAATTAAATCAGGCCGACGCGATAAAAAATATTATTGATTTGTCAAATGTTGCCCGTAAGGAAGGACTCCTTGCTCTTGAGGAGGCAGCAAACGGAATAGAAGATGATTTCCTTAAAAAAGGGATTATGCTTATCGTTGACGGTACAGATCCGGAACTTGTAAGAAACATCATGCAGACTGAGCTCGATGCAGTTGATGCAAGACACAATGAAAAGATTGGATTCTGGGCTAACTGGGGTGGAATGGGACCTGCATGGGGAATGATTGGTACACTTATCGGACTTGTAAACATGCTTTACAACATGGATGATATGAGTTCTATCGGACCAAATATGGCGGTTGCCCTTCTTACAACATTGTATGGTTCTCTTTTGTCGAACTGGATATGTATACCTGTTTCATTTAAGCTTAAGATGAAAAATGATGATGAAATCACTATGAAACAGATTATGGTGGAAGGTCTTCTTTCAATACAGGCAGGTGAGAACCCACGAGTTATTGAAGAAAAACTTAAGTCATTCCTTGCTCCAGGTGAACGTGAGGGCAGTGGAGAGGATGCACAGGCAGGTGAGCCGGCAGCTGAAGGTGGTGAAGCTTAATGGCAAAAAAAGAGAAGGAAGAAATCAAAACCGACGGATGGAAAGATACCTTTTCTGACCTTATGAACCTTTTGCTTTGCTTCTTCGTACTCCTGTATGCAATGTCAAATGTAGATCAGGTGAAATATGCAGAACTTGTTGCGTCTCTCTCAAATAGTTTCAGTATATTCAGCGGCGGCGAAAAGGCCGTTGGTGATGGACAGCTTGTTTCAAGCGGAGCAAGTCAGCTTAATAATCTTGATGATTATTATTCAGATATGGGAAAGGCGAGCGAGTCGGAAAAAGAAGAAGATCCGATGTCTGAACTTGAAAAGCAGCAGAAAGAGGAACAGCAGAAGTCTACAGAACAGTTGTACAGCGATATTGTTGAAAAGACAGAAGAGAATCGTTTGCAGGATTCGGTTCAGGTTTCAATGGATAACAGTTATCAGTATGTAATGATTTCTCTTAGCGGAGGTATTCTGTTTGACACAGGAAGTGCAGATATAAGAAGCGGTGCATTACCCATTATCAGCAGAGTAGGAGACATTCTTAAAAGTTATACAAATAAGAGGATTAAGATAGAAGGACATACAGATAATGTTCCTATCGGCAGCACATCAAAATATTCAAGCAACTGGGAACTTTCTACGGCGAGAGCTACGAGCGTCTTACAATATCTCCAGCAGAAAAAAGGACTTAATGTTAAGTATCTTGAAGCATCCGGACGAGCTTCAGTTGATCCAGTTGCGGACAATAAGACACAAAGCGGACGTTCAAAAAATCGTCGTGTAGAAATAAAAATATACAGTAACAATGATTAAGGAAAGGCAGAGATTATGAAAAAGAACATATTTAGCGTTATTATTACGGTTTTGACAGTAGTTAATGTTGTGTTGACGGCGATAATGTTTTTTGTAATGGTTCCAACATTCAATAAAACAAATAACCTTATAACACAGGTTGCATCAGTGCTTAATCTTGAACTTGATGGTGATTCGGATGCAAGTGCAGATGCAGATTACAGTATGAAAGATCTCGAGGATACACCTGTAACATTTGATTCTCAGCAAACAATTAACTTAAAGACAGGTGCTGATGGTTCACAGCATTATGCTATGATATCAGGTTATACAATCTCAGTAAACAAAAAAGCAGATGATTATAAAGACTTTGGAACAGATGCAGTTACAGCTAAGTCATCTGTATATACAGATATTATACGTTCTGTAATTCAGTCTCACACAGAAGATGATATTTCTGAAGATATAGTAAAGAAAGAAGCGTTAGAGCAGATTCAGAAGAAATTTGATACAAAAGCAATTGTAGGAATCACATTAACTAACTTTATGTATCAGTAGTTGATTTTATCTAAAAAACTACTTTGCATTTTAGTGAAAATGTGTTATGATTACTATGGTTTATAAAAACTGAAATCTTGTATATCTTTTTGTGTTAGCATAGACAGGGTTTTAGGTGTGAGGTGAAAATAATGGGAGATACCTTATCTCAGGAAGAGATAGATAATCTGCTCAAAGCGTTTAATGATGGTGATTTAAATGCAGATGATTTTAATGACAATAAAGAAAAACAGGTAAAGAATTATGATTTTGCCAGACCGTCAAAGTTTTCAAAAGATCATCTTCGTACTTTAGAGATTATTTTTGAAAACTATGGAAGACTTTTATCTACAAATCTTCCGGCATATCTTAGAAAAAATGTTCAGGTCGAGGTTGTAAATGCTGAGGCGAATACATATTCAGAATTTGCAAATGCACTTTCAAATCCGGTTCTTTTAGGTGTTGTTAATTTTTCTCCATTAGAAGGAAACATTATTGTTGAGCTTTCAGCAAATCTTGGATTTACGATAGTAGACCGAATGTTAGGTGGTGGCGGGGCACCACTTGAGAGAAACAGGGATTTTACTGAAATTGAGCTTATTATTCTGGAAAGAATTTTGGAAGTATGTACAAACCTGCTGGTTGATCCGTGGGAGAGTGTTGTATCTATTGAACCCCGGTTAGAGAGAATAGAAACAAATTCACAATTTGCACAGTTTATTTCTCCAGGTGAAATGACAGCTATTATTACTATGAGTGTAAAGATAGGTTCTGTCGAGGGACTTATGAATATATGTATTCCATATTCATGTGTAGAACCTGTCATTGATAAGCTGAATACCAAGTATTGGTATTCAAGTATGAAAGAAAGTGATTCAGGTGCTTATCAGGAAGTTATCGAGGACATAATAGATTATGCTAAGATACCTGTGAAAGCGATGTTAGGCAGAAGTTCTATTTCTGTGAATGATTATATTAATATCCAGATTGGAGACATTATCAAACTGGATACTAAAGTTAATGATGAACTTGAAGTTTATGTCGGAAACATAAAGAAATTTACTGCACTCCCGGGTGCGACGAGTGATTCTTATGCCGTTCGAGTTACATCAGTAATAAGGGAGGAGCAATAGACCTATGGATGGAATGTTAACTCAAGAAGAGATTGATGCGTTGACAGGTGGAGATACGTCAGGCAGTGCCGGAGCACAGGATGCATCGAAAGTAAGTGAGGGACTTACTGATGCGGAGAGAGATGCGGTTGGAGAAATTGCCAACATAAATATGGGTACTGCTGCAACTACATTGTCAACACTTTTAAATAATAAAGTAACAATAACTACTCCTAGAGTGTCATATGTTACAATGAATGAATTATCTGCACAGTATGACAGACCGTGCGTATTCATACATATTTCTTATATCAGTGGAATAGACGGAAACAATATCCTTATTCTTAAAGAGCATGATGTTAAAGTTATCACAGATTTGATGATGGGTGGTGACGGTACAAATACTGATGGTGAATTATCAGAACTCCACCTTAGTGCGATAAGTGAAGCTATGAATCAGATGATGGGTTCAGCGGCGACTTCACTTTCATCTATGCTTGAGAAAAAGGTTGACATCAGTCCACCGATTGCAAGCCTTGTTGATTTGAATGACACAATAGATGATAGTGAATTGTCTAATTTCCTTGAGGGAGAGATAGTTCAGGTTGCATTTGATATGAAAATCGGTGATTTGGTCGACAGTCAGATTATGCAGTTGTATCCATTTGAGTTTGCAAGAGAATTATACAATAAATTCATCGGAGCAGAGCCTGAAACGGCAGCGTCAGAAGCAGCATCAGCTGTTTCACCTCAGCCGGCAGCGGAGCCTGTTGCAGCAGCACCGACGCCAACACCGGTACAGCCTGCACAGCAGCAGACACCGCCACCTGCCATGCAGCAAATGCCGCAGCAGCCTGTTATGAATGCAGCACAGATGCAGCCACAGTATGCTATGCCGATGCAGAATGTAAATGTTCAGTCTGCGCAGTTCCAACCATTCAATGCAGGTGTAAGCCCATTGATGCAGGAAGAAAATATAGACCTTGTGCTTGATGTGCCTTTGGAGGTTACGGTAGAGCTTGGACGTACCAATAAATCAATAAAAGAGATTTTAGATTTTTCTCCGGGAACTATTATAGAGTTGGACAAATTGGCAGGAGAGCCTGTTGATGTTTTAGTAAACGGAAAATTTGTAGCCAAAGGTGAAGTTGTTGTTATTGAAGAAAACTTTGGTATCAGACTTGTTGAAATTTCAAAGTAAAAATAATTTAATGCTGGAGGTGTAGATATGTTGAGTTTGATTACAAAATATTCTACATTTACCGGCATTTTTAAATTGATTGTTCTCATTATAATCTTTGTTGCTATACTGTTTTTATCATATGTTGTTACGAAATGGTATGCAAATTCGGGTCTTGTTAAAAACAAGACAAATAATATTTCCATAATTGAAAATTTTCAACTTTCTCCCGGAAAGACGATTTCAATAATAAGAATCGGAGAAAAATATGTTGCTGTAGCACAGAGTAAAGAAAAAATTGTAAAATTGACGGAATTGACGAAAGACCAGCTTGATTTTAATGAGAAGAATGAAATTCAGGATACTTCGTTTAAGGCTGTATTTTCAAGTTTGATGAAGGAAAGAAAGAAGAGTACAGGTAAGGACAAGCATTTTTAAGAGGAAAGTAAATGTTTAGTAAGATAAATAAAAAGAAACTTAAATCTATAATGAGCAGTTTTATGTTAATAGGAGTATTCGTACTTCTATTTGCTGTATCACGCCCGGCATTTGCAGCGGGAAAAGGGATAGATTCAACAACAAAGGAGCAGATAAGTGCTCAACCAGATGTAGATGACAATACTTTAGATTTAAATATATCTTCAAATGCAGGCAGTATGAAGCTTGAATCGACATTGCAGATATTGATAATGCTGACAATATTGTCATTGGCTCCATCAATTCTTATAATGGTAACGTCATTTACACGAATAGTTGTTGTATTTCATTTTTTGAGAACAGCTTTGGGAACTCAGACAACCCCGCCTAATCAGGTAATAGTTGGACTGGCTTTATTTATTACAATTGCAATAATGTCGCCTGTTTTTACAGAAGTAAATGACAAAGCTGTAAAACCGTATATGTCAGGAAGTATTAAGCAGGAGGAAGCTATAAATAAAGGTTTATCTCCACTTCGTGAGTTTATGCTTAAACAGACGAGAGAAAAAGATTTAAAATTATTTATGGATTTGAACAAGAAATCATCTGATGATGTAAAGAGTTATGATGATATTTCAATAACTATTATTATACCTGCGTTTATCATTAGTGAGCTTCGCACAGCATTTATAATTGGTTTTTTGATATATCTTCCATTTATCGTTATAGATATGGTTGTTGCATCAACGCTAATGTCAATGGGTATGATGATGTTGCCGCCTACGACAATATCATTGCCATTTAAGTTATTGTTATTTGTATTGGCAGATGGCTGGAATCTTGTTATTGGTCAGCTTGTTAATTCGTTTAATTGATATTGGATGGAATGTGTTAAATGATTTATTGTTTTATACAAATGGGGGATTATTATGAATGAGGCTACAATTATTGATTTGACGAGAGAGACCGTGCTTACGATAGTGGAGACGTCTATGCCTTTACTGTTGATTTCATTGGTTATCGGTCTGATAATAAGTATATTTCAGACTATTACATCTATTCAGGAACAAACGTTGACTTTTATTCCTAAATTTATTGCCATTATGCTTGTTGTGGTATTATGCGGCAGTTGGATTATGAATAAATGTGTCGGGCTTTTTGAATCATTGATGGCAAACATTCCAAATTACATAAAGTAGGGGTGAAATAGGTGAAGTTTACTGTTGAATATCTTGAGTGTTTTTTACTGGTTATGGTAAGAGTATCTGCAATGATATTTGTTATGCCGGTCTTTAGTGACAGAAATATTCCTATCAAGGTGAAAGCGGGAATATCATTTTTTTTAGCTGTTTTTGCATGCACTATAGTTGATTATAATGCTGTATCTTATACAGGTGTTATAGGATACAGCATTCTTGTTGTTAAAGAAGCAATAACAGGCTTGCTTATAGGAATGGCTGCAAATCTTTGTTTATATATATTGGATTTTTCAGGTCATATGATGAGTCTTGAACTTGGATTGTCTATGGCAACTGAATTTGACCCTACATCAAATATGCAATCGACTGTGATTTCTAATTTTTTGAAATATGCATTCATGCTGATGTTTCTTGTTACAGATATGCATTATTATCTTATAAAAGTATTGATTGAGTCTTTTAATACAATTCCTGTAGGAGGAATGAAACCAAACGGCGGTATCGTATCATCTATGGTCAGATATATAACAGATTATTTTGTGATAGGATTTAGAATTTTTTTGCCGGTTTTTTCGTGTATTCTTGTAATAAATATTGTTTTGGGTATTCTTGCAAGAATTGCTCCGCAGATGAACATGTTTGTTATAGGTATGCAGCTTAAGATATTTGTCGGCTTGGTAGTGCTTTATTTTGTTATGAATCTTTTACCGGGATTGTGTGATTTTATTTTTCAGGAGATGCAGGATTTGACAGATATGTTTGTAAAATCAATCACGCCATAGTTGCCATAGTTTTATATTTGCTATTTTATGGCAAATGGTTTATATTATTTGATAAAGGGTGAAAGTATATGAATGAAAAAAACTCTTTAGAATTCATTTTTAGATATGATTTGCAGTTGTTTGCAAAAGATGGTCCTGATGGCGAAAAAACAGAAGAACCGACAGCTAAAAAATTAACGGATGCCAGAAAAAAAGGTCAGGTTGGAAAGAGTAAGGAAGTTACGACAGCAGCCATGCTGTTGACACTTTTTGCTATGCTTAAACTGTGCTTAGGGTATGTCGGAAATCGTTTTATAGGCTGCTTTGAATATACATTTAAACATATTGCAGATTATGGGAAGGATGAATTTACAATACCGCTTTCAAATGCTCTTGTGGGGGATATGATTAAGTATATTCTTGTTACGGGACTTCCGTTTTATGCTGTTATATTTGCAGTAGCTTTTATATCACAGATAGCACAGATTAAATGGAAAGTTTCTTTTGAGCCTATGAAGCCAAAGCTGTCAAAATTTAATCCCATAAGCGGTGTTAAAAGAATATTTTCAAAAAATAAACTTTTTGAGACTTTATTTGACATGGCAAAACTTATTATTCTCGGTGCTGTAGTTATCAGTTATCTTAAAGATAAGTGGGATCTTGTTATGAAAATGTATTCATATACGCTTATGCAGGCTATAGAGCTGATAGGAAATATCATTATAGATATCGGAATGCGTATAAGTATGTGGTTTGTTGTTATAGGTGCCGCAGATTTTGCATATCAGAAGTGGAAATTCCATGATGACATGAAAATGTCAAAACAGGAGGTTAAGGACGAATATAAAAATTCAGAGGGTGATCCTAAAGTTAAGAGTCAGCAGCGCGCACGTATGCAGCAGGCTTCAAGAAGAAGAATGATGCAGTCACTGCCGCAGGCAGATGTTGTAATAACAAACCCGACTCACTTTGCAGTTGCAATCAAGTATGATAAAAATGAGCATGAAGCTCCTATTGTACTTGCGAAAGGTGCAGATTTCCTTGCTCAGAAAATCAAGGAAGCTGCAGCAGAAAATTCTATTGAAATAGTAGAAAATAAGCCACTTGCTCGTATGCTTTACCATAATGTTGAGATAGGTGCGGAGATTCCGCCTGAGTTGTATCAGATGGTTGCAGAAGTGCTTGCTTATGTATATAATTTAAAAGGGAAATCTTAAAAGGGTAATACAAATACTTAAAAAAGTATTTATTGAAAAAATAATGATAAAAGTATGGAGGTATGTATGAAAAGACAGGATATATTTCTAGGCTTATATATCTTGGTACCGGTTGTGTTTTTGATTGTGCCGATTCCAACATTGCTGCTGGATATTTTGATTTTATTTAATATAGGTATTGCGTTAATAATTTTGTTTAATGCTTTATTTTCTAAAGAGGCATTAAACATGTCTATTTTTCCAACGCTGCTTTTGATGACTACACTTTTTAGAATGTCATTGAATGTAAGTTCTACAAGAAACATTCTGTTAAACGGATATGCGGGAAATGTAGTAGAGACATTTGGTCAGTTCGTTGGTGGTGGAAATCTTGTTGTTGGTATGGTTATATTCTTTATATTGATTATTATTCAGTTTATAGTAATCAATAAAGGTTCAGAACGTGTATCTGAGGTAACGGCAAGATTCACACTTGATGCTATGCCTGGTAAACAGATGGCTATTGATGCTGATTTGAATACCGGTGCCATAGACGATGCAGAGGCAAAAAGACGCCGTGAAAAGATTCAGGATGAATCTACTTTCTTTGGTGCCATGGATGGTGCTACAAAGTATGTTAAGGGAGATGCGACAGCAGGTCTTATTATAACGGCGATAAATCTTATTGGTGGAATTATACTCGGTGTTGTAGTTCAGGGAATAGATATAAATGAAGCTCTTTCTAAATACACAATCCTTACAATCGGTGATGGACTTGTTTCACAGATACCGTCATTGCTTATATCATTATCAACAGGTATCATAGTTACAAAGGCATCTAAGGAGTCTGATCTTGGAAACGTACTTATAAGGCAGTTGTTTTCAATACCGAAAGTATTATACATAGTTGGTGGTACTATGGCATTCCTTGGCATCTGTACACCGCTTAATACTTTATTATGTCTTATCTATGCAGTGATATTTATTGCGGCAGGAAGAGCAATACAGTCAAGTGTCGAGGAGGCAGATATTGAAGAGGAAGTTGAGAGTGAGGAACAGTCAGCAGAAGAAATAAGAAGACCGGAGAATGTTGTTTCTCTTTTGCAGGTAGATCCTATAGAACTTGAATTTGGCTATGGAATCATTCCGCTTGCCGATGTAAATCAGGGAGGAGATCTTCTTGACAGAGTTGTAATGATTAGAAGACAGATAGCGTTGGAACTTGGATGTGTTGTGCCGATGATTCGTCTCAGGGATAACATACAGCTCAATCCAAATCAATATGTTATAAAAATAAAGGGCGTTCCGGTCAGTGAGGGTGAAATATTATTTGATCACTATATGGCTATGAATCCGGGTTATGTTGAAGAAGAGATAACAGGTATTCCTACATTTGAGCCGTCATTTAATCTGCCTGCCATATGGATTACCGAATCTCAGAGAGAGAGAGCAGAGTCTCTTGGTTATACGGTTGTTGACCCACCTTCAATAATTGCCACACATCTTACGGAAGTTATAAGAAACAACCTTAATGAGCTTCTTACGAGACAGGATGTACAAAATCTTATCAATAACATACAGGAGGCAAACACAACACTCATTTCTGAACTTGTGCCTAAGATGCTTAGTGTTGGTGAGATTCAGAAAGTTCTGCAAAATCTTCTCGAGGAAGGCATTTCAATCAGGGATCTTGTTACGATTTTTGAAACGCTTGCAGACAATGCGGCAGCTACCAGAGATACGGATGTGCTTACGGAGTATGTGCGTCAGAGTCTTAAACGTGCAATTTCAAATAAATATTTTCCTACAAATGAGATGACAAGTGTTGTTACTCTGGATCCGAAGATTGAGCAGGAAATAATGGGTTCTGTAAAACAGACTGAGCAGGGAGCATATATAAATCTGGCACCTGAAAAGACACAGAGTATATTAAATTCGGTTAAAGAAGAAGTTGATAAAATGGAGGAGCTTGGAAAGAATCCTATCATAGTAACTTCTCCGATTGTACGAATGTATTTTAAGAAGATTACATCGGAACAATTTAAAGATCTTATCGTTGTTTCATACAATGAGATTGATACAGATGTTGAATTACAATCTATAGGGATGGTGACAGTATAGTGGTTATAAAAAAATATATTGCAGCAACCGAGAATGAAGCGATTGCACTTGCAAAAGCGGAACTCGGTGAAGATGTTACAATAATGAATATAAAAGAGAATAATCCGAAAGGGTTATCTAAACTGTTTAAAAAAAGCAGTGTTGAAGTTACCGCTGCGGTTGATGATGTGAAAAAAGAGCAGGTACGGCCTGAGAGTAAACCTGTTGCTGCGGATTTTGAAAAGCTGCAGCAGGCACTTAATGCCGGCAGATTTAAACCGGCATCAGATTCAAAAAGTGCAAGGATTGAAGAAAATAAAGAAAGACTTGTCAGAAATAATCAGATAATAAGAGATAATGTAGTTGATATAGTAAGTGATAAAATTGATTCAAATAATGAAATTGAACAAAAGCTTAATACGCTGCAGGATCTTATTGAAAAGCAGATGGCGGTATCGGTAAAAGATGAGCAGCAAAAATATGACAAGAAAGAAGATAAAAATAAGGCGTATCTCGATCTTATAAGGAGACAGCTTCTTGATAATGACGTGGAAATGTCATATATAGAACAGATAATTGATGATATTAAGGGGAGCATAGGCAGCAATTCTTCGCTTGACAATATTTTAGCGGGTGTATACCAGAAGATTGTTTTAAAGATAGGTCAGCCTCACTTGATTGATACACAGAACAAAAAGACTAAGTTTATATTTTTTATCGGCCCTACAGGTGTAGGAAAGACAACTACAATAGCAAAGATTGCTTCGACAATGAAACTTTCCAAAAAAGTTAAGGTGGCACTTGTTACATCTGATACTTACAGGATTGCGGCTGTAGAGCAGCTTAGAACATATGCAAATATTTTAAGTATACCGCTTAAAGTTGTATATACTGCTGAGGAAATGGAAAATATCAGGGACGAGCTTATCGATTATGACCTTGTCTTGATAGATACAGCCGGACGGTCGCACAATAATGTTGAGCAGAAGGAAGATCTTATAAAACTGCTAGGTGCTATACCACAGGATGAACAGGAAGTTTATCTTGTGCTTAGTTCTACAACAAAATATAAGGATCTTGTCAGAATATCACAGACGTACTCAGAGATGACAAAGTATAATCTTATATTTACAAAATTAGATGAAACAGATACTATAGGAAATATATATAATCTTCGTGTATTAACATCTGCACCGTTATCGTATGCAACATGGGGACAAAATGTACCTGATGATATCGGTAAATTTAATGCACAAAAGATTGCTAAGCAGCTTCTTGGAGGAAATGGTTGATGGATCAGGCACAACAGCTTAGAAATATCATTAAACAACAGAATATGCAGCAACAGCATCTTGCAAGAGTTATAACCGTTACAAGCGGAAAAGGTGGTGTTGGCAAATCCAATATGTCAGTTAACATGGCAATACAGTTAAGCAGACTTGGCAAAAAGGTTATTATATTGGATGCGGATTTTGGTCTTGCAAACGTGGAAGTAATGCTTGGAACAAGGCCAAAGTACAATATGGCAGATATGATATTCGGAGGGAAGGATATCAGGGATGTTATATGCAAAGGACCTGAAAATATAGGTTTTATCTCCGGCGGTTCAGGAATAAAGGAGCTGTCAAATTTGTCAAAGGATCAGATATCCGGGATTATCAATATGATGTACGGACTTGATTCTTTAGCAGATATTATTATAATAGATACGGGGGCAGGCATATCAGATGCCGTTATTGATATGGTTTTGGCAAGTTCGGAGGTATTGCTTGTGACGACACCGGAACCTACATCCATAACAGATGCGTATGCGTTATTGAAAACAATAAACAAAACTCCCAGATTCAACGCTGAAAATACCAGAATAAGAATGATTGGAAACAGGACATTAAATATGTCAGACGGATATGATTTGTATAACAAACTGAATTCTGTGGTTGAACGGTTTTTAAATATGAAAATGGAGTATTTAGGAGCTGTACCGTTTGATGTAAATCTCACAAAGGCTGTCATGAGACAACAGCCGGTTTCTATCGCTTATCCGAATACTCCGGCTGTGAAATCTATCAAAGCTATGGCTAAGACATTGATAGATATGGAGCAGTCAGAGACAAAATCGGTTCGTACCGGTTTATCTGGACTATTTTCTAAGATGTTTCACAACAGAAAAAAATAAAATTTAGGATTATTTAATTCGGAATGGAGGCATTTATATTGAAAAATATATTAATTATAGATGATTCTGCACTTATGAGAAGAATAATATCTGATATAATTAACTCAGATGAAGAATTACATAATGAGCGATTTGCAGTTAATGGACTTGAAGGAATTGCTTTGCTTGAATCCGGATTTAGATTTGATTGTATTATACTGGATATCAATATGCCTAAGATGAATGGTATAGAGTTCCTTAGAACCATGAACAGAAAAGGTATAAAGCAAAATGTAATCATAGTCAGTACGATAGCAAAAGAAGGTGCAAGGGAGACTATAGAAGCTCTTGAACTTGGGGCATTCGACTTTGTGACAAAACCTGACAGCCTGTCAGAGGCAAAAGGTCCTGAATTTTCAAAAAGACTTATCCGTATGCTTTATGAGGTATGTAAGATTCCTATTCAGAATAAGATGGCTAAAGCAGCAAGAGAAGTAAAAAAAGAGTTAAGCAGGACAGCACCGAAAAAACAGCCAGTTTTAAAGTCAGACAGAACTTTGCACTCAACCGGGACGCTTGGCGTAGGAAAAAGCAAACTTGTAGCACTTGCATGCTCAACCGGCGGACCAAGGGCATTACAGTATGTTATTCCGTTTCTGCCTGAAAATCTTGACGCATCAGTAGTTTTGGTACAGCATATGCCGGAAGGATTTACGGCGTCTTTAAGTACAAGACTTGATGAACTTAGCAGAATTAATGTAAAAGAAGCTTGTGATGGAGATGTTCTTCAGAAAGGAACAGTATATATTGCCAAAGGCGGTTCTCAGATGAGAGTCAAAAAAAGTGCAGGAGGATATATGCTGTCAGTTACCGTTGAGGCTGCCAGAAACGGCTTGAAACCATGTGCAGACATAATGTATGAGTCACTTATGAATACAGGATTTGAAGAGATAATCTGTGTTGTTATGACAGGCATGGGAGCTGATGGTACTCAGGGAATATTGCAATTAGAAAAAACCAACAAAATTTATGTTATCGGTCAGGATGCAGAAAGCTGTACCGTATATGGAATGCCTAAAGCCATTGCAGATGCGGGTGCAGTAGATGAAGTTGTTTCATTAAAACAGATTGCTGATGCGATAACAAAGCATGTGGGGGTGCGATAAAATGGATGTAAGCCAGTATCTTGAAATTTTTATTGATGAGACAAAAGAACATTTACAGACTTTAAGTGATCAGTTGATGATCCTTGAGCAGGAACCTGAAAATACGGACACAATAAACGAAATATTCCGAGCAGCACATTCGCTTAAAGGAATGGCAGGAACTATGGGATATAAGCGCATGCAGAGACTTACGCATGACATGGAAAATGTATTTCAGGAAATCAGAAGCGGAAACATGAAAGTAAAACCTGAATTGGTTGACGTATTATTCCGTGGTCTTGATGCACTTGATGCTTATCTTAACAACATTGTAAATACTGCCGATGAGGGTACAGAAGACAATGAAGAGATAATCAATGCATTAAATACAATAGCAGAGAATGCTACAGGAAAGAGTACAAGCTCCAAACCTGTTGAGTCTAAGAAGGAAACACCGGTTGCCGATGCACCGGTGCCAGCAGCTGATGCAGCAAAATATCAGTCTATTCAGATATCAGACTTTGAGAGAAATACATTTGAAAAGGCTAAGAGCCAGAATCAGAATATATTCGGTATTACTGTATATCTTCAGGATTCATGCATCTTAAAAGCTGCAAGAGCATTTTTGGTATTTAAGGCTCTTGAGGAACTTGGTGAAGTTATCAAGGCAGTACCAAATGTTCAGGATATTGAGGACGAGAAATTTGAATATGATTTCAGTCTTGTATACTTTACAAAGGAAAGTCTTGAAACAATAAAAGAGGCGATTGAAAACGTATCGGAAGTCAAGGCAGCAATTGTAGGTCCGTTTGAAGGAGAACTTGACGAATCTGCAAAACAGGCAGAAAAAGAAGAACAGGAAAAGAAAGCTGAGCAGGAAAAGGCCGAAAAAGCAGCAAAGGCTAACGAGCAGAAAGGTCAGGCAGCGGCTAAGACAGCAGTTAAGGCAGAAGCAAAGAAAAAGCCGGCAGCAAATGCAAAGAAGACAGCAAAACCTGCAGTCGGAAGAACAGTACGTGTTGACATTGAAAAGCTTGATGTACTTATGAATCTTGTAAGTGAGCTTATCATAGCAAAGAACGGACTTGTATCTATCAGTTCTTCTGAGAGTGATACAAGAAATGATACAGGATTCAATGAGCAGATAGAATATCTTGAGAGCGTTACAACAAATCTTCATGAGTCAGTCATGAAAGTACGAATGGTACCTATTGAGAGTGTATTCAGCAGATTCCCAAGAATGATTCGTGATTTGACAAAGAAGCTTAACAAAAAGATGGTTCTTCATATGACCGGTGAAGAGACAGAGCTTGACAGAACAGTTATCGATGAAATCGGAGATCCTTTACAGCATCTTCTCCGTAATGCGGCTGACCATGGACTTGAGTCAAATGAGGAACGTCTTGCATTAGGAAAAGAAGAGGTTGGTAATATTTATCTTGATGCTTATCAGGATGGAAACAATGTAAATATCGAGGTGCGTGATGACGGTGCCGGTATAAACATTGAAAAAGTCAAGAACAAAGCTATAGATTCTGGTGCAATAACACCGGAGCAGGCAGAGAATATGACTGATAAGGAAGTTATAGACTTGCTGTTCAGACCAAGTTTTTCTACTGCTGAGAAGATTACTGATGTATCAGGCCGAGGTGTAGGTCTTGATGTAGTTAAGACAAAGATTGAAGAACTTGGCGGAAATATAGAGTGTAAATCAGTGCTCGGTGAGGGAAGCAGCTTTATTATTCGTCTTCCTCTTACACTTGCAATCATTCAGGCATTGATGGTTGAACTTGGAACTGAGAAATATGCAATTCCTCTTGGAAATATTCAGACTATTGAAGATGTGCTTGTTTCAGATGTTAAATATGTACAGACTAAGGAAGTTATCAATCTTCGTGGTACTGTAATTCCACTTATAAGACTTGACCAGATACTTGATGTTGAGCCTGTTGGAGAAGAAAATGAAAATCTCACTGTTGTAATAGTAAAGAAGGGTGATAAGTTGGCTGGTCTTGTTGTTGATAATCTTATCGGACAGCAGGAAATAGTTATAAAATCGATAGGCAACTATATCAACTGCAGTAAGATGATAGGCGGTGCTACTATCCTTGGAGATGGTGAGATAGCACTGATTCTTGAAGTAAATTCATTGGTATAGGGAGGGTCTGACAATGGAAGATATGAAGGATGTACAGAATATAGAAACTGTTAGTGAAGGCAAACAGTATATTGTTGTTGGAATTGGAACAGAGCAGTATGGAATAGATATTAAATACGTTGACAATATCGTAAGAAATCAGCGTATTACAAGAATACCAAAAGCTCAACCGTATTTTAAAGGTGTGATAAATCTAAGAGGTGATATTATACCTGTTATGAGTTTAAGATTGAAATTTGGTCTTGAACCGGATGAGTATACAAATACCACCCGAATTATAATAATTAAACTTGAGCCACAGTCTGCTATAGGAATTATTGTAGATGAAGTAAAAGAGGTAGTGACTTTAGGCGAAGAATCAATTGAAAAACCAAATGTTTCAGATGCAGCTGATCCTATGGTTCAGTATCTTAGCGGTATAGGTAAACATGGGGACGGATTAGTTTCTTTACTTAACATTGCATCTGTAATAATTGAAAAAGAGAATGTTTAGGAAGAAATAGCAGAGGTGAAATAAGTGCAGGAAAATAATAACAATTCAGCAGAAAAGGATATCGAATTTGATGTCCTCACCGAAATAGGAAATATAGGAGCGGGCAATGCAACTACTGCATTGTCCCAACTGATAAATGCCCGTATCGATATGTGTGTTCCAAAGGTAGATTTACTGGGCTTTTCTGAACTCGCAGAGATAGTGGGTGGAGCGGAAACGCTTGTTGCCGGTATATTGTTATCACTTGAAGGTGATGTAGATGGTATGATGTTGTTCGTACTCGAAAGTTCAGCTGCTCATCTTTTGGTTGATCAGCTGATGGGATGTGTATCCGGTGAAAATAAGGGAGACTTTTCAGAGATGGAACAGTCTGCGTTAATGGAGATTGGAAATATTATTGCCGGGGCATATTTGTCATCAATTTCAGAATTAACTAATATGAAAATAACATCTTCGGTACCATATCTATCTGTAGATATGGCTGGAGCTATTTTAAGTGTTCCAGCTATTGAGTTTGGAAAACTTGGTGATAAAGCTTTGTTGATTGAATCTAAGTTTAAGGATCTTGATGTAGATATCAGCGGTTATTTCATACTGATACCGACGCTTGAGTCGTATGGACAGATTTTAACATCATTAGGATTATAGGTGATTTATAATGGCAAAAATGATTAAGGTTGGAATGGCAGATTTAAATATATGTCATGCGCCAGATGCGATAACAACACTTGGACTTGGTTCATGTGTTGGAGTTGCTTTATACGATAAAACAACTAAAATAGCTGGATTAGTTCACGTTATGCTTCCTGACAGTACAAAGGTAAGACAAAATCAGAATAGAGCCAAATTCGCAGATACGGGTATTGATTATCTGATAGAATTGCTGGAAAAGGAAGGCGCAAGAAAAAGTTCGCTTACGGCAAAAATTGCAGGCGGGGCACAAATGTTTGCTTTTAGTTCAAACAATGATATGCTACGTGTAGGTGAAAGGAATGTTGAAGCGGTTAAAGAAAAGTTAAAAAGTATAGGAATACGCATACTTGCGGAGGATACAGGTTTAAATTATGGTCGCACGGTTGAGTTTTATCCGGAAACCGGTGATTTTGTTATAAAGTCAGTTGGAAAACCTGTAAAAACTATTTAAAATGGGGGGCATCTTGTGAAAACGGAGTTTATACCGAAATTTATAACATTGCTGGCAGGAGCCGTAATATCGATAGTATGTATTGTGAAAGATGTTGAGGTTACACGTGCACTTGAGATATTACTGGCGACACTGATACTGTTTTATATAATCGGATGTCTTGTCAGAAGGCTTATAGAAAGGGTTCTTATAAGTAACAGTGTATTAAGAAAAGAAATAGATAAACAGACAGATGAAGATATTGAGGCAGAAGATAAAGAAGAATCAGATAAGGATGTCTCAGAGAGTGAAACTGAAAAAACAGACCAGGATGAGAATTAAGTGATACATTAAGCGGTAGAGGAAGGAAAAATATCTATGGATGAAAAAAGCAAAAATGAGCTGTGGGAAGAATACTCGCAGACAAAAAATCCTAAGATTAGAGAAAAACTCATATTAGAATATTCAGGTCTTGTTAAGATAGTAGCAGGGCGTTTGGGAATGTATCTTGGATACACGGTTGAATACGATGATTTAGTAGGATATGGAATATTTGGTCTGATTGATGCTATCGATAAGTTTGAGTTGACAAAAGGAGTGAAATTTGAAACATATGCAAGTCTAAGGATAAGAGGTTCCATTCTTGACCAGATAAGAAAGATGGATTGGATACCGAGAACTTTGAGACAGAAGCAGAAAAAACTTGAGCAGGCAATGCATGATTTAGAAGCAGAATATGGTCGTGCTGCGACAAGTGATGAACTGTCAGAAAAGCTCGATATGTCTGAAGAAGAACTTAAGGGTCTTGTGAATCAGACACAGATTGCCAGTCTTGTTTCACTTGATGAATATCTTGAACAGGGAAGTGATATAAGCCCGGAGGGTAACAATAAATCTTGTTTTGAAAGTCCGGAGCAGGTAGTAGATCGTCAGGAATTGAAGAGGATATTGGCAGAAGCAATTGAATCTCTAAATGAAAATGAGCAGAAAGTTATAGCATTTTATTATTATGAGGAGCTTACTTTAAAAGAGATAAGTAAGGTTTTGGGAGTATCTGAATCAAGAGTGTCACAGCTTCACACTAAAGCATTAAAAAAGATGAGAGATAAAATCGGAAAAGAAAATATGGGCATTTTTAGCATATTGAATATATAAGCACAGGCATTTAGGGTTTGTGCTTATATGTGTATATAGAAAAAGAGTGGTGTATTTGATATGTGTACAGGTTGCAAGGAGGAGAAGGGATATGAAGAGAAATGCATTTTTTCAGTTAATTCAAAAAGATGACGGTATGTATTTAAAAGCCTATCCTGAAGTTGACGGAGGAGAGAAATTAAGCGTTGAAGATGTCTTAAATTATTTAGACAAAAAGAACTTGAGGGATGTGGATTCAGGTATTGTAAAATATTTTGTTGAAGATGCAAATTCAGGTAAAAAAGATGTATTGGTCAAGGTGTTGGAAGGAAAACAAATTCCGGAAAAGGAATTTGGGCTTGTATCAATTGACAAAAAAGGTTATCTCGCTAAAATTAGATTGTATCCACCTTCAGATAAAGGTGCAAGGCTTTCGACATCTGAATTGAAAAATCTTATAGAGCAAAATGGTGTGAAATATGGAATTATAGAAAAAAATATAGAGATAGCATTGAAAGCAAGATTGTATTGTATGGATATACTTGTGGCGAAAGCAAAACTTCCCGTAAATGGAAGTGATGCCGAAATAGTTTATTCATTTAATGCCGAAAAGACATTGAAGCCTACAATGAGCGAAGATGGAAGTGTTGATTTCCATAAACTTGATATGATTGAGAGTGTAAGGGAAGGTCAGCTACTGGCTACACTGATACCTATAGATTATGGTGAACCGGGAAAAGATGTTTATGGAAACATGATACGTCCTAAAAAAGTCAGGAACAAGAGACTGCGTCATGGAAAAAATATACATTTGTCAGATGACAAATTGCAAATGTATTCTGACGTTTCAGGAAATGTCACACTTGTAAATGACATGGTATTTGTAACAGATACATATACGATAGAAGGGGATGTTGGACCGTCAACGGGTGATATTGACTATGACGGTGCAGTCGAAGTTAAAGGAAATGTAATTACAGGCTATACAGTGAAAGCAACAGGAGACATAACGGTTAATGGAGCTGTTGAGGGAGCTATGCTTATATCAGAAGGCAAAATTGTACTAAAAAGAGGAATGCAGGGTATGGGCAAAGGTGTGATGGAAGCTAAGGGAGATGTAATTTCAAACTTTATTGAAAGTGCAACGGTAAAATCAGGTGGTGCAATTTACACTGATGCGATAATGCATAGCAATATATCAGCGAACGGTGACGTTATCGTAAATGGAAAAAGAGGTCTGATAGCCGGGGGCAGTGTGAAGACTACAACAAAAATCGAAACAAAGGTTGCAGGGTCAACGATGGGAACCCAGACTGAATTGGAAGTCGGGTTTGATACAACTTTAGGTGAGAAATATAGAAATATAGAAAAGCATATTGACCAGATGACTGATGAGAAAGATTCAATAGTAAAGAATTTAAAAATTTTGCAGAAACGTATGCAGACAAAGGGAAAACTCGAACCTGAAAAAATGAAACTGATAAAAGAAGGAACAGAGAGAATAAAAGTAATAGACCAGACTATAGAAGAAGAAACCGAAGAATATGAAAGAATAGATGAGGAAATGCAGAGAACATCGGATGGTGGTAAGGTCAGAGTTGAGAATATAGCATATCCGGGAGTAAAGATTGTTATATCTAATATCAGTACATTTGTTCATACGGAAACTCACAGATGTACCTTTATAAGAGAAGGCGCAGACATCCGTGTAAAGTCATATTGATTTTAGGAGAGGAGGAGAGACATGTCATTAACCGTAGATTATATAACAATGCCGCCAAAATCACAGGAAGTGTCACAGATTCAACAGACGGACACAGTAAAGCATGAGGGTGAACAGCAGCAGATTGTAGCCGGATTTGAGCAGAATGTTCAAAAAGAGATGAAAACCACGATTGCAAGAAGAAAAGCAAACAATGATGAACTGAAGAATGATGAGAAAGGCGGAGGAAAAGGAAAATACAAAAAGCAGAACAAGAAGGGGGCAGATGATAAAGGCAAGGAACAAGAGAAAAAATTGAACCCGGTTGAAGGCGGGTTATTTGACATAAAGATATAATCATAAAGATATATAAGATAAAGATATGTCATAAATATAAGTCATACATTTATAGCGTGTATTTATGATAAAGAAACGAGGAAAGAGATACAATGATAGTAATAGAAATTATAATGATACTCATTGGATTGGGAGCGGTGATAGCAAGTTTTCGTTTATCCAATGACAACAAGGAAAATGATGGTGTCAAAGCGGAAATTGATTCTGAACAGATAGATGAGAAAATCAGGGAAGCAGTTAAAAAGACAGAGGAAGAAATATTAAATAAGGCGGATGAGAAATTCAGCCAGATATCTAATGACAAGATAATGGGATTTAATGAATACTCAAATGAAATATTCGACAAAATAGAGAAAAATCATGAAGAGACTGTATTTTTATATAATATGCTGACTGAAAAAGAAAAAGAAATTCAGAATCTGATACACAGCGTAGATACCACTAATGCGGATTTGCGTGATGAGACAGCGAAAGCTTATCAAAAGGTTAAGAAACAGCTTTCAGATGTTGACAGTGCACTTAAACAGATGGAAGTTGAGAATGTTAAAGATAATACAATGAAATCTCTTAAAGCCGAAGAAATAACAACATTGTCTGAGAACGGTAAAGAGAATGTTTTTGAAAATGATGAAGTTTCAATGTCTGAAAAAAATACGGTTCTTGACGAGGAAGAAGCCAAGGCTATAGCTGAGATTACAAATGAAGCTTATATCTCACATACACAGGACGATAACATTTTTGAGGAAAACAACAAGAGTGAAAACAAGCTTAACTCAAACAGCGAAATAATCGCATTATATAAAAAAGGAAGAAATGTTTTGGAAATATCTAAGATGTTGTCTATCGGTCAGGGCGAGGTTAAACTTGTAATAGATTTATATAATGCAAGATAGTGAACAATTGATTGGAGATAAATATGAATAAGAAATCTTTTTTAAGAGGATTTGGAGCAGGTGTTTTGTTTGTTACGGTTATTCTTGGAATATCTTGTCTAATAAGAACATCTGATTCGGCTGTTATTACAAGAGCAAAGAAAATGGGAATGACATTTGCAAGCAGCAGCAACAATACAATTTATGATAATACAAAAACAGCTTCAGGTTCTTCAATTTTAGGAAACGAAAAAAATACAAAAAATAATTCCGACACAGAAAGTACACCTGTGCCAACTTCAAACGCACCTGACAAAAAGAAAAAGGACAAAACTTTTGAAGAAGAAAAAAAGAAGATGGAGAAGAGTATAAAAGAGGAAAAGAAAAAACTCACAATAAGCAGCGGAGACTGGGCAAAAAAAGTAGCAGATAATTTAGAAGATGAAGGTATAATATCTGATTCCGGCAAATTTGTTGATTATATGAAAGAAAACGATTATGCAAACAAGATAAGACCGGGCGAGTATGAATTTTCCATAGATGATGATTTCAGTGATATTGCAAAGACTATTACAAAACAAAAATAAGTGGAGGATATTATGAGGTTCAGACCGTGTATAGATATACATAACGGCTCCGTTAAGCAGATAGTAGGAGGGTCACTAAGCGATAAAGATAATCACGCCGAGGATAATTTTGTATCACTTAATGATGCAGGATTTTATGCACAGATGTATAAAAATGACGGGTTAAAAGGCGGGCATATAATAATTTTGAATTCTGCACAGAGCGAATATTATGAAAAGGATATTGAACAGGCAAAAAAAGCACTTGAAGCATATCCGGGAGAGATGCAGATTGGCGGAGGTGTGAATATTGACAATGCAGAGAGATATCTTAATCTTGGGGCATCTCATGTCATAGTTACATCTTATGTGTTTAGAAATGGTATTATTGATTATGACCGACTTAAAAATCTTTCTTATTTAATAGGAAAGAACAGACTTGTTTTAGACCTTAGCTGCCGCTTTGACGGATATGAATATTATGTAGTGACAGATAGATGGCAGAAAATGACAAAAGAAAAGTTTGACCTTGAACTTATTGAAAAATTAGGTGGTTACTGTGATGAATTTTTAGTACACGCCGTAGATGTAGAGGGAAAATCTGCCGGAATAGAAAAGAGAATTGTTGAAATGCTTGGCAAGGTTGAAAAACATGCCGTTACATATGCGGGCGGCATACATTCGATGAATGATGTAGAATTTATAAATGACAGAGGAAATTCAAAAGTAGATTTTACAATAGGGAGTGCATTAGACATTTTTGGAGGTAATATAAAATATAAAGACGTTGCATTGTACAATATGTAACATTATGCATAATGTAAGAAAATCTGTAACAAATTTGTAATAGATTATGGTTGAAAAATAAATAATTATTTTTTTTGATATTGAAGAGACATTATTTTTGTCATATTAGACAAAAATAATGTCTCTTTTGTATGAAAAGTATACTATTTGACATAAAAAAGAAAAGCCTGTTGAAAAGTATCTGTATAATTTTTTTCAGAAGGGTTGAAATTATTTAAAACTATGTTATAATATGTTACATAAATATTAAATAAAGTTTTAAAAAATGTTTCATTGATTTAAATCAATTATAACATTTAGGAGGTTATTTTTTATGAGATTCAAGAAAGCTGCTGTTATGGTGCTTGCAGCATCGCTCGTCATGACACCGTTTACAGCGAATTCTTCATATGTATCAGCAAACGAGACAACAAAAGTAGAGATACAGGGACTTATATTTAAAGATATGAGTGAAGATGATACTACTGATAACAAAACTACTGTTGACAATAGTTCTGTAAATGTATCATCGCAAACATCAAAGACAAATACAAGTTCAAAGGAAACAAAGAAAAAAACTACAACAAAAAAGAAAAAAAGTAAAAAAAGATATTCAAAGGCTGATTTAAGACTTATGGCAAGTATCATAAATTGTGAGGCAGGTTCAGAGCCTTATCAGGGAAAACTTGCAGTTGGAATAGTTGTCATGAACAGAGTGAGTTCAAAGTCATTTCCAAACAGCATTAAGGGAGTTATTTATCAGAAAGGTCAGTTTTCACCTGTAAGAAACGGTTCATTAAAGAAAAGACTTAGACAGTATGATTCAAAAAGAACAGGTTCAAAGCAGTGGAAAAGCTGTATCAGTGCAGCTAGAAAGACATTGCAGGGACAGAAAACAATACTTTACAAAGGTAAGAAAAAAAATATGAAAAGTTACCATTTCTTCAGCGTGTACCTTTCAGGTGCGAGGATGAAGCTTGGCGGACACAAATTTAAATAATCATAATATATATTCGGAGCGTATCACAATGATATGCTCCATTTTTTATGGATAAAATACAGAAATCAAAAAAAACTTTTACATTTGTGAATTTTATGTTAGAATATATGACAGTATTTTTAAATATAACATCGAAGGAGGAGACACAGTTGAGTAGTCCGGTTGATATTAGAGAAAATTCAGAAGAGGAAAAGGAAAAAGTTTCCCGTAATTTCATTGAAAACATTATAGATAAAGATATTGAGGAGGGACGTTGCAAAAAGGTAGTTACACGATTTCCTCCGGAACCAAACGGTTATCTTCATATTGGACATGCAAAGTCTATTATCTTAAATTCAGGACTTGCTAAAGAGTATGGAGGACAGTTTAACCTTCGTTTTGATGATACGAATCCTACAAAAGAAAAATCAGAATTTGTTGATTCCATTCTTGAAGACGTAAAGTGGATATGCGGTGACCTTGACATGGAGCATGTTTTTTATGCATCAGATTATTTTGATATGATGTATGAATGTGCCATCAAGCTTATAAAAAAGGGAAAGGCATATGTGTGTGACCTTTCTCCGGAAGAAATCAGAGAATATCGTGGTACATTGAAGGAGCCTGGAAAGAACAGTCCTTACAGAGACAGAAGCATTGAGGAAAATCTTGATTTGTTTGAGAGAATGAGAGCAGGCGAATTTGAGGATGGCAGCAAAGTGCTTCGTGCAAAGATTGATATGAGTTCACCTAATATAAATATGAGAGATCCGATAATTTATCGTATTGCAAGAATGCATCATCATAATACAGGTGATAAATGGTGTATTTATCCTATGTACGATTTTGCGCATCCTATAGAGGACACTGTGGAGGGTGTTACACATTCTATCTGTACACTGGAATTTGAAGACCACAGACCACTTTATGACTGGGTTGTAAATGAAATAGACATGGAGAACAAACCAAGACAGATAGAGTTTGCTAAATTATATCTGACAAATGTTGTTACAGGAAAAAGATATATAAAGAAACTCGTTGAGGACGGAATAGTAGACGGATGGGATGATCCGAGACTTGTTTCCATTGCGGCACTTAGAAGACGTGGTTTTACACCTGAGTCAATAAGAATGTTTATTGAGCTTTCAGGAATTTCAAAAGCGCAGAGTTCATCAGATTATGCAATGCTTGAATACTGCATAAGAGAGGATTTGAAGATGAAGAAACCTCGTATGATGGCAGTGCTTGATCCTATAAAGCTTGTTATTACAAATTATCCTGAAAATGAAATAGAATATCTTGATGTTTCAAATAATCAGGAAAATCCTGAAATGGGAAGCAGAAAAGTACCTTTTGGAAGAGTGTTATATATTGACAGAGAGGACTTTAAGATAGAGCCTCCTAGAAAATATTTCAGATTGTATCCGGGTAATGAAGTCAGACTTATGAATGCATATTTTGTGACTTGTACGGATTATATTACTGATGACGAAGGAAATGTTACAGAGGTACATTGTACTTATGACCCTGAAACAAAGAGCGGTTCAGGCTTTAATGCAAGAAAAGTTAAGGGAACTATTCACTGGGTTTGCGCTGAAACGGCGGAAAAATGCGAGATAAGGCTGTATGAAAACATTGTAGATGAGGAAAAAGGGGTGTATAATGAAGATGGTACGATAAATGTAAATCCAAATTCATTAACTGTTCTCAAAGACTGTTATGTAGAGCCTGCGCTTGCTGATGCTGAAGCAAATGACAGTTTCCAGTTTGTAAGACATGGTTATTTTTGTGTTGATTCAAAAGACTCAGAAAAGGGAAACATGGTATTTAATCGTATCGTTTCATTAAAAAGTTCATATAGACCAAAATAAGGGGGATTAATCATGGGTTTATTTTCCGGATTAGAAAAGATGGGACTTGGCAAGCTGAATAAGCTTGAAGTATTTGAGGAAGATACTGCAAAGAAAGGTGCAAAAAAGGGTGAAGAATCTCAACAGGCAAGTAAGCCAAAGGTTACGGAAGAAGATTTGTTGTTTGATAAATCATATACCTGTCCTGTTTGCAACAACGAATTTCATTCAAAAATGATTAGAACAGGTAAGGTTAAGCTTTTATCGGCAGATACTGATCTTCGACCGAAGTATCAGCTTGTAGACTCTCTTAAATATGATGCGCTTGTATGCCCTAGCTGTGGCTATGCGGCACTTAGCAGATTTTTCAAATTTATGATGCCTGCACAGGCAAAGCTTATTCGAGAGAATATTACAAAAAATTTTAGTGGGCTTCCGCAGACAGGAGGCACATATACATATGATGATGCGATTTTACGTCATCAGCTTGCACTTGCAAATGCTATTGTTAAAAAAGCAAAAAACAGTGAGAAAGCATATACATGTCTGAAGATGGCATGGCTATTCAGAGGAAAGAGAGAGACACTTCCTAAGGAGACAAAAGACTATGATAAAGTCGTAGCTGACCTGAAAAAGGAAGAGGATGATTTGTTAGGAAAAGCATATGAGGGATTTATGACAGCATTTTCAAGAGAATCATTCCCTATGTGTGGCATGGATGAGATGACAGTCACTTTCCTTGTAGCCGAACTTGCGAGAAGAACAGGTAAATATGAGGAATCGGGAAGATGGATTTCAAAAGTCCTTACATCACGTTCTGCAAATGAAAGAATTAAAAATAAGGCAAGAGATATTAAAGAACTTCTCAATGAAGATAAAAAGCGTGCAGGAATTGAATAATTAACTGCCGTTAAAAAAACTCATGTATTTTTATGTACATGAGTTTTTGGTTTTAAATGTTAAACTTTATTAAATAGTAGACTTTGTATTAAATAATAGATTTAGATAGTACAAATATATCAGTTTATCCGCCTGATTTTACTCTTCAAGAAATAAACCGTTAGTTTTTAAGACACTTCTTTGAATGGCATCTTTAGAATTTTTCCACGGTTCATTTTCGTTTTTATAATCAAATTTATCGATGAACCATTCCAAGTCATCTGTGACACGCTTAAAATTATCAATATACAAAGTGTTTAAATCAGAAATAAATTCGTTAAGTTTTGAGGAACTTAGTGTTTTTTGAGCCTCCTCATATAACATGCCGTAATGTTTTGTGCATAGACCGTTTGACTTATTAAATTTCTTTTTAAAGTCGTCATCATGTGTATAGCAATGGATAACAGTTGTTATGTATCTTTTGAAGATATTTTCAACCCTGTCACATACATAGCATGAACTCTCAATATTATTTATATAATCTGTGATAGGACTGATTTCTTTTTTAAACAGGCTCTTTTTTGCAGCAGCTGATTTTTTCTGCAGTTTTTCAATCTGTGAAACAGTATGTTTCATATGTGTATGAAGCATAAGAGCGATACCTAGACGGTTTTGTCCATCGTAAAGCTGTTTTATGTGTTTTGCACAGAAACCTGTTTTGTCGGTTGCCATTCTGATGTCGTCTTCCATATAACTTGGTCCAAGCATAAAATCAATGGATTCTTTCTCAAGTTCATCATACATCTGGCAGAGGGGGCACTCACACTCTTTTTCAAATGCGTCATTGACAGGAATAGTATATAATTGTTCTTTCATTTATATCCTCCGTTTATCTGGGTGATTTGGTATCTGTTTATGAAATTGCCTCTTTAAACTATAGTAATTGCATAAATATTTATCTTAGAAATTATATTATATGTTATGGGATGTGTCAAAACGTGATATTGTTAAAAAATATTAAAAGTGAGCATAAAAGAGAAAAAAAGAGCAAAATAAAGAATTACAGAAAAATAGCCTGTTTTTTCATGATGAATAATATTGCAGAATATCATTAAATGAAATATATTAAGACTATGGTTAGCACTCGGAATGAGTGAGTGCTAGTAAATTAAGAAGCGTAAGGAGGATATTGACATGAAATTATCACCATTAGGAGACAAGGTTGTATTAAAACAGTTAGAAGCAGAAGAAACTACAGCATCAGGTATCGTATTACCGGGAAATGCTCAGGAAAAGCCACAGCAGGCAGAAGTTATAGCAGTTGGTCCGGGAGGAGTTGTTGACGGCAAAGAAGTTAAAATGCAGGTCAGCGTAGGTGACAAAGTTATCTATTCTAAGTATGCAGGTACAGAAGTTAAACTCGGAGATGATGAGTTTATCGTAGTTCGCCAGAATGACATTGTTGCAATCGTTGAGGACTAATTATAATTAAATAAATGTTTATATTATAGATTAAAAAATATATTGTTGTAATAGATTATTAGGAGGTTTTTATAATGGCAAAGGAAATTAAATTCGGCGCAGACGCAAGAGCAGCTCTTGAAAGCGGCGTAAACAAACTTGCAGATACAGTAAAGGTTACACTTGGACCAAAAGGAAGAAACGTAGTATTAGATAAATCATTCGGTGCTCCGCTTATCACAAATGACGGTGTTACAATTGCGAAAGACATCGAACTTGAAGATGGTTTTGAGAACATGGGTGCACAGCTTGTAAAAGAAGTTGCAACAAAGACAAATGATGTTGCAGGTGATGGTACAACAACTGCTACAGTTCTTGCACAGGCAATGGTAAATGAGGGAATGAAAAACCTTGCAGCAGGTGCAAATCCTATCATCCTTAGAAAAGGTATGAAGCAGGCTTGTGATTGTGCAGTCGAAGCTATTGCAAGCATGAGTTCAAAGGTTACAGGAAAAGACCAGATTGCAAAGGTTGCAGCAATTTCAGCAGGTGATGAGGCTGTTGGTGAGATGGTTGCCGATGCAATGGAAAAGGTTTCAAATGATGGTGTAATCACAATCGAAGAGTCTAAGACAATGAAAACAGAACTTGACCTTGTTGAAGGTATGCAGTTTGACAGAGGTTATGTTTCAGCATATATGGCAACTGATATGGATAAGATGGAAGCAAATCTAGATAATCCATACATCCTTATCACAGATAAGAAGATTTCAAATATTCAGGAAATCCTTCCATTACTTGAGCAGATTGTACAAAGCGGTGCAAAATTACTTATCATTGCTGAGGATGTTGAGGGTGAGGCTCTTACAACACTTGTTATCAACAAACTCAGAGGTACATTTAATGTCGTAGCTGTTAAGGCACCTGGTTATGGTGACAGAAGAAAGGCTATGCTTGAAGATATTGCAATTCTTACAGGCGGTACTGTTATTTCAGAAGAAGTTGGTCTTGAACTTAAAGACACAACTATCGAACAGCTTGGTCGTGCTAAATCAGTTAAGGTTCAGAAAGAGAACACAGTTATCGTTGACGGTGCAGGTGATAAAGATGCAATCGCAGCAAGAATCACTCAGATTAGAGCACAGATGGAAGAGACAACATCAGACTTTGACAAAGAAAAACTTCAGGAAAGACTTGCAAAACTTGCAGGCGGAGTTGCTGTTGTCCGTGTCGGAGCTGCAACAGAGACAGAGATGCAGGAAGCAAAACTTCGTATGGAAGATGCTTTGGCAGCAACAAAGGCAGCAGTAGAAGAGGGAATCATTTCAGGTGGTGGTTCAGCTTATATTCACGCTTCAAAGGAAGTTGCAAAACTTGCAGCTACACTTGAGGGTGATGAAAAGACAGGTGCAAATATCATTCTTAAAGCACTTGAAGCACCTTTATCAACTATCGCTCATAATGCAGGACTTGAGGGTGCTGTAATCATAAACAAAGTTCGTGAATCAGAAGTTGGAACAGGATTTAACATTCTTAAAGAAGAGTACACAGACATGGTATCAGCAGGTATTGTTGACCCTGCAAAGGTTACAAGAAGTGCACTTCAGAATGCTACAAGCGTTGCATCAACACTTCTTACAACAGAGTCTGTTGTATCTACAGTTAAGGAAGATACACCTGCTGCAATGCCGGCAGGCGGAGCACCAATGGGAATGATGTAATCACACACTTATAGTGCTTAAGCTTAAGAAATTAAATTTGAAATTATTTATGCAGAGGGTTTCATATGCGGGTGGAACCCTCTGTTAGTTTTAAAAAGCAATGTAAAATGATGAGTCAATATCAAAACTCTGTCTTGAAATTAAAAAGTGTATGAATTATAATATCAGATGTGTAAATAATTAAATGTTTTAGGATGGATTTTGACAATGAAAGAGAGAATTGGATATGTAGATGCGACAAAAGGGTTGGGAATGTTATTGATTATGTTTGGTCATGTGACTGAATATGATAATCCTGTTGATTTGTGGATGTCATCATTCAAGGTCGTTATTTTTTATATAATGTCAGGTTTTTTGATGAGTTATTCGGGTTCTATAAAAAAGAGGTCCTTTGGTGTATTTATGAAAAAGACATTTATAAGTCTTGCTGTTCCGTATATTTCTTTTAGTATTCTCGGGATAATGTTTAAAGTGGGATGCGTATATGTGAAGATGAAGCCTATGTCTAAAATTACAAAGGTATTTTGGGAATATCTGTGGGACAGTGTATTTTTAGCAGGTATAAATTCAATGTGGTTTCTGCCAACTATTTTTTTCGGGGAGATAATCTTTTTCTTTCTTATAAGAGCACCTAAGATTATTAAACTGCTATATGCAGTTGCCGGACTTTATGTGATTACTGCTGTAAATAACATTATAGACTATGTGGGGACTTCCATGCAGGGAAGGATGGATCAGATAAGCATAGATAATATTTCAAATCTTATCAGTGCAGTAGGAAAAGGTTTTATGGCGGCATGGTTTATAGGTGCAGGATATATCATATACATTTTCTATCAGAAAATCAAAGATGACAGGATAAAACTTTTGGGAGGTTTAGGTCTTTCAATATTAAATGTTTTGTTGTCGCAGTTAAACAGTCATATTGATATTCATATGCTTAAAGAGGGAGAAAAGCCTGCATTATTTTATATATGCGGTATTATAGGTTCTCTTGGAGCTATCATGTTGTTGGATTTTCTGTCCGAGAGATTTAATCTTTCGGGACTTGATTTCTGGGGAAAAAATTCATTGGCAGTTATGTGTACACATACGGTTTTCGGACTTCGTTCAGTAGCGTATTTTGGCTGGCAGAAAGTATCATATTTTCCGTCGGTTGGAAGTACAAAATATGTCTGCCAATGTCTTGTGGCTATGGCTATTCTTATGATGATAGAATACAGCCTTGTACTAATCATAAACTCTAAATTCTGGTTTTTACTTGGAAAGAAAAAAAGCCAGATTGTTTCATAAAAATAAGAGAGAGGAAGTATACAATGGAAGAATTATATTCAGAAACTTATTTGAAGGCGAAACCATCGCCTAAAAGAACGGCAGTCAGATGGGGACTGATTTTCTTATGTTTATTTTTGGTAGTATTTGATTTAATGGTTTTAAAGAGTTTGTATCTTTTGATATTTGTTTTTATTGTTGATGCAATGATTATTTATTTTTTGCCAAAGAAAAACGTGGCGTATGAATATGTGTTTGTTGACGGTCAGATAGACTTTGATTTAATAATCAACGGCGAGAGAAGAAAACACAAAAAAAGAATTGATATGGAAAAAGTAGAACTGGTTGCACCAGAGGAAGCACCTGTTTTATACAATTCAAGAAATCTTCCTATGGAGGACTATTCTTCGAGAATGCCTGGAGATAAGCATTACATTGCGGTTGTACTTGGTGACAAGGGAAAAGAGAGAATTAGATTTACTCCTGATGAAAGAATGCTTGAACTCATGAAATTGAAGGGAAGAAGCAAAGTGCAGGATGCATAAATCATTATGGTTTGGTTTTTAATATAAAGCAAAGTCGATATTGACAAGCATAAAAATAGTGTTATATACTAGTACAATACACCATTGGCAATTTAGTCAGTGGTATATTGTACTATTTAGAATATATGAATATACAAATTAAATAAGGAGGATATTAAGATGGGTAAGATTATTGGTGAAGGCATTACATTTGATGATGTGTTATTAGTGCCACATTATTCAGAGGTAATTCCTAATCAGGTTTCTTTAGCAACTAATCTCACTAAATCAATTAAGCTCAACATACCTATGATGAGCGCAGGAATGGATACTGTTACAGAGTATCGTATGGCAATTGCAATGGCAAGACAGGGTGGTATAGGAATCATCCATAAAAATATGTCAATCGAAGCACAGGCTGACGAGGTAGACAAGGTTAAGCGTTCAGAGAACGGTGTTATTACAGACCCATTTTATTTATCACCTGAGCATACTTTAGAAGATGCAAACAACCTCATGGCTAAGTTTCATATTTCAGGTGTACCTATCACAGAGGGAAAGAAGCTTGTAGGTATCATCACAAACAGAGACCTTAAATTTGAAACAGATTTTACAAAGAAGATTAAGGAGTCTATGACTTCTGAGGGGCTTATCACAGCACAGGTTGGTATTACTCTTGAGGAGGCTAAGAAAATTCTTGCAAAGTCAAGAAAAGAGAAACTTCCTATTGTTGATAAGGACGGAAATCTTGCCGGACTTATTACTATAAAGGATATTGAGAAACAGATTAAATATCCTTTGGCAGCAAAAGATTCACAGGGACGACTTTTATGTGGAGCAGCTGTTGGTGTTACTGCAAATATTCTTGACAGAGTTGCGGCACTTGTAGAGAAACATGTTGACTGTATAGTAATTGATACAGCACACGGTCACAGTGCAAATGTATTAAAGGTTGTCAAGATGGTTCGTGATGCATATCCTGACCTTCAGATAATTGCTGGAAATGTTGCTACAGGTGCAGCGACAGAGGCTCTTATCAAAGCAGGTGTTGACTGCGTAAAGATTGGTATAGGACCTGGATCTATCTGTACAACACGAGTTGTAGCAGGAATTGGCGTACCACAGATTACAGCAATCATGGATGCTTATGAAGTTGCAAAGAAATATGATATTCCTATTATTGCAGACGGCGGTATCAAATATTCAGGAGATATGACTAAGGCTATTGCAGCAGGTGCAAGTGTTTGTATGATGGGAAGTATTTTTGCAGGCTGTGATGAAAGTCCCGGAACATTTGAACTTTATCAGGGACGTAAGTATAAAGTATATCGTGGAATGGGTTCTATCGCTGCTATGGAGAACGGAAGTAAAGATCGTTATTTCCAGACAGGCGCAAAGAAACTTGTACCGGAAGGTGTAGAGGGACGTGTTGCATATAAGGGTACTGTAGAAGATACAGTATTCCAGCTTATGGGCGGTCTCAGATCAGGTATGGGCTATTGTGGAGCTCCTGATATAAAGACATTACAGGAGACTGGTGAATTTGTTAAGATTAGTTCTGCATCGCTTAAAGAGAGTCATCCACATGATATACATATCACAAAAGAAGCTCCAAACTATAGTGTAGGAGATAACTAGGATATATGAAGAAACTTTCAAAAGCGAAGCGTCGCCGCAGATTGAAAGTATTAAAAATGTGGGGTACGGCTGTTGTTATATGCATTATAATGACAGTCGTATTTATGCTTGTAAAATCTGCAATTACCCAAAAAAGCGGCACCAAGAGCAGCAGAATAAATTATGAACAGTATGTCGTTCCAAAACCAAATGTGAAAAAGGCATTGCTTACTGTAAATAAAAATTCAAGACCGGGAATAAAGCTTAGAAAAATAAAAGGTATAGTTATACATTATACGGCAAATCCGGGAACCGATGCGATGGCAAACAGAAATTATTTTGAGAGCAGAAAAAACTTATCTGATGATACGGCAAATAAAGTGAGCAGTCATTTTATAATCGGATTGGACGGAACTATTATACAATGTATTCCGTTAAATGAGATTTCATATGCTTCAAATAATAGAAATTCAGACACAATATCTATCGAATGCTGTCATCCGGACAGTTCAGGTAAATTTTCAAAAAAAACGTACAACTCTGTTATAAAGCTTGCGGGATGGTTGTGTGCGAAATACCAAATTGAAAATTCTGACATTATCAGACATTATGATGTTACAGGTAAACTCTGCCCGCTTTATTATGTGAACAACCCGGATAAATGGAACAGACTTAGAAATCAGATTAAAAATTATATTTTGAAATATAGAAAAGAGTAAAACTGTTTTAAATTATCTAACAGTGATACTCTTTTTTGTATACGGATTTATTTTTTTATAGTGATAATTTATATATGTATACAGTGAAATTAAAATTTTTGGACTTTAAATTTAAGTGTATATAGTTTATACTTAATATGTTATTTGTTAAAAACAACACAAGTGTAGTATATTTGACATTAGACGGAGGGATAAATGAGATCATATGTAGGGATTGGAAAAGGAAATGTTAAGGATGCAGTTAGGGACGCTGTTAACGGGATTGGAAATCCGTCGGCGATAATATTTTTGAGTTCATTTTCTCAAATAAGAGAGACAGCAGAGATTTTGGCACAGAAATTTCAGGGTATACCTTGTATTGGAACTCTCGGAACAAAACTGGCAAACGGAGAGTATGGGGATGATTCTTTAGTAGTGCTCGGTTTATATGATGATGCCAAAACAGAATGCGGTGTTATAAGGGATATAAGTTTATGTCCGGTTGCAGCGATAGGAGAGATAAATGAAAAGGTAAACAGGGTTTCTCCAGGCAGAGAAAATACCGTATGTATTGAATTTTGCACCAATGATGAGGAAAAACTTGTCACGACATTCAATTCATGTCTCGAGAAGAGGGGAGTAAAACTTGCCGGAGGTACAGTGTTTGGTGTACCCGACGGAAAGAAGCCTGTTGTTGCATACAATGGCAGAGTTTTTGAGGATGCATGCGTCTATGCAATTATCAAAAACACGACAGGAAAAGTGGGTGTATTTAAAGAAAATATATATGAGAAAAAGACAGATAAATATCATTTTGCAAGTAAAGTTGATACTTTAAAGAAAGCGGTTATAGAGTTTGACGGCAGACCGGCTGCCGATGTATACAGCAATGAGGTAGGAGTCCCAAAGAACAAGATAGTTGAGAATGTTTTTAATAATCCGATGGGACGTGCTGTTGGAGAAGAGGTTTATATTTCTTCTATGATGGATATGGATTCAAGAGGTGCATTGTATAATTATAAGAGAATTAACAAAAATGATTGTATATATTTCCTGTCATTAGGTGATTATAAGGAGATTGAGCAAAGTAACAGAGAGAGCATAAAAGCTTCATTTTCAAAAATATCACTTGTATTTTCAATTGATTGTATATACAGGTATTTGTTATATCAGCAGGAAAAATATTTTGATACATATGTACATGATATGGCAGAACTTGGAAATCATGTCGGAATCATAGGCGGTGGAGAACAGTTTAATAATCAGCATGTAAATCAGACTATGGTTTGTGCTGTATTTGAGTAGAGAAAGATATAGGAAAATTTATCTAAATAGCTATGTAATTATTGATAGTAGATGAGTATTTGATTTATGGAAATGAGGGTTAAAAGTATGTTTGGAAGAAAGAGAAAAATGGAAAATAATTTGCCTGAATTAAAAAATGATGGCGGTGCAAATGCACATAATGTGAAAACAGTGGGAAAAGATGTAAGTGAATATCTTGATTCTATGGAGTATCTGAGTAGGGTTGTGCTTGAAAAGAAAGAAGCTTTGGCTGATGAGGAAATCAAATCAATTACGGAAATTGACAAAGTTAAACAGGCTTATGAGGATGTGCTTAATGATAATAGAGCATTTCATGAGACAATTTCAGATTTTGGAGACGAATTTATTAACATTGAAAATATGTCAGGTGATTTTAATGATATGATAAATAATATCAATGAACAATCCGAAAATGCACGTGATGACATGAATTTACTCATAAGCAGCACAAATGACGTGGAGGATGAATTTAAGAATATTTCTGCAATATATGATGAGTTCAGAGCACGTTTTGATGAGATAAAAACAGCCATGGCAGGAATTATAGCTGTCGCTAACAAGACAAACCTGCTTGCTTTAAATGCATCTATTGAAGCTGCAAGGGCAGGTGAACATGGCAAAGGATTTGCGGTTGTTGCACAGGAAGTTACAGGGCTTTCACATAATATAAAGGAGCTTGTCGCGGATGTTGACAAGAGCATAGAGGGACTTGAAAGCAGTTCGGAAAGACTTACTGATTCGATAAAAAGTGCAAATGAGACATTAGATTCAACAAAGAGTCAGATGAACAAAGCCCAGGATGTATTTATGGATATAGTTGATTCTGTTTCAGAGACACAGACTGCGAGAGCAGGCATTACACAGGCTGTTGAAAGATGCAGTACACAGGTAAATGACATAAGAAATGATATGGAATCAAATAATGAAAGATATGAAAATGTAATGCGTAAGATAGACGGCTTTAAGAGCATGACTACCAAAAAGGGATTTTTATATGAAGATATATCAAATATGATGGAGCAGGCGGGACCTCTTGTAAAGAAAATAAGAGATGAACTGAACTAACATGTATAAATTATTATGAAAGTGGAATACTATAATGCAAGGGGTAAAATATTTTTTTGACCCCAATATCATAATATTTATATAATGAAGTTTGGAGGAAATATAATATGAATGCAATTGTATCGCAGGATGTCTGCATAGGATGCGGATTGTGTACAAGTACGGTTGATGAAGTTTTTCGGATGAATGATGATGGAAAAGCGGAGGTATACAATACTGTTTCAGAAGAAACAAAGGATGCTGTACAGGAGGCAATAGATTCCTGTCCGGTAAATGCGATAGAATGGGAGTAAAACACAGCAGGTAATACTAATTATATACAGATTAGAAAGATTTACGGTTTTTTAGAAGCTGTAAATCTTTTTTATTGTTATAGGCAGTGACCGTCCATGAGGCGGAAAGTTTATATCAATTTCTGCATTAAAAAGCCACAGCGAAAATAATTCTACTTTGATATTTCTTGACATGATATAAAAAAAGAATATAATAATTGGTAGAACCAATTTAGAATGATTAAATTATTCTAAACAAACTAAGAAAAAATAAAAAGGAGATATGATGAAGTATTTAAAACAGTTTCTTATTATTATCGCAATTTCAATGATAGGAGAGATTTTGAAGTACCTGCTTCCGCTTCCTGTTCCTGCCAGCATTTATGGTATGGTTATACTTTTTGTGGGTCTTATGACAGGGATTATAAAACTTGAGAGTGTCAGAGAAGCAGGAAAATTTTTGATTGCGACAATGCCTGTTATGTTTATACCTGCAGGAGTGGGACTTATGTCATCCTGGGGAGCGTTAAAACCTGTTCTTATTCCTGTGAGTATAATAACAATTGCGTGTGTATTCACGGTTATGGGTGTCAGCGGAGTGGTGACTCAGTTCCTTATACGATTAAAAAAACAGATGAAGGAGGCTCATTATGAGCATTAAATTAAATGAATTTTTTGAAATATCAGCATTTGCCGGAGTAACTTTAAGCCTTTTGGCATATGCATTTGGAATGTTTTTGAAAAGGAAAACACATCTTAGCATATTTAATCCGCTGTTGGTGTCTATAGCAGTTACTATTGTTGTGCTTGTTATCGCTGATGTCGACTACGACACATATAATAAAGGTGCAGTATATTTAAGCTGGTTTCTCACACCGGCTACAGTCTGTCTTGCCATTCCATTATATGAGCAGATAGAGCTGTTAAAAAAACATTGGAAAGCAGTTCTGACCGGCATTTTGTCCGGTGTTTTGACAAGTCTTTTGACTGTATTTGTTTTGTCAAAGCTGATGTCATTATCTCATAAGGAATATGTTACAATGCTACCTAAGTCTATCACAACAGCAATAGGTATGGGAGTTTCTGAGGAGCTTGGAGGTTATGTTACTATTACAGTTGCTGTAATTATCGTAACAGGAGTTCTTGGAAATATATTAGCTGAGTTTTTATGTAAGATTTTCAGGATAACTGAGCCAATTGCAAAGGGGCTTGCGATAGGTTCAGCGTCGCATGCCATAGGAACGGCAAAGGCAATGGAGATGGGAGAGATTGAGGGGGCAATGAGCAGTTTATCAATTGCCGTAGCCGGAATTATAACTGTTGTCGGAGCTTCAATCTTTGCCAATTTTATATAAAAATTTTTGATTTAAAAAAATGGAAGTGGCTTTGTGCCTGCGGGTCAAAGTCTGTGGTTTGGGAAAGGAGTGAATTACTATGATAATAACTATCGGAAGAGAATGTGGATGTAGGGGAGATTCTGTAGGAAAAGCACTTGCCAAAAAATTTAATATACCTTTTTATGATAAGAATGCTATAAAGGAGCTTGCAAAAAAGAGTGGGGCATATGATAAATACCCAAATTTTTTTGCTGAAAAGCCGGTTAATTCGCTTATTTATTCTATTGCTATTGAAGAGAATGTTGCTACGCATGATACGCCGGAAAAAGCTTTTGACATGCTGCTTGACGAGGAAAATTTTGTTGTTATTGGAAGAGCGTCCAATGTTGCATTTAGTGATAAAAAGGATGTTATAAGGCTTTTTATCAGCGGTGAACGTAAACAGAGGATTGAATACATCAGGAAAAAACATGATATATCTGAACGAAAAGCGGAAAGACTTGTAGCGGAGACGGATGAGAGAAGATCAAGTTATCAGAATTTTTATACAGGTACGGATTGGGGATATTCAGAAAACTATGACCTTTGTCTGGATGTTACAAAGCTTGGAGTTGATGGGGTTGTTGCAATGGTAGAATTATATGCAGAGAGGATGGGGTATGGAAAATTCAAATAAGCAGGAATATAAAAAAGTGATAGAATATATCTGTCAGCTTTTAAATGATAATTCTTTAAAGGTAGGGGACAGACTGCCGGCAGAGAGAAGTATAGCCCAGACACTTTCCATAAGCAGAAATTCAATAAGAGAAGCCCTTAGTGCACTAAACGGAATGGGAATTATTGAAAGAAGGCAGGGGTCTGGCAATTATATTTCAAAAAATTCCGTTGCAGCAATAAAAGATATGATACATATAATGCTTGCAATTGACAGTACCACAAAAGAAGATATTTGTTCATTCAGAAGATATATGGATAAAATGGTATGTATGGCAATAGCAGACAAAGGGATAAATGAAAACCAGAAAGTAAAGATGCAGATACTTGTTGAAAAAATGGAACTTGCCGGGAGTGCTGATATAGCAGATTTAGATGAAAGTTTTCACAGAAATCTTATGCTGGCAACTGAAAATTCTTTTTGGATATCAATAATGGATGCGGTTATTGGAGTGTATAGGGAATGGATTGAAAAAGTTTTTGAAGAGACAGATGCAGATGATTATGACAGATTATTGAAATGTCATTCACTTATATTGAGCGGTATTTTGGAAAATAAACAGGATTTGTGCATGTATGCTATTGACAGGCATTATGATATTATAGATAAACTTCTGAAAAATGAGCGGGACTGAAATGTAAAAGAAATAATTTGAAAATTAAAATAAGATATTGGGTTCAAAATAATAGTATATCGAAAACGGCTGTAATCTGATTTGATTATAGCTGTTTTTTTACGTTTAGATTTGATTAAAATAGTTTTTGAAATTGTGAAATTTGTGAAAAATATGTGAAAGAGCTGGTATTTGTTTATTAAATATTAAAATAATTGATGAAACATTTAATAACTTATGGTAAAATATTTTATATAAATGTTATAAAAATGGCAGATTATTGTTCAAAATGTACATAATCTGATGCTGATACAACATTGTTGTACCAGTTATATTAAAAAGAAGGAGAAAAGATATGAGCACAGCAAAAATTAGTCTTGTGAATGTGAGTAAGAGTTATTTTTCTGAAAACGAAGTGACACAGGCTCTTCACAAGATAAATCTGGACTTTTATTTTGGTGAGTTTGCAGCTATTACGGGAGAGAGCGGAGGCGGTAAATCAACGCTTTTAAATGTAATAGGCGGTATGGACAACTATGATGAAGGTGAAATGTATGTAGATGGCGAAGCTACATTCCAATATGACGAGAGTGAGTGGGAGGAATACAGAAGAAAGAAGATTGGCTATATATTTCAGGATTACAGTCTTATAGGCCATTACACGGTTGTTGACAATATAGTATGCGGTCTGCTTGCTATGGGAAAAGATAGGATTGAGGCAGAGAGTCTGGCGGAAATATATATTGAGAAAGTTGGACTAAAAGGATTTGAAACTCATCCTGCAAATGAACTTTCGAGTGGTCAGAAACAGAGGCTTTCTATTGCAAGAGCATTGGCTAAACAAACCGGTGTTATTATAGCAGATGAACCTACGGGCAACCTTGACAGTGAGACAGGTCTTTCTATTATAAAGCTTTTGAAAGAAATATCAAAAGAATGTCTTGTGATAATGGTCACCCATAATTATTCCCAGGCAGAGCCTTATGTGACAAGAAAGATAAGACTTCACGAGGGTATGATAATCTCTGATGTGAAAGTTGGAGAGGAAAAGCAGGCAGTTGATATTACGGACAGTGATGATGTCACAGAAGAATACAATGATAAAAAAGAAGTTTCGGCAAATGAAAAAAATGCCCAATCAAATAAAAATATTGATTTTAAATATGCATCTTTTTTTGCAAGATTAAATTTAAAGACGCAGCGTGCAAAAGCTATATTGTTCACATTTTTCCTATTTATAATAAGTACGGTTTCTTTTGTGCTTATCGGTGAAATCTGTGTGAAAAGTGATGATATTTTTACGAAGGACTATGAAGATTCAGCCTTTGCCAGAAAAGATGACATGAGAATTGTCGTAAAGAAAAAAAACGGTAAAAATATAACATCTTCAGATATAGATAAGATAAAAAAAGTAAGATATGTCAATCATGTAGATTCGTGCGATTATGCGAATGATATAAATTATTATATATTTCAGGATGTAGATTATGAGATAAAATACGGACAAAGAATAGAAGAACGTGAGATGACAGGCTCAGGAAGTGTTTCATTCATAAACCATGATAAGTTTATGTCATCAGTTGACTGTATTGATAAGTCGGATTTGAAAAAGGGAACACTTCCAAAAGAAAGAACGGATATAGTTTTATATTCAGAAGACGAGAGCATTATAGGAAAAACATATAAATGTTATTTTTCGGCTGCAAATATATGGGATGCAAATGACTATTGTATGACGGAAGTTACAGTGACCGGTATATTAAAAGACGAGACAAAACAGGTTTATTTTTCTAAAGAATTGTGCAATATGTTGTCAATGAAATTAGATTCGGGAGAGTTCAGGCTGCTTTATGAGTATGATCATTCAATGGGAGACTATAAAGTAAAACGTCTTCTAATACCTATCATAAATAATGATTTGAAAGGAAATGAGGTGCAGCTCTCAAAAAATCTTGGTGAAGATGGTCCTGCTTCCGGGGAGTATACGTTAAGATTTCAGCAGCTTGATGAAAATGGAGATGAAGAGGGCAGATATGTTGAACAACAGATAGATATTCTTGAACAAAAAAGCGATAGCAGCAGAAATTTTATAGAGGTAAGCAGCGAATTATACAATAAATATTGTAAGGCAGAATGCAGGCAGTCGTCTGTTTATATCGATAGTTATGCAAAGACAGATAAAGTTATGAAAAAACTTAATAAAATGGGATATTATGCAATAAGTACATACAGAGCCGGAGCAACTATAGATAATGAGACAAAGGCTAACCAGCGTCTTGTTATAATGGGAATTTGCGCAGCAGGTCTTTTAGTAATGTTTATAGCTGAGTTTTTCATTTTGAGGGCAATGATGTCAATAAAGATAAAAGAATATCTTGTTCTTAAATTTATCGGAATGAAAATAAGCATATTACGAATGATAAGTTATATTGAAATGGGAATATACTGCGGTATAGCTGTGATTATCACATTTATATTGATGGCTGTACTTAGAATGTGCGGTATTGACTTCATTACGGATATAGCATGGTATTATACATTTGTCGGTTATCTTTGCTTTATTTTATACAACGCTTTTGTATGCTTTATGACAGTAACCGGATTTAATCATTTACTAAAGGGGAGGCTTCGTCAATGATTCGTGTAAATAACTTAGAAAAATATTATAATAAAGGAAAAAAGAGCGAACAGCACGTTCTGAACGATGTAAACCTTGAGTTTGGAAATACCGGGCTTGTTTGTATTCTTGGAGAGAGTGGTTCCGGAAAGACAACATTATTAAATACAATAGGAGGACTTGATGATTTTTCGGGAGGTTCTGTCGAGATAAACGGAAAGAAAATAACAGGCTATTCGCCTAAAATAATAGATGCGATAAGAAATGAACATTTTGGTTATATTTTTCAGAATTATTATATACTTCAGGAATATAGTGTTGAATATAATGTAAAGCTTGCGCTAAACAGATATAATCTCACGGAGCAGGAAAAAGATGAACGAACAGATTATATACTTGATATGTTAGGCATACTCAAATATAAGAAAAAGCTTGTATCGAGATTGTCCGGCGGTCAGCAGCAGAGGGTATCTATTGCCAGGGCACTTGTAAAAGCACCTGATATAATTCTTGCTGATGAGCCTACGGGAAACCTTGACGAAGAAAACACATTAAAAACAATGATGATACTAAAAAGTATATCAAAGGAATGTCTTGTAATTGTTGTTACACATGAAAAACGTATAGCTAAATTTTTTGCAGATAGGATAATAAAGGTTTGTGACGGAAAAATTATAAGTGATGCGCCTAATAATGCTACAGCATATCAGAGAAGTGATGATGCGAACATTTATCTTAAAGAATACGAGAAAGAGACAATAAACAGTCAATATGCGGATTTTAAGCTTTATCATGGACAGGATGAGACTCCGGAAAAACTTATGCTTAATTTCGTGTGGAAAGATGAAAAGTTATACATACAAAATCTGATGCCCAACGATATTGTGATAGCAAATGACGAGAACGGTATCCGGATACTTGACGAGGAAAGACCGTCTCTTGATATTAAGGATGTTGAAAATTTTGAATATAATCTGACAAGACTTGATGAAAAGAAAAATGTCAGACTGCCGCTTAGGGAAGTATGGAATATGGCTAAGGCAAATATATCGGTACTTGGAAAGAAACAGGGTTTTATAGCAATAATACTTCTTGCATCGGCGATTCTGCTTTCAATAACAACAGCCAAATTTGTTAATGATAAGACGATTGATGAAAAGAGTATTGTGTCTACAGATTCACATTATGTACAGCTCGATTTCAAAAATATTTCTGTATTTGATTATGATGATCAGGTCAAGATACTGGATTTTGCAAAGCAGTATATGACCGACAAAGAATATGGAGATATATTTTGTGTGCCTTCTGCAAATATGTATCTTAAGGGTAAGGTGTTTAGACAATTAAGGGAGCTTGGACAAAATCTTTCAGGTTTTTCATATGTGTCATATGAACATCTCGACAAAAAAGATATTCTGTATGGAAGAATGCCTAAAAAGAGAAATGAGGTAGTGATTGACAAGCAGGTAATTGACAGAATGACTGAGAAAAAAAGTGCAGTGACTTTAATGTATTCAGGGTATAAGTCATATATCGGTGCAAAAATCAGTGACAGTTCTGACTCAAAGATATTAAGAGTAGTAGGCATAAGTGATACAAGTGAGCCTACTGTCTACTGCAACCAGAATGTGCTGTTAGGTTTTTCGGAGAATTCATATAAGCTTGAAAGTGTTGATGAATTTAAGGAAGAAAATGTTAAGGGATATGAAAATCCATCTCTTGGAGACAATGAAGTGCTTCTAAGAAAGGGATTTGCAGAAAGCGAGGGCTATGAAGTCGGGGATACAATAGAAATCGGTGATGATATAGAAACACATTATACGATTGTTGGAACTTTTCCTGACAGTCTGGATATTGATTATGTATTTTCCGATAAGGGATGTGAGAACATCAAGTGCCTTATGGTGTATGATAACAGGTCATGTCTTATCTATACGGATAATATACAAAAGACAAAAAAGTATTATAAGAAAACAGGCGCCGAACAGCTTGATGTATTTGCACCGTCTATGACAGTACCGCATGATGACGAAATAAAAAAATATATCGAGGAAAATTCAAATGATTCGTTAACGGGAAATCTTATAACAGTTGTTGCGGTAATCATATCAATTATAATGATATACTTTATGATAAAATCAAATGCAATGACCAGAAGTGAAGAATTGACAGTCTACAGAATGTTTGGAATATCAAACAGAAGTATCATAACTGCATTTATTATGGAATTATATGCGATTGCATCTGTGACAACGCTTCCGGCAGTATTGGTAACGGCAGGTGTCATAAAGGTGATAAGTCTCGTTCCGTCATTAAATATGGGAATTATATTCCCATGGTGGGCAGTTCTTGGACTTTTGATATGCATATATCTTGCATATGCAATTATCTGTATACTGCCAATAAAATCAATACTTGCAAAACCACCTGCAGCACTGGATTTGAAGTAGTGGATATGGTTGAAAAAACTTTGTGAATATTGTATAATAAAAATATATTTTAGATATTATGGAATTGTGCAGATAGTACAAAAAAGTTGGAGTTACGGCTGAATATTATAAAATAAAATTGGAGAGGAGGCTGATTTTATGGTTGATTATACGGAAGGCTCAGGCAGACAGTATCATACAAATGTCGGAATGGGAGATGTAGGAAGATATGTTATCATGCCCGGAGACCCAAAGCGATGTGAAAAAATTGCAGCATTTTTAGATGAACCGAAGTTTATTGCGGACAATCGTGAGTATGTCACCTACACCGGAAAACTTGACGGGGTGAAGGTGAGTGTCACTTCAACAGGTATAGGAGGACCCTCTGCTGCTATAGCACTTCAGGAACTTGTAAGCTGTGGCGCAGATACTTTTTTGAGAGTCGGGACATGCGGCGGAATGCAGGATGATGTAGTCGGCGGTGATATTGTTATAGCAAACGGTGCTATAAGGATGGAAGGCACGTCAAAAGAGTATGCACCTATTGAGTATCCGGCAGTTGCAGATATAAATGTCATAAATGCGATGATGGCAGCTGCGAAGAAACTTGATTTAAAATATCATGTCGGAGTAGTTCAGAGTAAGGATTCATTTTTCGGTCAGCATGAACCAGAACTGATGCCTGTAGGATATGAACTTAAAAACAAGTGGGATGCATGGATAAAAATGGGATGTCTTGCATCAGAAATGGAAACAGCGGCACTTCTTATTGCCGGAAGCTATCTTCGTGTTAGAGTCGGGGCATGTTTTTTGGTACTTGCAAATCAGGAAAGAGCCAAAAAAGGTCTTTCAAATGTGCAGGCACATGACACGAAGGCAGCAATAGAAACGGCAGTTGAGGCAGTCAGAGAGCTTATCAAAGCCGATAAGGCTGATTAGAATAAAAAATAAAAAGAGATGAGTATGAAAAAACGGAGGATTTTTATTATGAATGCAGAAGGACTTTTGGTAATGGCAGCGATGACGCGACACTCGGCATATGCACCGTATTCACATTATAAAGTAGGAGCGGCACTTCTTACTGAAAAGGGAAAAATATATACAGGGTGCAATATTGAGAATGCAGCTTATACACCTTCGAATTGTGCTGAGAGAACAGCATTTTTTAAGGCGGTAAGTGACGGAGAGCGTGAGTTTAGGGCAATTGCCATTGTCGGTGGAAAAGAGGGTACAGATGAATATGATTTTTGTGCACCTTGTGGAGTGTGCAGACAGGTGATGATGGAGTTTTGCAATCCCGATGAATTTGAAATAGTTCTCGGAAACTCTGCAGGGGATATAAAGGTTATCAAATTAAAAGATATGCTTCCTATGGGATTTGGACCTGAAAATCTTGAATAGAAATAAAATATATGCAGAAAAGAGGGTGTTAGTATGGAATATAAATTCAAAAGAATATTTACCATAGTCATAGACTCGATGGGAATCGGTCAGATGGCAGATGCGGCGAAATTTGATGATGTCGGGGCAGACACGCTTGGTCATATCTCGAAGTCTGTTGAAACATTTGAGATACCGAATTTCAGACGATTGGGAATTGCAAATCTTAAACCGTTAAAGCAGGTTTCGCCAGTCGATACACCACTTGGATATTATTTTGCAATGAACGAGAGAAGCAATGGTAAAGACACAATGACAGGTCATTGGGAAATGATGGGAATAAACACAACAAAGCCTTTTATTACATTTACCGAAACAGGATTTCCAAAGGAGCTTATAGCGGAACTTGAAAAGAGAACCGGGCGAAAAATAATCGGAAATAAAGCGGCAAGCGGAACTGTTATTCTTGACGAACTTGGCGAGGAGGAAATTAAGACAGGGGCACTCATAGTGTATACATCTGCCGATTCGGTTATGCAGATATGCGGTAATGAAGAAACGATGGGACTTGATAATCTCTACAGATATTGTGAGATTGCAAGAGAACTTACGCTAAGAGACGAGTGGCGTGTAGGCAGAGTTATTGCAAGACCTTATACCGGAATGAAAAAGGGTGAATTTGTGAGAACAAGCAACAGGCATGATTATGCTTTGAAACCTACGGGACGCACGGTTCTCAATTCCCTCAAGGATGCAGGTTTTGACGTTATTTCAGTCGGAAAGATAAATGATATATTTGCAGGTGAAGGAATAACGGAGAGCAATCGTTCAAAGTCAAGTGTACATGGAATGAAACAGACGATAGAGATAGCTGAGAGAGAGTTCTGCGGTCTTTGTTTTGTAAATCTTGTAGATTTTGACGCATTATGGGGACATAGGAGAAATCCTGTGGGATATGCAAAAGAGATTGAGAAGTTTGACAAAAATCTTGGCATACTGATGGATAATCTTAATAAAGATGACCTTCTTATAATAACGGCAGATCATGGTAATGACCCGACATTTAAGGGAACTGACCATACAAGAGAGAAAGTTCCTTTTGTGGCATATTCACCGTCTTTTAGCGGATTTGGAAAACTGTCTGAAACCGATACGTTTGCTGTAATCGGAGCGACAGTTGCCGAGAATTTTGGTATTACAATGCCAAAAAATACGATTGGAACATCAGTGCTTGATTTGTTAAAATAAAAATTTAAAATTATTATAAGATGTATTGTTTATTATAACAAAAAATCTCTTTTACCTTGAAACTGGTAAAAGAGATTTTTTTTAGAGGATGCGCATTTTGCGGAAAGGAAATAAATGCTACGCATTCCGTTCAAGCGCGAAAGAGCAGCTTGCGACTCTTTGTACTGGAAAAATAAATTTAATTTTCCTGTTCTTCATCATCAATATGGAGAAGCGGCTCGAAACTGTTATTATATGTTGCACTATGTTTATTTTTCTTGGCGTTTGCGTTTGCAATAGCTTCTTTGCAGAAATACTGCTGTGCACATATTTTTTTCTGACCGACTTTGCGTGCTGGTATTATATATGTTCCGTCACTCTGCATTACTCTTGCCTTTACGTTATCTGCAAACTGTACATCCAAAATATGAATAATTTCTTCTTTCAGGGTTTCGTCTTCAACAGGGAAGAGAATTTCGACACGTTTGTCAAGATTTCTAGGCATCCAGTCAGCACTTCCCATATATACTTCTTCAAAGCCGTTATTGTGAAAGTAGAAAATTCTGCTGTGTTCAAGGAAATCACCTACAATCGAGCGGACGGTGATATTGTCACTTATGCCTTTTATTCCTGTTTTGAGACAGCATATTCCGCGGATGATAAGGTCAATCTTAACTCCGGCAGCAGAAGCTTTATACAGTGAGGCAATAATACCAGGGTCACAAAGAGAATTCATTTTTGCTTTTATAAATGCTTTTTTGCCTGATTTGGCAAATTCCGTTTCACGGTTTATCATTTCAGTAAATCTGTCACGGAGCCAGATAGGTGCTATGGCAAGCTTGTTCCATGCGGCAGGCTCTGAATAACCTGAAAGCATGTTGAAAAATGCAGTTGCATCTTCGCCTATAGCCTTTTTGCATGTTAAAAGCCCCATATCCGTATAAATTTTTGCTGTGCTGTCATTATAGTTTCCGGTACCAAGATGAACATATCTTCTGATTCCGTCCTCTTCTTTTCTTACAACAAGTGTAATCTTGCTGTGGGTTTTTAATCCGACAAGACCATAGATAACATGGCAGCCGGCTTTTTCAAGCTTTCTTGCCCAGATAATATTGTTTTCCTCATCAAAACGTGCTTTTAATTCGACAAGTACAGTAACCTGTTTACCGTTTTCTGCTGCCGCTGCAAGCGATGCGATAATAGGAGAGTGGCTGCTTACCCTGTAGAGTGTCTGCTTGATTGCAAGTACATCAGGGTCTTTTGCTGCCTGTCTTACAAGTTCAATAACAGGTTCAAATGTTTCATATGGGTGATTGAGAAGCGCGTCATGTTCTTTTATCTGTTCAAAAATATTTTTGTTAGCATCAATCCATTTGGCAGACTGAGGGGTATAACCTTTACCTTTTAGGTCATCATAGCCTTCGATACCAGCAAGTTTTGAAAGAAATGTGAGGTCAAGAGGGCCGTTTATCTTAAATATATCATCGTCATTTATTTCCAATTCTCTTTTGAGTGTTTTGAGGAGTTTTTTGTCAACACCGTCTTCAACTTCAAGACGTATTGCCTGACCCCATTGTCTCTTTTTTAACTGGCGCTGGATTTCTATAAGCAGGTCAGCAGCTTCATCCTCATCGATTGAGAGGTCGGCGTTTCGCATTATACGGTAAGGAAAAGCCGATAATACTTCGTAATTTACAAAAAGTTTATCAATGTTTTTCTCAATAATCTGTTCTAGAAGGATAAAACATTTATCGCCTGATTTTTTAGCCGGAATTTCAACAAATCTTGGAAGTCCTGAAGGAACCTGGACAGTTGCAAAATCAGTATCACTTACATTATCTCCAAGATTTTTTTTGTGATGTGATACATAAAGTTCACGGAATTGACCATTGCCGTCTTTTTTGTTTGATGGTTTAAATTTTAAAATTGCACCGATATTAAGTGACTTATTTTGTATAAGAGGAAAAGGTCTTGCAGAGTCAACAGCCATAGGTGTAAGTACAGGATAGACCTCGGAACGGAAATATTCGTTTACATAACGCTCCTGTTTATCATCAAGGTCTTCGTAGTGACAGATAAGATGGATGCAGTTATCTGCAAGTTTTGAGATAAGCTTTCCGTAAACATCATATTGTTCGTGTACCAGTTCATGAGTTTTTTTGCTGATAGCTAAAAGCTGTTCTTCGGGTGTCATGCCCGCAATGTCTTTTTTGGTATAATTAACATGAACCATATCTTTTAGAGAGGCTACTCGTATCATAAAAAATTCATCAAGGTTTGATGCCGTGATAGCGAGAAAACGCAGCCTGTCCAAAAGAGGAAGTTTACTGTCCTGTGCTTCGCTTAGGACTCTGTAGTTGAAAGAAATCCAGCTCAGTTCCCTGTTGTAAAAATATTCGTGTTTTAAATAATTATTTTCTGACATAAAGTCCTCCTGTCTAAAAACTTATATTTGTCTAATTGTCCGAATGCATTTATATTTGTCATATCGATTTTATCAATTATATTGATTGCATCAATTTTATCGATTATATCGACTGTTAAACGTATCAAAATTCTTTCTTTTGTTTAAGAATAGGCTTGATTCCGTAAAGTTCTTCGAAAAAGTCGGAATTATTGTCAAATATTCCCTGTTCAAGTGTAATGTCATATAATGTTTTGCCTGTAATAAGGAGCTTTGAACCACGCAGATATACAGTGGTATTTGCAAACTTCTGCTTGTGGCTTCTGTCCATTGCATCTGCGAGAAGCAATATTGAATTTAACTTTGCGATTTTTATAAATTCCTGCTGACTGAACACATCTGATATTTCTGCATATTTCGGAAAAGATGAATCAAGGTATCTTATCATATATGCAACCATCACTCTTTCCTTGTGCGAAAGACCGATTATCTCAGTTGACATTACAATCTTGTAGGAATTTTCACCGACCGCATTCATATTTATGAAGTTGCCGCAATTGTGAAGTATAGCAGAAATCTGAAGCAGAAGCTTGTCGTGTTTTGTCAGGTTATTCTGTTTTTTTACTGCGTCAAATAATAAAAGACAATTCTTTTCGACATTGCGGTGGTGTGGTTCATCGGAGTTGTATCGTGCTGCAATGTTTCTAGCTGTAGAAATGATTCCGTCGGTGAAATTAAAAGCAGGTGCTATTTTTTCTTTCTTTTCAGCGAAGTCAGCTGCCATTCCGTCACAGATGGTCATTCCTGATATCCATATCTGCCCTGCGTCTGTTTCTTCAAGTATATTTCGGTATATCATTGCGATAGGAAGGAGCAGAGATGCTTTGTCAAGTGATGTATTTAATTCTTTGGCAAGTTCATCAGGTGTTTTTGAAGTGATGGATTTATAAAAATCTTCAAATTCAGAACGGTTTACACAGTTTCTCTTCTCGTATCTGGCATCGGTAGATTTGAGGGTGCCAAAATGATGAAGAGTCATATACTTGACAAAACTTTGAAGCTGATTTCCCATTGCAATAATATTTTTTACTTTACGGCTCTTTAAGTAAAGCTGCACGAAAGTATGCAGTCCGTGGGAGATATAGTCGTATACAAGATTCTGGTAATTGTCTGTCTTATACTGCATATCCTGTAAAACTTCCTGTATTCTCAGAGAACCGAGCATGATATTCTGCGTTGTAATTAAAGTTTTCTTGTCATAGAGAGATAACTGGATGCTGCCGCCACCGACATCGACAAGAAGCGTTCCCTCCTTTATAAGGCTGTGGAAAGAATTTTCTTTAAGGGCTAATGATTTGTAACAAAGATAGCGTTGTTCAGAATTGCTAAGTATCTTTATTAAGAAGCCAGTGCGTTGCTTTACCTGGTCGAGTACAATTAAATTGTTGTCGGCTTCACGCAATGCACTGGTAGCAATTATCATATAATCATGTATATCATATTCTTTCATTTTATTTGAAAAACCGTTTAATATATTACATAGTTTATCTATGGTAGTATAGCTAATGTGTTTGGTAGAGTACGTTTCAAGACCGAGTCTTGCTGTATGGTGAACATACTCGATTTCGTGTACACCATATTTTTTTGAAATTTCATAAATGCGCATTGATGTTTCATGCGAACCTACATCAATTGCTGCGAAAATAGTAACTGCCATATGCTCCCTCCTTAAGTATTTTAATATTGTATATATTTTATGCTAATGAAGGAAAAAAAACCAGTGGTTTTACAAGCATTTTGAAAAAAATTACATGTTCTTTACATATGAGATTAAGCCATTTCAGCAATCCTGCTGACACCAACATAAATCTCAGAAATTTTATACCATGTCGGAAAGTCCGTTACTCCGGTTTGTGGCAGTCCAAACACTTTTTGGAATACTTTTACGGCATCGGCAGTTCTTTCGCCATAAATACCATCCTGTGAGATTTTGGGGATAAGAGGGTATGCATCGGCTATAACATTTAACTGCTGCTGCAGTTGCAGAACTTTACTTCCGGATGCACCTATTGTTAAATCATAACCGGGCCAGGAAGATGGAATTCCTGAAATTTCAGTTGAGCTGTTTATATAAACGGAATTACCATAAAATGCACGAAGTATCTCGATGGCAGAATATCCCTGGTCGCCAAGATATTTTGAATCCCACTGACGCATCCAGTCAGGGCAGGAAACCATTTTGCCATCGCAGTACTGCGTAAAAAGAGGCTGCCTTACATTAGGTCTTGAAATATAATTTGTAAAAATATTATCAACTATTCTTGAAATGTTTTTAAAAATATTTCTTCCGGGAATCCACTTTTGGTCGTAGGCGGTGGAAGATGTGATGGTGAAATTATAGCCTTTATTTCGGTACCATTCCGTATACACCCTATTCAAAGTAATAGATTGTATAGCCAGAATATTTGCGGTAAGTGTTGCCTCGGGCCATGTTGCATAGATTTCGCTTGAGGCAACATTTTTAATGTAATCTTTATATGTCACATAATAATCTTTGGCACGGCTGTCAGAAGGAGGTCCATCGTGCACGATTACATATTCGGGGGAGTGTGTGCGAATATAAGTGATGAAAGTCAAGAGTAGCAACAATTCAGAAACTCAGATTAGAATTGCACTTTAAAAACATGTTTTTTTAGTATATACTATAGAATAGATTTTAATTTGAATATCATAACTATGATAAATGGATTAATAATCCATAGTAACTAAGAATGGGGAAAGTTTATGAGAAAGCGTAAACATAAAAATAAAAATTGGGAGAAACTTGACAATACAGCAGTGCTTTTTCCGGCGATAGCATCAGAGGAGACAACAAATGTATATCGTATATCTGTTAATCTTACCGAAGAAGTAGATGCAGAGCTTTTACAGAAAGCTCTTGATATGGTGCTGCCGGGTTTTGACACATTTAATGTATGTATGCAGAAAGGTATATTTTGGTATTATTTTGAAACAAATAATAAGCCTGCACCTAAAGTGGTAAAAGAACATGATTTTCCATGCCGATATATTGAGCCATACAGTAATAACAACTATCTGTTCAGAATTACCTACTATAGGAAAAGAATAAATCTTGAAGTATTTCATGTTCTTGCAGATGGCATGGGCGGCATAAATTTTTTGAGAGAAATTACTTATCAATATCTGAGACTGAAATATTCGAATATAGCTGCGGTAAAGAAAGACAGGCTTTCAGATTACACATCATTAAATACAGAAGACAGTTATGTCAAAAATTATAAAAAGAGCCATGCAAAAGGATATGCGACAAAGAGAGCTGTTGAAATAAAGGGAGAGAAACTATCGAGAGGTGAGCTAGGTGTAATTCATGGCTATATGAGTGTAAAGCAGATAAAAGAGGCAGCAGGAAAATATGATGTAAGTATAAATGAGTATTTTGTTATAGTCTTTATATACAGTATTTATGTTGAATATCTTAAAAGAATGAAATCGGACAAACCTATTGTATGTGCTGTACCGGTAAATTTAAGACCTTATTTTGACTCGATGACAACGAGAAATTTTTTTGTTATGGTAAGTGCGATATTTAAGCCGGATAATGAAGAGTATTCTTTTGAAGAGATTGCTGAAATTATTAAAAAAAGTTTAAGAGGCCAGATAGTAAAAGAGCATCTTGAGGAATTGTTTTCGTACAATGTATCAAATCAGAAAAATATTCTTTTACGTTCAATTCCGTTTTTTATAAAAAAAATAGCAATGAAGTTGGTTTATCTTTCATCTGCAAAAGCAAATACTTCAACTGTTACAAATATCGGAAACATAAAGACGGATAAAGAGTATTCACCGTATATAAAGAGTTTTCATGCAATGATATCGGTATCTGCAGGTCAGAATATAAAAGGTGCAATATGCTCATACGGCGATACGATGGTATTCACATTTACATCGATTTTAAGGGACACATCTATACAGAGAAGATTTTTCAGAAAAATAGTTGAAGATGGCGTTGATGTAGAAATAGAAAGTAATGGGGTGTATTATGATTGAATGTAAAAACTGTGGCATAAAAATAAAAGATAAAACAAAAGTATGTCCCATGTGTGATATGGTTTTGTCAGGTGATGATAAGCATAACGAAAACACATATCCCGATGTAAGACAGAAAACAAAGATACTTAGAAGAATAGTAAGTATCTTTTCATATTTTGCAATTGTTTTGGAGATAGTTTTTGTTGTCATAAATTATTATAATTTTAACGGAGTTAAATGGTCTGAAATATCAGGCGGTGCAATACTATATCTTATTTTGATGCTTCATTTCATAATAAATGACCATTACGGTCATATCAAAAAAATGTATGTGGGATTTTTAGGGGCATTATTTTATATTATGCTTGTTGACTTTGTGCTTGGGTATAAAGGATGGTCATTAGGAGTAGGTATGCCTGTGATTGTTCTTGTGCTTGATGTGATAATCATAATATGCATGATAATAAACAGGCAGAACTGGGAGAGTTATCTGCTTCTTCAGATATTTTGTGTTATACTCGGAATAGTCCAGATGTTACTCTATTTTACAAAGGTACTTCAAAGTCCGGTTTTGCCGTGGACAAGTTTTTTGGTTTCACTTATACTATTTACTTCAAGTGTAGTTATTGGAGACAGAAAGGCAAGAAATGAATTAAAGCGCAAATTTTATATTTAATGCTGATGAGAGGTTGATAATGATAAAAGAGATTGATAATATAAGTTTACGTGCAAAGATTGTAAGAAATATAATAAACTTGGTTTCATCGGGGTTTATAATAGGTCCGGCGATAAAAAAAGGCACTATAAGAAGGAGATTAGTTGAACCGCCATGGCATTGTCCTGGTGGTTATAAAATAACAAAAATCAGTATGAAACGTTTTGAGATGGAACTATTGTCTCCTGAAAACATAAACAGCAGGTTTGTTGTGTTGCAGCTTCACGGAGGCGGTTATATCGGCAAAATGAGAAATGTATACAGGAATTTCGCAAAGGAATATTGTGATATGCGTGGCGGTATAAAAACATTGTCAATAGATTACAGAGTTGCACCAAAAAATCCGTTTCCTGCAGCTCTTGAGGATGCAGTGGCGGCGTATAAATGGCTTCTTGCAACCGGATATGAAGGGAAAGATATAATTGTTGCGGGAGATTCGGCAGGCGGCGGGCTTAGTCTTGCACTGGGTCAGTTTTTAAGGGATAATGATATGCTGCTTCCGGCAGGATTTGTATTGATGTCACCCTGGACGGATCTTACGGCATCAGGTGTATCTTATGAAGAAAATTACACACTTGACCCTATGTTTGGAAATACAAGAGAGAGTATGATATACAGTGGGGAATATCTTGGAGGACATTCGCCGAAAGAACCTTATATATCACCTCTGTTCGGTGATTTTTCAAAGCTTCCACCAATGCTTTTTCAGGTCGGTGGCATCGAGATGCTTTTGAGCGATTCAATATCTGCCGAGAAAAAAGCCAGAGAAGCAGGATGCAAAACAAACATTACGATATATGAAGAAATGTTTCATGTTTTTCAGATGGGACTTGATAAACTCGAGGAGTCCAAAGAGGCATGGGAAGAAGTAAAGAGATTTGTTGAAGATTTTGTGGAGTAATAAACATCATGAATATTACATGAATATTTTATTGTCTTTTTGCATAAACGGAAATAATAAAAATAATATATAAAGAGCCTATATTTTAAAGTTTTTAAGTTGGTAAATCAGATGGAAGAAAAAAATATTATTGAAGATATTTCAAAAGAGAGTGATATTTTTGAAACAGATGATAATGCGCCTGACTGTTATGAATTAGCGGCTCTTTTTTTTGTATATAAATTTCTTTTTATGGGAGAGTGTGATGGAATGTGTAACATATTTGAGAATTTCAAAAAATGATACTGCAAAAGAAAGTATGCTAACTGAAAGTGCAGTTTTAAAGGATACCTGCAACAGTAATAACGCTACTGACAGTATAAAAAATCAAAAAAAACTGCTTGAACAGTATATTCATAAAAATGGTCTGTTACATGTCGGTGAGTTTATTGATGAAGGATATACGGGTACAAATTTTAACAGACCTGGTTTTACAGATATGCTCGAATGGATTGAAAAAAACAATGTCAAGTGCATTATAGTTAAAGATTTGTCAAGACTTGGAAGAGATTATATCGAGACCGGCAGGCTGCTTGAATATTATTTTCCTATGAAAAATATCAGGGTTATATCGGTAGCAGATGGCTATGACAGTGAAAAAGCCGATTATCATGAGAAAAAAATAACAATCCCTATTTTAAATCTGTTAAATGATTCATATGCAAGAGATATATCCTGTAAGGTAAGGTATTCACAGAAAGTAAAAATGGAAAGTGGAAAATATATAGGAGCATTTACGGTCTATGGATATAAAAAATTGGGCAATGATAGAAACATACTTGCCATAGATGATGCTGCGGCTAAGGTAGTGAGGCGCATCTTTGCTCTGCGTATTGCGGGATATTCCGCTGAAAGAATTGTGAAGATATTTAATGAAGAAAAAATATTATCTCCGTATATGTATAAAAAAATGAATAAGAGCAGATACCAGACTCCTTTTAATGGTTCAGAAGTCACATTATGGCAGCCGTATACGGTAAGGAGAATATTAAAAAATGAAGTTTATACAGGTGTTTTGATACAGGGCAAAACAAAAAAAATAAATTATAAAATTGATAAGCGCCTGAAACTTGATAAAGAAGAGTGGATACGCTGCGAGGGTGCTGTGCCTGCAATAATCTCTAAAAGACAGTTCCTGGATGCAAACAAAACCGCACTCCATCGGGGATTACCACACGGCTGAGAACGACTTCGCCTGATTCGTTGGTTTCTTTGATTTCATCTTCAGGGATTTTAGGTGGATATTCGGCATAAAGTGTGTGCGGAGGTATAACAAATACTTCTGCACTTTCAGGTTCGCTTTCGTCAATAGGGATTAACTCGATATTTTGAATGGAAGTTTCACCAGGGAGAACTTCGGTACCTGATATTTCTACCTCTTCATATCCACGTGCACGCACAAGCACATTATATACTGAGTATGGCTGATTGCTAAGCGGGGTCATACTGTATTGAAGAGGTGGCGTTCTAAGTGTTATAACAGGTGTTTTACCGGTTGAGTCTGTAGTCAGATTGTCTATGGCACTATTGCTAAAATCGGGGTATGTTATCTCAATTGAAGCATTTTCAACGGGTCTGCCTGAAACAGAGCTTGTTACAAATGCCTGAAAATAGCCTTTGTTACTTATGTTATCATTATTCTGCAGGGGTGTCTCGTTTATATCGGGTGTCTGTCCGTTTGTTGTGGTGTCCATGATTAATTGCTCCTTTCATAAACAAATATAGTGTCATTCTGTAATCGATAGTAACAGTTCAGCCTTACATTTTCTGAAATTATAAATCTGTCAGTAAACCGTTACTATTGATACAAAAAAGTTTATTAAAATATATTCACAGGGGATGAAAATGTGATAAACTGATATGGTGTGCCGGTTGTTGTGCCTGATAAAATTAAGATTTTGGTATATAGCTTAATGGTTATTGTTAAGATTAGGTAGTGTCAAATGAATTATGAAAAATTGAGCAATAGAAAATAGCTCAGTTAGAA
>ERZ835880.57-NODE-57-length-124740-cov-69.939488_pt1 | contig 124740 bp, 99 predicted proteins | sample MGYA00519944_ERZ835880 | MGnify/ENA primary metagenome ERZ835880 (study PRJEB31850, sample SAMEA3708787) | human gut metagenome | biome: human gut; feature: human-associated habitat; material: faeces | place: China | collected 2014 ... | reverse complement strand
ATAATGCAAATATAATAATTTATTAAACTTGCCCCACTAAAAATCGGGTGAGCCACTAAATTCCCCTATTTTGTTCCCCAAAATTGTCCCCTCATTTTTCGATAAACCGCTGATAATGAAGGAAAACTTCGACACTGATGAACCAACAGTTTTTCCCGGAAGAATTGAATGGAAGATTCTTCCTGCCCCCCTAAAAGTAAGAAAGCAACTATTGAAAAATTCATAATGCTTATGTTGAGGAAAAGGATGAAGAAGATTTATTCTTTTCATTTCATAAGTTTGAAGAAGTAGATAATTAGAGACAATAAAGAGAAAAGAGACTATCTGAAAAAGGTAGTTTCTCTTTTTTCCTCTTTTGGGGTTAGAGGCAGGAGCATATACATAATACCTGCAAGGTGGAATAAAAAATCTCCAAAGACTTCAAAAACCTTTATAAAGGATAAATCCCCTAAATAAATTATTCCATTATCCTGTCGGTTATGTAATAATCTCATACCCTCAACCCGGTTATTTATAGAATTATATGCATATCAAAGTTTTTCCCATTCTGATAGTTATGGCTTTGTTCCTGACAGGAGGCTCTAAAATCATGCCAAAGAAAAGAGCCAAAGTTGATGCTTATACCTAACTCATATCATTCTTGAAGGGAAAATGGGAATTACACTGAACATTACATCATAAAAAACGAAATAGGAAAACTATGAAACTATTTATTTAATCTTTTTCGCTATATTTGAGTCGTAATTTTAACTATCAGACACTATGGGTATTAATCAAAAACTTGATGAACTTTTTGATGAATGGATAAAGGATTATCCCGAATATGAAAGACAAAAATTTTGTAGAGATGGCTTGGTCTATAAACGTCTTGAAGAAAACTGTAATTATGACATTGAAAAAGAATGGAATAATGCCCCACGTAAAATATTGTTTTTATTAAAAGACCAGAACGATCAAGGACAAACAGATAAGAAAAATCAGGTAGGCAGTGACCTTAGGCATTGGCTTGATGGGGATAGCGAGAATTGTAAGAATAATTGTAAAATCAAGGGAACTTTTATTAAAAGAATAGCTCAACTGTTGTATTTGTTATCCTATTGGACTCCTGATAATGATATCAATTTTGGAGAACATGTAGGTAAAAATGAAATGATGGTGAGAGATTGTTTTAATTCGGTTCCTTTCGCACTTGTTGAAAGTAAAAAACTTATAGGAACGTCATCTATTTCTGGAAAGGAACTAAAAGAAGTGATTAAGAAAGATAGTAAAATGTTAAAGAAAGAGTTAGATATCTTAAAACCTAATATAATTGTATGCTTTGGCACTCCTCAATATGAATATATTAAGGAGTTCTATTTTAAAGATATTACTCCGGATATATCAATTAATCACCCATACCCTAAAGATCCTAAGGTAAATTGTATGTTGGATTATTACTCTGAGCAAAAAATTATATTAATTCATTCGCTTCATCCTTCTTATTATAAAAAGGCAAGTTGGGTTATATGTGAGAAAGTATTTAGTCCATTTAAGGAACTATTTAATAACTATGGAATAAAACTAAAGAGCAATAAATAAAACACAATTAATTGTCAGTCTGTTATTCATTCAATTTTGATGAATGACAGGCTGATTTCTTTTATGAGAAAAAACAGATTTTTCATCCTGCTTATGCAATGATATGGCATATCATTTATGTTTCTTTGTAAAGGATAAACTGAAAAGGAAATTTGTAACCATGAAATATCAGACAAATCGTTTATGAAGACAATAGACAATCATAATGTGAAAATCTTCACAGATAATATAGAAGGTACAGCAATGGAGCAAATAAAAAGACTTCTCGCTGTCGATGCCTTTAAGAATTGTAAGATAAGAATAATGCCTGATGTACATGCAGGCGCGGGATGTGTGATTGGATTTACAGGAAATTTGGGGAATAAGGTGATTCCTAATATTGTTGGTGTGGATATAGGATGCGGTATTGCTGTACAACCATTTCTCTGTTTAAAGAATATTGATTACCATAGTTTCAACGAATATATTATTAAGAATATACCATATGGCAGGGATTACAGGAATAGTGATTATAATCCATTGCCACAGGCTTTTATGGACAAATATATGGAGGCAAAACAGCTCGTCACAGAACTGCGTTGTTACCGTGAGTTGAAGGAGGTTCAAAGGTTGTATAAGTCTATAGGTTCGTTAGGTGGAGGAAATCATTTCATCGAAATAGATAAGGATGAAAATGAAATATACTATCTTGTAGTACACACTGGGAGCAGAAATTTGGGTAAGCAGGTTGCTATGGTTTATCAGAAACTTGCTGTAAAGTGCCGCTCTGGATGGGATGAATTGATAAGGAAAAAAAATAGAATTATAGAAGAATACAAATCAGCAGGGAGAAAGTCAGAGCTAAGGGATATTATAACCAAACTTCATAGTTCATTCAGAATGAAGAAGTCTTCAATACCGGATGATTTATGTTATCTTGAAGATGAATTTATGGATGACTATCTGCATGATATGCGTAAATGCCAAAGATGGGCACAACTCAACAGAGAGGTGATTATCGGAATATTATATGATTTCTTGGTCAGTAACGGGTATGCTGTTAAAACCGAAAGGAAGGATTGCTTTGAAAGCATACATAATTATATTGGTGATGATAATATAATCCGCAAAGGAGCTATATCAGCACGCAGTGGTGAAAAATGTATTATTCCGTTAAATATGAGAGATGGTTCGTTGATTTGTTTCGGCAAAGGAAATGAAGAATGGAATTTCTCCGCACCTCACGGAGCCGGTAGAATCATGAGTCGCAAACAGGCTTTTAATGATATATCACTTGACGATTTTGCTAATTCTATGGCAGGTATTTATAGCGAAACCATATCGGAGGAAACAAAAGACGAATCTCCTATGGCATATAAGCCTAAAGATGAAATTATCATCAATATAAAGGATACCGTGGAAATTATAAACGCTATAAAACCTGTTTTTAATTTTAAGGCAGTAGAATAGGATATGATTGTATATCTTTGTTCTAATCCATCTAATCATATTAATATGACAAAAGATCTATTCGACAAATACATTTGGCTTGTGGACATAATCTACCGTTCGGGGAAAATTACGTTTGAGGAAATCAACGAACGGTGGTTACGCTCCAAACTGAGCGATGGTATTGATATTCCTCTAAGGACTTTCCATAACTGGCGTGCGGCAATAGAACAGATATTCGACATAAATATCAACTGTAGTCGTAAGGGAGGATATTACTATTACATAGAGAATGCAGAGGATATAGAAAAAGGAGGAATAAAAAATTGGCTTTTGAATACGTTTGCTGTTAATAATCTGATAAACGAAAGCCATCATCTGAAACGCAGGATTCTGTTTGAGGATATTCCTTCCGGACGTCAATTCCTTACACCGATAATTGAGGCTATGAGGGATAATCTGGAGATAGAACTGCTTCATAAAAGCTATTGGTATGACGAAGCTAAGATATATACGTTACAACCATATTGTGTGAAAGTGTTCAAACAAAGATGGTATGTTATAGGGTATTGCAGGGAAAGGGATGCTATGAGAACGTTTTCTTTGGACCGGATAGTGAATCTGCATACTACTGATACAAAATTCTCTATACCAGCAGATTTTAACGGAGCTGAATATTTTAAAGATTCATTTGGCATAATCACCGACAATAAACAGACTGAAACGATAAGGATAAAGGTATTCGGAATGCATGTTATGTATGTTCGTGCGCTTCCTTTACACCATTCACAAAAGGAAATAGAAACTGCCGATGGATACTCTTTATTTGAATATGAGGTATGTCCTACCTTAGACCTTAAGCAGGAGATTATTTCAAGAGGTAATGATATGGAAGTTATTTATCCGGAGTATTTTCGTAATGAAATAAAGAAAATGATAGTTGAATTGTGGAATAGATATCAGTGAATATTATCAGGCAGTAATACATATTTAACATTTCCATAGAACTCCCTATCCGGTAGAGAATAAATAGTTCTTTTTGCTGTAGAGCCTTTCTTTTTAATAGGTACTATAATATATTTTCCATTTTATAATTTATAGAATGAAGAAGATTATGAAAGAAAAGAATCAAGTAGTGCCCGATAAGGTGTTAAGCAAGGAGTTGCTTAGCCAGTTCAAGACAGAAGCAGATGTGAGCAAGTTTCTGAAACAGTTGCATGCCCAGGTATTGAAAAAAATACCTGAAGGCGAAATGGATACCCATTGGGGGATGAAAAGAATTCTGTGACAGGGAACAATACCGGCAACTCCCGAAATGACAGTTATCCGAAGAAAATCCAGACCGAACATGGCGAGTCTGTCATTTCCATTCCACGTGACCGTAACGGTCAGTTTGAGCCGATAGCAGTGCCCAAACATGAAAGCCGTGGACTTTCTATAGAAAAACTCGTTATCTCCCTATACACCAAAGGAATGAGCGTTTCCGACATAGAGGAAGAGATGCGTGAGATTTATTAAATAGAACTCTCTACATCTGCCATTTCCATCATTACCAACAAAGTCAATCAGGCTGCCTAGGAGTAGCAGAACCGTCCCCTTGTTCCTGTTTACCTGATAAGTCTGGATGAACGGTATTGTCTTCAAGGTAAGGGATAACGGCAAGATCATAAACAAGACCGTTTACCTTTGCATCGGACTGAAACAGAACGGTCTGAAAGAAGTCCTTGACATGTAGGTTGGCAAATCGGGAAGTTCTTCTTTTGGGATGGGCGTCCTGACCGACTTAAAAGCCTGTAGAATGCAAGATATACTGATTACCTGTACCGACAATCTGAATGAATTTACGGGTACCATCCGTACCGTATTCCCTCAGTCATCCACTCAAATCTGTATGGTATATCAGATCAGAAATTCCTGTAAATATGTCGTTTATAAGGACAAGAAAGAGTTTACGGCAGATCTGAAGAATATCTACAATGCGCCCAATAAGGAAGTTGCTGCCGGAGGACTTGACAACCTGGAAAAGAAATGGAAAGGAAAATATCCATACGCCATACTTTCATGGAAAAACAACTGGGATGATTTGACTGTATTCTTCCAGTTCCCGCTGGAAATCAGAAAAATAATCTACACAACTAATCTCATTGAAAACCTGAACGGAAAAATCAGAAAGTACACCAAATCAAAGCTTTCATTCCCTTCCGATGATGCAGTCAAAAAGGCCGTGTATCTTTCACTTATGGAGATTGAGAAGAAATGGACACAGCCGATTCATAACTGGGGCTTGATTATGAATCAATTTATGCTTATGTTTGAAAACAGAATCCAGATATAAGAACAAACTTACAACTGAATCCTGTTTCCATTTACACAAAATTCTGGACAGTGTCAATTTTATTTCGAATTCACGTTAAATATAAAGTTGAAACTTGGTTCTGTGCTCGGGTTAGCTTCGCTTTTCTCTTTCGCACCTCGGCAATCTGAACAAGTTTGGTTGCGCTCGGTTTATTGTTGATTAATCGTTTATTTCTATAAGGTTAGGATTATTCAGGTTAGTATAATTGGCATTCATAATAGCTCCATTGGAAAATGTTGTGGAATCCATTTTTACTATTCCGTTTTGGGAATGTATATGACCGAAAAGATGCAAACGAAGATTTATTGCTGATATGCGCGAGAAAAGTTCTTCCGAACCATAATGAATATTGTCGTCATAGTCGAGGATACCATATGCAGGAGTATGTGTTATCAGCACATCCGTATCAGCCGGTATTTGTTCATAATTCCGATTTTGACGTTCTGTAATACAATCCTCCATAAACATTGGAACGCCATAAAAGTAAATACCATTCAGTTCTATGCCTGAGTTGCATAAATAATGTACATTGGTATCAAGCCCATCTATATTTGCTCCATACAAACAATAATCATGATTACCGCAAATGAATATCTTGTGCCGATAATCAAGGTCACAAAACCAATTCAAAAAATCAATTGCCTCCTGCTCGCTGCCGTTCATGGTGAAATCGCCCGAATGCACCAATATATCTGCATCAGGTAAATCACGAAGCCTGCGATGACAACCGTGTGTATCTGAGATATGTAAGATTTTATTCGCCATAGTAACGTGTTTTCAAATAATTGTATAGTTTTGGATACTTGTTTTGTATCGGACTCATTAACTTTTGCGTTTGAGAAGACACTGTATGTCCTGTAGGATAATCAGGATTGTCTCCCCACCATTTAATATTGTTTTCTTTGAAGTATTTTAAAGCTTCGCTCCGAATAGGTTCATATAGATTGTTACCACCATCTTCTAAAACAAAATTATATCGTTTTTTATCCTTCCCAAAACATCCGCAACCTTTGTCATTGCCAAAAAACTTATGCTTGATAAGCTTTATATGATGCCGCTTTTCTTCCGACCTAAACTCCTTTATTTGATATTGTTTTGTCATAATCAATCCCTTTAGTTTAGAGCATGAATAATTTAATGTACAAAATTACCGCATTAGTGTCTCATTTTTCGATACAACTGATATAAAACAGCAAATAATAATGCAATCCAACAAATTATCAGCCTTGTATCGCAATATGATACAAGTCAGTAATACTTTTTATCAAAACAGAGTAGATATGAAGACATATGATTGATGAAAATGTCATAGGGCAAATCAATCAACTTTTATCTATAAATGTCTTTGCAGACAAAAAGATCAGGATTATGCCTGACGTACATGCCGGTGCCGGTTGTGTAATCGGTTTTACCGGAGATCTTGGCGAAAAAGTGATTCCTAATATAGTAGGAATTGATATAGGCTGCGGCATGAGAGTATTAAACCTTGGGGATGTCAATGACATTGATTATCACGCATTCCATGAATATATTCGGGCAAGTGTTCCTTCCGGGAAAATTGTCCGGGAAGATAAGTTCAGCTTCAAACTGCTTATTGGAGAGGAAGTGGAAGTATACCGTGAAGCCAAAGAACTGATAAAGGGACTTTATTGTTATCGTAAATTGAAAGATACCGATCGTATTCAAAAGTCTATCGGGACGCTCGGTGGTGGTAATCATTTTATTGAGTTGGACAAAGATGATATTGGAAATGTCTACCTCGTAATTCACACTGGATCACATAATCTTGGTTTGCAGGTAGCGAACATCTATCAGGAGAAAGCGATAAAACACCTGACCGACGGTGCCGATGATTTGGAATTGCGAATCAGAGAAATAATTGAAGAATACAAGGCTGTCGGTAGAAGAAATGAGCTTCAGGATATCATAAAGAAAATGCGTAAAGAACAACAACGCATCGAACCTGCTCTTCCCGCTGAACTTTGTTATGTGGAAGGTGAAGCTCGAGAACACTATTTGCACGATATGCGCATCTGTCAGCAATGGGCAGTATTGAACCGCAAATTGATATCCATTCTTTTACTCAAATTCTTTAAAGAAGTCAAGATAAAGAATGAATTTGAATCAGTCCATAATTATATATCAAATGACAATATGATTCGTAAAGGTGCAATCTCTGCTGCAAAAGGAAAACGGTGCATTATTCCGCTCAATATGCGTGACGGATCTTTGTTATGTACAGGAAAGGGCAATACCGATTGGAACTGTTCTGCTCCACATGGTGCAGGTAGAATACTTAGCCGCAGTAAGGCATACGAACAAATTACCATGGAAGATTTTGAATCCTCTATGAATGGAATTTACTCCGAATCCATAAATGAATTTACTCGGGATGAAGTACCTGTGGTTTATAAGCCTGCTGAAGAAATCATTGATAATATAAGAGAAACCGTGACTGTTGAGACTATTATTTGACCGATGTTCAATTTTAAGGCTATGTAACAAGGCAATCAACCTATCCAAACTAAAAGTTCATGACGAAAACAGATTATGCTGTATCACTTAATGCGACAAGTTTTTCGTAACTTTACAGCAATTAACAATGCAACTATGATTCAACTGCAAAAATACACATGGCTGATAGATACTATTCGGCGAGCCGGTAAGATTTCACTTGAAGAGATTTCTGACCGTTGGGAACGTAACAAAGAGTTGAGTGATTACAAACCTCTGAGCCGTGCCACATTCAATCGTTGGAAAGATGCCATTTTCAGTCAGTTTGGAATAATCATCTCATGCCAAAGGACTGGCGGCTACCTTTATTATATAGAAAATCCGAAGGATATAGATGAAGATGAACTCAAGAAATGGATGCTTGATTCATTTGCTGTAAGTAATCTGATTAGCGAGAACCTTTCATTGAAAGACAGGATTATAGTCAGTCAGATTCCGTCTGCCCGTGAATACTTGGCAACTCTGCTTGAAGCAATGAAAGAAAACCGTGTTGTTTCAATAACTTATTGTGCATTCAATAAAACAAAAAGTTATACATTTCCCATTGAGCCATACTGTGTTAAATTATTCGAGAATCGCTGGTATGTGTTGGCGCATAATGTTACATACAATGACATCAGGATATACGGCCTTGACCGTATAGAAAAATTGACAATTACAGATGAAAAGTTCTGTCTGCCGAAAGATTTTTCTGCCACTGAGTATTTTTTTTCTTATTATGGAGTTGTAACCGGTTATGACTTAAAACCAGAGAGAATTGTCATTCGGGCATATCGGGATCATATTCCATATTTAAAATCCCTTCCGCTTCATCATAGCCAAAGAGTATTGGAGGACAATGGCGAGTATGCGGATTTTGAATTATTTCTTGCTCCGACATACGATTTTGTTATGAGATTGCTTCATGTTGGGGCAATGATAGAAGTAATTTCTCCAACTTCACTCAGGAAAACAATGAAAGAATGGATTTCTGATATGTATAATTTGTATAAAAACGATTAATCATGCAGGATTTTTCAGCTATAGATTTTGAAACCGCCAACGGACGACGTTCCGGTGTATGTAATATAGGCGTAGTGATAGTTCGTGGAGGTAAAATTGTTGACAGATTTATAGTCTAATACAACCTTCACCAAATTACTACACATATCGAACTTATAAAAAGACACCTGATAAAGCACTTATTGGAAATAAAAAAATAGTCCAAATCCGGAATGTTTCGTTGAGATTCGCTCCGATTCGGGATTTTAAATTATAGTTCAATTTTATCAATAATATAACCTAATCCTACCCGTAAAGCTATATCAAGTATAAATCCTGAGATATGAGATTTCTCAGTAATTTTATTGATTAATTTAATTTTTGTTTCGGTTGAAAGGTTACATTCAATAATTTCTCCAATTAATTTATAGTGCCTTATGACACTGTCCAAAATTTTGTGTAAATGGAAACAGGGGGCAGTTGTAAGTTTGTTCTTATATCTGGATTCTATTTTCAAAAATAAACATAAACTAGTCCATAATCAAGTCTCAGTTTGAAATAGGCATTATCCATTTCTTTTCAATCTCCATAAGTGAAAGATAAACGGTCTTCTTGACTGTATTGTCCGAAGGGAATGAAAACTTTGATTTTGTGTACTTTCTGATTTTCCCGTTCAGTTTTCAATAAGATTTGCAATATAGATTATTTTCCTGATTTCCAGCGGGAACTGGAAAAAACGGTCGGATCATCCCAGTTGTTTATCCATGAAAGTATGACTTACCGGAAGCTTATTTAAGTTAATTATTATAGTTTATATACTTTGATAAAAATGAAAAATGATGTATACTTACTTTGTAAAATTTTAAAAATTTCTCTTTAGGATATATGAAAAGAGTAATAAAGCTAATAAGAATATTGCCAATAAATAATACATTACTGAAATAATAAGTTCAAAGACTAAATTGAGAAAAAATATCCCAAGCAGGATTAATATGCTAACTATTAATATTTTAATTGAAAGATAAGTCATTGGTCATTAATATTAGATTTAAAATATTTTTTACAATCAAAAACTCGGTAATCCCAGTAAGAATTCCTATTGCACCTAGATAATAATGATATCCATTGTCACTTCGGTATGATTTCCAAGACCACTCAGTTATTGAATCCCATACACTTTGAAATATGTTTTTATCTTCAATATTGTATATCATCATAACAAAAAATAATGCTGTAATAGGTAGCAAAAAGACCCATTTACTGTACTTATTGATTTCTTCCCAAAGTCTTACCATTTGAAACAAAATAAATACAGGCAGAAATATCTTGAATATGGATAACATTAGCTGTACTGTACCATAAACATTTCCTCCACCAAAAATAAAAAAAGCTAACACATTATATCCTAAATTTCTTATGAGTTGTTTCTTAATTTTTTCATATATTCCATCAAGCATTCTTTCAAATCCTCTTTTCCCACCACAAGACGGATGACGAAGATACCCAAGACTGGTATAAGGCTCATATCTTTAATGGCATTGAATGATTTCCTACCAATACATCCTATATAGTGAATATCGAATATTTCTACAAGTTCAAGAAAATATTTAACACTCCTTTCAATCTCCTTCTTTCTCGGAGTCCTATTACTCATATCATCGTGCTCTTTATGTGATGAAAAGGACAGATATTCCATAACAACGGTAGAAAGCCATGGAACATATACCAATCTTTAAGTTTAAGCCAAACAATTGAAGCTGACAGTTCTTTCCCCGGTTTTCCATCAGAGAAAATTTTTTACCCAAGGTCATTTCCCATAATTTCTGATTACTCCAAGTCCCCCCCAAGAGAGCAGTTCCTTTACAAAATCATAGCATAGTTTCAGATATAATTCGAAAGTCATGTAATTGTCATCCTGGTGTTTCAACTTCAGTGAATGATGGAGAAGAAGAGTTTTTTATATTTCACCTCGAAAGTTGTTTCAAGCATTATACGCTCTTTAAGTCGACTTCTTCTACTTTCACATTTGATGCTAAAACAGACTGAAGTAACCATTTGTACATGGTATTATGGGTTATTAGGTCCTTATCCTCTATGTAGTATTCTTTTGTGATAGGATTGTAGGATATTTCTATTCCAAATAATTCTTCAGATTTTTTTCTATAATTCCCCAATGTGTTCCTATAAATTATATGTTTTGACCATTCATTTATGATATTTTCTTGGGTGTCAGGCACCCTCCTTACAAGATAGGCTACCATCCATATAGCAAATTCAGTTTTCATAGCTTTATCTGCTTTATTTTGCAAAAATAGAATAATAGTGCATAAGATATTTGTTCATACTGCAAGTAACTTTGCTATGAAATAAAACAAAAAAATAATAGATATGGATAAAGAAAAAGAAAAAGCTTTTAAAATTTTGGATAATCTGACAAATAACGGATTGTGGACTGTAAGACTTAATAAAAAAGACTACGGTTATATTGAAAATGAAAAAGATGTGGTATGTTTCTCATATTCTTCATTAATAGACAAAAAAGACAAACGTTTCAAAGAAGTGTTTGACAAATTAGCAGAAGATCTGCTCAATACCGGTAAAGAATATCAACATTTTATCATGGCTATTGAATACAATACCAACGAACCGAGGATGAGTGAAATGGATCTATTTTATGAATTTTACTGCAAATTCATAAAAGGGAAAAAACTATCATGGGGATTAGCCCAACATAACGGTATTGAGACATTGAGAATAACATTGATAGCCAGCCGGTAAAACTTTGATTGGTAATTATGAAGAAACATGGATATATAAAGATATATTTCGACACTGTCCAAAATTTTGTGTAAATGGAAACAGGATTCAGCTGTAAGTTTGTTCTTATATCTGGATTCTGTTTTCAAACATAAGCATAAATTGATTCATAATCAAGCCCCAGTTATGAATCGGCTGTGTCCATTTCTTCTCAATCTCCATAAGTGAAAAATAAATGGTCTTTTTGACTGTATTGTCCGAAGGGAATGAAAGCTTTGATTTTGTGCACTTTCTGATTTTTCCGTTCAGATTTTCAATGAGATTGTAGTATAGATTATTTTCCTGATTTCCAGCGGGAATTGGAAGAAAACAATCAAATCATCCCAGTTGTTTCTCCATGAAAGTATGGCGTACGGATACTTTCCTCCCCATTTCTTTTCCAGATTATCAAGTTCCATGGCAGCAACCTCTTTATTGGGTGCATTATAGATATTCTTCATATCCGCCATAAACTCTTTCTTGTCCTTATAAACAACATATTTACAGGAGTTTCCGATCTGATACACCACACAGATTTGGGTGGATGACTGAGGGAATACACTGCGGATGGTATCCGTAAATCCAACCAGGCTATCAGATAAACAGGATCCAAAGGGCGGTTCTGCCACTCCTGAGCTGCCTAATTGACTTTATTAATAATGATGGAAATGGCTGATGTAGAGAGCTCTATTTCATAAATCTCACGCATCTCTTCCTCTATATCAGAAACACTCATTCCTTTGGCGTATAGGGAGATAACAAGCTTTTCTATAGAAAGTCCACGACTCTCATGTTTGGGCACTGCTATCGGTTCAAACTGGCCATTACGGTCACGAGGTATGGAAATGACAGCTTCTCCATGTTCGGTCTGGATTTTCTTTGGATAGCTGCCATTACGTGAATTACCACTATTATTACCGGCCACAGAATTCTTTTCATACCCCAAATGGGCATCCATTTCACCTTCAAGCATCTTTTCCAATACCTGGGCATGCAATTGCTTCAGGAACTTGCTTACATCGGCTTCTGTTTTGAACTGGCTAAGGAACTCTTTACTTAATACCTCATCGGGCACTACTTGATTCTTTTCCTTCATAACCTTCTTCATTTTGCAAATCTGAATAAATAAAAAATACGGGATTCAAGTTCTGAATCCCGTATTTTCCATTTACAGAAAATATTTTATAGTGCCGAGAAAAAAATCAATCACTATCCATATTTTTCCATAGCATGGATTTCATATTAAAGAAACCCTTCTATGCCAGGAAAATTTTCCAAAATACTTTCTTCTACTGTCTTTTCCATATTGACATAAGATTGTTCTTTTCCGTATTTTTTTAATACATCCTGTACGGTTGATGTCCTAAATTCAAACCTGATATTTTTAATATTGTATTCTTCAAGGATATTTCCAACCATTTTTTCAGCTTCAGAAATGAAAGCAGCAGTAAATGAACTGCGTATAGAATCTTTGGGATATTTACAAAAATATATATTCTGAAGATGAACTTTATCAATACCCTCATTCACTAAATTATTAACGTTCTCAATGATATACATGATTATACCGAATAAATGGCATGTTTCCTGTTTAGCATCAAACCACTTATCATGTTCATATGAATTTTCTATTCTCATCATATGATTTACAAAGGGTATAAAATATTTAGCAACGTTTTCCTGACCTCTGAATCTGTTTTTGATAGACATTGGCTTTTTTGCCAATTTTCCTGCAGTCGTTTTATAATATGTATCTTCATTAAAATCTGACACAGGATCTTCTTCGCCCGTGGAGGTAAGTTGCTTATAATAAGCTTGCGGTAATGATGAACCCAAACAACCCGCTTCTTCAGTAAATTTACTTTCTATGAACCATATTTCCTTTTCTGTTTTAATATACACATCCATATATGCGGAAGCCTCCCTATTTCCTGAAATAATGCCTGGTAATTGGAACTCAAATTCGATATCCTTACATTGACTAAAATTTGTAATCCAGGAATACAACTCAAATGCCAAACGAGAAGAACTTATAGGAGACCAAAACTTACTGTTAAGTTCTTTCCCCTGACCATTTTCAAATTGGGTTTTAAAGCACTTATTTTGTCCTCCCTTCTCATATGTTTTTTCCAGCGCATTTAAGTATCGCTTTTTATGCTCTTCAAAATCAAATGATTTACTTGATAAAATATCTTCAATTTTTTTCATATTATTATATATTAAAGTGTTATACATAAGATGAAGCATTTAAGGAAATCATATAATTAATAATTTCTCAGTCATGAAATTCATGGATACGTCTGAATAAATGAAGTTTTGGGCTTATCTCAAAAATTTTTCTTAATCATTTATGATCTCATGAGAAGTATTAAATCTATGACAAACAATTATAATGTTTAAACGATTAATATCGCTCTTTGATTATAAAATTACAGAATTTTATTACATAGTTTATGATTTTTGCAAGAAATTTTCGCCATAACAGCCATAATATGATTAAAAATAGGAAAACCAAGCATCGTAACAGACCTAAACAGTATGAATGATGCCAAGATTATGGTTATGTTCCACTACGACGCTTTCGTTATTACGAAAAATATGTATGCAAACATCTACAATACCTATTTCTGCACGAAGTTCCTACAATCCGTTTTATAACACTGGAATATGGTAAATGCTCTATAAAATTGTTATTTTCAGATTCAAGATGTACATAATAACAATCAATGATGAACTGAAGAAGGCTACACAATTAGAGCACTCTAGACAACATTCTCTCAGCAATTTAACTTCCAGTTTATCAGTTATCCCGGCATACTGTTTTATTGAGAAGTAACCCGCCATTGATATGAATTTTATCCATGACGGGCAACCGACACTTTTCAGTTTTTTTAATTCGGACTCAGGCTACTTATCGCTTCGTGCCTGAAATGAGGATCAGATATTATCTTCTTTTTATCAATCTGGCAAATGGATATATTCTTTCGAACATTATGAGTTTTAATCTTCTCTTGAATCTCAGTTCATGATTCGTTTGTGTGATCCAGCCGTAACCTGTTTCAAAGCAAAATGTGACGTTTCTTTCCAAATATTCATATTCATCGCTGCTTAAAGTCTCATTTTTTCTCATTCCCGCAATAATATAGTAATATACATACCCTTTTATTTGAGATTCATTCAACCAGCCTACGAAATTATGATAAAAATCAGCATCCGTTTCAGTTTTGATTTCTTGCGTAAATTCATAAATCATGCATTTGCTGTTTTCCAATAAAAAATCCAATTCATCATCGCTGAACATTTTAGACCTCATTATTTTTAAATTCTGCAAATACTCAACAACTGAGTCAATTCTTTTTGTTTCCATAATCAAAAAATATATGTTTATAATTGTATATACGAATGAGATTTTTTATGACTCCATCCGTGTCCGTACACGGAATATCTCGTTTAGATTATTTAACTTTTACCTTTCATCTTATACAAATTTTTACATAAAATACATATAGAAGTATTAATAACCCTTACACAACCTGAGTGTATCATCATTGTATAATGAAGAAATACAGTTAAAAAGTCACTAAAGACAAAGGAACACAATCAAGAATAGACTCAAGCCATCATAAGTATCTGAAAACGTCCAGGTCCAGTCAGCATACAGACCAACTAAGTTAAATACCCCCTCAGGCAACAGATATGGCATTGCGTAAAATTTCATTTCTTTCAATAATTCGAGATATTTTATGTAGGACATTCGTCATTTTGTACAAGCAATTTGCTTTTAAATAATCTGACCGTAACGGTTTTATTGATCAGCAACGTGGATTAATAAAACAACGGAGCGGAGTGATAAAATCCTGTCGCAGATTAATCTTTCTTTCAATGAACTTTTTCTTTCTCCTGACGGTTTTCAGAACTATCCATAACCATCCGAAAATAAAGATATCTTCAACTCAAAAAGATATTTCTCAGTTATCACCCTCAGATGCAACAATTGACAACTTCCTATCCGGGGAAAACCCACTCAATAACAAGAAATCAGAAAAAAGAGTTCGTTTTTCCCCTGCTTCTGCACTTAAAATACTTACCTTTAACGTATGAATCTTAAACATGAAAAATATGAGAAAATACATGTGGACCTTAGGTCTTTTTGCCCTTGCCCTCATGGGAGCATCCTGTGCAAGGGATATCAAGGAGACTTCCAAAGGCGATACTCTAAAAGTGCTGTCCTGGAATGTATGGCATGAAGGACATTCGAAAAAATATGGAAAAGAAGCCTGTGACGGAATCATTGGCGTGTTGAAAAAAAGTGAAGCTGATATTATCCTGATGGTGGAGACATACGGGGCTTCGAACCAAATAGCAGATTCCCTGGGGTATTACCACCGCCTGCTTTCCGACAACCTGTCCATTTACAGCCGCTATCCCATTGTCAGAACCTATACTTTTCCGGACAAGATTTCAACCTTTAATTTTGGGGGAGTGGAAGTCCTTGTGCAAGGGAAAAAAGTACGCATTTTCGATACCTGGCTGCACTATCTCCCCGATGCCCGCTGTGTTCCCACGGAAAAGAGTGAGGCGGAGATACTGGCCTGGGAGAATGCAGGCAGCCGTGACGATGAAATCCGTACCATCATCGGAGTTCTGCAGCCATTCATCGCAGCCTCCGACAGTATTCCCATAATCATGGGAGGTGATTTCAATATTCACTCTCACTTGGACTGGACCGAAGCTACCCGAAATCTGTACCATCACGGAGGGGCAGTAGTCAACTGGACGGTATCTAAACTGATGGAAGAGGCTGGGTTCACTGACAGCTTCCGGGAAATGAATCCGGACCCGGTAGCAAACATCGGGACTACCTGGCTGACGGCTGCGGACTCACTGGAAACTCCCGACCGGCAAGACCGGATTGACTACATTTATTATCAGGGAAAGACGATTAAGGCTACAGCTTCCCAATGTTACGATAACCGTCTGGGAGAACAGTTTCTTTTCAAGGGTGAATCATTCCTCTATGGCTCGGATCATGGATTTGTCTTCACGGAATTTGCCCTCGAACAAAAGTGATGGACCGGCTAAAAGGCCCGGCAGCGCCGGAATCAAAGCATCAAACTCACCTGCGCTGCCAGAACTATTTTACCCGTTAAGCGGATTGACCGAAACACAGGAGAAATGGGTATAAGTCCATTATACCCATTCATAAAACCTGCTGCAGATTATTCCCACTCATGCCTTTCGGCCGCCGATGTCTTTCCCTCGCCAGCATGATAGATTTCACACATTTCTTCGGCATACCTTTTTATCTCGTCTCTCAACGACTTGGGGCTCAGGACCTCCAGTTCGGAACCGCAGGACAACAACTCCTGTACAAAGTCGTAGCAAGGTTTCAGGTACAGTTCAAACGTCATGTAATCATCATCCTGATGAATCAGTTTCTGCGAATGATGAAGCGGCAGTGTCTTCATATACATCCCCTGTTCACACCCCACTTTCAGGACAATTCGTTCCTTTTTCACGGGAAGCAGAATAATGCCATAGTAGTCATTGAACAAGGTTTCCGCTTTCGTTCCACTTTCAAAATGGAACTTTATATCAGAAATGCATACCGACTTCATCCGGTCAAAACCATAGATACGGAATTCCCCGGTATCCCGCTTCTTCCCGATCAGATACCACCTGTGCTTGAACAGTTTAATGTAATAAGGCTCAACACATCTTTCCCGGGGTTCATCCCAGAATGCCTGATACACCATGCGAATACACAGACCTTTCTCCATCGCCTCGGTGATCAGTTCAATAAACTCCTCTCCCCCCGATGTCGTTTCAAGCATGATGCGGTCACGAAGCCGGCTTCTTCTGCTGATGATATTGGAAGCTGCTACCGACTGAAGCAACCACCGGTACATGGTATTTTGCATGATAAAACCCGTGTCTTCGATTCCGTATTCCTTAGTGACGGCATTATAGGATATTTCCGTTCCAAACAGTTCTTCAGCCTTCCTTTTATAGTTTCCGAAGGTATTTCTGTGAATTTCCACTTCCTCATTTATATGTTTCGACCATTCCCTGATAATGGTTTCCTGTGTAGCAGGACCTTTTCTGAGCAGAAAGGATACCATCCATATTGCAAATTCAACTTTCATGGCTTTATTGATTTATGGCAAAAATAATATAATACTGCACAGGATTCTTGTGCATGCAGCAGATAATTTTGCAGTATGATTAATTAACAGACAGTTATGGAAAGAGGAAACATACTCCGGAGTTCAGAAGCACAGACAGAGCCCGTCCGTGAATGCGGCAAAAAGCTGACCAAGGATAAGAACTATTTTGGGAACAAATCGGCACAACGGGATTGGAGGATTAAAAATTACGACTGTAACAAATAGGTAATAAAAGAATAAGCACATGGATACATTTGTATTGAGCCAGCTTGTATCACTGATAATTATAACAGGCGCTTCCATATACCTCTATATACAAAGGAAAGCATTGGGCCGAAAAATAGTATGCGCACTGTACCTGCTGATTCTCGGGGGAATCGTATGCGTCGGCATTACAAACTATCCGAAATACTGGATAAGGTATCACCTTACCATGAACATAAAAGAACAGTTCGTTACGGAACAGGAGATTGAACCGGAGGCATACCTGAAAGATTTTCATGAGATCTGTGACATCGTTGAATCAAAGTACGCATTGGCTGCACAGAAAGGGATATCCCTCAAGGCCTTACGGGAGAAATACTCCGTGATGGTAAATCAAGCCAAGGACAACAGCGGATATTTCATCGCTCTCCAACGATATTTCGCTGAGTTGAAGAATGCACATACATCGTTGATATACAACAGTTATTATGCACTGGCCAAAGCCGAATGGAGGTGTGACTCTTTGTATGTCACCGGCAACCTGACGAAACTGCCCTTCAAATCCGGAGACAGAATCATCTCCATAGACGGGACAGATGCATTGTCATGGAGAGACAGTATGAAGAATTACGTGATTGCCTCTACCGAGAAGGCAAGGAACATACATACTGCCAATTATGTATTTTCAAGCCATATCGATACGGTCAGAACCTTGCGCCTCAGCAGGAATGATTCTGTGTTCCAGGTAAAGGTAAGTTTAAGCAGGGATGGCAAGCTGCAGATTCTCAACCATAATAAATCCATCCGTAAGGCTGAGAAAAAAGAAATCCAGGAGACTGCCGAAAAGAAGAAGAAAGAATACCTTGCCGTCTTGACCTTGTCAGGTTTTACAGAGGAAGAGACTGAAGAATTCATTTTCAAATACAAGAAGGTGAAGGATTACCCATACCTCATCCTGGACTTGAGAAACAACCCTGGTGGACTTGTAAGAAACATGAGCAAGATTGCAGCCCTTCTGATCAAACGTCCTTATCAAGACGAGGAAATGATAGAGCCCTCCGAAAAGTCCTTTAAAGGTAAACTGTATGTAATGATAGGCCCATATACATTTTCTGCCGCCGAGCATCTGGCAAGCATACTCAAAGAGTCGGAAAGTGCGGTTCTTGTAGGTGAGGAAACGGGAGGCGACTTCGGAACGACTCCCTTAAAGTTCCGTACGTCACAGGGTACTTATTTCAGTATTGGATACGGTGCTCCCAAAAAGACATTCAAGGGTGAGCCCCGCGAAGGAAAGGGCATTGAGCCTCATTTCCGGATTACTGAAAATGCAGATATTACAAACGGGATCAATATCCTGAAAACCACATTCGGACAATTAATGAATGACGTGATAGAGAGTAAAAAAGACATGATAGAGAGTAAGAAAGATTCCCTCAAGGGGTAAGAAAGATTTCCTCAAAGGGAATGAACGGTTGGAGTAATTCCAACCGTTATTTTATCAGAATGGCACCATCACTTTGAACAATAGTAGAATATATTTACTTTTTATCTACCTTTGCGGTATGAACGAAGTGAAACTACATATCTATTCTGCCGACACCGATACGGTGCTGGCCCTCCCTTATGCAGATGAAGGAATACATGCAGGATTTCTTTCACCGGCCCAGGATTATATGTCCGAGTCCATCGACCTGAACCGGGAATTGATTCATAACAAGGAAACTACCTTCTATGCGAAAGTAGAGGGAAATTCAATGATCGATGCCGGAATCTATGACGGGGATTATGTGGTCATCGACAAGTCACTGGAAGCGAATGACGGCGATTACATTGCAGCCTATGTAGACGGTGAGTTTACCTTAAAGCAGTTTAAGCGTGATCCTCAGCATCATTGTGCTTGGCTGATACCTCACAATCCGGAATACACCCCTATCCAGGTGACTGAGGCAAATCATTTCATGGTGTGGGGAGTAGTGACCAATATCATCCGCAGATTAAAGAAATAACCGTAATATGGAACTTTTTGGCCTGGTAGACTGCAACAACTTCTATTGCTCCTGTGAGCGTGTCTTCCATCCGGACCTTAACGGGAAGCCGGTGGTGGTTCTCTCCAATAACGACGGATGTGTCATCGCCCGCTCCAATGAGGCGAAAGCACTGGGCATTAAGATGGGAACTCCTTTCTATCAGGTCAAAGACATGCTGGAGAAAAACCAGGTGGCTGTTTTTTCTTCCAACTACAATCTCTATGGGGATATGAGCAAGCGCGTCATGTCGCTCCTCTCACGGTATACTCCCCGACTGACCCAGTACAGCATCGACGAGGCCTTTCTCGACTTGTCGGGAATGGACAATCTTCAGGAATATTGCAGGGGCATGGTCCGGAAAATAAGCAAGGGAACCGGCATACCTGTCTCTCTGGGAATCGCTCCGACAAAGACATTGGCAAAGATGGCCAGTAAGTTTGCCAAACGATACAAGGGATACGAAGGGGTCTGTCTGATTGATACGGATGAAAAGCGGGAGAAGGCACTGAAGCTTTTTGATGTGGGAGATATCTGGGGAATAGGACACCGGAACGGCAAAAAGCTGGCATATCATGGAATCAAGACGGCCTGGGACTTAACACAGAAGTCTTCCTCTTGGGTCCGGAGAGAGTTGAGTGTCACCGGACTGAGAACCTGGAAAGAACTTCAGGGAGAAAGTTGTATTTCCATCGAAGAACTGCCGCATAAGAAATCAATCTGTACCAGCCGCAGTTTCCCGGGAATGGGACTGGACAGGTTGCAGGATGTTGAAGAGGCAGTGGCCAACTTCGCCGCATCCTGTTCACGCAAACTCCGGGAAGAGCGTATTGCCTGTAAAAATATGACCGTTTTTGTTTACACAAGCAGGTTCGGGACCAATGCTCCGGGAGATTATATCTCTGCAAACCTTATTTTTCCTGTGGCTACCAACAATACTCAGGAACTTGTCGCACATGCCGTTCAGGCCCTCAGAAGCTATTGGAAAGGTGACGGAAAGTTTTATTATAAGAAGGCCGGGGTCTTAGTATGGGATATATGCCGGACGAATGAAGTCCAAGGGAATCTGTTCGATGTAGTGGATAGAGAAAGACAGAGGAAGCTCATGCAGGCCATTGACGAAATAAACAAAAAGAACGGGCACAATACGATTCGTATTTCCACACAGGGGTATTCAAAGGCCTGGCATCTGAAAAATGAATATCTCTCCCACCAGTATACCACCAATCTGGACGATGTGATTGTGCTGAAAGTATAGGGCATGATAAAAATCTTCCAGCTATCACCACACGGGGTACTGGAACTTACCGTTTTTCGGGGATCCGCATTTACATTTACACAAAATATTTTATAGCGCCTAATTTCAGACTAATATACCCAAACTATTCACCACATAGTTCTGTAAATCATACAGAAAAGCACAATAAACCCACTACACCCAACATTACCCCATTACCAGTCTCTACAAAAAACTTTCTGGTAAAACGTACTTTTTTTCACGACACACTTGCACAATTCAAAAAAAACACATACCTTTGCACCCGTAATCGAAAAACAACCATATAACGGTTATTAAAAAGGATGGTTCCGTAGCTCAGCTGGATAGAGCAACAGCCTTCTAAGCTGTGGGTCCCGCGTTCGAATCGCGGCGGAATCACGATAAAGAGCTAAAAGATTTCTTTTAGCTCTTTATTTTTTTATCTTCTGCCCACCGTGAAATTGAAATCAACAGAAATCAAGAATCAACGTAAAAACGGATCAACGAAAAAACTGAGGGATTCTCATATTACGCATAAATTTTCGACAGTCTAAACAGAAAGAAGGAATCAACACACAAATCTGAAGGTTTCCTTGTCCTGCATGCACATTAGCCAGAGATCCACGTAAAGATTCACCGGAAACCCAGTTCTTCCCTTTTCAGACAAATCACTATTTCCATACACCTTCCCATTACATCCCCAAAAGCAATATTACTATCCCCGTACAAAAGAAACGGGGATTTTTCTTTATTCCCAGTTCAAAATTATTATCAGAGCAATCAATTAATGTAAAAAAATATATAAATTTGTCACAGAACACCCAATTACAGATTGCCAGGTGCAGTGTGTAAGCAAGTAAAACACAGTAACGGAAGGAATCGGTACAAAAAAACAGAATACATTAATGCCCTTAATACAATAACACACAATTATGACAAATACCATGAACGTGATACATCAGAGACGGTAAAATGCCCGCACAGGCACACAGAACATCTTTATGAAGGATGATGTATATTTTATTGTCAGCCCGAAGACAAGCATGCCTACATCGCCAGAGGTGTTCAAGCGGCTTATTCCGTGCATAGACAATACAAGATTCTGAGACGTGGAACAGCCAACGGAATGATTCTGCATCCTTGTGCCATACAGGCACACACCCGTTTCCTCAGTCTAAAAGCCGGATATGAACAGTAAAGTATTTTCAACTATTGCATAAAGAAATATATCAACAAGCTATCCGATTCAGAAAGGTCGACCACATTAAAGTCGCCTCCAGTCAGAAAACTACCGCACCTGTCACGTTTGAAAAGAATAGACTATAAACAATTTAAATGTAAATGAATATGAGAAAGAAACTATTTTTCTGCATCACCTTAATGATGCTTTTGTGTTATTTACCTATGTCCGCATTTTCTGCATCGTCTGCATTCCAGCAACGCGGCGCCCAGGTGGTTTCACCCGACCCTTCCCTGACCGTCAAGGTACTGAAAGCCTATCGCTCAGGAGAATATGTAATAGTCGATATGCTATTCTGCAATGTTTCCAGCAAAGATTTCAAAGTAAATATTGCTCTCCAGCGTAACGAGGTTTCGGTATATGATGAACTGGGAAATCAATATACCAAAGGCATTTATGGCAAATTTACAAAAGATGGAAGTCTGAGCGAATTGCCAAGAACCCTATTGCCATCCGAAGTTCCCGTACGTTTCAGCCTCTATATCAAAGACGTAGAGGAAGGAGTAACGTTTCTCCCTAAAATAATATTTGAATGCCGGACAGGGTACTCACCTGCAAAATTAAGCATCAAGAATGTGAGGATTTTAGAGCAATAAATACACTTTATTTATCCGACAGGGCTCTGTCCCAAATATTGTGTAAAAGAAAGACACTGTCCACCATATTGTGTAAATGAAAACAGGATTCAGCTATAAGAAAAGACTTATAACTGAATCCTGTTTTCAGAAATACGGATAAATTACCGGATATAATTTTCCAAACGCTTATCCATTCCTCCGAACAAATTATAGTAAAAATCCCACAGCACCGTTGATTCATTAGTTAACGACGCGGATTATTAAAACCATGCCGCGAAGCCAACAGATTCCGCAGCAGATGATTCTTCCTTTTCTGTAATTCCTTCTTTTATTTATTCACGGTTGCAGTTATCCACCACCTTCATTGAAACAATTCATTTCCCGGTCGGTTCTCCTCCATCCACCGGCATCCTCTCTTTTTCATTCAGGCATGCCTGCCCAGAAGCGGTTTTTTCTGCCTCGCAAAATAATCCTCCATCACTTCCACTACCTTCAAGGCCGTCCGCCCCAATGAAGAACGGTCGAAAAGGATGTAGCAAAAGACCAGCTTCAAATCCAGGCCCTCGATGCCACCCGCCCAGTGACACAACTGCAGAGAAGTCGTAGAAGCACTCCCGAAACCCAGATGCTCCTTGAAGCGCTTCTTCAGATTATGCTCTACCTTTCCTACATAAAGCACATTGGAACCGTTGCATACCTTCGGGACATAAGAGACTGCCCTTGCCTGCGACTTCAAACCGGCAGCAGAAGCCTTTTCAATATCGTTCTTGTACCGCAGGACCGCATCATACACTTTTTCAACCACCCCACTTGCCGGTGAGTCAACCTCAAACCAATATACCGCAGCCGACCTCTTATTCTTTTCTGCCTCCAGTTCCGACAAGAGACTATTACATACCGGCTCCGACAGGCAACTGCAGTCTATTTTTACCCTCATGACCTTGGTTTCTTGCTGCCGCATCCGCGAGATCTCATCGCTCAATACCGAAAAGAACCCCTCGACTTCATTGTTAGCATTCCGATTTTCCATTCCAGCCCCGTTTAATATATTATAGGATGATACCGTCTATTATTACCCGCAAATATACAGAATATTCCTCTTACCCTTCAGGCTTTCCTTCCTTATTTATCACGTATCACATAGTTGTAATTATTACAAATTAACAACCTACCTAATATTAGGTATTGCATCATTTCTCATTATTGCGTATCTTTGCACCAGTTTAAGTGAAACACAATCAAACAAATTTATTTACTATGGCAATTAATTTCAAAGAAGGTCGTTGGAACCATGAAATCAACGTTACCGATTTCGTAAAGACGAACATCACCCCTTACGAAGGCGACGCCTCCTTTCTGGCAGGTCCGACCGAACGTACGAAAGCAGTATGGAACAAATGTTTGGAAGCCCTGGCTGAAGAACGTGCAAACAACGGAGTACGCTCATTAGATCCTTCTACCGTATCGACTATCACTTCATTTGCTCCCGGATACATCGATAAAGAAAACGAAGTTATTGTAGGTTTGCAGACCGACGAAGTACTTCGCCGTGCCATCAAGCCTTTCGGAGGTATCAAAGTGGTGGAAAAAGCATGCCGTGAAAATGGTGTTGAAGTTGACCCTAAGGTAAAAGATATTTTTACGCATTACCGCAAGACGCACAATGACGGCGTTTTCGATGCTTATACTGAAGAAATCCGTTCTTTCCGTTCACTGGGATTCCTGACCGGTCTGCCGGACAACTATGCACGTGGACGTATCATCGGTGACTACCGTCGTCTGGCACTGTACGGTATCGACCGTCTGATTGAGGCTAAGCAGGACGACCTGCGTCACCTTACCGGACCGATGACAGATGCCCGTATCCGCCTGCGCGAGGAAGTGGCAGAGCAGATCAAGGCGCTGAAGGAAATCAAGGTAATGGGCGAACAGTACGGACTGGACCTGAGCCGCCCGGCACACAACGCACAGGAAGCTGTACAGTGGGTATACATGGCTTACCTGGCTGCCGTAAAGGAACAGGATGGTGCTGCCATGTCACTGGGTAATGTATCTTCATTCCTGGATATTTACATTGAATACGATCTGGCAAACGGAATTCTGGACGAAATCCATGCACAGGAGCTGATCGACCAGTTTGTCATCAAGTTGCGTATGGTACGCCACCTGCGTATGCAGGCATATACCGATATCTTTGCCGGCGACCCGACTTGGGTAACCGAGGCTATCGGAGGACGCTTCAACGACGGACGTACTAAGGTAACGAAGACTTCATTCCGATTCCTGCAGACATTGTACAACCTGGGTCCTTCTCCAGAACCGAACCTGACTGTACTGTGGAGCCCTGAGTTGCCGGAAGGATTCAAGAACTTCTGTGCACAGGTATCTATCGATACTTCTTCTATCCAGTACGAGAACGACGAGCTGATGCGTGAGGTCCGCAACTCGGACGACTACGGTATCGCCTGCTGTGTATCTTACCAGGATATCGGCCGTCATATCCAGTTCTTCGGTGCGCGCTGTAACCTTGCCAAGGCACTGCTGCTGGCTATCAACGGCGGACGCTGCGAGAATACCGGTACGCTGATGGTGAAAGACATCCCTGTATTGAGCGGAGATGTACTGAACTTCGAAGAGGTTCTGGCCAACTACAAGAAGGTGCTGAAGGAAATGGCACGTGTATATAACGAAGCGATGAACATCATCCACTATATGCACGACAAGTATTACTACGAAAAGGCTCAGATGGCATTCGTAGATACAGACCCGGCTATCAACCTGGCTTACGGTGTGGCAGGTATGTCAATCGCTGTCGACTCTCTGTCGGCTATCAAGTATGCCAAGGTAACGGCTAAGCGTAATGAAATCGGACTGACTGAAGGTTTCGATATCCAGGGCGAGTTCCCTTGCTTCGGTAACGACGATGACCGCGTAGACCACTTGGCTGTCGACCTGATTTACTATTTCGACGAAGAGCTGAAGAAACTGCCTGTATACAAGAACGCGAAACCGACCCTGTCTATCCTGACCATTACTTCAAACGTGATGTACGGAAAGAAGACCGGTGCTACACCTGACGGACGTGCCAAGGGAGTTGCATTCGCTCCGGGTGCCAACCCAATGCACGGAAGAGACAAGAACGGTGCAGTGGCTTCATTGAGTTCTGTAGCCAAATTGCGTTACCGTGACTCACAGGACGGTATCAGTAATACATTCTCTATCGTTCCGAAGTCACTGGGAGTAGATATGGAAAACCGTATCGAGAACCTGGTAACCATGATGGACGGATATTTCGTGAAAGGCGCTCATCACCTGAACGTGAACGTACTGAACCGTGAGATGCTGGAAGACGCTATGGAGCATCCTGAAAAGTATCCGCAGCTGACTATCCGTGTATCTGGCTACGCTGTAAACTTCATCAAGTTGAGCCGTGAGCACCAGCTGGAAGTTATTTCACGTAGTTTCCACGAACGCATGTAATGCGGACGCACGTAATTGATTAATGAAATAATTATTGATCCGATTGTCATTCAGGAGGTCTGAAAAACGGAAGGCAGGGTTCATGCACTTGGTTATCAGATTCCCTGGATGACAATCCTTTTTATACGCATTCACTATGATACGAGTCCATTCTTATGAATCACTGGGCACTTACGACGGACCGGGTATCCGCCTGGTTGTCTTTCTGCAGGGCTGCAATTTCCGCTGCCTGTACTGCGCCAACCCCGATACCATCGATGCCAAAGGAGAGAGCAAGGAGACAGCACCGGAAGAGATTCTCCGGATGGCCATCAGCCAGAAGCCTTTTTTCGGCAAGAAAGGAGGAATTACGTTCAGTGGCGGAGAGCCGACCTTTCAGGCCAGACAACTGATTCCGCTGCTGAAGATGCTGAAAGAGGCGGGTATCCATATCTGCATTGATACCAACGGAGGTATCTGGAACAAAGACGTAGAAGAAATGCTGGGACTGGCGGATCTGGTATTGCTGGATGTGAAGGAATTCAATAACCAGCGGCACCAGACACTGACCTCACGCAGCAACGAGCAGACACTGAAGACGGCTGCATGGCTGGAAGAGCATGGCAAGCCGTTCTGGCTCCGCTACGTGCTGGTACAGGGATACAGTTATTTCGAGGAAGACATGGAGGCACTGGGAGAGCACTTCAAAGACTATCAGTGCATTGAAAGGGTAGAAATTCTTCCTTATCATACACTGGGAGTCCATAAGTATGAGGCCATGAACATGGAATACCAGTTGAAGGACGTGCAGCCCAATACTCCGGAGCAACTGGAGGCTGCAAAAATAATTTTCAAAAAATATTTCAAGACAGTATACGTTAATTAATTATCAATCAACGTATTGAAAGAAAAGATTAAAATAATCTGATTTTTTTACAAAAAAATTTCAAATGGGATGCAGTATTTTGCAGGGTCTGTCATTTAATAGATGAAACCTCGGGAAAAGAACTTCTTCCCAAAGGAAGCAAGCGGTTTACCGGTTGATTTCCGACGTGCGGAAGGGGATGTATCCCTAAAAAGAAAACAACAGAAACACTCACTTCAATTAACTATAAATTCTCATAAAGGACATAACTTTATAAGAGAGAAAAAACTTGCCTTATGTGAATAACGCAAGTTTTTTTTATTTTAAATCTTCCTGTCCGGCAACCGCACGGAACAGAAAAATTTCTCAACCCAATGTATTAATACAGAATCACAGTGACTTCTCGGGGACCGTGGGCTCCCATCACCAGTGCCTGCTCGATATCGGCCGTTTTCGAAGGACCGGAAACAAAGACTCCGAATCCGTACTCGCCCGTATCAATCAGCGGATATGCCTCGTGCATATTGTTCACCAGGCAAGTCTTGTCCAGCAGGATAATCAGTGCCTCGGCGATAAAATAGATGCCACGCTCTTCCATCTCCTGCTCCAGCCAGACGGCTCCATTCTCGCAGACTCCTACCTTGCCGCTGACAATTCCCAGATCCGTTCCGTCCAGTTCGGCAGAGGCAGCCACCTCATCCGGATGAAACGTATAACAATTCAGCTGCTGCGATTCGTTTCCTCTTTTCAGCACACGTACCGATGAAGCAATCCGACGGGCCTCGGGATAGAGTTTCCGGATGACCTCGTTCACATCTTCTCCTTCGTGCAAAAGCACCGCCTTGCCTCCTACCCGCTCCATCACGCTGCAGAACTGGCCGATTTTATCCTCGTATTTCACCGCCTTCTGTACCAATGAAGAAAGATCGGGCTTCTCATACCTCTTCTGCGTATTCCGGCGGATATTCTGTAAGATATCTTCTCTACTGCTCATAGTTATTTCACCTTATTTTTCTTCCACAATTCATTAAAACTTTCTTTGGCAAAGACTGGCATGTCATGCTCTTTTCCCCAGTCGTTCAAGCCGTTGTAAATCATCCAGTGAGGTATTTTGTTGACCAGGGAAGCATTCTTCAGGGCCCAGTCGAACAGTCCCGGACGCTCCATCAGGAACTTCATGCCTTCCGACATCACATGCTTCGGCGTACTGGCCACTCCCAGACGCTGCAGCTGCTGACGCCAGCAATAAATCTGGTCGGCCAGGTCTACCTTCGCCGGACAGACATTCTGACACGAATGACAGAGCGAACAGGCCGATACATTATCATAATAATGCAACGGCGCCTTCAGCATACCCAGGTTGATACCGATCGGTCCCGGAATGAAATAGGTATACGAATATCCTCCCGAACGGCGGTACACCGGACAGGTGTTCATGCAGGCACCGCACCGCAGGCAGTTCAAGGTCTTTACGTGTTCCTTGTCGGCCAGAATCTGGCTGCGTCCGTTATCAACGATAATGATATGCAGTTCTCCCCCCTTTCTCGGCTTGCGATAATGAGAAGTGTAAGTTGTAATCGGCTGTCCCGTACCCGAACGTGCCAGCAAACGGGTGAACACTCCCAGTGCCTCCCGGTCGGGAACAATCTTTTCCATACCGAAAGCCGTAATCTGCAGTTTCGGCTGTGAGGTTCCCATATCGGCATTCCCCTCATTCGTGCAGACCACACACTCTCCGGTGGAAGCTACGGCAAAGTTGGCCCCGGTCATGGCAGCCTCCGCCTCAATGAACTTATGGCGCAGGTTCTTGCGTGCCGCATGAGTCAGGTAAGTCTGGTCATTGTTGCCGGGCTCCGTACCCATCTCTTTGACGAACAGTTCTCCAATCTCTTCCTTCCGGATATGAATGGCCGGAAGTACGATGTGACTCGGACGCTTGTGCATGAGCTGCAGGATGCGTTCTCCCAGGTCGCTTTCCACAACCTCTATTCCTTTGTCTTCCAGGTATTCATTCAGGCCGCACTCCTCGGCAAGCATCGACTTGCTCTTGATGAAATGCTTCACATGATGCGACTCCAGGATATGATGGACGATGGAACAATATTCATCGGCATCCTTTGCCCAGTAGACATGGGCACCGTTGGCCTGTGCGTTTTTCTCAAACTCCTGCAGCAACGTATCGAGGTGACTGTTGCTGTACATCTTGATGGCCTCAGCCATGTTGCGCAAGTCCTCCCACTCCGGAAGTTCCTTGCTTATCTTGTCTCTCTTGGCACGCACCATCCAGAGGGTTTCATCGTGCCATGCAGCCAGTTCTTTATGCTGAAGAAACCGGCCGGCTGCCTTAGAATGTTTAGTACTCATAGTCCTGCTGCTAAAATTTCTACAATGTGAATGGTTTTGATGGGCAGATGATCACGGGAGATAATGCCGTTCTGGTGCATCAGGCACGAACTGTCGGCTCCAACGATGTATTCGGCACCCGTATCGATGTGCCGCTGTACTTTGTCACGGCCCATGCGTCCGGAAACCTCATGTTCTTCTACCGCAAACATACCTCCGAATCCGCAGCATTCATCGGGACGCTCCGGTTCAACGATTTCAATATCCTTCACCAGGGATAACAGGTCTCGCAGCTTGTTGTAATAAGGAATGTTCATTTCGGAAGGGGAAGATAAATGAAGGAGACGGACTCCGTGGCAGCTGTTCTGGATGCTGACCTTATGCGGGAAAGAAGCCTTCAGCTCGGTAGGACGTATCTGGTCGTGGATGAACTCGCAGATATCGTAGATACGTCCTTCACTGGCACATCGATGTGTCTCTCCGGCAAGCAGCTTGCCATAATGGTCTCTGACAAAGGCCACACAACTGGCGGAAGGTCCCACGATATAGTCGTAGTCTTTGAACAGTTCATCAAAATGTTTAGCCAACTCTACCGACTCGTGTTCAAATCCTGCATTCGCCATAGGCTGGCCACAGCAGGTCTGATTCAACGGATAGTCTACCTCCACCCCCAAACTTTTAAGCAATTTGTAAGATGCTACACCCACCTGGGGGAAAACGGAGTTAATGTAACAAGGTATAAATAATCCTACTTTCATACGTCTTTTTGTTTTTGCACAGCAAAAGTAGAACTTATTATTTATCCAGATAAAAATGGGCGTTAAATATAATTAATACCTGTAAAAACTGCGTGCACCCCGCGAATCACTTCGCAGGGTGCACCCAACTAATAACTAACTTTTTAATTTGTGGTTTTACGTAATTTCATATGACTAACACTGCAAAGGTAAGGAGTTGCCGCCATGTGTGCAATACCCATTTTTAGGTATTTATTTCATACAACTCCCTCGTCTTACAGATTCATTTTCACTTCACTCAATTCGACCAGTTTGTTTACAATCGCATAGATGGTAAGACCTGCGGCCGAATGGATCTGCAGCTTGCGGGTGATGTTGCGGCGGTGCGTAATAACCGTATGCACGGAGATATACAGCTTTTCTGCAATCTCCTTGTTGGTCATTCCACGAACCACACAGCCCACAATCTCCTTTTCTCTCTGACTCAAGGTATTCGGATCACTCTCCTCATTGTCGGCATAGTTCATCAGCGTGGCAAGTTTGTTTTCCAGGACACAGGCATCGTCATACAGACTGATACGCTCATCGTATCCCTTCAGCTGATTGGCGTCCACAAACGAGCACAGCAAGGCAATGTATTTCACCTCCGCATCCGCATACCGGGCCTTGAACCCCTCGAGGTCGAACCAGCCCTCAAACTGAGGATTGATAATCAGGATATCCGGAGTATGGGCCTCCATACAATGCGAAAGTCCTTCCTTCGAGGTAATCTCCACTGTCTGAACACTCAAATCAGGCAAGCGCTTCAACACCGTAACCAGTCCGCTTCTGACAATGACGGAGGTTTCGGCAACAGCTATAAAAATAGTTTCCTGAGGTTTCATTTCAACTTCTCTTCCAGTTCCATTACCGCAGGAACAAACAGATAATCTTCTACCCTGTTATGCGATGCCAGATCTTCTTCACAACTGAAAACATCAAACAAGACCGCATTCAGTAACTGATTGTTGCCTGTAGCCGGATAATACTTAATAATAATGTTCTTCAACTCTGTCAGTTTGGCATTTACCTGATCATGACGGCGGGCAAACACACCGATGCTGAAACCCGAGGGATGTTCTCCGTTCAGCAGGGCAGACACGTAGGTAAAGACCTTTACGTTCTCGTATTCCATGTGCTTGCGCACCTCGTTCACATAATCATCGAAAAAGCGGACCACCAGAGGGGTGACCTCGTTCTGCGCCGAGCAGTCGAGCGCCTCCAGCAATTTCCGGCGGAGCGTAGGCAACTGGAAATCAAGGAAAAAGGAATGCGACTGCTGCAGGTAGTTCATCAGGGCAGAGACCGAAATCTCCTTTACATGATCCTGCATGCGGTTCCCGCCCTCGGTCAGGAAATTGACCACTGTCAGGAAGGTATTGCAGTCTACCTGATTCATCTCACAGACTTCCTTTACCGAACGGTCACCGAAGCCCAAGGGAACTCCGAAACGGCTCAGTACTTGCAACAGCGCGTAGTTCTCACAAATCAGATCACTCATCTTGTCCGTTGCCCGATATATCTTAGTGCCACACATATTCAGTTGTATATTCATATTTTAAATTCTTTTGCAAAGAAACACGATTCATACCAAATGCACAATCCCCAAATCTTGGTATTCTTACTGCGCCGGACGGACCGAAAGCACCAGCACCCGCCGGGTAGCGGCCGTCACACAGAAACGCTGGTCGCAACGCTCGTTGACCAGCCACACAATCTCCTCTCCCATGCACACCACACACTGCTCCTGCTTTTCGAACAAGGAGAACTTACCGTCGCGCAGGTAGTCCCTTACCTTTTTATATCCTTTCATCCCGTAAGGAATGAAACGGTCGCCCGACTGCCATTTGCGGAGTGTCAGCGTACCGGTCACCTTATCCGCATCTAGGAAAGCCTTCGTGCGGTCGGAGAAATCAGCCTTCAGTTCCTCCCGGTCCACTGCCTCAACCACAAGCGACAAAGCAGTTTCCGGTTTCTCACGGAGTTCCAGAACCAGGGAATCACGGTTCCGCAGCAACACGTATTCCGGAGAATAGAACAACTGGCCCGACATGCCTTTCACCTGAAGATTCCGGTAAATGTTATCCAGTTGCGACGCGTTAAATCCCAAAGGAGCATACAGTTCAAAAAGAATCGCCCTGGGGGCAGTCTCTCCCAGCAATGCCGGAATGCTGACCTCCCTTTCGGAAACACTCACCCGGCGGCAAGCCTCCTGTATGGCTTTCCGGTACACCTCCTCCACATCCACCAGGCGGGAGGCCGTTTCAAAAATCGCATCCGAGACAGAAGGGTTGATTTCTCCCAGCAAGGGCAACACCTTCAGCCTGATCTTATTACGGGTAAAGTCGGTTTCGAGATTCGTACTGTCGGTCACATAATCCTGTCCGATGGCCTGCAGGTACGAAAGGATTTCGGCACGGGAGACTTCCAGCATCGGGCGCACGATTTTACCGTTGACCGGCGTAATGCCCCGCAGTCCCCGAATACCGGTTCCGCGTATCAGATTCAGCAGGAAAGTCTCCACGCTGTCATCCTTATGATGGGCCACGGCTATGACCGAAGCCCCGGTCTGCTGCCGCACCTGCTCGAACCAGGCATAACGCAACTCACGTGCCGCCATCTCAATGGAACAGCTGTGCTGTACCGCATAGGCTGCAGTATCAAAGTGCACCACCTCCAGCGGCACGGAAAGCCGCTCGCACAAGGCACGTACAAACCCTTCGTCCCGGTCCGATTCCGCCCCCCGGAGATGAAAGTTACAGTGAGCTGCCACACAGTCGTATCCCTCATGCAGCAGCACGCGCAGCAGAGCAACTGAATCCGCTCCCCCGCTCAAGGCGACAAGTACCCGATCGTGACGATTCAGCAGATGCTTGTCAGAAATACATTGATTGACCTTTTGTATAAGCATATTACAAATGTACAAAAACCGCTTCAAAGAGATTAAAAAAGGAAATCGCACCGGCTTTATTTAAAAACATTCTAAATAGTTTGCGTAAACAAAGCCAATCATATATCTTTGCCGCAAAATAGAATGAAGTATGAGACTGTCAGAACTTAACACCGGAGAAAAAGGTGTAATCATTAAAGTCATGGGGCACGGAGGATTCCGCCGGCGCATCGTCGAAATGGGATTCGTCAAAGGAAAAACCGTAGAAGTGATACTGAACGCCCCGCTTAAAGATCCTATCAAATATAAAATCATGGGATACGAGATATCCCTCCGCCGGCAAGAGGCTTCCATGATTGAAGTCGTCAGCCAGGAAGAAGCACGGACACTGATGAAGGACGAGTGTTTCCACAATCCGATTACCGAAAACGTACCGGTACCGGAGGAGGAGATGGTCAAGATTGCCCAGGGCAAGCGGCGTACCATCAATGTGGCACTGGTGGGTAACCCCAACTGCGGAAAGACTTCGCTGTTCAACATTGCATCGGGTGCGCATGAGCATGTAGGCAACTACAGCGGGGTGACGGTAGACGCCAAAGAGGGTTTCTTCGAATTCCAGGGATACCAGTTCCGCCTGGTCGACCTTCCCGGAACGTATTCATTGTCGGCTTACAGTCCGGAAGAACTCTATGTGAGAAAGCACATCATTGAGGAAACTCCGGACGTAATCATCAACGTAATCGATGCGGGAAATCTGGAGCGCAACCTCTACCTGACCACGCAGCTGATTGACATGAATGTCCGGATGGTCATCGCACTGAATATGTATGACATGCTGGAACATAGCGGGAATGTCCTGGATTACAAGAAACTGGGAGAATTGCTGGGAGTCCCCATCGTACCGACCATCAGCCGCAACGGAAAGGGTATCGATACGCTCTTCCACGTAATCATCGGACTTTATGAAGGGGCCGACTTCATGGGACAGAAAAAGGAAATCCAGAATGAGGTAATGAGGGCGTACCGCGAATGGCATGATTCGTATGTACCCGACCACAAATACGGCAGCCACGCCGAAGAGGAACACGTGACGCAGGGAAAGAGCTTTATCCGGCACATCCACATCAATCACGGTCCGGAACTGGAACGGAGCATTGATGCCATCAAGAAGGAAATCGGAAAGACAGAAAGCATCCGTCATAAGTATTCTACCCGTTTCCTTGCCATAAAACTTCTGGAGAACGACAAGGAAATCGAACAGAATGTCATTACGCTCCTGCCCAACTGTGCGGAGATCCTGGCCGTAAAGGAAAAGGAAATCGCCCGGTTGAAGCTTTCCATCAACGAAGACAGTGAACAGGCGATTGCCGATGCCAAATACGGTTTCATTACCGGTGCGCTGAAGGAAACGTATGTGGAAAAGAACCAGCATACCGAAATGTTTACCCGAATTGTGGACAGCATCGTCACACACCGCGTATGGGGATTCCCGATATTCTTCATCTTCCTTTACCTGATGTTTGAATGTACCTTTACTTTCGGCGCCTATCCGCAGGCATGGATTGAATGGCTGGTAGCCGGACTGGGAAGTATCGTAGAAACGCAGATGCCGGCGGGACCGCTGAAGGATTTGATTGTAGACGGTATCATCGGAGGAGTAGGCGGAGTGATTGTGTTCCTGCCGAACATCCTGCTGCTCTATCTTTTCATCTCTTTCATGGAAGACTCCGGATACATGGCACGTGCGGCCTTCATCATGGATAAGATCATGCACAAAATGGGACTGCACGGCAAGTCGTTCATTCCGCTCATCATGGGCTTCGGATGTAACGTACCGGCCATCATGGCATCCCGCATCATCGAAAGCCGGAAATCACGGCTGGTGACGATGCTGATTACTCCGTTCATCTCGTGCAGTGCCCGTCTGCCCATCTATCTGGTCATGATCGGAGCGCTTTTCCCGCATAATGCCAGTCTGGTACTGTTCAGCATATATACCATCGGTATCCTGCTGGCTGTCCTGATGGCCCGTGTACTGAGCCTGTTCATCGTGAAAGGCGATGACACCCCGTTTGTAATGGAGCTTCCTCCCTATCGTATGCCTACAGCCAAATCGGTCTTCCGTCATACCTGGGAAAAAGGAGCACAGTACCTGAAGAAAATGGGAGGAATCATCATGATTGCTTCTATCATTATCTGGTTCCTGGGCTATTACCCGAATCATTCGGCATACGATACTCCAGCAGAGCAACAGGAGAATTCGTACATCGGACAGATCGGAAAGGCCATTGAACCGGCAATCGAACCACTGGGATTCAACTGGAAAATGGGAATCGGAATCCTGTCGGGCGTAGGAGCGAAAGAACTTGTGGTAAGTACGCTGGGAGTGCTGTACACCAATGAATCGGATGTCGACAACGTGGACCTTTCCAACCGTATTCCTATTACGCCGCTGGTGGCCTTCGGATACATGCTGTTCATCCTGATCTATTTTCCGTGTATCGCTACCATTGCGGCCATCAAACAAGAATCCGGCAGCTGGAAGTGGGCAGCCTTCGCAGCCTTCTACACCACCGCACTGGCCTGGATCATCTCGTTTGCGGTCTACCAGATCGGAAGTTTATTCACTTAAAAAAACAATGTCATGAATCTGCAAAATCTCGTTGTATATATCATTGTGTTTCTCTGCATGGCTTATGCAGGGAAACATATTTATCATTTTTTCATCGGCTTGAAAAAGGGTTCAAAGAGTTGTGAATGTGGATGTTCCGGGTGTAAACTCGCCCAAAGCAAAGGGTGTGGCATAAAAAAAGTCGCAAAAAAAGAGGCGTAAATATTGTCATTTTAAAAAATTAGTTATACCTTTGCAGCGCAATTGAGAAAAACAATTGCCACCAAGATTGGTTCCTTGGATGAGTGGCTTAGTCAGCGGTCTGCAAAACCGTGTACGGCGGTTCGAATCCGCCAGGAACCTCGAACATTACAGCAAAAGTTCATCGGACAAACCGGTTCCTTGGATGAGTGGCTTAGTCAGCGGTCTGCAAAACCGTGTACGGCGGTTCGAATCCGCCAGGAACCTCGAACCGAACAAATGCACTCTTAGCTCAGTTGGTAGAGCAACTGACTCTTAATCAGTGGGTCCAGGGTTCGAATCCCTGAGGGTGTACAACAAATCCTTACTCGCAATGAGGTTGAAAATACTGAATTTTCAACCTCATTTTCTTTTTATACGGTATATCTTTCCCCCTTAAAATCATCATTTTTAGGTATTTCACCAATAAATTTTATCCCGTTACTTTGCAACATCATCAAAAACCAATTAACATGAAAAGAACGGGTATATTTTATGGTTCCACTACAGGCACGACAGAGGCTGTAGCGCGACTGATTGCAGAAAAAATGGGAGTCGAAAAAGCAGATATACATGATGTAAGCAGCATCAATGCCGAAACGGTCGGAAAGTACGAAGTGCTGATTCTGGGTACTTCTACCTGGGGAGACGGAGAACTGCAGGACGACTGGTATGACGGAGTGGAAGTGCTCAAGGGTACGGACCTGACCGGAAAATACATCGCACTGTTCGGCTGTGGGGATTCGGAATCATATTCCGACACTTTCTGCGACGGCATGGGACTGATTTTCGAGAGTCTGAAAGACTCCGGAGCCGAGTTTATCGGAAGCGTATCCAGCGATGAATATACCTTCTCGGCATCGGCCGCCGAAGCGGATGGCAGATTTGTTGGCCTTGCCATTGACGATGTAAACGAAAGCCACCTGACAGCCGGACGCATCAGCCGCTGGACCGAAATGCTGAAAGCCGCCATTTCCTGAATCCCTTTTAATCAAACACAATAACTTTATATGAGAACTCCTGACATCAATCCAATAGAACTGAAAGTTTTTCTGAATCACATTTATGAGCTGAAAAAGGGCGTACGCCAAATGGTGTTGTATACCACCAACCGCAAATACGAGGATTTTGCCGTCAGACGGCTGGAAAGCCAGCGCATCCATTACGTCATCCAGTCGGTAGACAGCCAGCGCATCAACCTCTTTTTCGGAAGGACGGAATGCATCGAAACCATCCGGACCATGGTGACCCGACCGCTCAATTTGCTGACTCCGGAAGAAGATTTCATACTGGGTGCCATGTTAGGATACGATATCTGTGCGCAATGCAAAAGATATTGCAGCAGGAAGGCGAAAAAACTGGAACAGAAACAGAAAAAATCGTGATTTCTCCTTGGGAGAGTATTTCATTTTGCATAAAAAATCCGGCATATGAAGGCTTTTCTTCATATGCCGGTATCTTTTTCAGCCGGATGCAATATCTCCCACTTACAGTCATCAGTTGCCGTTCAGAACCCTGCCCGTCTCGGAGGCCTGCAGACGATATTCATTGGGGGTACAGCCGACACGCTTCTTAAAGAGGCGGCAAAAATGCTGCGGATACTGAAATCCCAGCGTATATGCTATCTGGGTAACGGTCTTGTCGGTCTCTGTGACGAGTTCTTTCGCGGCACAGATCATCTTTTCCTGAATATACTCCTGAGGACTCCTTCCGGTTTCCCGCTTGAACATATCTCCGAAATAATTGGACGAAAGACAGAGCTGGTCGGCGAAATACTTCACCGTAGGCAGACCGTCACGCTCGGCCATTCCTCCCTCAAAATAACGGTCGATCAGTTGGTCGAACTTTCCCTGCACGCTGTTGCCGGCCTTGATGCGGGTAAAAAACTGACGTTCGTAAAAACGCATGCAATAATTCAGCAACAATTCGAGCTGATTGACGATAAGTTTCTTGCTGAACTTGTCATTTCCATGACGGAGTTCCATTTCGAGCATCCGCATGCAGCCCATTACAATCTCCCTCTCCTCTTCCGAAAGATGCAGGGCCTCATTGACCTCATACGAGAAAAAGGTATAACGCTGAATGGTCCGGCCCAGCGTCGTATCCTGCAGCAGGTCCGGATGAAACAACACCCCTATCGCATTCAGCTGCACACGCCCATCCTTCGGAGTAATCTCCGTAGACTGCCCGGGAGCGAAACAGACAATCGTTCCCTCCTGATAATCGTAATTCGTGCGTCCGTACTTGATGTCACACTGCTTTTCCATTTTCAGATAAAGCGCATAAATGCCATAATGCCAATGCGTATAGTCGACAAACTTTGTCGCACGGTTCAAGTCGGCCACACAGATCTGCGGATGCAGTGTCTCCAGTCCGTACAACTGATTATACTGTGCCACGCTGTCCAGATTAATTTGCTTATCCATTCTCCTTGCTTGTTGATTCACCTGCAAATATAAGGCAAAGTTGGATACAGGCTTCTTTCTTTACTTTTTTTAAAGTCAGATTGTACCCTTCTGCACCTCTTCGGGAGAAATCCGTAATTCAGGTTATTTTTCTGCCGAAAAATCTGTAATTTGTATACCCGTTTCCATTCAAAAACCTGATAATTTTGTTTCGTACAAAATCCGTATAACCAGAGAACCAGACTAACCTGATTCAAACGAATTTAAACGAGTAAACCAATGAAGATGAAAAAGAAACTTGCCACATTATGTCTGAGTGTCCTGACTGCATGGGCAGCAGACACCGTTTTTGCCGAAACTTATAATACCTTTACAAACAATATGGAAAAAGAACTGAACCTTACCGACCAATGGGATAAAGTATTTCCCAAAAGTCCCAAAGTAACGCATGCGAAAATCACTTTTCACAACCGATACGGCATCACACTGGCCGCTGATTTGTATATTCCTCTAAATGCCGAAGGAAAATTGCCGGCTGTTGCTGTAAGCGGTCCCTTCGGAGCGGTAAAAGAACAGTCTTCCGGTCTGTATGCCCAGACACTGGCCGAGAACGGCTTCCTGACCATCGCCTTCGACCCTTCGTTTACGGGAGAAAGTGGTGGAGAACCCCGCTACGTGGCCTCACCCGACATCAATACGGAGGATTTCTGTGCGGCTGTAGACTACCTGACTTCCCGCGATGACGTAGACAAGGAGCGCATCGGTATCCTGGGCATCTGCGGATGGGGTGGCATGGCACTGAACGCGGCTGCCATAGACACCCGCATCAAGGCTACCGTTACATCGACCATGTACGACATGAGCCGGGTAAATGCCAAAGGGTATTTCGACTCCATGGATGAAGAAGGGCGTTACAACCTGCGCAAGGAACTGAATGCCCAGCGTACGGAGGACTACAAGCAGCACAGTTATGCGCTTGCCGGAGGAGTGCCTGATGTATTGCCGGCCGATGCTCCACAGTTCCTGAAAGATTATTATGATTATTACAAGACGCCAAGAGGATATCATGCACGTTCGCTCAATTCCAACAAAGGATGGAACAAGACTTCTGCGCTTTCTTTCATCAATATGCCTATCCTGGCATACAGCAGCGAAATACGAAGTGCCGTACTCATGATTCACGGCGAGAATGCCCATTCGCGGTACTTCAGCGAGGATGCGTTCAAGCAGCTGAAAGGAGACAACAAAGAATTGCTGATTATCCCGGGGGCCAACCACACGGATTTATATGATAATCTGGACAAAATACCTTTTACGAAAATCATTCAGTTTTTTCATGACAACCTGAAATAAAACCGTTTCAATATGCAGAAAATCAAACAGACAGCCGGACGTGACGCACTGGGTTCCTTCGCCCCAGCGTTTGCACACCTGAATGACGATGTGCTGTTCGGAGAGGTATGGAGCAGAAATGATCTGCTGTCGTTACGCGATCGTTCACTGGTCACAGTAGTGGCCCTGATGGCTCAGGGACTGACCGATTCTTCCTTTAAATACCACCTGGAAAGTGCCCGGAAAAACGGCATCACACAGACTGAAATAGCAGAGATACTGACTCATGCGGCATTCTATGCCGGATGGCCCAAGGCATGGGCGGCTTTTCGCATGGCCAAAGAGGTATGGACGGAAACCGACAGCCAGGAGGCTCCTGCAGAAGGCAAGGAGGCACATGCCCGTTCCATGATTTTCCCGATAGGAAATCCGAATAAGGACTATGCCCGGTATTTCATCGGAAACAGTTACCTGGCTCCTGTCGTACGGGAAGGGATTCCGGTCTTCAACGTGACTTTCGAACCGGGATGCCGCAACAACTGGCACATACACTACGCCGATAAGGGCGGAGGACAGACCCTGATCTGTGTAGGCGGAAGAGGTTTCTATCAGGAATGGGGAAAAGAGGCCGTAGAACTCCTTCCGGGAGACAGTATCTATATACCGGCAGGCGTCAAGCACTGGCACGGTGCCGCTCCCGACAGCTGGTTTTCACACCTGGCCATGGAAGTTCCCGGAGAAAACTGCAGCAATGAATGGCTGGAACCGGTGGATGATCAAGAGTATTTTTCATCCGTTCAACATAAGTGTAACACCGAAAAATAAACGATTATGAAGAAAAAAGTACTGATTATATCAAGCACTCCGCGCAAGCACGGCAATTCAGAAGCCTTGTGTGACTCTTTTCTGAAAGGAGCTCAGGAGGCCGGACATGAAGTCACTAAAATCGCTTTGCGCGATTATAAGATTAATTATTGCATCGGATGTGAACAGTGCAGCCTGCATCACAAGCCCTGTCCACAGAAGGACGATGCGGCAGCAATCATCGAGCAGATGGTCAATGCCGATGTGATTGTCATGGCTACCCCCGTTTACTTTTATGCGATGAGTGCCCAAATGAAGACCTTGATCGACCGGTGCTGCGGCAGATATACCGAGATGTCTGACAAGGCATTTTATTTCCTTGCCACAGCGGCGGAAGAAGACCCGGAAATCATGGAACGCATTGTGACTAATTTCAAGGGATTCCTCGACTGCCTGGACGGACCGGAGATAAAAGGCAGTGTCTTCTGTGGAGGTGTATGGCACACCGGAGAAATAGCCGAACGGCCCGAACTGGAGCAGGCCTATCAAATGGGATTAAGCATCAATTAAGGAATCATCATTCATACATCAGCACCATGGAACTTGAAGATTTTCTGAAGCACGTCAGTGAGAAGAAGTTATTGAATACTCCCGATATCTATTCGTTCATGGACCAATCCAGCGAGGAAGCGAGACGCATTACGTTCGAACTGAACGGAAGTTATCATACGATGGAGGAAACGCGGAGCCTGCTCTCCCGGTTGTTCGGAAAGAAGGTGGATCCCGGATTGAGGGTATTCCCTCCTTTCTATACCGATTTCGGAAAGAACATCACTTTGGGAAAGAACGTGTTTATCAATGCCTGCTGCCATTTTCAGGATCAGGGAGGCATCACTATCGGAGACGACTGCCTGATCGGGCATAATGTAGTGTTTGCGACGTTAAATCACGGCATCGCTCCCGAAGAGCGGTTCTCCATGAAACCGGCTCCCATCACCCTTGGGAAAAATGTCTGGGTGGGTTCCAATTCAACCATCCTGCAAGGAGTGACCATCGGCGACAATGCCATCATTGCGGCAGGCTCGGTGGTAAACCGGGATATTCCGGCCAATACCATTGCCGGAGGGGTACCGGCCAAACCGATACGGAGCATTTATCCGGATAAATAACCGGTCAGATAAAACGTGTACAGGCTGAGGCATTTGCTGCTCTCAGCCTGTACTGCATCTATATAAACCTAAATGAATATTCAGTATTTTACCATGCGTTTGGGAGATCCCTTCCAGGAACAGCCCAGGCAATGTACTTCCTCGAGATTGAAACCCTCCAGTGATTCTTCCGGATTTTTGGGAACGACCTCATTTTCACTTGTGACATAAACCAGACAGCGCTCACCGGCGTCATTCATCACATACATTGCAGCAATTTTACATTGGGGGCAAAGCAGTTTCTTCATTCTTCTTTTCTTTTCGTATAAAATTCAGGGAAATACCTATGTAAAACACAGTCCGATGTTCCGATAACGTACCTTTCCGCATCCATCCGTGCGAATCACCGACTGCGATTTTCTGTTTTCAAAGTTATATATTTCAACCGTATTCCCCGGCGTACAGACGGATTATTTATCAAGCTTTAATAAAATCACGCAATAAAAAAGATTTTTTATTTTTTTCGGACATCCGTACGCCGCTTATCAGCGATACGGTTTTTTTCTTATTTTACTATCTTTGCCCTGAATTTTTGAAAGGTAAACAGCATATGAAAAAAGATACGAAAAAAGACGCAACTGTCAAACAAATTTTTCCGGTCGTCGGAATGAGTTGTGCGGCCTGTGCAGCTCGGGTAGACAAGACCTTGAACAGTCTGGAAGGAGTAACCGCCAGTGTCAATTATGCAGCGGCAGCCGTTACCGTTTCTTACCCACCCGAAGCATGTTCCCCTGAGAAGTTGCGGGAGGCAGTCAGAAACGCCGGCTACGACCTGCTGATCGATACTGCCACCGACGTCGAAGCGGAGGCAGCCAGATTGCGGAACCGGCATTATATCCAGCTGAAGCGCCGGACCATCGGAGCCATTGCGCTCTCCCTGCCACTGTCTGTCATTTCCATGTGTTTTCCCCAACTGCCTTATGCCGGATACATCATGTGGATACTGGCTACCCTGGTGGTCTTCGGATTGGGCAGGGATTTCTTCATCAACACCTGGAAGCAACTGAAGCACGGCACCTCCAACATGGATACGCTGGTGGCCAACAGTACCGGAATAGCCTATCTGTTCAGTACCTTCAACCTGTTTTTCCCTGAGTTCTGGATACAGAAAGGCATCGCACCTCATCTTTATTTCGAGGCGGCAGCCATGATCATCGCCTTCATCCTGCTGGGACGTACTTTGGAGGAGCGTGCCAAAGGGCAGACTTCCGAAGCAATCCGCAAACTGATGGGACTGCAGCCCAAGCGGGTTACCGTCATCAAGGACGGACAGGAAGTCGAAACGGGAATTGATTCCATCCTCCCTCAGGACGTCGTAGTAGTGAAACCGGGAGAAAGAATCGCGGTAGACGGTACGGTGTTGCAGGGAAGTTCCTACGTCGATGAAAGCATGTTGAGCGGAGAGCCCCTCGCCGTCAGAAAACAGCCCGGAGATAAGGTTTTTGCCGGAACCATCAATCAGAAAGGAGGATTCCGCTTTACTGCCGACAAGGTAGGCAGCGATACCTTATTGGCACACATCATCCGCAGGGTACAGGAGGCCCAGGGAAGCAAAGCACCGGTACAAAAGCTGGTAGATAAGATTGCAGCGGTATTCGTCCCTTCCATCATCCTGATTGCCATCCTGTCGTTCCTGATATGGTACGTACTGGACGATGCCAACGGGTTCACCCACGGACTGCTGGCACTGGTCACCGTACTGATCATTGCCTGTCCCTGTGCTCTGGGACTTGCCACACCTACGGCCATCATGGTGGGTATCGGAAAGGGTGCCGGACAGGGCATTCTGATCAAGGATGCAGAAAGCCTGGAGATTGCCAGGAAGATCGACCTGCTGGTACTGGACAAGACGGGAACGGTCACTGAAGGAAAACCCGTAGTAACCGACTGGCTGTGGACTGCTGAAGGTGAAAATTGTAAGGATGTCTTCTATACCCTGGAAAAGCATTCGGAGCATCCGCTGGCAGAAGCCATTGCCCAAGGCATCCGGGGAACCGAACAGACGCTGGAAGCCTTTGAAAGTCTGACAGGCATGGGAGTAAAAGGCGAAGCCGGAGGTACCAGTTATTACGCCGGAAGCTACCGGATTGTGGAAGCGGCAAAGGCAACAATTCCTACCCCTTTGGAAGAAAAGGCCCAGCTTCTGACAGCAGAGGCCAAGACCGTAGTCTGGTTTGTCAAAGGCAATGAGGTATGCGGACTCGCCGCCATCACTGACCGCATCAAGCCCACCTCAGCTGAAGCGGTTGCCACGCTCCAGCGAATGGGAGTGGAAGTTGTCATGCTGACCGGAGACAACTCTCAAACGGCTGCTTCCATCGCCCGGCAGGCCGGCATCCGTCGGTTCCAGGCAGAGGTACTCCCCGACCAGAAAGCTGAATGGGTGAAAAAATTCCAGTCGGAAGGAAAGAAGGTTGCCATGGCCGGCGACGGTATCAATGACAGTGCCGCACTGGCGCAGGCCGACCTGGGTATCGCCATGGGACAGGGCAGTGACATTGCCATGAGCGTGGCTCCCATGACCCTCATGTCTTCCGACCTGCTGCGCATCGCAGATGCCATCCGACTGTCTGCCGATACGGTACGTACCATCCGTCAGAACCTGTTCTGGGCATTCATCTACAACCTGATCAGTGTACCGGTCGCTGCCGGAATCCTGTATCCGGTCAACGGTTTCCTACTGAACCCGATGATTGCCGGTGCCATTATGGCCATGAGCAGCGTAAGTGTGGTGACCAACAGTCTGCGACTGAAAAAGAAAAAGAGCCTGGTACCCGCAGGAGTCCCGACTGTAACGGATACCTGCGAAACAGACGAACAGGAGGCTGAAACACCTCAATCCGCTGCTGCCGGTTCCGTACGGAAAGAATATCAGGTAACCGGAATGATGTGTCACCACTGCCAGGGAAGGGTGGAAAAAGCCCTGAACTCCGTGGAAGGCGTACATGCCACCGTTACCCTGGACCCTCCGGTAGCCGTACTGGAATACGAAAATGGACAACCAGTTCTGAACATTGAAGAATTGCAAAAGATTCTCACTGAGAAGGCTGGGGATTATGAAATATCAGAAAAATAGTCGTATATTTGACTTCATAAACAAAAAAAACTGACACATGAAAGTAAAAAATTTACTGGGCCTTATCCTGCTCACATTATGTACGCTAAATATCCTGTCGTGCAAGGACAGTGAACGATATGCACCGATTACGGTAGTACCTGCACAAGAAGGGAACTCTCCCCTTCTCAATGAAACGACCGTATGGATTGACCCGTTCCAGAAAGAAGGGGTCAGCCTTTACATTCAGGGAGGAAGCGGCAGCTACAGCATCGAAAGCAATCCGGATACCGACATTGCCGACTACCGTTTCAACGGAAAGAACCTGCTGACCCTCCTGCCCCAGTTCGACGAACAGAGCGGCCTGATGAATACCGGAGAGACCAGTATGGTCATTTCCGACCATGCCGGCAACATCCTGACCCTCCGCATCGTGGTATCCTACCCTCAGACCGTTTACCCGATCAAGGCAGTAGGTGCGGAAATCAAGGGTGATGAACTGACCCAGAAGCAGTTGAACGAGCTCCGCAACCTGATTATGAATGCCTCTCCGGCCAAGGAAGGCGGAAAGTTTGTATTCATTTATACTCACCGGAACATGACTGAAGGAAAGGTGCAGATTTATCCGAACGAAAGTTCGAAGACTCCGCTGGAAGGTATCTTCACACAAGACAAGAATACCATAGACAAAGAAGGAGTGAAAATCCATATCGAACTTACCAATCAGACGACATACGATTATGTGCTGACTTATCTTTTACCGGAAAACGGTACGGATGCCGCATCGGCCATGTCGCTGAGACAGAACGTGACCGACGTATACCAGGGAGAATACATGGCATTGAAGGAAGCCTACTGTGTACTGGTCATTCCGGGAGAAACTAAATAACGGAGATTGTCTGAACCCATACTCTCACTGCGAGCCGTCACCCGCGGCCTGCAGTGGGAGTTTTTTATGAATTTTTGCCCATGTCTATCGGCCATATTGAATTACAGCCTTTTGATTTATACCGTCGTATCGAACAGATACACCGCCAGCCTGCAGCTGCTCCTGAAAACATCCGGAGCAAATACATCCTGCTTTTCAAGGTACTGGAACAGGCTTGCTACGAACTGACCCACGGGGTTACCTTTTCTTTTGCCAATCTGTTTTCCCGGCTCGACTACATCTGTAAGGAGAAGCGGATGACACCCTCCGACAAGTATGCCATCCAGACCTTGCGGAGGAACTGCAACGCGGCCATGCGCGACGACTTCCAGCCGGTCATGGAAGAATACCTTTACGACTTGCGGGCCATCGTGCGCTTCGTGTCGCTGGCATTCGGTGAAGACGTTCCGGCTTCCCTGCTTCCCGAAATTCCTCATTCCAACCGACCGTACAGAGGTACCCGCCACAGCCGGATTCCTTACGTGCGGGCTGCCGTCACCAGTTGGAACGAGGAACTGATTTTCGCGGCCACCGACAGCGACGACGATCCGTTCATCATCATCAACTATGCCAAAGGAGGCTACAATAGCGACCTGCTCTACCTGCAGGATATCCTGCAGGAAAACATGCAGCTCAACCTGCTGGATGTACACATCGACGAGGAGAACCAGTACATTCCCAACCTCATTGTGGTCCATCCCGATTACCTGATTGACATCAGTTCCCTGGCAGCCTGCTTCCGCGAGTACGGCCGGCATCCGCTGAATTTCTTCATCAACAAGATCAAGCCGAAAGCCAATACCTCGCCCATCCTGATGGGTAACCTGGCCAGCCAGTTCCTCGACGATTACGTCAACGAATCGCCCGATGCCCCGGTGACCTACAACCATACGGTCAAGAAGTTTTTTGCCTCATCGGCACTTGAGTTCTGTACCTGTCCCATCCCGCCCAATTTCCATGAGCAGGCACAGGCACAGATGCTGAACATCCGTTCGTTCGTGCAGGACGTGCTTCCGCGCAACATACAGGGGTTCGACAAGCATCAGACCCTGCTCGAAGCTTCATTCATCTGTGAGAAACTCGGACTGCAGGGACGTGTAGACATGCTGCAGAAGGATTTCAAGGTGCTCATTGAACAGAAGTCGGGTAAGCGCGACGAGTACAACCGCCGCCACAAGGAGGACCATTTCATCCAGATGATGCTCTATCAGGGAATATTGATGTACAATTTCGGCCACGAGACAGAGAACCTGCAGACCTTCCTGCTGTACTCCAAGTATACCGACGGACTGATGATCGAACATTTTGCCGAAACCCTTTTCCGCGAAAGTATCCGGCTGAGAAACCGGATTGTCTGTTCGGAGATGGCCTTCGGCGAAGGTGCCATCGCTCCTGTCATGGAAGAACTGAGTACCGACCTGCTGAATGAGTTCCAGACCTCCAGTCGCCTGTGGACCGATTTTCAGGAGCCGCAGCTGCAGGAAGTCATCCAGACTCTGAAGCACTCTACCCCACTGGAGCGGGCATATTTCCAGCGTTTCTTCACTTTCGTCTCCAAGGAGCAGATTCTGAGCAAGACCGGCGGCAGGAACGAGCCGTCGAACGGGTTTGCCGGACTGTGGCACACTCCGGTGGCAGAGAAGCTGGAGTCGGGGAACATACTGCTGGGACTGAAACTTACCGACAAACGGCAGAGTGCTCCCGGGAAAGGATACGACTTGCTGGACTTCCGCATTCCTCGCCAGGAGGAGGATTTTCTTCCCAACTTCCGTGGAGGAGATATCGTCATCTGCTATGCATATCAGGACGAACCGGACGTGCGTCATGAGATTCTGATGAAGGGAAACATCGTAGAGATTACTCCCGACCGGCTGACGGTGCTGCTGAGAAACGGTCAGCAGAACAAAGACATCATCGGCGACGAAGGAGATGTGTTTGCCATCGAGCACGATGCCTCGGACGTATCGGCCACCAGTGCCATGCGGGGACTCTATGCCTTTTTGTCGGCACGTACCGAACGGAAGGAACTGCTGCTGGGAGTACGTCCGCCACAGCGCGATACCTCGCTGACGCTCCAGGGAGATTACGGACGGTTCAACGAACTGATTCTGAAGGAGAAGCAGGCCAGCGACTATTTCCTGCTGGTAGGTCCCCCGGGAACGGGAAAGACGTCGTGTGCCCTGCGCTACATGGTGGAAGAGGCACTGACCGACCCGAAGACCTCGCTGTTGCTGCTCTCGTATACCAACCGTGCGGTAGACGAGATTTGCGGCATGCTGGTCGATTCGGGAATTGCCGAAGAGCATCCGTTCATCCGTATCGGCAACGAACTGTCCTGCGACAAGCGTTTTGTGCCCTACCTGCTGAAGCACAGCCTGGCCGACTGCCCAAAGCTGACGGATATCCGGCAAAAGATTACACAGACACGTATTTTTGTCGGTACGACTACGGCCATCAACAACCGCCTGCATCTCTTCAACCTGAAGCAGTTTGAGATGGCCATCATCGACGAGGCTTCGCAGATTCTGGAGCCCGACCTGATCGGTATTCTCTCGGCCCGCCACGACCGCAGCAATGCCATCGGAAAGTTCGTGCTCATCGGCGACTACAAGCAGTTGCCGGCCATTGCCCTGCAGGGTGAGGAGGAGGCCAGCATCACCGATCCCTTGCTGCAGAGCATCGGACTGTATGATTGCCGGAACTCGCTTTTCGAACGGCTGTACAAGCAGAGCGCTCCGGAGTTCCGGAGTATCCTGCACAAGCAGGGACGGATGCATCCTGCCATTGCCGATTTTCCGAATCATGCGTTTTATTTCCGGGAGCAGCTGGAGGCGGTACCGTTGCCGCATCAGGAGGAGGCTCTCCCCTACGCGACGGACTGTGCACCGGCCGACAACCTGGACCGCCTGCTGATGAAACGCCGGATGGTCTTCGTGGCCGCACGTCCCTCGGAGGAAGTCAATGCATCGGAAAAGAGCAACCTGAATGAGGCCCGCATCACGGCTTCACTGCTGCAGCGGATCTACCAGCTCACGGCTCCCGACTTCAATCCGCACAAGACGGTAGGAGTCATCGTCCCCTACCGCAACCAGATTGCCATGATCCGCAAGGAAATCAGCCGCCTGGGGATTCCGGAACTGATGGATATTTCCATCGATACGGTGGAGCGCTATCAGGGCAGTCAGCGCGACGTCATCGTCTATTCGTTTACCATACGCAATACCAGTCAGTTGAACTTCCTGACATCCAATACCTTCCGCGAAGGAGAGTTTATCATCGACCGGAAACTGAACGTGGCCATCACCCGTGCCCGGAAGCAACTGCTGCTGACCGGGAATCCGGAGGTGCTGGGAGCCAGTCTGACCTTCTACAAGCTGATGGAGTACATCCGCATGCACAACGGCTACATCGATACGGACGTAACAAGTTTCTGCAAAGGCGATTTCGAGATTCCGGACTACGACGTCCGCTGGGACATCTGTCCGGAGAATTATGCCCTCCCCGAAAGTTTCCGGAAGGCCTTCGAGGCAGTTATCCTGAAAGACGAAACCAAGGAGGCCGATACCCTGTTCCGGGAACAGACCGATTACGGACGGATGAATTTCAGTCGGCTGGAAGCCCTTCCCGCCGAAGTACGGGCCGCCCGCATCGCCGGGTACAACCGCTATTACCTGTGCCGTCAGTACAGTGCCGCACGCTCGCTTTACGAAAATAGCGGAAACAGTCTGTTCCAGGCGGTACGCAACGTGTCCGGACGGGTGGTTTTCTGCGACCTCAGCCACGAGTGCGGAGCTTCGGGACTGGCCTTCATCGACAGTTGCAGCCGGCTGCCTCACCTGGACCTGACCTATGTGGGCATTGCCCCGGTCGAAGAGGGAGAGACGGTAACCCGGGCACTCTTTGCCCAACCGCCTTACGACCGGTATGCCTGTGATATTTATCCGCGACTGGCGGCCGTGAGAAACGAGTTCTGGAATGTGCATGCAGTGGTTCCGGAACTGATAATCTTCAATATGAGCAACCTGTTCGATCGGATTGCTCCGGCGGAGGCAAGGGGACTGGCCCTGCAGATCAACCAGTTGATGCACGCGCGTCCCCAGAACCACTATCTGCTGCTGTTCCGCGACGACGCAGGTACCCGCATGAACCTACACTCGTATCATGCGTTTACGGCTCACCTCTCGCAGGCACTCCGTCCCTGGAATGAGCAGATGCCTTTCCAAGGCCGTTTCTACTATCAGCAGGGAGGAGGCAACCGGCCGGAGTCTGAAGCATATGTATATGAGATAAGAAGCAACCGGTCTTGAGCCGGACATGTCACACAGAATAATTGAACCATTATGACACCTAAAAAAGCAATTATCATCGGAGCGACGTCGGGCATCGGCTATCAGGTAGCCTGCCTGTTATTGAAGGAAGGATGGACCCTCGGCATTGCCGGACGAAGGGAAGACAGACTGGAGGCTTTCCGCCAGAAGGCTCCGGAACGGATTTATGTTCAGCGTATTGACATACTGGAAGCGGATGCCGACCAGAAACTGGAGCAGCTCATCGGCCGCCTGGGAGGGATGGACCTCTACCTCCACAGTTCCGGCATCGGGTTTCAGAATGCCAGTCTGAATCCCGAAACGGAAATCCGTACGCTGGAGACCAACGGTACGGGATTCGTACGCATGGTGAGTGCCGCCTACCGTTATTTCCGTACGGCAGGGAAAGGCCATCTGGCCATCATCAGTTCCATTGCAGGTACCAAGGGACTGGGACTGGCTCCGGCATATTCTGCCAGCAAACGGTTTCAGAATACCTACCTGGATGCACTGGAGCAGTTGGCACACCTGGAGCACCTGCCCCTGGTCTTTACCGACATCCGCCCGGGATTTGTGGCAACCGACCTGCTCAACAACGGAAAGCATTATCCCATGCTGATGCGTCCGGAGGCCGTAGCACAGCACATTGTCAAGGCCTTACACCGCAGAAAGCGCACGGTAATCATCGACTGGCGCTACCGGATACTCGTTGCCTTGTGGAGACTCATTCCCCGTCGGTTGTGGAAATACCTGCCGGTGAAAAACTGAGCCGAAGGTTTCCCGGAACCCATTGAACCGTCCCCAAAATAGGGAAAATATCCTGACAGTTTCCGCTTCGGCCAACCCCAATATACCTAAAAATAGGGATTGACTGCCGTAAAATATCCGTCTAATTTTGCAGCGTTTTTAATAGATATTTTACGTTGAAATGGGGAATTTAAGACAAAAGGGATTTTGGGTAACTTTATTATTTGTATTTTCAGGAATTCATCTCCAGGGTCAGACCCTCAGGGGAAAAGTGCTGGATGCCCTTACTCAAGAGGCTTTGGGCTATGCCACGGTAGAGATTCACTCGTGTGAGGACAATGCATACCTTGCCGGGGGAGTCACAGGAAATACAGGGGAATTTTCGCTGACACTGAAACAGCCGGCCGGGAAAGTCCGGGTAACGGCTTCTTACCTGGGATACAAGTCTCAGGAACAGCTTCATACGTTCAGGCCGAAGGACAACTATCTCCGGTTTGAACTGGCGGAAGACGCACACAGCCTGAATGAAGTGATTGTAAAAGGCTTGAGTCAGGCAGAAAAGGTGCAGCGTCTGGCCTATAATGTCTCACTGATTGAAACCACACAACTGAAAAATACCACGCTCGACCTGTCGAGTGTGATTGACAAGATCAGCGGGGTAAAAATCCGGTCGACCGGAGGAGTCGGCTCGGAATCGAACGTGACCCTGAACGGCTTTTCGGGAAGGCACGTAAAGATCTTCATCGACGGAGTACCCATGGACGGGATGAGTTCTGCCTTCGGACTGAACAACATTCCGGCAGGACTGGCCAAGCGGGTGGAGGTCTATAAGGGAGTGGTGCCCGTAGAACTGGGCGGGGATGCCCTGGGAGGTGCCATCAACATCGTGACCGACCATACCCGACGTACCCGGGTCAATGCCTCATACTCTTTCGGTTCCTTCAATACACACAAGAGCAATGTGTATGCGGAATGGACTTCCAAAAAGGGATTCTACGTTTCGCTGAATGCCTATCAGAATTATTCGGACAACGACTACAAGGTGAACATCGACCATTATACCCGGTTCGGGGAGAACGGAAATACGGTGGTCTACGAGGACCTGAAGGTCCGGCGCTTTCATGCCAAATACCATAACGAGGCAGCCATACTGAAAATCGGTGTGGTCGACAAGCCTTTTGCCGACCGCCTCCTCTTCGGATTTACCGGAGGTTACGAGTACAAGCAGACACAGAATGCCTCGAACATGAACTGGGTGTATGGGGCCCGCTATACGACGGCCAATACCCTCATGCCTCAGCTGACGTACGAGAAGAAGTTCAAGGTACTGAAAGGCCTGCATGTATCGATGAGCGGCAACTACAATTTCGGGCAGTCGTATGCGGCCGATACGGCCAGCTGCAATTACAACTGGCTCGGGGAGCAGAGCAAGCCGAAGAGTGCGCCGGGCGAGCTGGCGTATACGAAGTACCGCTACCGCGACAACAACGGGGCGGCGAATTTCCGGGTGGCTCTGTTTCCGGCAGAAGGACATGCCCTGTCGCTCAGCAGCACACTGACCACCTTCTCGCGTTCGGGAAAAGACGAGACGCAGGTTAAGGCCGAATACGAGCATCCGCAGAAAAGCCGGAAACAGGTGACGGGACTGAGCTATAAGTACGACCACAAGGGAAAATGGAATACCTCGCTCTTCGTAAAGAATTACCTCAACCACCTCGAGGCTTACCTCGATCCGGAGGGAGGCAGCAACTACCAGGATTACCGCAGTACCTCTTCGTACTGGGGCGGAGGAATGGCCAGTACGTATTTCTGGGGAAAGCATACCCAGGTACGGCTGTCGTACGAATATGCACTGCGCCTGCCTACCAGCCGGGAACTCTTCGGTTCGGGTGATGATATCGAACGGGGGAACTCGGGACTGAAGCCTGAAAGCAGCAACAACGTCAACCTGGGCATTACCACCTCTCCCATCGACCTGCTCCACCACCGGCTGACCATCGATGCGGCCTTCCAGTACCGTGAGATACAGGACTACATACGCCGGAGCACGAACAACGACAACGGGCGGGCCTCGTCGAAAAACGACGGTGGGGTACGGAACCTGGGGGGAGATTTCGGGGTGCGCTATACTTACCGCAACTGCTTCTTCGTGGGAGGCAACTTCAGTTACATCGACATGCGGAGCATGACCCGGTATGTGGCCGGTACCCAGCGCGAAAGCAAGAACTACAAGCAACGGATTCCTGCCATCCCGTACATGTACGGCAACGGTGAGGCCGGTGTCACGCTGCGCAACTTCCTCCGCCAGGGTACGACACTCGATATTCATTACATGATGAATTACATCCATGCCTTCAGCTACGAGTGGAATGCCTACCACAATCCGGAACTGGAGGTACCGACCCAGTTCTCGCACGATATTTTCGTGAGCTATAATTTCGGGAAACAGTCGGAGTTCACCGTATCGGCCGAATGTACCAACCTGCTCGACGCACGGTTGTACGACAATTTCAAGATGCAGAAACCCGGCCGTGCCTTTGCCATTAAATTCGGATATAATTTTACTAAATAAGACCAAAAAGAATCATGCAGACAAACACTTTTTTTCAGATTTCAGGGCTTGCCCTGTGTGCCTGTATGCTGAGTGCATGCAATGAAGACTACGCCGGCGGTCAGGCTTCGGATATGGGCGGCAATTCACCCACACAATACATCGTCATCAGTGGCTCAGGGGAAAACAACGGAGCTTATCTGCAGCAGAAGGATGATCCTGCCAGCGGCATCGTCGACCCGACCCGTCCCGACGGACGTATTTTCTTCAGCGGGAACAACCCCGACTTTGTCAATTACCATAACGAGATCCTCATCGGCATGAATTATCCTTCACAGGGTGGCTCGTCTTCCGACTATATCACCAAGGCCTGGAAACTGGTCGACCGGAAACTGACCCCGCACGGCAACGGAGTGGCGCTCGACGGGGACGTGAAGGCAAGGGGTATCTTCAAGAATTACCTCATCGGGATGTCCGACCAGACGGGAAACGGCCATTACGAACGGGTGAAGTTCATCGACCTGACACAGTTCAGTGCCGCAGTGGTGGACGGTGTCATCGACTGTGACGACCTGAGCAAGGAGCCGGCCAGCCTGATGGAAGGCGAGACATGGGGGGTAGGCGATATTGCCGAGTTCGGAGATTATGTATTGCTTTCCTACACCACCAAGCACCTCTTGCCCGATCCGGCCAGCCGGGCCAAGGCGACTTACAGTACCGACCTGGCAAACAACCTTTACATCGGTGTCTACCAGTTCAACCCCGAAGACCCGGAGAAAGAGTATCTGAAGTACCAGCATGCCATCGTCCGCAAAAGCAAGGACCATCCGGGTAAGGAAGCCGGACAGATCAAGGGCAACCAGCGTTCGCGTACGGAAACGGGAATCGAGGTAGTTGACGATGAGATTTACCTGTTCTGCCAGAGCACGGCCAAGAATTACGGAAAAACGATGCCGGAAGTTCCTTCTGCGGTATTGCGCATCAGCGGAAAGAACATCGAAAACGGAAAGCCGGTGGGCATAGACGACGATTATTATGTGAACCTGACCGAGAAAACCGGTCATTACCTGTGGAAGTGCTTCTATATAGGCGACCATAAGTTCTGCCTGCAGTTGTTTACCGAGGCCGGAACGGCAGGGGTTACGGAAGGCTCCCACAAGCGCTTCGGTATCTTCGACGTCCGTACCCAGGCTTATACCGAGGTAAGCGGACTTCCCGAGCCGGCCCTCATCAACGACATTGCCCTGGCCTGTGCCGTCGATACCGACAACCACACCATCACATTTGAGATTGAGACTACAGACAGCCGACTGCCGGCACTCTATACCATCGACAAGGAAGGAAAGGCCACACGTGGCGCCGAGGTGGATACCGAGTCTATCAAGGGAGTCAGTCTGTTGAAGGAAAAATAAGCAGTTATCATTGATTGTCATGAATAAACTATTCCACCACATCCATTTATGGATATCGCTTCCCCTGGGACTGGTCATTACGGTGATCTGCCTGACAGGGGCAGCCCTGGTCTTCGAACGGGAAATCACCCGAGGAATGAATCCTCATCTTTACCGGGTTACGGAACAAGGAAACATCCCTCCCCTCTCTCCTTCCGAAATAGTAGCACGGATTGGAGAGCAACTGCCTGATTCGCTGCATCTGACCTCTCTGCAGCTTTCAGGCAACCCCGGGGAAACCTGGATGGCCGCTTTCAAGGAAACGGGGAAACGCTCCCTGAGCCTCAATCCCTATACGGGAGAAGTGAACGGCTGGACACAGACCCATCCGTTTTTCCAGACCCTGCGCAAGTTGCACCGCTGGCTGCTGGACCCTCCGGCCTTCAAGGGCGGAGCCTCGGCCGGTAAAACCGTGGTAGGCATCACTACCCTGCTCATGGTATTCATCCTGGTATCGGGACTGGTTATCTGGATTCCGCGCAACCGGAGGGCATTGAAAAACCGTTTGCGGGTAGCCTGCAACAAGGGATGGAGAAGGTTCTGGTACGACAGCCACGTGTCTCTCGGCTTCTATGCCACTCTTTTCCTGCTGGTCATGGCACTGACCGGTCTCACCTGGTCCTTCCCGTGGTACCGGAACGCTGCCTACAGTCTGCTGGGGGCTTCGCCTTCACGGTCGCAGGCACCGAAATCACCCTCCCATTCTTCTCCCAAAGAAGAAAGAGCCGCCGCATTCGACTATGCGGTCTGGGACAAGGTCGTGCGAAAACTTCATCAGCAGTATCCCTCGTATGCCTCCATCACCCTGAGCCGGAGTGAAGCCAAAATCAGTCTTCCCGGCAGGATGAGACGCTGCGATACGGTCCGTTTCGACTCCCGCACCGGCGAGATACGGAAGGTCATTCCCTATCAGGATACCCCACAGGCGCAGCAGCTGAAGATGTGGTTTTATGCCTTCCATACCGGAACCTGGGGAGGCCTCGCCACCCAGATACTTTATTTTCTGGCAGCCCTGATCGGAGGTATCTTGCCGCTGAGCGGCTACTACCTCTGGCTTAAACGGAGAAAAAGAAGGAAGTGTATTTAAACACACACCTTTATGCACCACATAAAAGCCCGCCATGTTTTTCAAAATCATCGCCGTCTTTTTGAAAAACATGGCGGGCTGTTGCATGACGCATAACGATGCGTGTCCGCATCCCTGCTTTTGCGCAGGCATTTCCTTAAGCAGAAACCGGAGCGTTCTCTCCGCTACCGTCCCTGCCCTCTTTCTGTACAATCTGCCGCAGCCGGCGGTACATATAGATAAAGGCCGGTACCAGGAAGAGATTGGCAAAGATCCAGGCCGTAGAATCTCCGAAGCAGACTCCGGTAAATCCCCATATCGGCACGATGACCACACTCACCAGGATACGGGCAATCATCTCTGCCACCCCCGAGAACATGGCCAGCATGGTATATCCCGCTCCCTGAATGGAATAGCGCAAGATACACAGCGAGCCCAGGAAGGGGAAGAACGATACATTGATATGCAGGAAGAGGGCCGTATAGTCGATGACCTCCGTTTCCGACGGATCGATGAACAGCATGGCAAACGGCTCGGAGAAGCCCCACAGCAAGGCAATGACACAGGCCACATAGACCAGCATCATCCACGTAGCCGACTTGATTCCCTGCCAGATGCGTTCCGGCTTACCGGCCCCGTAATTCTGTCCGCAGTAGGTGGCCATGGCCATACCCAAACTCTCCAGCGCACAGAGGAAGACCATCTTGATGCGCATGGCCGCCGTGAAGGCAGCGACACAGGCCGTTCCCAGGGCATTGTTCGCACTCTGGAGCATGATGCTTCCGATGGCCGTAATCGAAAACTGAAGTCCCATCGGCACCCCGATTCCCAGCAGCTGCTTTGCCAGTTCCGGACGGAAGCGGCGGTCGGAAGCCGTGGTCTTCAGAATATCAAACTTCCGGTACATGTAATGATAGCACAGGAATGCCGAAAGTCCCTGCGAAAAGACCGTCGCAAGGGCCGCTCCGGCCACTCCCCATCCCAGTACCAGGATACAGAAGATATCGAGCAGGATATTCAGTACCGTAGCAAAAAGCAAGAACCAGAAAGGCGTCTTGCTGTCGCCCAATGCACGGATAATGCTGGAAAGCAGGTTGTAATAAAACGTACAGGGAATACCGATAAAGGTAATCAGCAGGTACTGGTAAGCCCCGTCGAAAATGTTATCGGGCGTCTGCATGCTGTGCAGGATATAAGCACAGAGCAGGCTGGTCACAAGGGCAATGCCCACCGACATCACTCCCGCCAGTTTCAGGCTCACCGACACCAGGCGCCGCATAGTCATATAGTCGCGTGCCCCGAACTTCTGGGCCACCGGAATGCCGAAGCCGCTGCAACAGCCGTTACAGAAACCCAGAATCAGAAATACGACCGAAGTACTTGCGCCCACCGAAGCCAGCGCATTAATTCCCAGAAACTTCCCCACAATGGCAGCATCCACCAGCGAATACGTCTGCTGCAGCAGATTCCCCAGCAAAAGGGGCAGTGTAAAATTCAGAATCAGGGGCAAAGAAGGCCCTGACGTCATTTCTTTTGATTGTGCCATAATTTATCTTGTCTATATTCGATTGTTCCTCAAGCCTGCAGCGTCTTTCCCTTCATCCGCATGAAAGCACTGTGTTTCGGGCTGCCGATCATCTGGGCCGTGTAAATACTGGTGTGACCGGAGAAGAGATAAGCAATCACACAGGCAATGCCCAGGTAGAGTCCCCCTTCGGCACCAAAGAGCTCAATCCCCATGAGGGTACAGGCAATCGGGGTATTGGTGGCTCCTGAAAATACGGCCACAAAACCCATTGCGGCCATCAGGCTCATGGGCAAGGGAAGAAACATGGAAAGGAAACTGCCCAGGGTAGCTCCGACGAAGAAGAGCGGAGTCACCTCTCCCCCCTTGAAACCTACACCGATGGTAAAGGTGGTAAGCAAAATCTTCAGCAGGAAGTCGTACCACATCTGCTGTTCGGAAAAAGAAGCGACGATAGTAGGCACACCCAGACCGATGTACTTGGTTGTTCCCAACAGCCACACCGCCAGTGCGATGACGATACCTCCCAGCAGCGGACGCAAAGGAGGATAGGCCACATAACGGGCAGCCAGCCGTCCCCACATACCGATGCTGCGCGAGAAGCACATGGCAGCCACCCCGAAAAAGATACCGGCCAGTATGGTCCACAGAATCGTCTCTACGTTCAGTGAAGGCACCACCGGATGCGGATAATGCGTGTGTGCCACTCCCCAGGCCACACAAGTGAGATGTGCAAAGGCTGCCGAAAGAAAAGCCGGCAGAATGGCCTCGTAACGCATCCTTCCGATGACAATGACTTCCAGGCCGAATACGGCACCGGCCAGCGGAGTACCGAAGACCGAGGCGAAACCTGCACTGATACCGATCAGTACCATCACCCGGTGGTCGCGCTTGTGCAGGTGAAAAAGCTGGGAAAAGCGGTCGGCAATGGCTCCACCCATCTGTACCCCCGTTCCTTCCCGTCCGGCCGATCCTCCGAACAGGTGCGTAAGGACAGTACCCACATACACCAGGGGCGCCATACGGAACGGAATGATATCCTTCGGAGAACGTATCTCCTCGATCAGGAAGTTATTTCCACGGGCAGCCGTACCCGCCCAGTAATGATACATTGTTCCGATCAGCAAGCCCGCCAGCGGAAGCAGGGCAATCATCCACAAGTGACTCTCACGGAAATCCGTAGCCCAGCTCAGCGATACCAGCAACAAGGCCGAGGCACTGCCGATACATACTCCGGCCACTACCGAAAGGCATAGCCACTTCACCAAATACACCAATAAGGGAAACTGTTCAATCTTTAACCAACTCTTTCTGTTCATAATACCTTATTCATCCTGAAAACGACCGCAAAAGTACTACTATTCGGGAAAACAGACAAAGAGTTTAAACTCTTTTAGCGGAAGCACGGGGATAAAAAAAATGTTCCCCGGCTCACGCCGAGGAACAATCACAACACAAACACAAAATAAAACACGACAAAACTACTATATAATGAGCATCTTTTCCGAATGAACGGTACACTCTTCCGATATTCACATATCCAAAGCGTGCAAGAGGCTCACCTTTGAAATAATAACACCTGAAGGTGTAAAATTGTTCGTAGTTTATGCTATTTTTTTTTGAAAAAATCAAATTTTATTGCACTCCGGTCTCACGAAGGTGAACCTGCCAGTTCCATGCAGACCGCAAAGTGTCTTCGATAGTCGCTTCAGCCTTCCATCCCAGCTCGTTGTTTGCGTAAGAAGGATCGGCCCATACCTTCACGATATCACCGGCACGACGGCCTACGATCTGATAGTTCAGTTTCACTCCGGTAGCCGATTCGAATGCATGAATCAGTTCCAGTACAGAAAGTCCGCGTCCGGTACCCACGTTGAATACTTCCACGTTTTCCTTCTGCTTGTTTTCCAGAATACGGTTCATGGCAATTACGTGTGCCTTTGCCAGGTCGACTACATAAATATAGTCGCGGATACAAGAACCGTCAGGTGTATCATAATCGTCACCGAATACGCTCAGTTTTTCACGGATTCCCATCGCTGTCTGTGTCAGGTAAGGAATCAGGTTCTGCGGAACACCGTTTGGCAACTCACCAATCAATGCACTTGGATGCGCACCGATCGGGTTGAAGTAACGCAACAGGATCGCACGGATCGGAGCACCTGAAGCCACTGTATCGCGGATGATTTCTTCGTTCACCTGCTTGGTATTTCCATAAGGAGATTCTGCCTTCTTGATCGGAGCCGCTTCGGTTACCGGCAATACATCCGGCTGTCCGTATACCGTACAAGAAGAAGAGAAAATAATGCCCTGTACATTGTGCTTCGGCATCAGTTCCAACAGGTTGATCAGCGAAACCAGATTATTACGGTAATATTTCAATGGTTTTTCTACCGATTCTCCTACAGCCTTGCTTGCCGCAAAATGAATCACACCCTGGATACCCGGATATTTGGCAAACACCGCATCCATACCTTCATAATCCAGACAATCCACCTTTTCGAAAGCCGGGCGGATGCCTGTAATCTGCTCAATGCTGTCTACCACTTCAGCGCGGGAATTCGACAAGTTATCTACAATAATCACTTCATACCCGTTGTTCTGAAGTTCCACTACGGTATGTGAACCGATGTATCCGGTTCCACCTGTAACTAAGATTCTTTTTTTCATCTTATAAATGATTTAGTATTTACGACAAAAATAAAAACAATAATCGGTAAATCCAATTACATGAGCCGATAATAATCATTCCAGACCGAACAATACGGCCAGACCTTTATCTACACCCGAGAAGCCCATGAAGGCCATTGCCAGCAGACCGGCAGTCACCAGTGCGATAGACATGCCTCTCATTCCCTTCGGAATGTTCACCAGACTCAGCTGTTCGCGGATACCCGCAAACACAATCAGTGCCAGTGCAAAACCCAGGGCAGTAGAGAACGCATATACCACACCTGTCAGCAGGTCATAGTCTTTCTGAATCACCAGGATGGTCACACCCAGGATACAGCAGTTGGTTGTAATCAGCGGCAGGAACACACCCAGAGCCTGATACAACGAAGGAGAAACCTTCTTCAGGATAATCTCCACCATCTGTACCAGTGCGGCGATGACCAGAATAAAGGCAATGGTCTGCAGATATCCCAGTCCGAATGCATCGAGCACGAACTTCTGGATGACATAAGTCACGATGGTTGCCAGCGTCAGCACGAAGGCCACCGCTGCTCCCATTCCCATAGCGGTTTCCACTTTCTTGGACACTCCCAGGAACGGACAGATTCCCAAAAACTGTGACAACACTACGTTGTTCACAAATATCGCTGTAATAAATATCAATATATATTCCATAATCTTATCTGTTTTTTAGGAGTTACGCTTTTTTCAGACGGTTCACAATCGCAATCAGGTATCCCAGTACGATGAACGCACCCGGAGCCAGCACAAAGATCAGCATACCGTAGTCTTCCGGCATCACAGTGATGTTGAACAACTTTCCGGTACCCAGGAATTCACGTACGCCGCCGAGCAGTGTCAGCGCAATGGTAAATCCGAGACCCATACCCAGTCCGTCGAAGAACGAAGCCACCGGATTGTTCTTGGCAGCAAAGGCTTCGGCACGTCCCAGCAGGATACAGTTCACCACGATCAGCGGGATAAAGAGTCCCAGCGTAGCATACAGCGCAGGAACATAAGCCTGCATCACCATCTGCAGCAAGGTCACGAACGACGCAATCACCACAATAAAGATAGGAATACGCACCATGTCGGGTACCAGTCTCTTGATCAGCGAAATCACCACATTCGAGCAAACCAGCACGAAGAGCGTAGCCAATCCCATACCCATACCGTTGATGGCCGATGAGGTAGTACCCAAGGTAGGACACATACCCAGCAGAAGTACAAACGTAGGATTCTCTTTTACAATCCCATTCATCAAGACTTTAAAATTATTCATAAGTATGTCTCCTCCATTAATTGTTATCCACATTAACTGAATCCACCGGAGCTGCATGATAAGTAGCTCCACTGGTTCCGTCGGTAGCTACCGTAGTATCTCCTGACTGTTTCTTATAAGCCGCATAAGCATCGTTCACTGCTTTCAGGAAGGCACGTGAAGTAATGGTTGACGCCGTAATCGCATCAATCTGACCACCGTCCTTGCTGACAGTCAGCGGAGCCTCACCCGGGTTCTGTCCGGTGATGTCACCCTTCGCACCCTTCTTGAACCAGTCGGCTGCCTTCGAACCCAGTCCCGGAGTCTCGGCATGGCTCAGCAGCGAATAGTCGATGATGTTTCCCTCGTTGTCGAAACCCACCAGGACCTTCAGCGCTCCGCCGAAACCGTTGGCAGTCGATTCCACTGCCGCTCCGATAGGCTGTCCTTCCTTGGTAGCCTGATAAATCTTATAAACCACCCCGTTCAGTTCCACTTCCTGAGGAGCCTCAGCAGGATTGTTGTCAAATCCCGGAACCACCACAGCAATCGCGTCACTCAAGGTTTTTGCATTGGCCTGGGCAATCGGCTCGGCAGTAATGTCGTTCACCCATCCCAGCAAGGCTCCTGCCACTACCGAGAATCCGGTCAGTGCCAAAGCCATATTTTTCAAAGACGATTCAAGTTTTTTCATTTCTTAGCTACCTCCCCAAAACGTTTAGGTTTACAATAAGTATTGATAAGCGGAGTAAATGCGTTCATGATGAAAATAGCGAACGACATACCTTCCGGATAAGCACCGAACGTACGGATGACCACGGTCAGGAAACCGATGGCGATACCGTAGATTACCATTCCCTTATGAGTCATCGGAGAAGTCACATAGTCGGTTGCCATGAAGATCGCACCCAGCATCAGTCCACCGGTAAACAGGTGAGTAAGACCATCGGCATACTTCACCGGATCGGCCAGGTTCAGCAAGGTAGCAAATACGAATACCGTAGCAAGGATTGAAACCGGAATGTGCCATGAGATGATCTTCTTCCAGAGCATGTAAGCCAGTCCCAGCAACAGCGCCAGGGCACTGATTTCACCGATACATCCCGGATTGTTACCCAGGAAAAGATCGAGGGTAGAAGGCAACTGTCCCAGAGCCTCCGTGTCACCGTGTACCGCCATCTTCATCAGCGCCAGCGGAGTAGCCGCAGTCTCAGCATCCGTATAGGCAGTCAGCTGTCCGGCTACCGGCCATGAAGTCATCTGTACCGGATACGAGATGAGCAGGAAGATACGTCCCACCAGTGCCGGGTTGAACGGGTTGCATCCCAGTCCGCCGAATGTCATCTTACCGATACCGATGGCCACCAGCGCACCGATAACGATGATCCACAACGGAAGATTGGAAGGAAGATTGAAGGCCAGCAGCAAGCCGGTCAGCGCAGCCGAACCGTCCATGATGGTAGTACGCTCACGCTTCAGTATGAATTTGGTAATCGCCCATTCGAAGAACAGACAAGCAACGACCGAAGTCAATGTCACGATAACAGCCCCCAGGCCGAACATATAGAATGATACCAGCAAGGCAGGCACCAGAGCTATGATTACGCCATACATGTTTTTCTGTACGCTATCGCCGCTGTGTACATGGGGGGATAATGATACAATTAATTTATTAGCCATAAGATCTTTTATTTTTTAGCATTACGAGCGCGGATAATAGCGCCTACCTTACCTTTACCTAAACGAATATAATCCAGCATCGGACGGTGTGAAGGACATGTGAACTGGCAAGAACCACATTCGATACATGACATGATCATTTCCTGTTCCACACGTTCCCAGTCGCCGTGTGCCGAGCAAGTAGCCAGCAGGAACGGTTCCAGTCCCATCGGACATGCGCTGACACATTTGGCGCAACGGATACACGGCTGAGGTTCTGCACGACGGGCTTCCTTGTCGTTCATGATCAGCACACCCGAGCTACCCTTGCAGATAGGCACCTCTGTATTGGCCAGTGCCTTACCCATCATCGGACCACCACCGATTACCTTGCCGGTATCTTCCGGCAGACCGCCTGCCGCATCAATCAGCTGGCTCATCGGAGTACCCATACGTGTCAGGAAGTTCGACGGGTTCTTCAATGACTTACCTGTCACCGTTACGATACGTTCGAACAGCGGCTTGTTCTTCTGTACGGCCTCATACACCGCATAGGCAGTTCCCACATTCTGTACCACCGCTCCTACATGGATAGGAATGGCTGGAGGAGCAGGTACCTGACGGCCGATCACGGCATCGATCAGCTGCTTTTCACCTCCCTGCGGATATTTCACTTTCAGCGGAACAATCTCAATGCCCGGATAGGCAGCCGCCTTTTCCGTCATCACCTTGATGGCATCCGGCTTGTTGTTCTCGATGCCCACATATGCCTTGCTGACCTTCGCAGCCTTCATCAGAATCTGTACACCCACCAGGATTTCATCCGTCTTTTCCAGCATCAGACGATGGTCGGCAGTCAGATACGGTTCACATTCCACCGCATTGATGATCACACACTCAGCCTTGCATCCGGGAGGAGGCATCAGTTTGACGTGTGTCGGGAAACAGGCACCACCCATACCTACTACGCCCGCATCCTTGATCTTTGCAACGATTTCCTCGGGAGTCAGGTTACATTCCTTTACCAGGTCTGTGCTGCGGTCGATGCTTTCTTCCCATTCGTCACCTTCCACATCGATAAAGATAGCCGGCTTGCGGTAACCGCTGGCATCAATGATGCTGTCTACCTTGTTTACCTTACCCGATACAGAAGAAAATATTGGAGCTGAAACAAAACCTCCAGCCTCAGCTATTTTGGTACCGACCTTCACTACATCCCCTTTCTTTACAATCGCCGTAGCCGGAGCACCGATATGCTGAGACAAAGGGAAAACAGCTTGTTTAGGGAGTGCAAGCGTCTCGATTGCTTTACCGGCAGACAGTTTGTTCTCAGCCGGATGAACTCCACCAATTCTAAAAGTCTTCACTATGATATTCTATTTATGGTTTCTACTTTATTTAATTATGCTTCAGGCTTGGTTTCTGCCTTTGCCTGCGGCTGTGCTTCCACTTTAGCCTCTGCCTTGACTGCCGCATCGGCTGCCGGTGCAGCTGCCTCTCTTACCTTTCGGGGAGGGAAATTGACTGCGATGATGGCATTCTGCGGACATTCAGTCTCACACTTGCGGCAAGACTTACACTTGGCCGGATCGATATAAGCCAGGTTGTTTTCCAGCGTAATGGCTTCGAACGGGCAGACTTTCACACACTTGCCGCAACCGATACAAGCGGCTGCACAAGCCTTGCGGGCTACCGCACCCTTGTCCTTGTTGACACACTGCACATACACACGGCGGTTGTTCTTTCCTTTCGGACGGATTTCGATGATGTTGCGCGGACAAGCCTTGCTGCAGGCTCCACAAGCCGTACACTTCGCCTCATCCACTTCCGGTAATCCTGTTTCCGGATTGATACGGATGGCACCGAACTGGCAGACAGTCACACAGTCGCCACAGCCCAGACAGCCGAACGTACAGCCCGTCTCACCCCCGTAAGTAGAATGAGCCACTGCACAAGAGCGCACTCCGTCGTACTGAGTAATCCGGGGACGGTTGGCACAAGTACCGTTACATCTTACCACAGCCACCTTAGGTTCGGAAGCCACAGCCTCCAGTCCCAGAATACCTGCGATTTTGTCCATTACAGGCTGTCCGCCCACCGGACACATCTTACCTTCCAGAGAACCGGCTTTCACGCATGCAGCAGCGAAACCCGAACATCCCGGATAACCACATCCTCCACAGTTTGCCTGTGGCAAAACCTCGCCCACCTGAGCGATTCGAGGATCTTCATACACAGCAAATTTCTTAGAAGCGGCATACAGAATAACTGCGGCAATCAAGCCGATGGCTCCCAATGAAATCACTGCAACCAAAATTAAATTCATAAGATATACAGTTAGTTTATTAATTATTTAATAGATTCCAAAACAAAGGTAAACGTCCGGCTGATCTTCTTCCGGAAACAATAGATGATAAAATAATAAGGTATCAACGACGTTAACGCAAACAAGGCCGACAAAGGTTCATCTCCCTGAGTAAGCTGCAGCGAGACGGAAAGCACGGTCATGAGTACGACAAAAGGAAGGACAAAAGCCAGCAAAACCGCTTTCATCCCCATAGATGTAGTTCCTGCTATCATCACCCGTTCTCCGATCTGGCACGGAACCGAATTGGCATTATATACATCGATTATCTTCTCCTTCGACTCAGACACGCTGCAATGCCCTTTCACACTGCACGCCGAACAAGCAGAATTTTGAATGATTCTCACTTTCAGATGAGCACCATCTATGTTTTCCACAATACCTAGATGTTTTATTTTATTCATCATTTTTGCAAACTGCGCATTACAAATTCGAGGCAAATGTACTATAAAAATTGTTTCAGTGGATATATAATCCGGGAAAATCAACTTAAAAAAAGTAAAAAACGTACCAAAAAGTTAATTCTCAGACAAGGATTTACGCAAACGCTGACACCGGCTCTGCACCACAAGAAAAAACCCTTGTACCCGGCGGTACAAGGGAACCTTTCCTATATCTCCCAAAAACAGGAACTGTCGTATCCTTTTTCTTCCATCATGCGCCTCAGCTCACGGCATCCGGTCTGGATTCTCTTAACCACGGTGGAACAGTTGATTCCCGTACGGCAGGCAATCTCACGGTACGACATCCGCTCCCAGTACCGCATCTTGATCAGCTCCTGCACCTGCACCGGCAGGCACGAGAGCTGTTCCGCCAGGCAGAACAGCGCCTCTTCATATCCTTCGGGCATGCCCTCGTCCGCCACCGGCAGCCACTCATATTCCACATCGGCGACCACCGGCAGACGCTTTTTCCGGTAATGACTGCACAGGTAATTGGACACCAGCGAATACAGCCACGCTACGAAACACCCGCGCCGGTATGCCCGCTGCTGTATCTTCAGCAGCAGATGCACCATTATTTCCTGATACAAGTCCTTCACCGTTTCTTCGTCGCGGGTAGAAAACCGAATCCATTTTTCGACAGAAACGGCACAGCGCGAAAGCAACACCGCAATAGCCTCCTCATTATTTTCCAGATACAACCCGATCAATTCGTCATCCGACATGTCCTGCAATAGTCTTTCCATCAGCGTAAAGAATATGAATCAAAAATCAGCTAAACATATAGAAAACGCCCTTACCCGCCCCACAGGTATCATCCTCTTCCGGACCGGCTGAAACAGTCATCCGGAGCAGAATGGGAACGGGCATCATACGGACCCATAAGGCATACCCAACAGACTCAATCCAACTCACATTACAATTGTGAAGTACCGCCCCGGACGGACGGCCACATTCAGGTTAACAAAGTTCAATTCATGCGTTCAGTTAAATCCAGTTCCACTCACAAAATCCAGTGCCTATTACACAAATCTATGTATTTCTTCCGAAAAATCCAAATGGAGATTCACTTATTTTCACGCACTTACCCCAAAATCCTTCCCCAATAAAAAAGGCAGCCCCTGTTTTCGCATCCTTCCGACCGAACGATGCAAAACAGGGACTGCCCTTATGCTCAATCAAAAAACTTAGCGGACAATGATTTCATCCACAAACTGGATACCCGGATAAGTAGTATCCGCAATGGCCTGATAACGGATATATCTTACATCCGCCTCTCCTTCCCAGGCAAAATCCTTGAAGGAAACCGCATCGTCCTTCACCACCTTATGGTCGATTTCAGCCAGGGTCTGATAGTCCTTTCCGTCGGCCGAACCGGATATCACCACACGTGCCGGGAAATACACCCACGGACCGCACACCTGCATGAAGGTAGCCGATACCGAATGAATCTTCGTAGTCTTCTCCAGGTCGATGGTCACATCCATGCGGCTGTCATCCGAGAAGCCCAGCCAGCGCTTGTCATTATAGCTCCATCCGCCGCACAGCCCGTCGGTCAGCGTCTTCTCCCCGTTGGCCGGATAATTCTTCCAGTACGGATTATTGAAAGTCACCTTCTTGCCCGTCGCCAGGTGCGTCACCGGCTGAGCATATTCCGGACGGTTGCCGATTTCCTCGGTAATGTCGAACGGATGATATCCCCATGCCTTCCAACGGGGAGTTGCCCGCAAGATGCGTTCGCGGAAAGACTCCCACGACTTGTTCTCCGGCATTGTCCATCCCGTTTCGGCCACTGCAATGGCACGCGGATACAACATATACTCCATATGCTCGTCGGTAGGAATGTATTCCGCCCAAAGATTACCCTGTACACCCAGCATCATGTCTCTCTCTTCCGCATTCAGTGAATCGGGCACCGGCTCATAGCTGTACACCTTGCCTAAAGGCAGGTAACCGCCGATGGCCTCCGGCTGAGAATAAGGAGCATCCTGATAACTGTCCAGGTAACAGAATTCACCCGGTGTCATGATGGCATGGTGTCCGGCACGAACCGCCTTGATACCACCCTCTTCACCTCTCCAGGACATTACCGTCGCATTCGGTGCCAGTCCGCCTTCCAGGATTTCGTCCCATCCCAGCAACTTGCGTCCCTTGCTGTTCAGGAAGGTCTCCACCCGATGGATCAGGTAGCTCTGCAGTTCATCCACGTTCTTCAGTCCCTCTTCCTTCATGCGCTTCTGACACAGCGGACAAGTCTTCCAGGCAGACTTTCCAGCCTCATCTCCACCGATATGGATGTATTCGGAAGGGAACATCTCCATTACCTCTGTCAAGACATTCTCGATGAACTCAAAAGTCTTTTCATTTCCCACACAGAAGTCGGAAGCCCCCGGCTGATGCGTACACGAAAGTTCCGGATAAGCCGCCAGCACCTCTTCCGAGTGCGAAGGCATCTCAATTTCCGGAATCACGGTCACCTGATGCAAAGCCGCAAACTTCAGCAGGTCGGCCACCTCCTCTTTGGTATAATAACCTCCATAGGCACCTCCGGAATAATCCTTTTCACAATATTCTCTTTTGGCGTTCCACCACTCCTTCCAGGTATTCTGCTTGCGCCAGGCAGCATACTCCGTCAGGCGGGGATACTTGTCGATTTCCAGGCGCCAGCCGGCCGCATCCGTCAGATGCAGGTGCAGGCGGTTTATCTTATAAGAAGACAACAGTTCAATCTGCTTTTTGACAAAACCGGCACTCCGGAAATGACGTGACACATCCAGCATCACCCCACGGTAAGGGAAACGGGGCTCATCGGCAATCTCCACTCCCGGAACGGCGTCCGCCCCGTCCGTCAGCTGCTTCAGACTCTGCAGACCATAAAAGATTCCGGCCGGAGAAAGCGCCTGTACGGAAACCTTGTCAGGAGAAACCTTCAGCACATATCCTTCGGGAGAAGTAATGTTCGGAAGACTGGATACCAGTTCCAGTATAATCATATTGTCTCCGACTTCCTGCGTAAAATTCAGAGGCAGCACGCTCCGGTAAAGAGCCGCCTTCACCATCTCACCGTCAATCTGCTCGGGATTGAACGAAATACGAGTCTGGTCATTCCAGGCAAACCGGTCTGCGGTTTGTACACACGACAGCGGAGCCGGAGTCAGAAAAACTTCGCATTTTTCCTTCTCACCCGCACAACCCGCCATCAAAAACGAAGCCAGCGCAACGAATAATAGTCTTTTCTTCATATAATATTAAATTTAAATAAATAACCGATAGGAAAACAACCGTACCTAACCGTCCGTTGTTTCAATAATATGAGACAAACAAATAAAAAAAATTAATAATACCTGTGTTTTTTCACATTTTCTGCAAAAATAATAATAAAAAGAGACTTCACCATTAAATACAATTGTTTATTTGTCAGCCTTATTATATTTTTGCAACTTAAATATTCAACAACAACATTATGAACTTACAAAAGACTTTACTGACTACATCCGTAATCGGAGCCTTATGTTATGCGCCTGTGAAGGCCAATCATGTACAACCCGACAAAAAGACCCCCTCACAGGGCTGGTTCTTCAAGAAGAAAAAAAGCGTACCTGCCGATTCATCCAAAGTAGCGGACTCCACTTCGGGAGAAATCGCCGTTCCGCAATACCAGGTAGGCAAAGGTATGTTCAATATTTATTACAAGAATCACAATTATTACTTTGAGATACCCGACTCACTGCTGGGACGGGACATGCTGGTAGTCAACAAACTGCAGAAAGTTCCGCTGGAACTGAATGATGCCGGTGTGAACCGTGGAACCAATTACGAGACCCAGATGATACGCTTCGAACACGATTCCATCACCCGCAAGATCCTGGTTCGCCAGATCCGTCCGCTGCCGGAATCACCTGCAGGCGACGCCATCACCCAGTCGGTGAAGAACAACTTCATCTCACCGCTGATTGCCTCCTTCCAGACGGAAAGCCGCGATGCTTCCCGGAAGTCATACCTCATCAAGGTAAATGACATTTACAACGGATCGGAGACCAGCATCAACAACGTATTCGACAACATCAACCTGGGCACCTCTGCCATCAAGGATTTGTCGCGCATCGTACACATCAAGTCCTTCCCCAATAACGTAGTGGCCACCTCCGAACTGACCACCCGCGTCAGAGAAGGCATGTCGACAGTCAATGTCACCGTAGAGGTCAGCTCGTCCCTCGTACTGCTTCCGGAACACCCCATGACCGGACGTCTGGACAATCCGAAAGTAGGATACTTCACCAAGGACTTCCTGTACTTCAGTGACGCACAGCAAAAGACAGAGGAAAAGAAATACATTACCCGCTGGAGACTCGAGCCCAAGCCCGAAGACCGGGAGGCCTATCTGCGCGGAGAACTGGTAGAGCCCGCCAAGCCCATCGTGTTCTATATTGAGAACTCCACCCCTTACCGCTGGAGAAAATACATCAAACAGGGTATCGAAGACTGGCAGACAGCCTTTGAGCGTGCCGGCTTCAAGAATGCCATCATCGCCCGCGACCTGCCCGACAGTCTGGCAGTGGATGCCGATGACATCAACTATTCGGTAGTAACCTATGCAGCCTCTTCCAAGGCCAATGCCATGGGACCGTCTATCCTGGACCCCCGTTCGGGAGAAATCCTGGAAGCCGACATCATGTGGTGGCACAACGTAATCTCCATGGTACAGGAATGGATTACCGTACAGACCGGTGCCTGCATCCCGGAAGCCCGGGGAGTGAAGCTCCCTGATGAAATGATGGGAGACGCCATCCGGTTCGTGGCCTGCCATGAAGTGGGACATTCCCTCGGACTCCGTCACAACATGATGGGCTCGTGGACCTTCCCGACTGACTCGCTACGCTCGAAAGCCTTTACCGACCGCATGAACTCCACTGCCTCATCGATCATGGACTATGCCCGCTACAACTATGTAGCCCAGCCGGAAGACGGAGTAACTGCCGTATCGCCCCACATCGGTCCCTACGACCTGTTTGCCATTGAATACGGTTACCGCTGGTACGGACTTCCTACGCCGGAAGCCGAAAAAGACGTGCTCTTCGATTTCCTGAGCAAACACTCCGGACGTCTGTACAAATACAGCGAGGCACAGGACCCTCGGGCAGCCGTAGACCCCCGTGCCCAGAACGAAGACCTGGGAGACGACCCGGTAAAATCATCCCGTCTGGGAATCGAGAACCTGAAGCGGGTGGTTCCGGAAATCATCAAATGGACCACCACCGGCGAGAAAGGACAGAGCTATGAGGAAGCGTCACGACTGTATTATGCCGTCATCATGCAGTGGAACAACTATCTTTACCACGTGATGACCAATATCGGAGGTATTTACATTGAGAATACCACCGTGGGCGACGGCGTGCAGACCTATACCCATGTAGAAAAAGAAAAGCAGGCTGAATCACTGGACTTCCTGCTGGATGAAGTGTTGTGCTACCCCCGCTGGCTCTTTGACACCCCGATTTCAGACTACACGTTCCTGCTCCGCAAAAATCCGAACGGAATGGTGGAATATGCCCCGAACCAGGTGCTGAAAAATACGCAGGGATATATTTTCTGGGACCTGCTTTCGAACGACCGTCTGATGCGTATGCTGGAAAACGAGCTGAAAAACGGAAAGAAGGCATTTACCGTAGTCGAAATGATGGACAAGATGCACCGCTCCATCTTCGCCACCACATTGAAGGGAGGCATCCCCGACGTCATGGAACGGAACGTACAGAAAGGCTTCATCGATGCCCTGATTACCGCAGCGGCAGAATACGAAGGAGTAAAGGTCAACAAACAGCTGAGCGACTCCTATCGCACCAATCCTTACCTGCTGCATGATACGCCCCGATGCAGCTGCGACGAACTGTATGCCGACCACGCAGAACGCATGGGAGCCCCCCGTGTACTGAATTTTTACGGCGGCCAGGTCAACCGCATCTCCGATGCCATTTCGGTAAAGCGTGGGGAACTCCTGCGCATCAAGGAACTGCTGGAATCGCGCCGGTCCACTTCCGACACGGCCACACGTTATCACTACGATGACATGATCCTGCGCATCAAGACTGCCCTGGGATTAAAATAAAAGAGAGCCTCTCTGATCTTTCAGTGATCAGTATCCTGCTACCACCGTATCCGGATATATGCATGGAAAATATCCGGATACCCTCTTTTTGTCTTGTCAGCCATCTTCCGGCAAGACAAATCATATTATCACCCATAAACAATATTCCCATTTCATTTGTTTAGCATTATAGACTTTAACTATTTATTTTAATGACCCACTAAATGAAGAAAACTTTATTTTTATTGTTCATTCTTTGTAGCGTTCTGCAACTAGCAAATGCAGCCGACAAAGTCATCACAGGTAACGTAATCGCTGCCGACGACAAGCAACCCCTGATCGGTGTGTCTGTCTTTGTCTCCTCAGAGGATCTGAAAAAGGCAGGAAGCTCCCAGCAGACATTAGGAGTAATCACCGACATCGATGGGAATTTTTCCATCACGATTCCATCGGCCGTCAAGAAACTACAGTTCAGCTACATCGGATATGCTCCTTTGACACTGGAACTGAAAAACGGCCAGACGCACTATCCCGTCGCACTGGAAACTTCTTCCACCATGCTGGCGGACGTAGTGGTCACCGGCTATCAGACGATTGAGCGCCGCAAGCTGACGGCAGCCATCGCCAAGATAGACGTATCCGAATCGAGAATCGGAACCGTAAAGAGCATCGACCAGGCACTCTCCGGACAGATTGCCGGGCTGTCGGCCATCTCGACCTCCGGAGCCCCGGGCTCACCGGTGAAAGTGAGAATCCGCGGTACCTCGTCGCTGAACGATACACAGGACCCGCTGTGGGTACTCGACGGAATTCCTCTGGAGGGTACGGACATTCCCAACCTGGAACAGCTCAAGAACATCGACGATGTGGAGCAGTCTTCCATTGCCGGACTGAACCCTGCCGACATCGCAGACATCACCGTATTGAAAGATGCTGCGGCTACGGCCATTTACGGAGCACGTGCCGCCAATGGAGTCATTGTCATCACGACCAAAAGCGGAAAGGCCGGAAAAACGATGGTGAACTTCAATACCCGCCTTACCTATACGCCTAAATTCAACATTGACCGTCTCAACCTGCTGAATGCATCGGAGAAGGTTGACCTCGAGTTGCAGCTGATGAAGTCACAGTATTCCATCAACTCCGACAAGGGAAGCGTATACCGCATCCTGAAGAAGTACGATGAAATCAAGAAATTCCAGGCCGGTGGCTGGGATGCCCTCTCGGCCGATGCCCAGAGAGAAATCAACGGTCTCCGCCAGATCAACACCGACTGGAACGACATTCTGCTCCGCAATGCCTTCAACCAGGAATACAACCTCAGCGTATCCGGAGGAAACGAGAAAACGACGTTCTATACCTCGCTGGGATACTCGAAGGAAGAAGGAAACATTCCGGATGTATCGTCCGACCGTCTGAACCTGGTAACCAAGACCAACTATAAGATCAACCGGATCCTGAAGGTCGGTGCATCGGTTTTCCTGAACCGCCGAAAGCTGAATTCCTATCTGGCCACGAACGGATTCACCAATCCGATGTTCTATGCCCGCATAGCCAGTCCGTATCTGCGGCCATACGATGAGGATGGAAACTACCTCTATGATACGGATGTACAGAGCGGATACTCGGACCTGAAGTTCAACATTTTCGAGGAGCGCAACAATACTTCGAACGAAACGGTGATCAACTCCATGTCGTCCATCTTCGACGTCGAGCTGCGCTTCGACGACCGCTTCAAAATTACCTCACAGGTAGGCTTGCAGCTGGACAAGACCTCGCGTGAACAGATTGCCGACCAGGAATCGTTTGCCATGCGGTACGAACACCAGCAGCGCAGAGACAACAGCACCGGACAGTCGTTCCTGCCGGCAAAGGGCGGATTCCACAAAGCCTACGAAAACTCAGACTCACAGGTAACCTGGAAGACAATGGGAACTTACCGCGATACGTATGCCGACATCCATGAGTTTGAAATCATGCTGGGCTCTGAATTGCGCCGCACCTGGGGAACCACCCTTTATTCTGCGGGCTACGGATACGACCGCCGCACGATGACCAACCAGCCGGTCATCTTCCCGAACGACTCGAAGGCCTTCCCGCTGCATACGAAGACCAATGTGGAAAATGCCTATGTATCCGGCTTTTCTACCCTATCGTATTCACTGCTGAACCGCTATACCCTGGGAGGAAGCATCCGTTTCGACGGGTCGGACCTTTTTGGCGTGGACAAGAAATACCGTTACCTGCCCCTGTACTCCGTTAGTGCCCTGTGGCGCATTACCGAGGAACCTTTCATGGAGCAGGTACGCTGGATGGACAACTGGGTGATCCGTGCCTCGTACGGTATACAGGGAAACATCGACAAGAACACTTCACCTTTCTTATTAGGCAAGTACCAGTCGAATGCCAATCCCATCCTGCCCGGAAATACCGAAGACATGATTACGGTTACCTCTGCCCCGAACGACAAGTTGCGCTGGGAGAAAACCTATTCGAGCAACATAGGTATGGATTTTGCGGTACTGAACCAGGCCATCAACCTGAGTGTGGACTACTATTACCGCAAGGGAACCGACCTGATCGGCATGCACATGCTGCCGCTGGAAACCGGGTTTGCTTCGACCACCATCAACTGGGCAAGCATGGTCAACCGGGGAGTGGAAGTCAGTCTGTCGACCCGTAACATCCATACCAAATCCTTCATGTGGACAACGACATTCAACTTTGCCTACAACCAGAACAAGGTATTGAAGGAAGCCATCACGGAGGCTAGTACGACTCCCAGCAGAGAAGGCTATCCGGTAGGAGCCATTTTTGCCTTCCCTTATGCCGGTATCGACAAGGACGGTCAGCTGACCTTCTACAACAAGGAAACCGGACAGAAAGAAAGCGCCAAGGAGTTCTTCAAAATCCGGGAATGGGGATTCGGGGCCTACGACCTGACTCCGGCAGAAGTGCGTGAGAAATACGAATACATCGGCAGTACGGATTCTCCATACAGCGGCGGTCTGACGAATACCTTCACGTTCAAGGCATTCGAACTGGGCATCAACTGCATCTTCAACGCAGGCGGATATGTACGGACACAGCCCACTTACTCCATCATGGGGTACGACCGCGGCCAGAATACCAACCGTGACATCCTGCAGCGCTGGAGCAGTGACAATCCTTCGGGAACCCTGCCTGCCCTGCTCGACGGAAACGTAGACCCGGATTCCTACATTGCACTGGGAGGACTGAACGTGTACGAAAACCTGAGTTTGTGGGTAAAGAAACAGAACTACCTGCGCGTGCAGAGCATCCGTCTGGGATATTCGCTTCCGTTTGAACTGACCAAGAAATGGGGCATCAGCCAGGCCAGTGTCAGTCTGGAAGGAAGAAACCTCCTTGTCTTCGGTTCGGACTACACCAATTTCCTCGACCCGGAAACGATGGGAAATCCTTATGCACAGCCTATTCCGAAATCGGTTACTCTGAGTCTTAATCTGAACTTCTAAAAACTAACAAGAACGATATGAAAAAAATATATATCTACCTGACTTTCGTATGTTTGAGTACGATACTGGCCGGATGTGACAAATTCCTGGACATCAAGCCGACAGGCAGCGTGATTCCTACCACCCTGGATGAATACCGGGCCTTGTGGGTATCGACCTGCAACAACCTCCCTTCCGACAGAGGACTGGCCGCTATGGGAGCCGACGAAATGTACGTCACCAACAGTGGAGACCGCGACAAATACAGTCCGATTGAACGCTGGGAAACGAATACCAGCAGTACGTCTACCACCTCTTTCAACTGGGCAGGGTATTACCAGACACTCTACTATGCCAACTACCTGATTGAGCACCATGAAGAAATCACCGAGGGTAAAGCAGAGGAAATCCGCCAGCTTGCCGGAGAAGCTTACCTGATGCGGGCATACATGCATTTTGTACTGGTAAACCTGCACGGACAGCCCTATACCAAGCCCGGAGCGCCTGAGACCAAAGCTGTTCCGCTGAAACTCGACACCGACATGGAAAAGGTACTTTCGCGCAATACGGTGGGTGAGGTATATGCCGCTATCCTTTCCGACCTGGAAAAAGCCGAGGAATACCTGAATGTGACAAAGTGGAGCGACAAGACACTGTCTTACCGTTTTACTACATTGTGCGTACCTGCACTCCGTTCGCGCATCTATCTTTATATGGGCAACTGGGAACAGGCGTATGCCAGTGCCGAAAAAGCACTGGAGGTACAGAACCAGCTGGAAGATTTCAACACGGCCGGCTTCAAGCTTCCGAACCATTTCGAATCGGTGGAAGCCATCAACGCCCTGGAATACACATTCACCAACGACTACAGCCTTGCCGTTTCCGTACTTCCTTCTTTCCTGAAGCTCTACGAGGCGGGAGACCTGCGTACCAATGCTTATTTCAGCGAAGCCGACAAGAGCGGCAACCGCAAATGCCTGAAAGGAGGAAATTCGGCCTTCCGCTCCACCATACGTACCGGAGAAGTCTACCTGAACAGTGCGGAGGCAGCAGCCCGGGCAAAGAAACTGCCGGAAGCACGCAAGCGGATTCTGGAACTGATGGCAAAGCGATATACTCCTGAGGCTTTCAATAAGAAGAAAGCAGCTATCGAATCAATGGAGCAGGAAAATCTGATTGCGGAGATCATGAACGAACGTGCCAGAGAACTCGCCTTTGAAGGACACCGCTGGTTCGACTTACGGCGCACTACCCGTCCCCGGATTGAAAAGACCATCGAAGGTCAGAAGTACATACTGGAACAGGACGATGCACGCTACACCATTCTGATTCCGAAAGAAGCCATTGCCGCCAATCCGAACCTGAGCAACTGATCCGTTCGGAGATACCGAGAAATTGGTTTCTCTCTCCTTCCATCCATCCCGGATGCTCCCTCAGTGAGTATCCGGGATGGATTTTTTATATCCTCATCCCAATCTACAGCCAGTCGGTTACAGTTCATAAGACAAGATATATGATAAAACATTCTAATACAAAAGGACTCAAAGAAAGCAGATAATTCTGCAGCAATAAAAAATCTGCAGGCCTCCTACAAAACAATGTAATGTAAGGAACCTGCAGATGAATCAATGAATGCCCAGTGTTATTTCAGCCGTCAACTCACACGAAACACAGCTTTACAATGTATATATATTATTACCTATTGAAAACTTTTGTTTTGCAAAATTAGGATACAAAATCATTTATAAGTTGTACATTTGTCCTAAAATGCTTGTACTTTATTATTATTTTTACAATTATGGCAAAGATCAAAGAAGGTTTCAAGGGAGAACGCTTCATCTCGCTTCCTGAAAACCTGCTGGAAGAATACAGCAAAGATCCCCTTATCGGCAATCTTTACCTGCGGAAAATAGGCTATTTTCCACAGGTAAAATACCACTATATCCAAAAGGATCAGGGATGTAACTACTCCATGCTGATATATTGTACCGATGGAGAAGGGTGGTATCAGATACACGGAGAAAAACACCTTCTGAAGAAAGACGAGTACATCATCCTGCCCCCTCACACCCCTTATTCTTTCGGGGCTAACAACGAAAATCCTTGGACAATCTATTGGATACACTTCAACGGAAAGCACAGCCGCTTCTATCAGCACAATAATTACATGCCGCACAGCATTACGGCCGACAACCATTCCCGCATACAAGACCGTCTGCAACTGTTTGAGGAAATCTACCACTGTTTCTCCCTTGCGTATATTCCGGAATACATGCGCTACACGTCTGCCTGCCTGCATCTTTTCCTCTCCTCTTTTATATTTCTGGAACAATACCGTTCCATACAGTCATTTATCAATAAAGACCTGTCATTTTCAGGAAAAGTCATCTACTACATGCAAGAGAACTTATCGAAAAACCTCACACTGGAACAACTGGCAAGTCACTTCAAGTATTCGGCCTCACATTTTTCCATGCTGTTTCAGAAAGAAACCGGTTCATCTCCCATCGGTTATTTCCTGAAACTGAAGATCCAGAAAGCCTGTCAGTACATCGAGCTGACCGACCTGAAGCTGCAGGAAATCGCTACGGCCTTGGGATTCGACGAACCGGCTTACTTCTCACGCCTTTTCACCAAAATCATGGGAATTCCCCCTTCCGCCTACCGCAAGAAAGAAAAAGGAAGCTGAAAAAAACAGTCCCGGCTCTTTCGAAAGAACCGGGACTGCCATTCGTTATCTTGTCCTGCTATTTTTCTACTCCCCACTTCGTATTCGGCTTATCGCCCATCACCAATATCAGTTCACCACCTTTCAGCAACTCTGAAGCCGGAAACTTAAAGGAGTCAAGCTCTTTTCCATTCAGGAATGCCTGCATGACATAGATGTTGTTCTTCGAGGCATTTTTTGCCCTGATCGTGAAATGCTTCCCTCTTCCGTATTTTTCTCCCAGGTCAATCACTATCTTCTCGAAGGAAGGACTGGCAATCTCATACTCAGGATTAACCCGGCATCCTCCATCTATCTGAAAAAGTCCGATGGAAGCCATTACGGCCCAGGCACTCATCTGCCCCTGGTCTTCATCCCCAAGATAGGCATTACCTGTTCCCGAACCATAATATCTTTCCAGTATGGAACGGCTCCATTTCTGAGTATACCACGGGTAACCGGCATAATTGAAGAGAAAGGCAAAATGCATGGACTGCTGATTGCCCTGCACCACCGGATGATCCCAATACTGGTCATTGGGGGCATTGTACCTCCAGGCCTCATCGCGCTCAAATCCCCAGAGCAACCGCTGCATGAAACGTTCCTCACCGATTTCACGGACCAGGGCGGGCACATCCTGAGGAACAAAGAAAGTCAGCTGCCACGCATTACCTTCCACATAATGCTGGTTCGCCCCGCTTCTGAACGGGTCGAAATCCGGAAGCCAATTTCCCTTACTGTCTTTCATGTGACAATATCCCTCCTTGCTGATGACATTCCTCCACCAGTATCCGCGTTTGTTGAACTGATTGTATATACTTTCCTTTCCAAGAGCCAGGGCCAGCTGACCCACAGTCCAGTCATCGAACGAATATTCCATGGTATTCGAGAAACGTCCTTTGTCATAAGGCACGTAACCGTACTTCATGTACGCCCTCAGGTCACGGTTGCCGGCGAATCCTTTGCAGACCTTCTGAGCGGGAGTCGTCTGCATTTTTACGGCCGCCTCCAGAAGTTTTTCTGCATCGAAGTCCCGGATTCCCATCTGATAAGCCCCTACCATCTGAGGAATTTCATGTTCAGCCACCATCACCGGAATATAGTTCAGTCCGGCCGGTCCTTTGGCCAGCCAGCCGTTGGCATCGTACATCGCCAACTGCGACCTTACCCAACGGCTGCTCCATTCGGGCAGAACCAGGTTCCAGAACTGATTCAAGTTCCAGAAAGTATTCCAGAAAGCATCACATCCCAGCATCCAGTCCTTTTCAGGATCGGCCACCTTTCTTACCTTTCCATCCGTAGCCACCCATTCTCCATTGACATCACTCCACACATTGCGGCTGCATACGGCACGATACATATTATTGTAGAACTTCACCTTTTCCAGGCGGTCGTCCGTAGAGATAGTTATCCGGGAGAAAATCTCATTCCACACCCGCTTCTGCTCGGCCACTACCGCCTCAAAATTCCAGCCAAACGGGCGGGAGATCTCTGTTTCCAGATTTTCCGAAGCATTTTTGATACTCACCAGAGAAATACCGGAGCGTACCTGCACCACTGCATTCTCCTCCGTATCAAAAGACAGGAACAAGCCCGCTTCCTTGCAACTGTCTGCAGTGAGGCGCTGTACCCCACTTCGGATTTCCTCATCACACCAGGTCCCCATTTTTTTCACCGGACGATCAAACTCAAGCACAAAATGCAACGTATAGTCCTGCTCCGCATCATTGCTCCATACCTGCGGAGAATATTGACGGCAAGAACCTTCTATCCGGTACTCGTTTACCTGAGTAACAGAAACATCGTGCAAAGTAAAATCATATTCGGTCTGCGGATGCAACTCTATCAGAATGCGGTTGTCCTTTCGGTCGGCAGGGAAAGTAAAGCGCTCCAGGCCACACCGTGTAGTAGCAGTAATCTCTGCCTTGATTCCGTAATCGGTCAGGTTTACTCCATAACGCCCGATACCGGCCTCTTCCGAGCGCTTGTCTATTCTGGAACGGTATCCCTCGTCCGGTTTCAGTTCATCCCCCGGCCTTACCTGCAACGGACCATTGGCGGGCATCACTCCCAGTCCACCCATCGTCCATTCATGAATATGACTGAAGCAGGCAATGTTTTCAATAGAAGGCTGATATCCCGACTGCCATCCCATATTCTGATTATCCGGACTCATTTTCACCATACCGAACGGCATCCAGGGGCCCGGAGCAATCATCCAGCGGGAATGTGCCGTACCGATTCTTGTATCTACATAATCCGCCAGGGTCTGCAACTCCTGTGGCGTCCGTTCCACACTTCCTTCGGCAATCACTCTGCTATCTGCCCAAATACGATAATGACTTTGTACGGGAGAGGCAACCGCAGGCATCGGTACTTCAAACTGGTAACGACCTTTCTCAACCTCCTTACTCCAGATTTCCGCCCCATCCAGTTCCACCTTCAAACGGGGAGTACCGGAAAGATGCTCTACATCTACAATCAGAGGCTGCACCTTCCCATTTTCCTTTTCCAGCATATAGTCTGCCGGCATTACCGACCGGACAAACACCTCACCCACCGGAGAAACGACTGTTCCCTCCGGTCCCTCCAGACGAATCTGGTCGAACAAGATCCACGAGCCTTCGAGCACGGAAATCATGATTTCATTTCCCCCTTTCCGGAGCACCTCCGAATTCAACGGAATGGTCCATTCATAAGGTGTAGCTGCTGCATAATCGCCATACAACGAACCGGATGCCGGTACTTCCTCTCCCAAGGTAGGTTTCTTCTGAGAGGCAATATCGTACCCTGGCCAGGAGAACTGCATTTTGTAATCCACAGCGTTCACAGAAACCTTGACCAAAGGTAAAAACGTCTTGGCAAAGTCCGACAGGCTGACTACCAGTCTGTACCCTCCACCGGCTACCACCTTATCCAGACCGAAAAGCACATTTACCTGATGCGTTCTCCATCCGGCCGTGTGCCAGGTTCCTCCCCATGTATCTGCAGGACCGGGCAATACGTATGGAAAGTCCTTTTCTTCAACCGATTTTCCAAGCATGAAAAACTTATCCTCATAACCGAAATCCTCTGCCAGAAAACGCTTGAAACCGTCCGGAGCCAAGGCAAACTCCTGCGCACTCCGGTCAGACTTTCCGATTTCCCAGATTGTTTCTGCGGCATCCGTGACTGTATACGACACACCGCTCATCAGACACAAGGCTATAAAATATTTTCTTATCATAAGGCTTGCATACTTTATTATTCTTATTAATTGATACAAATTTAAAAAAGCAAAGCAAACATTAATTAGCACTTTTACACTAAGTATTTATACTATCTTATGATTGAAACCCCATACGTCTTTATTCATCCGGAATATTCATTTTCCAGATATAGCATTTTTTAAGTACTTTTGCAACCGTTTTTTAATATCACTCAAACAATGAACAAGCTCAACGGACTCATTTACGGCATTTTATCGTCCGCATCTTTCGGACTTATCCCGCTGTTTGCCATCCCGGCCATGCAGCATGGCATGGACTTCATGAATGTATTGTCATACAGATTTCTCTTTGCCACCCTTTCTCTGGCAATCTTACTCAAAGTAAGAAGGTGTAGTTTTCGTATTGAAAAAAAAGATTTCTCTACCCTGCTGCTCCTGGCTATTTTCTACCTGATTTCATCGGTATTCCTGCTATGGGGATACAATTTCATGCCATCCGGCATTGCCACAACCCTTCATTTTATGTATCCCGTCATCACCACCCTGGTAATGATGGCATTTTTCCACGAAAAAAGTTCCAAGTGGAGAATCTCTGCCATCATCCTTGCAATAGCTGGAGTTTATGCCCTGTCACATACCGAGCCCAACGGTAAGGCCAGTTTACTGGGAATTGTCATCGTACTGCTCTCTGCCGTAGGATATGCCCTTTACCTGGTTGCCGTAGGCCAACGGAAAAACAAAAGCATCCAAGGACTGAAACTGACTTTCTACGTTTTCCTGTTCGGAACAGTCATACTTTGGGCAGGAATGAGTCTTTTCGGAAAAGTCCAGGCAATTCCCGACCCTTCGACCGGAGCCAACCTGCTGATGCTGGCCATTATTCCGACCGTCGTTTCCAACCTGACTTTAGTAGAAGCCATCAAGTACATCGGTGCCACTCAAACTTCCGTTTTAGGCGCCATGGAACCGGTAACTGCGGTAATCGTAGGCATCACGGTATTCGGAGAATCTTTTTCCCTGACGATTGCAGCCGGCATCCTGCTCATTATTTCAGCAGTCACCATCATTATATTAAAAAAATAATGCCTGCAATATCATGCAGGCATAACCATGTCAATGAAATACCGGAATTTTTCAATACACATTCTGGCTGAAAACATTCCAACAAAAAAATGTGGAAATGAAATCGAGGTTTCATTTCCACATTTCCAGCCATTCGTGCATTCATTCAAGCATGCATTCAGTCCCTGGCCATAAGCATGTTCTTATTTATCAGTATCAACAATAATCGTTTCACCCACTTCCCAATCAGCCACAGATGTAGATACCGATATATTACTGTCACCGTCTATTTCAATTTCGAACGTATGGATTTTTTCCGGTTCCAGTGTAAGTCCATTCAACTTATCAATAGTATATTTAAATACCTTATTACCATTTTTCACCGTAAACAGTTCTGTGCCGCGCTCAAGCTTCTGAGGAATCACAGTAGCCTTGGCATAAGTTTCATTGTCACCGAAACTGCCCAGGATATTGACTTTTCCCAAATTGACAGAACCTTTCTGAGATTCAATATCCGGAGTCATCTCTCCGGTTCTCATATTCAGGCATCCTGTCAAATTAAGATTATTCAATGTCAGGCTAACCTGTTTCTCTGTCAACGCACGGGTACCGGCAGCAGCCTTTATTCCGATTCTGACTCCGGAACAAACATGAGAAAACAGGATCTCCGAATTCTGTCCATCTGCCGTCACTTTCTTGGCAGCATACATCAGATTATTATCCATATAATCCGCTTCGGTCTGCTGCGCATTTACCGTATGCTTGTACACAGCAGGCATACTCTCATTCTCAGCCCAGTTTATCAGTTTGCCGTATACGGCATATAAAGTCACATCATGATCTTCCGGGAAATACATGGTTCCTCCTGTGTAAGACAAGTTTCCGTTTTCATCTGCCACAAAAGGCTTCATCAGGAACTCCCCTTCATTGTACACATCTGCAAAGACAGCCACATTGAGGTTTTCACCCAAATTACCGTTTTCTTTCAGATAAGCATCCATGTTGCAGCTCAGCTCCATCTTATCATATATATCATCCGGATTATCGGTACTTGCCGCAACTTTCGCTTTCAGTCCCAGAATCTTTCCCGCCTTAAACTCGCCAGCAACAGGATATGTATAAGAGAACAATCTGTTCCGATCATCATACACCCTGATTGTCAAAGGCTTGCCAGTCAGATTTGTCGGAGGGACCATCAGATATCCAACTACGTTAGTATTTGCCTCACAGACCACATTGCTGACTGCCAAACTCAACACTTTACTTTTCTTGACCGGAACATATGCCGGAACCGCATCCTCCAGGTTATAATACCCTTCGATCATAAATTCCTCTTCCTCGGTTGCAAGTGCTATCTTCTTGACTGTCATTTTTTCCGGCACATTGGCTGTAATCTGCACCATGGCTCCCAGATGTCCGAAGTTGAAAATCAGGCGTCCTTCTTCCGGACGAGTACCAGTTGCACTCAAGAAATCATAATTTCCTATAGTGGCCGTACTATTGTTTCCGTCCTGTGACTGACCTTTATAATTTACCCCAATTGCATTTTTCGAACTTTGTCCGGCAAAATATTTTCTGCTGAAAGGATAATATGCATAATAAGTAGCACTCGGCTTCAACTCCCAGCTGCCTCCAGAAAAGATTGCATTTCCTGTACCGGCTCCAGACTCCATGGCAAATGATACCTGATCACCCTGTGACGGGAAAATTCCCACCGTATCATTTTCAGCCCAAGTGAAAACCGCTCCGCTCGCATTCACTTCCAGATTCGTTCTTGAGTTGTCATCCCTCTCAAAATCTTTCACAGAAAAAATTACTTCCCGCGGCTCAATTCCTGCGATTTCCTCATTTTCGCTACCCAGTTCTTCGTAATTATTGGAGCAAGCCCCCATGAGAACTGCCATAGCAGACATTCCAACACCCCAAAATATCCTTCTATTCATATATTCAAGTTTCTAATTTCGTAAGTATGTCATCTTTACCAAATACTACTGCTGCTGGTTGGCCATGAGTCATCCCATCCAAAATCTGGAGTAGATCCACTTGGGTCCCCACTGCAGCACAATACACCTTCTACCTCAAATTCCATTACCTGAACTTCTGGCTTAACATACTTTTCCTTCATACCTGACATTTCAATCTGTTTAATAAATTTATAATTCAATACCATAAAAAAACTATCCCCTTTTGGAAAACAAAACTCATCGAGAGTTTACATTTAATATACAATCTGACGATAAGTTTTGTTCTAAGGTCCTTCAGTTTTTATTATTTGTTAAGCATTTTTGAGCATATTCTTCTACATCGTAAGTATAAGGGGGCATTTGCAATAACATTGATACAATATATCATCTTTTTTCATTGTTCATCAATAAATATATTCTACCGGTGACTTCTTGCATCTGATGGTTCTTGTCTTCACATTATTCTGTGTCGATGACTTAAACCAGTTACCTCTCATGTCTACAAACCATGCCTCCATCATCCATGAGGTCGAGTTTCCACTGTTTGTAGCAAACAGGAAATCATCTGTACTCACACTGCCTGCAGCAGCTTCCCACTGATGTCCCCAGCCAAAAAGAACCACATGTCTATTGTTATCGGCCTTATAGTCTGATTCACAGAAGTCATAGAAACCGATTTTACCATACGAAACTTCGTCTACAGTAACTGCACGGTTGCCATGTAAATACTCAATCCGGAAAAAATTATCACCTGACATCATATTATTATAAACCATTCCTTCATACAATAACTTATAGTCATTAGAAGCCACCAGTCTTCTGAAGTCTGTTTCCGAAGGCATTTCATATCCTACAGGAGCCATCTGTTTAGCCTGGGTATTAATATTTACAGACACACTCGATTTAAACCCTGTATACTGGAATTTTCCACCGGGAAGCTCCAAAGGTAATCCTTCCAGATTTCCACCCTGATACTGGTCGCCCATCACAGCCATAAGTTCTTCCTGACTGCACGATTTCAGATACTCCAGCAGGTTACCGTTTTTCACCGGATCCTTGCTGCATAAAATCTGATCTTCAAAGTCATTCGCCGTACCTCGAAGGTTATACTTACACCACCAGTTACCTGCAACCTTAACCACCGGAAGTCCGTAATTTCTTCTGCTGATCGTATATTCCTGACGGTTACCCTGACGGTCGCTTACAATCAATTTTGCTGTCTGCACCCGTCCGTCCGCTTCCGGATCATTTGGTCTCCATCCGGCCTGTACCACATACGAATTAGCATTTTCAGACGACCTCACCACTCTAACCCAAGGATTCGATTCCGCCACTTCTACAGACAACGTCTTTCCTTCACCTACCGTATAGGTACCTAGATTTCCGTCTATATAGCGGGCGAAGTCGCATGAGTAATTTTCATTGTCAAAGTCGAGTAACCCTTCAACCACATCATCATTCTTCTCCAGAACTACTTGCAGACAATCTTCCTCATAAACCTCTGTCAGTTGCTTACGTTTGAACTGCAGTTTTACATCCTCCGACGGACAGTTGGGAGCCACCAGTTTCTTGGTAATACGAAAAATATTTCTTTCTGCTAAAGTAGCAGCGTTTGGATAAGGCTGACTGACCTCAACCAGGCTATCTCCACCTCCTACATACTCCAGTTCCTCACCGCAGTTCAATGCAATGTCAGCCTCAACAGGCAGATAACTCAACGATATGCCACGATTATCCGGGAAAACTGTGAACTTGTCATTCAAGGAGCTCAACTCCCGGTTTACCGTGATAACTGTCTCACGGTCAGGAGTCAGGATTTCATCCTCCTCCTTCACCCAATCGCCCACAGTAATGCTATGCAGGCTACCGTCACGCCCAATCTGAAGCGTGTAGACCTTATTACGCATAATCTGTCCTGGGAGCTTCGCCGAATGAACCTTGCCGTCAGGCATCTCTACTTCGACCGTTGCTTCAGGATTAACCTGCTCATAAGCATACAACACCCCTGTCTGGTCTGCACCCGTCAAAGATTCTCCAGATACTTTCAAGTCAACCCTACCGGCATCAGAAGGAACCGAAAGTGGAACTCTTTCAATCAGATAAGACTTGTCGGACATTCCCTTAAGGCTAAGACTCTTGACCTGAGTTCCCTGGAAAGCATATACCACATCAAAACGCGCAACGCCTCTTTTCATTACCACTGAGTACTCAGCCACGTCATCCTTCACAGAAGTCTTGCCCAACATAAAAGGCAAAGGATTTCCCGTCTCGTCCAGACCGATAGTTGCCTCCTGCCAGGACATTTCCGACACTCCACTGCCCACAGCAGCATCCACCTTGCCGCCTTCATTCGCTATCAGATAAAGACTGCCGGCACCCTCCAAAGGCAATTTCAGTTCCGATCCGGAAGGAAGTATCGAACCAGCATAGGCCAAGCCCTCTTCCTTGAAAAAAAGACACTTTACACTTCCGATATTCTCAGATGAAGGAATATCCATAAGCACCCGAGACATCTTATTATTTCTATAATTATTTATTTCTGTATTTTCATTACTACATGCTGACAACATCAACAGCAATACCGCAACAACATATAACAATTTACTTTTCACCATCCTTCAATTCATTAATAATAAATATATTCTACAGAAGATTTCTTACATCTGATTGTTCTAGACTTTATATTATTTTGGGAAGTGGTCTTAAACCAATTACCTCTCATATCAGAAAACCATCCTTCCATAATCCACGAGTTCGAATTACCGCTATTAGTAGCAAACAGAATATCATCACTACTTATACTGCCAGCATTAGCCTCCCACTGATGTCCCCAGCCAAAAAGAGCTAAATGTCTGCTATCTTCGTTTTTATAAGTTTCTTCACAGAAATCATAAAATCCAACCGTCCCATATAGAACATTCTCAATGGTTACACTTCGATTATCGTGGCGATACGTCATTCGGAAAGCATCCTCTCCGGACATATTGTTGTTATATACAATTTCAGTATATCCAAGAAAATAATTACTAGAAGCCACCAGTCTTCTAAAATCATTTTCAGAAGGCATTTCATATCCTGGAGGAGCCATCTGCTTACTTTGCGCATTGATATTTGCGGACACACTCTGCTTAAAACCTGTATACAGGAATTTTCCTTCTGAAACAGCCAAAGGCAATCCTTCCAGGTTACCTCCCTGATACTGGTCGCCCATCACCGCCATAAGATCTTCCTGACTGCACGATTTCAGATACTCCAGCAGACTACCCTCCTTAACCGGATCCTCACTGCATAAAATCTGATCCTCAAAATCATTGGCTGTACCTCTCAGGTTATACTTACACCACCAGTTGCCTGCAACATTAACCACCGGAAGTCCATAATTAATCCGGCTTACAGTATAAGTTTCCATATCCGTACCATCATTATTACAGAGTTTCAATGTCAGCACTTGCTTTCTTCCATCAGCTTTCGGATCATTCGGTTTCCATCCTCCCAGCAATCTCAAGGCACCGCTGCCATCTTCTGCAGATTTCAAAATCGCCCACTGATCCTCATCGGTTCCAAACTCCAATTCAGCCTTTCTGCCTTCCGGCAATATAAGACGTGCAAACTCACCATCAATATATCGGTCAAAATCTTGCGAGTAACCTTCCAAGAACGAAAGCATTCCGGACATTTTTACAGGATTCGGTTCAAAGACCAACACAATCCGTCCTTTCAGCGTTCCGTTTTCATCCAAAGATTCCAAATAAGCATACTGCTGAGGTATTCCAATTCTCTTCAACTGGCTGGTTACATTTACCTTAGTAAGTTTTTCAAGAGAAACGTTACTGCGGGTAGCATCCTGCACCACCGAAACCGCGGCCAAATCAAGACTTCCTACAGCTCTTACCGTCATACCTTCTTCCGTATTTACAGCCAAAGAGATGGTCTTGTCATTATATGGAACAAACACCGTATCTCCCTTTTCATTGACCCTGGCTCCATCCAACTCTGAATTTTCCACGTTTACCCTTGCCAGTCTCACTATGGAAGACTCACCTTCCTGACCACTCTGCCAGTCATTTTCCTGTATCTGAATATTCAGTTTCGCGCCACTTCCATATACTTTCAGTGTATACAGACTGTTTCTTTTAATCTTTTCGGGCAGTTTTTCTCTCAACTCCATCATCCGACCATTCACAGTGACATCCATCACCACTTCAGGACTTCCGGTATGCTGTTCATGCAAATACATGATCCGGTTTTTACTGTCGCACAACGCCTCATCAGTAAAATCCAATTCAAAATTGGTAAGGGACAGTCCTTCCGGAGCCGTATCTTCATAAGGAAACAGAAAACTTCTGTCGGCAACTCCCTTCAAGGTAATGCGGTTTACCGAAACACCAGAAACCTGCATCTTCAAATCCACTCTAGCCACACATCTTTCCATCACGATAGGCTCCCACCGATATGAATCCATATCTATCGATCCCAGCATTACCGGATCCAAAGTATTATCCAAGCGGCCTGTCATCACTTTTCTTTTGAAATCAGCCTCGGTCACTCCAAAATCAGGAATGACTTCTTTGGGGGCATTGGCTATAAAATAACATGTCTTAGCCTTCGTACCGATAACCAGACTGAATTGTCCGTTTTGCTCTACCTGTATATTTTCACGAACCAACACCACATTTCCATCGGTATCAAATGCCACCGCAGTTACCTTTCCTGAGAAATAAGAAGTCTCACCTTCTCCGCCAGAAACCCTGCTTTCCATCAACTGTCCGGAAATCATTCCATCAGTATTTTTCTCCGCAGTCAGTTCATTGTTAGTACAAGCTGCCAGCATTCCTATCATCAATACGGCAGCCATCCCCTTCCCTATATTAAAAAAACTATACACTATTCTATCTATTTAAATTATTTATACTTATTAGGATTGCTGTCACTATTCAAATACGTTTTAGAATCAATCGGCATCCGAGATATGTTATCAACATAAAAATTGTTCATCAAACTCTCTGCCCACGGTCCGTAAGTAAACGCACTGCTGTGACCATATCCCATAACATGTCCCAGTTCATGGAACATATATGAACATTGCCAGCGGTCCTGATAATGGCTAAACCATGCATATTGCCATGCTCCATATATCGAAGGACTACCCAATCCAGCAACTCCATTACCTCCATATACCAATCCCACCTGCAAGGTCCGGGCCTGACGCATCTGAGCAAGAACCCTCTCGGCAGTCACCGGCTGCTTGTTGTCATCATACAACTTATCCAGATTTTCGTTCAGAATCCGCTCATGGTCATCCATATCAATCAGATAAGTAAAATTAAGGAAGAAAGCAACAGACTCTCTGATATGTACCGGACGAATTCCCATCCAGTTACCCACAGGTCCACCGTCCTCTCTATCAGGATCTCCTCCAAAAAGTCCCCAATAGATTGTCCATCCATGCTTGATTTCCTTTATTTTCGTCCAAAACTCTTCAGGCGAGTCTATTTTGAACTGTGCCTTTTTCAACTCCGCAACCGAAAGTTTCCGCACGTTAATCAAGCGTCCGCTCTCTCCGTTACATACAGTCGGCTTTTCCAGCATAGGCACATCTACAAAAGCATCTCCAAATGCCGGGATTGTATCCAGATAAGCGAAGTCGAGCCATTCACTGCTTACGTCCGGAATCAATGCCTTCACTGTAATATGCCCCAAATCGCGTGGAGAATAAAAACGCATATGGAACTGACCGTCATCTGTAATTGACAACTGCAACGGTTGAGACGTATTGAATGAACGCTGAGTCCGATCCGTATATACCGCTTTCTTCTCATCATCCTGAAGAATCTTCTTATGGTTACCCTTTCTGTATGCCGTAGATGAAATAAACATCGTTCCTCTGTTATCTTCCGGATGATCGACATCGGTATTGACAATAGTAACCTCATTGGGAAGCACCTTAATTCCACTGAACTCATATGTTTGTGAAACAGTTCCTCCGGTATACATCCGGCTCAACATTCCGATTTCACCATTCATCACATCACCTTCAACCGTCGGCATAAAGAGGTATTCCTTTCCTTTAAGCAGATTCAACTCACCCAATACCCGGTCACTCTGGCCGGAGAACTGCTTGTTGGCAGTCATTGAAGTATAAAATCTTGGAGCCTCCACGTCTGCTACATTTCGGGTGACAGAAGATTCGATATATATATTCTCAAAATCAAAGTCAAACTTCACCTTGCCGACAATTCGAGACTGTATGGCCGACTCCTCACTCGAAGCAGTTTCCTGCTTGCCACCTTCCGTTTCTATCACCGTAACATAAAAAGGGGTATCCGAATAGAAATATTCACATTCCAGCGGTCTGTCCAAATCTTCCGGAAAACTCAGCCAGACATCGTTCACATCCGTAAGTTTGTTCACCGTAGCCCTGTCAGCTTCCTTATTCCCTTTCACGCCCAGCACCAGCAGTCTGTAATTGCCTTCATGTAAACCTTCGGCTACGATTTCTGATGTTTCGGGCTTATACTTCGATTTGACTCCGGTCACTACTTTTCCGTTTTCATCTATTATATAATAATCCAGGAAATCATATACAGCCTGGGTTACTGATTCCCCGCTTCGACTCGCAGCTTCATTATCAAAACTAGCAGAATAAAGTCTGAAAACAGCTGCATTATCCGTACTATTATTAACTTCCCCATCATTCTCGAACTGTTCCGTACATGAAACACCTGCAAACATTATGCAGGCCAAGAATAATCCTTTTTTAATCATAAATAATCCTAATAATAATCTTTAGTGTTTCTATAAATTAAAATACCTATTGAAGTGTTTTCTTTGCTTCATCACACTATTGGTAGAACAATAAATAAATAGAATTGTTCACGCCTTTTTCATACAATTCCCCCCCATAAATCTTCAATTCGCACGAACTTTCTCTCAAACCTATTGATAATCAAAGTTTCAGTAACTCTATACTTACCTACCTAATAAATACTTTTTATTTATTTTTACGTAACATAACAAATAACAACAAAATAACCTCATTATCTTACAAACATAAACATAACACGTGCGAATCCTTTCAGTTCAGTAAACGCAAAATTAATAAAAGACGACACAGGCTCTTCATAAGAAAATCAAGTAATACCTTTTTTACTGTTTTATGGTCATTTTAGCATACAAAACAGGGCCGTTTGTTTCAAAAGCATTACATCTTACAAACGACCCTGTCAAAAACATAACTAAACAATCATCATCATCAGCCTGCATTCCGCATGATTCAGCATACATATCCCTTATTTAAAACTACAATAATCAGAGAAAATTCTAAAAAGACATCTATAAAAACATTTTCAGGTTATCCGAAGAAATCGAATAACCTGAAAAAACATTTAAAAGAATATATACTAATATGTAAACAAATATCCTTAGTTTCATAGATTTCAAATGAAATGAGAATCCTAACCCAAAGTCATCGATTTTCACAAACAGATGACCCCGGTTAGGAAACATATAAAACGCATTCAAAACACATATTCTAATACCATCCTAATATGAAATGCCAGTTTTACCATATACAGTTTCAATTTTATTTCCCCGTCGAAGGATTTGGAGTGGTTGAATTACCCGTTTCATTATAAGCTCCGGCCATCCAAACCTTATTATTATCCACCTCTGCATTATAAATTCGGGTTCCAGGCGTCATATACTCTTTCATTTCCGTTTTAAACTGTCTGGGTTCCAATCCGAACCGATACACCCAGTCGAAAAACTGATAGGTGTTCCACTCATATAAAAAGGCTTCATCTTTTGGCAAATTCATCTTAGAAGCATGCAGATACATAGAGTTATCGCGTCTGGATACCGGATACATTACACCTTCCTTTCGAGCAACAAAAAGCCAGTCATTTCCTTTCGTTGAAGAATATTCCGGAAGTGCTCTCTGCATCAATATCTTATGCACAGAAGACTCATAAGTAGAGAAAAGCCAATCTATTGGTAAACACACTTTTCCTGCTCCCTGCTTTTTTACCAGAACCATAATTTGTGTGAATCCATGTTGAAAAACCCCCGCTGAACCCATATAAGTAAAATTCGAATACTGATTATCTTTATAACCATTGTCTACAGCTACTGCATATTGGCAAAAGCCTTTTTTTACAGCATTAGCCAAATAAGGCGTATCATACATTAAAGATCCAGTCGGCCAGTACCAATTACTATTCTTTTTATATGCCAATTCATCTCGGATACCTCCGGCCGCCAGTATAACCGTATTACCCGGCTTCAACATATATCTTTCCGGACCTTTATTCACATGTGTGCCATACATATCATAATACCTGTTTTTTCCTTGGTATCCTCCCATAGCCAACTGCCCGTCTCCTCTATAAACAGGTTGATTAAAGCTCTCAACATATAAATCCTGAATCAATGCTTTGTCAAAGTCTTTTGGGAGTTTGTTGCCTTCACCTACCAAATAAGGTGTACTTCCTGCCCATTCCACAATACGGCATAATCCATATTCCCTAATATCTATCGTCTTATTCGTCGGATTGTATATTTCAATTACAGAATAATTCCAACCACCCGGATTATTATGAAGCAATTCTGTTATCATCAGGTCAGACTCCGGTAAGGCAGCCGTTACGTTATAAAAATACCCGGATTTCATTCCAACACTTTTAGCAGAGGGATTAAGCATTATACTATCCTTCTTCATATTATCACTGGTGACAGTTGTTTCGTATATAAATTCTATCTGATTCTGCACCGGATTAGAAGAAACCGGAATACACCACAGATACAAGTATTCAGGTTCAATCCCTACTTTTGCCGGAGAAATATTCCATGTACAAACTTCGTTTGGATCCCATAAACTCTTCTCGCCAGTTGCGGCAAAATTGAACTTTACAATTCCATTAGACTCTTCTCCCAAAGTTACCCGGGCCAATCCAGCCTTAATGTTAGGGTTTTTAATTTTCACTTTATCTATATAAATAGGTATGGCAAGTGAATTTACCACTTTCATTTTTATAATCGTACCAAGAGGTTTAAAATTAAGATCCAGATAAATTTTTCCATTTTCTTTTCTAACGGGTACATATTGACTATACAAGGGAGTAGTAAGCAAGTTCAAATTTCCCTTTACCACATTTCTATTGACAGAAAAATAGGTATTTGTATTTATAGTAGATGTATACTTGTTCAGAGCAAACATTCTTTGATTTTCAGTTCTTTCAGTACTTTCCATGATAGCACAGACTTTCCACAGATTTCCTTCAAGTTCGCCCTTCTTCAACTGCACATAAGGGTCTGGAACTTGTACCTGAAAACCTGAACCATTTGCTGCAATCTTTGCAGGCACTGTCTTAAAACTTCTGGTAGCAGCATCCTCACCATTCTGAAGACAAAGATGTATTACCACATCACTCATATTGGCATAATCAAAGTGAATCTTTCCCTGGCTGTCTTCTTTCAAACTACGCGATGAAACGCTTTCTTCCGCATCCAGCACATTCGCATATTGCGGAATAGATATCGCATAATTTACATCTAATACTTCTCCTGTATATTCTTCAACAGGAATCTCACTTTCTTCTACTGATGCTGTTTCTGCTACAGTCTCCAGTTCATCCTGCTTACAGGAAGTAAAACCACACAGAAGAATAAAAAAAGACGCGAAAATCTTTATAACTGGTAATTTCATTATAGTATCTATTTTATATATACATTTCCCAATGCCGTCAGGCATTCAATATTTATCACAAGTCTCCTCCGTCTTGCCAGTCTCCTAATTCACCGACAACAATAAGTGCACCTGCATTCATACTCAAATTATATTTTACGATTTTACCCATAAGCCATACTGCACCAGCTAAACTGGTCGTATATTCTTGAGTTACACCAGTCTGATCCTGAATTTCTATTTTCAGTCCGGCTCCTTCCGGCAATGTCTGGGGAATCATCAAAAAGTGATTATCACCTCCATTTACTTCTATTCCCAAGCCTGGAGTTGAAGAAGGTATATAATTCAACGGAAGTGCAAAATCCTTCACATCCGAATGAGTATCCCATACATCCTTACCTACATAATGCTGCGCCTTGCCGTATACCCCAGACAATGTGATCTTAGTGAGTGTTCCTTGCGGAAGTCCTTTGTCAATGAACCTAACAGCGGTCAGTGCATGCTTAAAATTTAGAGCTACCGCATTATTGTAATTTCCATCATATTCACCTGTAGCTGCTACCAGCACATCCTGCTGCTCAGCAACCTGCAATGGAACCGTATAATCAAAAGCCGGATATCCCGTAGAGTTATTACGCAATGAAATAGCGGTACTTCCATAAGGAGCATAAGCAAAGAATTTAACCTTCCGCTGTGCTCCTGGCCAGTAAGTAGTTGATGTATACGATGACTCTGAATTTATTTCTCTATTAACCATCAAATTAATGGGAGAAGACTCACTCCATATCTCTGCAATACCATAAGTACTGGCCCAGCATCCGAAACTGCGATACATAGTATTTGTACTTACCAATGCTCCTCTCGATTTTGAAGTGACATCGTCATGCCTGCTTTCATAAAATGGATACGCTTGCCATTCTTTCCCATCGACATTGGAATGGAAACTGATCTGTGAAAGTTCGGTTTCCAAACCGTCGCTCTGCCGACATGAGGTTGCCCCCCATCCGATTGACAATAAAAATACTACATTAACAAACCTACATCTTATCATATTACAAGTTGGAATTATTTGTACTTTCCGAGTCTTAAACTCACATTTATATAAGCATAGGGGATATGACACACTGAAAAAACGAACATATGAAACTTAGAAATTATTAGTGTAATCACCCCCCTACGCATTAAAACTTAACAATAATGAATAACGAATTGACTATTAACCCATTGTAATGTTTTCTTCTGCAGTAGACCAATCATCAACCGTTACAGTAAACTTGATAGGATTACCCAAAATCAATTCACCACCTTCTTTTCCTGGCAATGGAGTAGGCAATGACGGATCTGGGTTTGGATCAACTCTACCGGCTCCTCCGTCTTTACCACAGAAAGTCAAAGTATAAGTATATTTCTTTCCAGGTAACCAATTAGTATCAATTGCTACTGCCGAATAAGCATATTTATCAGTCTGAGGCTCCGATGCTGTTGCTAAAGGATACAACAACACTTCGTTATCTCCGTCAATACTAGAAATACGACAAAGCACAGACAAGTATGCACCCTGTTTAGTAGCATTTTCTTCCCATTTTTCCAATTGTTGTGGAATCAACATAAAGTTTCCTTGAGTGAACATAAGTGATTGAGGTTGATTTCCCAAAACAATTGCTTTATCACTTTTTATTTCATAAGCTTTCTCCAAATTATTTTTATCTGCCCAATTATTCCATAAGTTCTGTGGCAAAAGGGTTGTTGAAGATTCAACCGTAGGAGTTGTTGGAAACGTAAAATCAGCTGTTGCCGCAGCATTGACAATTCGTACACCTTTTACTTCAATCTTAATTTTAGGGTTCATACATAATGCCTGAACAGCAATCTGAGACAAAGCATGCTTGAAATGCAAAGGGACACCAGTTGTTTCATTATCAGTTCGATTCCCTGTATTATAAGCAACTACAAGATCTTGTTGCTCTGCAACAACCTGTTTGGGAGAAAAACCAATTATTTTTCCTCCAGTTGCAGAGATATTCACTTTTTCTTGAATCTCTTTTGGAGCATAAGCAGAAAATGCAAGATCGAAAGTTGGCCAATAATATACTGAGGCAGTATTCCATGATTTACCACCATCTTCAGAAGTTACCCCAAGATTAGTAAAATAATTCTTATCATTCCCTACAGCCGTTACATTAAACGCTCCTAAATTCTGAAGGTTTGTCTCAGCTCCACGTGAAATTGACTTATTCAGCAATGCTCTGAAAGAGATTGCATCTCCATTATTTACATTTACCACCTCATCGTTAGAACAAGATGTCATAGCAGCCAAAGCAACGGCTGCAAAAAGAAAATTTTTCTTCATTTAAATTAGTTAGTTAAACTGTTAATAAAAAATATATAATTAATTGTGTTTCAGATGTATTATCTGTATTTATTTCATTGGTAAATCCACTTCAATATTATCCCATTCATCCACCGAAGGCAAGAAACCTCCTCCGTTGACGATAGGCTTTGGCAAGGGCAGTCCATCCAGGATGATGTGTACGTTACGAGGATCAGGAGCCTGATGAACCTGATCAGTCACATCAAACAAATACCCTTTATCATTTCCATCCGGCATTACTACCTGAATCACTATCTTATGAATATTCTGCGATTCATACTGTCCGAAAGTCAGGAAGTCTGCATACAAGGTAGAAACTCCGTCCGAACTCATCTCAAAGGGGATAGTTGCCGGTTCAGACTTTATTCTGTTTCTTCCAAGGAACAATCCTTCCGACATTCCGGAAAGTGCCCCCGTAACAAATCCGGGAGAAACGTATTTCAGGTTGGATACATTTCTGACTTCTACCGTATAGTGACAAACTGGATTTGCCGGATAAAAAACAATCGTCTGCTCCTCCTCAGTCACCTCCAGAAGTGCCTCTTCAATTCTATCTGCATAAAAATTATCAGGAGAACATCTGATCCGTTCTTCACGCGCCTTATCCGGATGAAGCACCGAATACGCAGCCGTATTCATTGACCCTTCGGGAGAGTAAAGCTCAAACGTATGATACTCGCCGATATTGCGATAAAGTAAAGCCTCTGTGTCCGAATTAATACATAAAGCCTTGTAACGTCCTGCCGGAACCTTGATCTTTCCTCCTTTCACATCCGCAAACTCATACGGTATCGGATTTCCACCGTCTACCGGAAACAGATACATACGCATTGTTTCCACATTTGCCTCCGGAGAATTCTTCCAGTCAAAAACCACTTTTACATTAGCGATCAACACATTATCGGAACTCAATTCCTTATGCCTGCATGAGAATAGCAATAAAGTCATCACCACAATTATAGCCCTCAACAGGTTATTCATATCCACTTTATTCATTGCTTATTTCCTTTCATCGGTTATTTTATCTTACCTCCCAAAAGCCACACCAGCGATACTTCCAGTTTTGTCGGGCCCAGCCAGTGGCGCTGCTTCGTTGCCTGCCATACATAATATTTACCCTTTGGCAGATATTCGTAATAAGTACCTCCCAGATAACCTATTCCCAATGAAAAGTCCAGATTCAGTCTTCTGGCTATCGGCAAAGAATAACCGTATTCAAGGCCTCCACCGTAATTGGATTTCTCCCACAGCGTACCGCCCGGTTTACCTCCGATATATCCACGTCCTCCCAGCTCAAAGTCATAAGTCAGCAGTTGTCCGTACAGACCGATATGATGTCCCGATAACGGTCGTTCTGATGCCACCTTGCCGAAATACTTGCGGATATCCAGCTCACCGCCATATACTCGCCAATAACGATGCACCTTATCACTCTTCCACCACGCATACATCCAGTTTCCACCGAGGCTCCATCCCTTTCCCAGGTAAAATTCCACCCCCAGGTTAGGAACCGCCAGCGCATCATACAGCAAATTGGTTTTAACTCCCATCACAAAATTTTTCTTCCGTGTTGCAGAAACCGGTTCCTGTGGCAGAATCCCGATCCGATAAGCAGAGAGCGGCATATCCGGCTTTACCAGCACCGGTTCATCTACCTTACCTACCGAATCCGAGTAATTAATGTAAAGGACGCAGGTTCTCATATCAGGATACAGGGTTCGGAGCATTTCGTTCCACACATTTCCTCCACTCAGCTCTCTCAATAACCTCTTCCTCTTTGCAATCGGTTCCTCCATGATGATATAAAGAACCTGCTCCTTCTCTTTCAAGTCAGAACCGGAAACCAATCGGCTGAACAGCTCCCAATCCAACTCTACCGGAACTACCTCAAACTCCACATTGCTCAACTCCACATTGTTCCGGATATAATTTGACAATACTTCCGCACGATTCTTCGCCAGCGACTCATTCAGTCGGGAAGGCCCCTCAGGAGAAGCGGACGAAAGTATCTGTACATTGCGAAAACGTACTTTATGTTCCTTGAGTTCCAACAAGCGTTTGGAGAATAAATCCAACTTTTCCTTATTCGACCGGTAATTTAAATCAAGCGTATCAATACTCTGCCTGAAGTATATACGGACGGAATCATTCGGAGCGATTTGCTGTGCGCTCATATTCTGACAGAATAAAAAAGCCGCCAAATACACGCACCGCTTCATCATCTTCATTCTGCACATCCTGCCTAGTTGTTGTTTTTGCATACATAAAAACGGAACAGTTTTTAATTCTTGTTTTTTCTTCTTTTTTCTTCTTTTCTGTTTCCATCCGTAAGTGATAAAAAACCCCTTTTAGGACTATTCCGCTACTTATTAATTAACTTACATTAACAAGATGAATCTATATTGTAATTTGTACAAGTGTGAAAATCAGATAATAAGCAATTTATTACTTTTATAGTACCATTATTTTTTACTATTCACTCAAAGAAGACGCTTCCATCCAATCCGTTTCATACACATTGCATCCGGCTACAATCCCCAGTCCATTTACGACATTGGTATACTTTTTATGCACAGGAGCCAGCCCGGCCTTTCCCAGGTCGTTATTGTTCAATGCATTTACCGATTTCAAGTACTTATATAAATCTTCAGAAAGCGAATATAAGACAAGTTTAAAGAGAGGATTCCCTTCCGACATGCGGAGGGCATCCTTATTATCCAAAAGAAAATCAAGCGACAGTGTATATTCCCGGCCGTCAATCTTCCGGTCGTTCCAAATATACAGATGCTGATAAAAATCATCGGAAAGATGAAATACATCATCTACCCCAAAACGGTCATTCAGCAACGGCTCGTTATCTGTATTCAGCATGAGCGTACAGGATACAGGATCTTTTGTTTCATCCAGATCCAGTCCGCCATACGGATATCTGTATAACACCTTTACCCCGTAATAATCTTCCGTAGTACGGCGGTCCTGCAAGGTAACCTCAAACCTGACCGCCCTGGTCCCATAAGCTTCTACCTCTTTGATTCTTACCTTTTTTAAAGGAAAAGGCGAAGGAACCTCCGTAACGGCAGACACCGTTTTTCCATCCGGAAGCTTTACCCTGACCGAGATATCATCTCCCTCCTCCAGTCTTCCCAATACAAAAAAAGAACCTCCGGACTGTGTATCAGATACGACAGACGTCACCTTCCTCTCCTCACCATTCAGCCAGAAAGAAATGCCGACCCCTTCCCTGTCTCTATTGATTCCTCCGTTCCCATTGACCGACTTACTCCATGAGAAACGGATAAATGTCGTATCACTCAGATTAGAAGGGAAACAATACAGCACAGGTTTCTGCTCACCTTCAGTCCCCTTGATGGTAACTTCTCCATCACAGGAGCTCCCCACTACACAAGCCGCCAGCAAGTAGCCGGCCCACAGTTTTTTCATTTTTTTCGTGACTAAAATTTTACGGTATAACAAAATGACGGAAGAAGAGGAAAGGCTCCTACGGTTCTCCACGCCATGCTTCCGTCCTCTTTACGGACCTGCTCTGCATAAAAGGCATTCCGTCTGCCGTAGGCATTATAGACTGCCAGGTCCCAGGTCTGTTCCACCCCGTTTTTCAACTGTACCTTAAAGCGTACTCCGCAGTCCAGTTTATGATATGCCGGCAGCAGCGCATTGTTGGGTACATCATACACCAGCAGTGCTGTATTATCGGCAGTGCTTCCCGGAATCACCGGTGCATCAATCACCTGCTGCGGAAGCGTAAATCGGTTTCCGCTATGGAAGCGCCACAAAGCATACAGATCCAGGTATTTTCCCAGTTTGTAATTGAGGGAAACATTCAGTTTGTGCCGGTTGTCAAAACGGTCATAAAACCATGTTTCATGAAAATCCGGAAAAAAACGTCTGTTCCACGAAAGTGTATACGACAGATTCAGGTAAGCCCGCTTATTATCATATACCACGTCATACTCAATGCCATACGCCTTTCCCTGTCCCCGGCTGATATTGTCTTCCCAGTCGACAGCCGAAGGGTTCAGCCGGTTGGTGCCACTGTACTCAATCAGGTTGTTCATGATCTTGTAAAAACCTTCCAGTTTCATGCTTACGTGTGCAGGAAACCTGTGATACAGGCCTGCAGCCAATTGCCAGGAATAAGAATATCCGGTCCTGGCGGTAGAAGGTATCCAGCAATCGGTCGGCATATTCAGGTAAGTACTCGACAAACGGTGCATATACTGACTCATCTTCGTGACAGAAGCCTTGAATGAAGTCGAACAGTCTATCCGGTAATTCAATGACAGACGGGGTTCCAGCGAACGGAAGTTCTTCCCGTCTATTACAAACAGGCTGTAGTACATTCCGGCATTCATTTTCACCTTCCGGTCCAGCATGATTTCATCTTCTACAAACAGCGTAAACTCATTGCCTCTGTATGCGACCCTCGTTTCAGGCTGTTCTCCCCCTTTCTGTCCGGAGCTCTCATTCCCCGAAACAGTTACGGTAAAATCCTGCGGACGCAGACAATGGTTCATGTAATTGGAGCCGAATCGCAAGCGGTTCCGGGTATTCGGACTGTAGTCAAATTCCAGTCTGTATCCCAAGTCATCAATGGTAGAGAAATTATTTTTCACTTCCTCCGCCCTCTGCTGCGCTGCCCCACTGCCAGTAAAATAAAGCTGGTTCCGATGATAAAACTTTGAAGAATTGTGCGTATACACCCCGGTCAGATTGACGAACAGTTTCTGTGAATAAATATATTCCCAGTTGGCCGATGCCGTAACACTCCCCCATCTTACATGAAACTTATCATACTCTACCCTCGCTTCCGTCTCATCCTCCAGCCGGTTATCTATACTTGCGTAATCATGGCCGGAGTAAAAACAGATATTGGCTCTGCTTTTCTCTGAAAAAATGTGAGAAACCTTTGCGTTGATATCATGAAACAGATACTTTGTCTCCGTATCTCCCTCCTGTTTGGTATTAATCATCTCCAGCCAGGGCATCTTCACAATTTCCAGCCAGGTACGCCGTATCCCGATATTGAAGGAAGTCGTATTTTTCACAATCGGTCCTTCCAACTGCAACCTTCCGTCCATCAGTCCCAGAGACAGTTTGCCACGAAACTCATGCATGCTTCCGTCACGCGTACGCACATCCAGTACCGAAGACAACCGTCCTCCGTATCTGGCCGGAAAAGCACTTTTATAGAAATCCACGTTTTTCACCACATCCGTATTGAATGCCGAAAACAGTCCTCCCATATGGTTCACATGATACAACGGTGCCCCGTCCAACAGAACCAGGTTCTCGTCATGGTCTCCTCCGTGTACATAGAGTCCCGATACCGGTTCGGCACCGGAAGCAATACCCGACATATTATGCAGCGTACTCACCACATCGGGAGAATTCATAAAATACACTCCCCGTTCAAAATCCTCGGCCTTAATGGAGACCTTTCCGGTCTGGGCTACATTCAGGGGAGAATTCAGGTCGGTAGTAACCACCACTTCTCCCAACTTATATCCCGACTTCAGAAAGAACGTTTCCACCCGGTTTCCTCTCAGGTCGATATCCAGCGTAGTCTCACCCGTACCGATATACGAAACCCTGATCCGATGTATCCCCTCCCGCAGCATCATGCTGTAGAAGCCGTGTTCGTTCGTCAGCGTTCCGGTCTTGGTATTGACATCAAATACAGTTGCATTGATTACGGTCTCACCACTGTCCTGATACACATAGCCGCTCAACGTATATTTCTTGATCTTATTGAGCAGCACATAACTGCCTTTTATCTCATATTTTATGTCTGTTTTGGAAAATATCTCTTTCAGTACCCCTTTTAAATCCTTCCCTGCCAGATCCTTTTCTTCATACGCTATATCCAAATCAATCGAAGAATCGTATACGAACATTACCGAATATTTCTTTTTCAGCATTTCGATAGCCGTCCTGATTGTGGTCCCGCTCTGTTGGGCGGGGAGTTGGTATATCTTTGAGAACAATGTCATCAGCACAAGGAGTCTACACACCCATATTCCCATTCATAAGTTCCTCTTTATTCTTTTTTTATTTTTACTTCCAATGTTTTTTCCATAATTTCCAGAATATTGTCCAAATCATCTGCTCTGAATTCAGCGGTTATTTTCTTGTCCGTTTCCGAAGTGGCAAGCTTCACTCCAAAAAAGTCGGACAATTCTTTCAGTACATCCATCACCGGAGCATCGTTGTACACAAATACATTCTCTGCCCAGGCCGAGGGGTTCAAAGTAGAAGGTTCGGTAATCCGGGGCTTGCTTTCATTGAATGCCAGCGCAGCCTCCATGCCCTTGGTCAGGACAAGTCCTTCGCCTTCTTTCAGCAAAGACGAGAAATATACCTGTCCCGATACCACATAGATTTCCGTAATGGAGTCAGGGCGCTGTTCATTGATCTGGAACTTGGTTCCCAGCACTTTGGTAGCCGAATGCTGTCCGTATACCAGGAAAGGAGATTTCTTGTCTCTGGTCACAGAAAAATAAGCCTTGCCCTTCATCTTCACATTCCGGTTTTTCTCTTCGAAATCTTCGGGCAGATAACTCAGCGTAGAGCCGGGAGCCAATATCACTACCGTACTGTCGGGAAGTATGCATCGCACCACCTCATTGCTCGATACGATATTGGTAGCCAGTTCTTCGGAGGTCCTGAAGAACACATATCCTCCCACCAATATCAATACAGAAGCTACAAGCCCCGATGCATAATACATAAACAAATTTCTTGACTGCTTAACTGGCTTTTCTTTGGTAATCTTCTCCAAAGCCTTACGGGTGTCAAACATTCCTTTTTTGTAATTATCCAAAACAAACTGCAAACTTTTATCTTCCAAATCCTTCATCATTACCACATATTTCGTTTATACTATAATTATCTTAAAGTTACAAGAATATTTATTCTTCCGTCCACACATTGTCCCGAAATCTTATCCCAGGACAAAGAAATACATTTTATATCTACTTTCCTTTATAATCTTCAATGCTTTGTTTATATGATTCTTTACTGTGTTGACCGAAACCGACATGCATTTCGCAATTTCCTCGTGTTTCAGTCCGTCTCTTCTTGACAACAAAAGTGCCTCCTTGCATCTTTCCGGAAGCGAATCAATGGCTGTAAGCATCCTGGCTTCGATAAAAGAACGTTCTTCGTAGTCCTCATCACTAATCTCACCCTCCAAGTCCACGATATCGTCACCTGTCGTTTCCAATTTTGATTTTTCCTTGAGAAAATGACTGCATTTATTCCGAACCATGGCGTACAGATAAGCTCTCATATTGGAAACTTCTTCCAAATTGTCTTTTCTTTCCCAAACCTCGGCGAAGCAATCTTGTACAATATCTTCTGCACTATCCACGTCTTTTATGTAATGCAAGGCATACATACACAACGGACGGTAATAGTAACGGAAGCTATTATTGAATGTTTCTTTATCTATTTCCATAACTATTCTGTTCGTAGTTTACTAATAATAAGAGAAAAAAATCGTGTTAACAGACTATAAGCAAAAGGGTTTAAATTCACATTTTACTCTTTATTAACATACCTTTCCCCTACTTTACACTAAGTCCTTAAATTGTTTGATTGATTAATTTTGATTGATTAAACTGTTAAATTAAGATTTCACTCTTTGCAGGTAAATTCTGAGACGTCAACTTCTTTTATTCTGCTTTTTGTCAGGTTCTATGCACCATCTTCTATATCACCTTTCGGGAAGAAGCTTACCCGAAAGACTCCAGCTATATCTCACTGGTTTTTATCCCCTTACACTATAATAACAAATAAGTTGACAAAAAGATTTCAATTTTAGAATATTATTTTACGGGCATTCACACATCCCTAAAAAATATACCAATTTTGTTCCGAAAAAGGTCTTTTTTCATTTACATCCGGTCATTCTCTCCTCGCACATTGCCCCATAGTTTTAAAGTGCAAGGAAACGTATTGCAGTTTACTTCCATTTTAGTATCTTTATCTTCGCTTTCCATACTGGACATTTCTGAATCATATGGAAAGATTTTTATTGCCTCATTACCTGAGGGAGTTGGATTACCTTAAAACATACATTTGAAATACATTGGATCATATGAGACATTTTAGCAAAATCACATTGGCGGCTATGTTGCTGTTTGCCGTAGCCTCAACAGCAGATCTTTTTGCACAACAACCACAGTACAAACTTGTCTGGAAAGAAAATTTCCGTGGAAAAAAGATAAATGACAAATACTGGACCAAAATACCGCGCGGCGGGTCTGACTGGGACCGCCACATGTCTTCACACCCCAGCCTATATGAGGTGAACAAAAGCAATATGATCCTGCACGGGGTGGTAAATGACGGAATAGCACCGGAAGACACGGCACGCTACATAACCGGCGGAGTATATACTAAAGACAAGAAAACCATCACATACGGCAAGGTGGAAGTAAAAGCCCGGCTTCAAGGGGCTAAAGGGGCCTGGCCGGCTATCTGGATGCTTCCGAACGAAGGCAAATGGCCGGATGGAGGAGAAATCGATATTATGGAACGTCTGAACCATGACTCGATTGCCTATCAGACAGTTCATTCATATTACACATTTGTACTGAAGCACAAAGATAATCCCAAACAAGGTGGAATCGGTAAGATTAATCCCGACGGATATAATGTATATGCCGTGGAGATACTTCCCGACAGTCTGGTGTTCTCCATAAATGGGAATCATACCTTTACTTATCCCAAGATTGAAACCGACAAGAAAGGACAATACCCGTTTGGAACTCCTTACTACCTGCTTATTGACATGCAGATAGAAGGTACGTGGGTAGGTAAAGCCGACCCGAAAGAATATCCTGTCAAGATGGAGGTTGATTGGGTGAAAATGTATAAGCTGAAGGAGTAAGCTGATTCGTCAGCAATACCAGAAACAGTACCTCTTGTACAACCAAGAAAGTAGATTAACTCCTATGCATTCTTGGTTGTACCTTCAATAGTAAAAGACGGTCTTGTACCGTAAAATTGATTTATTAACTTCGTTATGATTTGCTCTCATTTCAGTACCTTTGCGATATAGAAAACAGCCCCAGAATGCTATTATATTGGGCAACAGAAGTTGTGATTTGCTCTCATTTTAGTACCTTTGTAATATAGGAAACAGCAATTTATAACTAAACTAATATCGTTAAGCCGTTGTGATTTGCTCTCATTTTAGTACCTTTGTAATATAGGAAACAGCCAGGAAGCATTTCAGGACAGTATGCTTTCTGTTGTGATTTGCTCTCATTTTAGTACCTTTGTAATATAGGAAACAGCGATGTATGATAAAGGATTTGAGGCACGTAGGTTGTGATTTGCTCTCATTTTAGTACCTTTGTAATATAGGAAACAGCGATGTATGATAAAGGATTTGAGGCACGTAGGTTGTGATTTGCTCTCATTTTAGTACCTTTGTAATATAGGAAACAGCGCCAAACAAACGGCGGTCTCTTTTCCTAGCGTTGTGATTTGCTCTCATTTTAGTACCTTTGTAATATAGGAAACAGCCATTTTAAAGGAGAAAAATCTATGTGGAAGTTGTGATTTGCTCTCATTTTAGTACCTTTGTAATATAGGAAACAGCTACAAAAATAAAAGGAAGTGACGGAACTTGTTGTGATTTGCTCTCATTTTAGTACCTTTGTAATATAGGAAACAGCAAGGGGGAAAAGCGTCCGATGTATGAATTAGTTGTGATTTGCTCTCATTTTAGTACCTTTGTAATATAGGAAACAGCTATCAGCGTTTCAACAAGTCAAAGAAATACGTTGTGATTTGCTCTCATTTTAGTACCTTTGTAATATAGGAAACAGCTTCAAGGAACACTAAACGACCCATTATACGGTTGTGATTTGCTCTCATTTTAGTACCTTTGTAATATAGGAAACAGCGGAGATAGATTCCATAACATATCCCCTAGGGTTGTGATTTGCTCTCATTTTAGTACCTTTGTAATATAGGAAACAGCTCATCCATCATGCGTCCTGGCATACCTCGGGTTGTGATTTGCTCTCATTTTAGTACCTTTGTAATATAGGAAACAGCTGCGTGGTGCGACGTTCTTTGTTGAATACGGTTGTGATTTGCTCTCATTTTAGTACCTTTGTAATATAGGAAACAGCCATCCATCATGCGTCCTGGCATACCTTGGGTTGTGATTTGCTCTCATTTTAGTACCTTTGTAATATAGGAAACAGCAGCAGTGCCGTCTGACGGATATAACCTATAGTTGTGATTTGCTCTCATTTTAGTACCTTTGTAATATAGGAAACAGCGGAGCAAACTACATAAACCGAAAAGACGCGTTGTGATTTGCTCTCATTTTAGTACCTTTGTAATATAGGAAACAGCCTTCCCATTTTTTCGCGCTTTTTTGGTTAAGTTGTGATTTGCTCTCATTTTAGTACCTTTGTAATATAGGAAACAGCATTGGGTGAATACCGAATGGATTGACGGAGGTTGTGATTTGCTCTCATTTTAGTACCTTTGTAATATAGGAAACAGCACAAACGCCGGAAGATACGTTCATCGTGTTGTTGTGATTTGCTCTCATTTTAGTACCTTTGTAATATAGGAAACAGCTTTCCATGTTCAATCTGTTTAATTAGTTTGGTTGTGATTTGCTCTCATTTTAGTACCTTTGTAATATAGGAAACAGCTTATGATACTTTCAAACCGGATTAAAAAGGGTTGTGATTTGCTCTCATTTTAGTACCTTTGTAATATAGGAAACAGCGATGCAGGAATCAATATTTTTGAAAGTATAGTTGTGATTTGCTCTCATTTTAGTACCTTTGTAATATAGGAAACAGCAGACTCGTTATTTTCCACTGATTTCCAAAATATTACATTATAACATAGAAATAAAAAAACGTTTCCTATAAAAAAATCCCACTCACATCGAATGGGATTTTTTATATTTAAAACAATTCAAGTTGTTGCCCTGGAGCATTAGGTTCCTGTATTTTCTTCCCATAAAACAGTTCTATTTGACCAAACTGTTTATCAGTAATACACATAATACCTACTTGCCCATATTCAGGCAAAAACGATTTCACTCTTTTAATATGCACTGAAGCATTTTCCATACTCGCACAATGACGAATATATATTGAAAACTGAAACATGGTAAAGCCATCCTTTTGCAGATTCTTACGAAAGAGTGCATGAGCCTTCCTATCTTTTTTAGTATCCGTTGGCAAATCGAAGAATACAAGAACCCACATAATACGATATTCACTAAACCTGTCCATAAATTATCTTTCCGGATAAACAATTCTGCGCAACTCCCCACTAAAACATTTATACAACGAAGCAGTTGTCTGACTTGCGGCAATCATCAAAGGACTTCTTTTCCCACTTATTATAACATCTAACGTAGGAATAGTCAAAAGTTTCGCTTTAATATCTCTTGTCAGTTCAAGATTCTTTCCATGTTGTTGTATCAAGCCAAAAACCAACTCATCTACATAGGGACGATACGGTTCCATTATATCATCGGCCAGACAATATGCATTATACCGATTATGATGATGAATGCCTAAAGTAGGAAGCAAGCCACTGGATACAAGTGCCCGCGCAATGATTGCACGTAACACAGCATACCCGTAGTTCAATAGATTATTAGGAGATATTTCTTCCCTATCACGAGTAAACCCATCAATATCAGCAAACAAAGTTTTCCAATAATACGCAGCCGCCCTAGCTTCCAGATTTTCAGAATCTCCGCTTTTTACATCATCAGCCCAAACCTTCATACATCTGCTTTCCTCTCCTAAACAGTTTACCAGCACAGCAGACTGATTTTCAATCTTGGCTTTAATCGTCTGCTGCCACAATTGTTTTTTTAAGGGAAGTGAAGCTGAAAGTTGTTCCCTGAACCGTTCATTTTGAACCGTATTCCCATATAGAGGAAGCATTAATCCAACAGGCATACTTTTACTGTCACAAGTAATTATACTGCAATTGTTTTCCAATAAAGTTTCTAAAACTCCTGAGGTAATAGTAATCTGTTTATTGTCCAATACTACGAGTCCGATGTCCTCTATGGGTTTAGTGACTACCGTTTCCTTTTTGAAGCTATCCGGAAGTGAAGCATTGCGCTCCACCTCCGGAAGTTTTATTACTAACTGGTTATTCTGGAGTGACAAATAAGCAGGATTACCAAAATACAGTGTTTTTTTAATCATAGTATCATAAATTATTTATACAACGAATATTCCCCAACCGGTTAATCTTCATTGGCATGCAGCTGTCTTTGATCATTTCACCACTGATTGCCTTTTCCATCTTATTCATCGAAGAGAATTCTTGTTTATCACTAATCACACTTGCTACTGAAAAAGGAATGAAAAAACATTGACTACCTGTACAACTAACCATCTTATAAATCCGGTTCTTATCCAGGCACGATTCTATTACACCTTTTTCACGTTCCTCTTTTGTAGGCAAATAAACCAAATCATTGGGAGACAACACAAACGCTGGAGCATTTCCCTTTTCGTCTTCAGGTGCAGGAGACAATCCCCGTTTCAGACGGTCAATCACCTGGTTCAACGGAACTGAGGCAAAGGACCTTTTACGGCTCACCTGCCCTGTCTCCTTATCTATCTGGGGATATTCATAAACCGCAAAAAACAAATTGGTTCCTTTAGCCGCTTCTACAAATTTTTTGTATTTATTGCCTTTATCTCCTACAGCAAATTTATCTCCCTTTTCATATACACGGACCTTATAAATCGGCTGATGCGGCTTACCTCCGTTCAACGAGGCAATATGCAAATTCATGGCTTCTATTCCATCAGGAGAAAAAGCCACCTCCGCATTATTGCCATTCTGCAGCAAATGATTGACCAGAATCTTCTGAATTCCCGTGTCCGTAACCCCATTCTCAATTTTCTTTTGGTCAAAAGAATCCTCTAAAGGCTTTCGGGTAGCAAAGAAACGGTCTTTCGTCTCACCGGTAAAATAATACACTTTTATTTTCTTTAGGTCAATATCAGGCCAGTCTGACTTATTTTTCTCAAAATATGCCGAAATTTCCTTTACACCATACTGTTGTGCAAGCAATTCTTTCAACTTATATTTAAAAGACTTATCTACAATCCTTTCCGGTATTTTCAATACATCTTTTAGAGCAACCGTTTTTTCTCTTCTCAAATTGACCTCACCATAAACAGTATCCTTATGAAGCGGTTTACGGATAGCCCAACTGTCTCCTCCAGTCTGTGGAACAAATACTTTCTTGCCACTCTCATCATAACGCTGATAATAATTGGTCGTACGGTTTATCACACGCAAATTCTGCTTAAAGCTGACAACAATATCTTGCAAGACCTGATAAGCATCCTGCGTAAAAGTATCCCATGGCTTACGAATCAGCCACTGATAGTTGCCGTTCGCATCTGTCTTCTTTTTGTCGCAAAGCAGGCGCTGCAAGTCAGTCCGCGCTGTACGAGCCTCTGACAAAGCCGACGCATTATTCAGATAATTGACAATATTACGGTTTGCACAAGCAATCACAATCGCATCCATTGCATGATGACGATGGTCAATGCGTTTTTTGCTAAACCCTTTTTGGAGTTCTAAAGGAACGGCCGGTATCAAATTACCATTAAGAGAAATTGCAGTATAATCCTTCGAATCTGTCAGTTTATTCATGCGCCGGAAACGAGGAAGAATGATCTGATTCCACACATCCCCCATTCCCCAATCTTTTTTCAACCTGTCAGTAACCCCACCCGTACAGACGATGACATTTTTGGATGTACTTTCCTGTTCACCTTCTTCCCTTACGATATTGGAAAGCAAGAATTTGATTACACGACTTATATAACGGCTGTCATTCAACTGACGCTCAATGAAACCGTCAGGGATATCTTCCATCAATAATTTTTCTTTCTTAAGCCGATTATTGGCATAATGTTCTTTCACAAACTGCTCGTAAGCCGCCACCGAGAAAATTGAGACCGATTCACCTCCCCCGAGTTCCACTACTTCACCATGATGGCGCTTGATAAACTCATAGCCCAGCAGATTTCCTTTCAGTTTATTTACCGCAGCCTCACAAATCACTTTATTGGTATACGAGTCATCAAAATAACGGGACTGCGGTATTACGTGCTCTATTTCATAAGCAGGAGTAAACAGTTTTCCTAAAGGTATCGGTTTACCTGTATAAGGCGAACGATACTTTTGCTCCAACCACGTCTTATAACGTTGCACCTCCGAACGGGAAGGACGTTTCTCAATCCGCTCTTCCTTGAATTTCTTCAAGATGTCAGCTATATCAGAAGGAAGATCCTTATCTGAAGTCTCAGCCAGAACCCCTTCTTCATATATTCTGAGAATTTCCTGCTGTGCCGGTGAATACGGACGTACATTTTCTATTCCGAACTCAGGATTCAGAAACTCAGTAAGCAGGGCTTTAATACGGAGATTGGTATATTCATTTTCCAGAGCTTGTGCCGTCATTTTTTTCCGCTTATCCGCAGGATTTTTCATTTCACGCCCCATCTCTACATGAATCTCATCAATTCTTCCTTCCTGCTTCCAGACATCACGCACCACACGCAATGTTTCCATAATTACCTGTTCGACAATCGGATTGCGTAAGGAATGTTGTCTGAATTCAGCCAAGAAATCATCTATTGCTCCCGGATTTTCCCATCTTGATATTTCCCTGGCTTCTGCATGACGGTCGTAAACGATGTAACAGGCCAGCCAGAGCGGTAGCCCCCGAAATGAAGACAGTTCCGTCAGATGCATGGATTTCTCACGTACCCGAAGATGGATTTTCTCATCCCATTCTCCCGTCAGCAGTTTCTCGATACGGTTCCGAGTGAGAGGATCTATTGCCTCTTCCTGCCAATAATGCCCCATACGCATAAGTGGAAGTAATTTCCGGATTGCTTTCAACGAATATGAGGCGTAATCACTCGCATACGGAGGCATTTTCTCAAACTCAGCAACAAAGGCGTCTCCCAAGTGTCGTTGGGAAGCAAACTTGTTCAGCGCTTTGGTCAATTCTTTTTTATCTGATATAGAGTATAAAATATGCCACAAACTCAACTCCATATCAGCCGTCAGTACATCTTCACTGATTCCTGCTTTTCTTAAACGGGCAACCATATCGGCATGAGTTGTATTACACGGATAGGTTTTATCTTCCACGTAATTCCACCGGTAAGCATCCCGTCTTTTTTTATCCAAATTCAGCACCGGCTCTGCCAGGAAGGTTTTCTGCGTAATTTCCGCTTTTTTACTCAGGCTGTCAAACAGTGCCACATAGTCCGCTTCATCCTTTAAAAATTCAGAAGTCACATCTACGTCTGTTTTCAAAGAACCGTTTACGATTTTCTCACGTTCGTAAATACGAAGATTTGCGATGAACTGCCATAAACGGAACTCTTGAAATAAAGGATGGGATTTTGATACGCATTTCAAAGGAATACGACACAAAGTTCCATCAGCTTTCCGATAAACTCTTGATTCATAAGGACAGTCTTCTATCTGCGATTTCTGACTCTTGAGCGGTCGCTGATAAAATAAGATATCTTCAATCAGAAAATGCACAAAATCAGAAGAAGAGCGTACATTCCTGTGGGGTTCATTTTGGGGATAAAGTTCTAACAGACACTCTGTCAACAGAGCGGAGTCCTTCAATTCCGGATGAAACTCTGCCTGCTTGTTAAGAATCTGATACAACTCATCCTTATAATATTTCCGTTCAATGGTACTAACCAGTTTTCCTCTTACCTTCAGACCAGGATTGGTCAACAGGGAATCATATATATAAGTTCCCACTGTTTTTCCACTACTGTCTATCAGGTTCTGAGTACGGGCTTTCAGCAATCCCCAGTCATCCTCTTTAGGAGCCCGGAAAGAGCGCTTCACTTCTCCATCCTTATTCAGTTTAGGATTTCCCTGATCATCCAGTTCAGTAGTGACGACAAACTCTTTCACTTTCCCTGCCCAGTCTAAAGGCATACTGCTTGCTCTGCGGTATATCCATCCGTTCTCCAGATAAACATTATACCATTTATCCTTGCCTTTTGATTCACCCGTAGCTTCCACCGAGACCACGCGCAAAGCATGGTATTCCACTTGCTTCTTTGTATCTTCTACCTCTTCTTCACTCCGTAACTGATAATATCCACGCTTCTGATTGAAGTTCAACAGGATCCAAGCCAACTCTTCTTTTCCGACCGGAGCCGAGAGTGCTTTCTTACGCAGATAATATAAGGTCCAGTCGTAAGGAATCTTTTTTCCATCTTTCAACAAATCCGGACAAGATTGCTGGAATTCAGCCAGCATCTCATTGAAAGCTACCTGAAATAAAAATTCATATTTCCCTGCAGCATCTTTTTTCCAAGCCAGTTTAGGTTCTGCACCGGACAGAAACTTGCCATATCAGTCCAACTGAGCTGCATAATGTTCAGGCAAAAAACCCATAATTCTCAGTACGCGCAGCAAACGGGACCGACGCAATAACCGACGCTCCAATAAGCGGCGGATACCGCGGAAACGGGTACGCTCTGCTGTCTGCGACTTCGAATTTCCTTTGTTAAAATCACTCAATACCGCTGCGTCCATCGGAATAATACGACTGCCTGCCGAAGCGATTCCCTGCAATGACTCCTTGCCTTCACTGTCTATAAAAGAATTGATTACTGCCCAACCGATGCTGTTGGTTCCTAAATCCAAACCTAATATTTTTTTCATAGCCTATCTGTTCTTATCAATATTTTCAAAAATAAGCAAAAAAAATAACTTCCTCCTATTTCTCTATCTAAAAATAGATTTGTATATTTGTAATTACTAAAATGAAGCAAATCACAATAAGGATGATTCCGTTGTGAAAACATTTAAAGCGGTCTTGAAAAAGGTCGCTTTCTTTTTTGCTGCCATTCCTATTGTGCTGTTCTTTTCCGATTGCGTTCCTTATTTTTAATCTTTCCGCCAGCCTGACCTCCGTTAGCTATTTCTCACACGGAACACGGATCGCATACACCTCATATGGATGGATAAATCTGTACCGTCAACTGATAAATTAACATTTTTAATTTGCATTCGCCTTTTTGTGACATTATCTTGGGCCGCACAGGAAGACAGGAACACCGGTCGGAAGAAGGGATAAAACAGGGATTACCGATACCGGCTGCAGCAATGTCTTCCACAACCCGACTAACTGACAATCTATTGTTTAACTTTAATTCTTTTTATTATGGCTGAATACATCAAACAGGAAATCGGAAGACTGAACGGTACGGACGGAACACGGTGCTATTACCGTATGAAAAGTCTGGGAATGATTACGACAAAGGAACTGGTGGAACGGATCGCCGCGCATGGAAGTGCACTGCAAGAAGGCACCGTCGTCCACGTACTGACGGAACTGGCCAGGCAGATGGCTTATTACATGGCAAAGGGATATTCAGTATCACTGAATGAAATCGGAATATTCCGGGCTTCCCTAGGAGTGATGGAAGGTAAGGAGATGGATGAGTTTGACACGGAGGAAACCCGACGGAATGCTAGAAGCATCGGAGTACGGCGTATCTGTTTCCGGGCAGACAAACAGCTGGTGAAACATACAGGAGAAATGTGCAGGCTCAAACGGGGAAAAGAAAACCGGCTGAAGGTTTCTCCTTATTCGAAGGAAGAGCGCAGACTACGGGCTTTGGAATACCTGAAACAACATGGTTTTATGCGAATAAGCGACTATGTGCAGCTGACTGGACTTAGCCGGACTGGAGCAACCTTGGAACTTCAGGAGTTTCGCAAGATGAAAGGAAGCGGAATAGGTTTTGAAGGGAGAGGTCCTGCACGTATTTATGTCCCGGCCGACTGAATATGCAGGAAAAATACAGACGAGAGGAGAATACGGGCAGTAAACATTTCGGTAACTGCTGAAAAATGAGTAACTTTGTCGCCCGGAAGGCAGATTTGCCGGATGAATGAATACGAACAAAAATTAAACAACTGATTATCCTGTGCTAATTCTTCAACTGTTAATTGTTTTGGGGGCTATCGTATTGGGAGCCCGACTGGGTGGTATCGGACTGGGTATTACCGGAGGACTGGGAGTGGCCATACTGGCTTTTGTCTTTGGCATACAACCGACTACCCCACCCATTGACGTGATGCTGATGATTGCGGCTGTGGTAACTGCGGCTTCGTGCATGCAGGCGGCCGGGGGACTGGAGTATATGGTGAAACTGGCTGAGCGCATCCTGCGCAAGCATCCGGAACACGTGACGATACTGAGTCCGATTGTGACTTACCTGTTTACATTCATTGCCGGAACGGGACACATTGCCTATTCCGTACTGCCTGTGATTGCCGAGGTGGCAAGGGAAACCAAGATCCGGCCGGAACGTCCGCTGGGAATTGCGGTCATTGCATCGCAACAGGCGATAACGGCCAGTCCGATTTCGGCAGCTACAGTGGCTTTTCTAGGACTGTTGTCGGGCTTTAATCTCACACTGTTCGATATCCTGAAAGTGTCGGTTCCGGCTACTTTTATCGGAGTCATGGTCGGAGCTTTCTGCTCACTGCGTACGGGCAAGGAACTGGCAGACGACCCGGAGTACCAGCGCAGGGTACGGGAAGGTATCATCGAGAATTCATCGGTACAGACATGCCACATCCAGGACATGGGAAAAGCACGGCTGTCGGTGGGTATTTTCCTGCTGGCTACCCTGCTGATTGTGCTGTTCGGTTCCATCGAGACCCTCCGCCCTTCGTTCCTCTATCAGGGAGAATATGTGACACTGAATATGCCCGCACTGATTGAAATCATCATGCTCAGTACGGCGGCCATTATCCTGCTGGTATGCCGGATTGACGGAATCAAGGCCGTACAGGGAAACATCTTTCCGGCAGGCATGCAGGCCGTAATTGCCATATTCGGAATTGCCTGGATGGGAGACACTTTCCTGTCGGGCAACATGGAACGGCTGACATCGGGCATCAGTGAGATTATCCAGTCGATGCCATGGCTCTTTGGTCTGGCATTGTTTGTCATGTCCATCCTGCTCTACAGCCAGGCGGCTACGGTCCGTGCCGTCGTCCCGCTGGGTATTGCACTGGGCATCTCTCCGCTGCTCCTCATCGCACTGTTTCCGGCCGTCAACGGTTATTTCTTCATACCGAACTATCCTACGGTAGTGGCTGCCATCAATTTCGACAGTACGGGAAGTACACGTATCGGGAAATACATCCTGAATCATTCCTTCATGCTTCCGGGACTGATTTCTACGGCAGTGGCCATCGTAGTCGGACTGCTGCTTACACAGCTATTATTCTAATAAAAAACGCCTGTATGCCGCCTCCCTTCCGGGATTGGGCATACAGGCGTTTTCATTACCAGAGCATCCGGTTAAAGCTCTTTGTGCGAGATATTGAGTTTTACAGGATGAATCATGTTCTCCGGACTCAAGATCCGGTCAAGTTCCTCTTTCGTCAGTACTCCGTGATCAAGCACCAGCTGATAAACGCTTTTTCCTGTCTCCATCGCTTCCTTGGCAATCTTGGTGGAGTTCTTGTATCCGATGACCGGATTCAGCGCGGTAACCACTCCGATGCTGTGATGTACCTCTTCCAGGCAGTGGGCCTCATTGGCGGTAATGCCTTCAACACACAGGGTACGCAAGGTACGGAAACCGTTCATCATCAGGTCGGCCGATTCGAAGCAGCACTGTGCCATTACCGGTTCCATGGCATTCAGTTCCATCTGAGCCGCTTCTCCTGCCATAGTGACACAGAGTTCGTTTCCGATGACCTTGTAGCAAATCTGGTTCATGACTTCCGGAATGACCGGATTGACCTTTCCGGGCATGATGGAAGAGCCGGGCTGCATGGCCGGCAGATTGATTTCACCCAGTCCGCAACGGGGACCGCTGGCCAACAGACGAAGGTCGTTGCATATCTTGTTCATCTTTACAGCCAGTCGCTTCAAGGCGGATGCATAGCCTACCAGACACGATGTATCGGAGGTAGCTCCTACCAGGTCGTCGGCCAGACGGATGTTCCATCCGGTAATGTCACCCAATGCAGCGACGCATTTCTCGGCGTATCCCGGAACCGCACAGATACCGGTACCGATGGCAGTGGCGCCCATGTTGACGGTCAGGAAGTCGGCGGCAGCCTCATCCAGGTGCTTGATTTCATCATTCAGGATGCTGGCAAAACCTCCGAATGTCTGTCCCAGGGTCATCGGTACTGCATCTTCCAACTGGGTACGTCCCATTTTCACGATGTGGGCGAACTCACGGGACTTGCGGCGGAAGGCTTCTATCAGTTCCTGCAAGGCGGGAACCAGGCGCAGATGAGTGGCATACATTCCCAGATGAATGGCAGTAGGATAGGCATCATTGGTCGACTGAGAGCAGTTGACATGGTCGTTCGGAGAACAGTAGGTGTATTCTCCACGCTGATGGCCCATGATTTCAAGGGCACGGTTGGCAATGACCTCATTGGCATTCATGTTGGTAGTGGTACCGGCACCTCCCTGTATCATGTCTACCGGGAACTGGTCGTGGAAACGGCCTTCCAGAATTTCATTACAAGCCTGTGTAATGGCATCAAACAATGTATCGGATATCAGTCCCAGTTCGTGGTTGGCACGGGCTGCTGCCATTTTGGTAATGGCCAGTGCATGAATGAAGAGCGGGTACTCGCTCAACCGGAATTTGCTGATTTCAAAATTCTCTATACCTCTTAAAGTCTGCACTCCATAAAGTACGTCATTGGAAAGTTCGCGTGAACCGATCAGGTCGCTTTCTACACGAAAATTATTTGTTTCTTTCATAACTTCTGTATTAAAATTTTTCCTTTTGTCATTTTATCACATAATTACTACTTTTTATTCATAAAACAAAGGATATACCCCAAAAGTTCGCTACACTACGGGTAAAATAATAACATTTTAACACAAATAAAACTTTCAGCTTCAAAAAGGAGGTTTTCCGCAGACAAAACAAAAGCCTCTTTCCGGTATCAGAAAGACCACCGGAAAGAGGCTTGTATGTAAAACTCAGTGCAGGGAGCAGCGATTATTTATACTCGTCCCAGCTCTTGATAGCGATATCGTCGATCGTCATGGTGCAGAATGCCTGGATAAAGGCGCTTGCCAGACGGGCGTTGGTTACCAGCGGAATGTTCAGATCGACTGCCGCACGACGGATCTTATATCCGTTGTCCAGTTCACCTTCCGACAGGTCACGCGGAATGTTGACTACCATGTCGATTTCCTTCTTGTGAAGCATTTCCAATGCCTGCGGATGTCCTTCTTCACTTGGCCAGTATACACGGGTATTCTCGATACCGTTTTCAGTGAGGAACTTCGATGAACCTCCGGTAGCATAGATATTGTAGCCTTTTGCCTTCAGCATCTGTGCCGCCTTCAGCATTTCCACTTTCTGCTTCGGAGTTCCGGTAGACATCAGAATGTTCTTTTCCGGAATACGGTAACCTACCGACAGCATAGACTTCAGTACGGCACAAGAAGTGTCTTCACCGATACATCCGACTTCACCAGTAGAAGCCATGTCGACACCCAGTACCGGGTCGGCCTTCTGCAGACGGTTGAACGAGAACTGGCTGGCCTTGATACCTACATAGTCGAGTTCAAACAGGTTCTTGTTCGGTTTTTCAACCGGCAGACCGAGCATTACCCGGGTAGCCAGTTCGATGAAGTTGATCTTCAATACCTTGCTGACAAACGGGAACGAACGAGACGCACGCAGGTTACATTCGATTACCTTGATGTCGTTTTCACGGGCAAGGAACTGGATGTTGAACGGACCTGAAATGTTCAGTTCCTTGGCAATCTGACGAGAGATACGCTTGATACGGCGTACGGTTTCTACATACAGTTTCTGCGGTGGGAACTGGATAGTAGCGTCACCCGAGTGTACTCCGGCAAACTCGATGTGTTCTGAAATGGCGTAGGCAACGATTTCACCGTTCTGTGCCACAGCATCCATCTCGACTTCCTTGGCATGTTCGATGAACTGGCTTACTACTACCGGATGCTTCTTCGATACGTTGGCAGCCAGCTGCAGGAAGCGTTCCAGTTCTTCCTGGTTAGAGCATACGTTCATGGCAGCTCCCGAAAGCACGTAAGACGGACGAACCAGTACCGGGAAGCCTACCTTGTCGATAAAGGCATTGATGTCTTCCATTGAAGTCAGCGCACTCCACTCAGGCTGGTCCACACCGATGCGGTCGAGCATGGCAGAGAACTTGTCACGGTCTTCGGCATTGTCGATGCTCTTGGCAGAAGTACCCAGAATATTGACATGCTGTGCATCCAGACGAAGTGCCAGGTTGTTCGGAATCTGTCCACCGGTAGATACGATTACTCCGTGCGGGTTCTCCAGTTCGAGGATATCCATTACACGTTCGAAAGTCAGCTCGTCGAAATACAGACGGTCGCACATATCATAGTCGGTAGACACAGTCTCCGGATTATAGTTGATCATTACGCTGCGGTATCCTTCCTTGCGGATGGTGTTCAGTGCCTGTACCCCGCACCAGTCGAATTCCACAGAAGAACCGATACGGTAAGCTCCCGAACCGAGTACCACAATCGACTTGTGGTCGCCCAGGTAATGTACGTCATTAGCCACCCCGCTGTAAGTCAGATACAGGTAGTTGGTCTGTGCAGGATATTCGGCAGCCAGGGTATCGATCTGCTTCACCACCGGCAGGATGCCTGCAGCCTTACGGTACTGACGGACAGCCAGGATACCGTCTTCCATGTCGCCCTGCCATCCGATGGCACGTGCAATCTGGAAGTCAGAGAATCCCTGACGCTTAGCCTTGTATACCAGGTCCTTGGAGAGTTCAGACAACTGAGTATGGTTGTTGCCCCATTCGTGCAGTTCCTTAGATGTCTGCATGATGTTCATCAGTTTGTCGAGGAACCACTTGTCAATCTTGGTCAGCTCATGAATCTGATCGACAGTATATCCGGCACGCATGGCCTTTGAAATCACAAAGATACGCTTGTCGGTCGGCTCACGCAAGGCCTTATCGATATCCTCGATGGTCAGCTCCTTGTTTTCCACGAATCCGTGCATTCCCTGACCGATCATACGGAGACCTTTCTGGATAGCTTCTTCGAACGTACGTCCGATAGCCATTACCTCACCTACCGACTTCATTGAAGAACCCAGCTCGCGGTCTACACCGTGGAACTTACCCAAGTCCCAGCGAGGGATCTTACATACACAGTAGTCCAGAGCCGGTTCGAAGAACGCCGAAGTAGTCTTTGTAACAGAGTTCTTCAGGTCGAACAGTCCGTAACCCAAGCCCAGTTTCGCAGCCACGAAAGCCAACGGATATCCTGTAGCCTTGGATGCCAGTGCAGACGAACGGCTCAGACGGGCATTCACCTCGATTACGCGGTAGTCTTCCGATTCCGGGTCGAACGCATACTGTACGTTACATTCACCCACGATACCGATGTGACGGATAATGCGGATAGCCAGTTCGCGCAACTTATGGTATTCGCTGTTGGTCAGTGTCTGAGAAGGAGCAATCACGATAGACTCACCGGTATGGATACCCAGCGGGTCGAAGTTCTCCATGTTACAAACCGTGATACAGTTGTCGAAACGGTCGCGCACCACTTCGTATTCCACTTCCTTCCATCCCTTCAAGCTCTTTTCTACCAGTACCTGCGGAGAGAAAGAGAATGCCTTTTCAGCCAGTACGTTCAGTTCTTCTTCATTGTCACAGAAACCAGAACCCAGTCCGCCCAGTGCATAAGCCGCACGGATGATGACCGGATATCCCAGTTCACGGGCAGCACGGCGGGCATCTTCGATGTTTTCTACGGCCTCACTCTTGATGGTCTTTACGTTGATTTCATCCAGCTTCTGCACGAAGAGTTCACGGTCTTCGGTATCCATGATAGCCTGTACCGGAGTACCCAGAACCTGCGCATTGTATTTTTCGAATACACCGGCCTTATAAAGTGCCACACCACAGTTCAGTGCCGTCTGTCCTCCGAAAGAGAGCAGTACTCCGTCCGGACGTTCCTTGGCAATGACCTTCTCTACGAAATACGGAGTAACGGGCAAGAAATAAATCTTGTCTGCCACACCCTCCGAGGTCTGTACGGTAGCGATGTTCGGGTTGATCAGTACGGTTTCGATTCCCTCTTCCTTCAGTGCCTTCAATGCCTGAGAACCAGAATAGTCGAACTCACCGGCTTCACCGATTTTCAGAGCTCCCGAACCTAACAATAATACTTTCTTTATATTTTCTTTCATTGTCTACTTAACTTTTAATGGATTACAGCAACTTTACAAACTCATCGAACAGGAATTCAGTGTCGGTAGGACCGCTGGCAGCTTCCGGGTGGAACTGTGCCGAGAACCAAGGGTTCTTCTTATGACGGATACCTTCGTTCGAACCGTCGTTCATATTGATGAAAAGCGGTTCCCAGTCGGCTCCCAGGGTATTGTTGTCTACCGCATAACCGTGGTTCTGGCTGGTGATGAAGCAGCGCTCCGTGCCCACCATGCGCACCGGCTGGTTGTGACTGCGGTGACCGTATTTCAGTTTGTAAATCTTGGCTCCACCTGCCTTCGACAGCAGCTGGTTACCCATACAGATACCGAAGATAGGCAATTTTTCGTTCTGCATGGCCTTGCGGATATTCTGTACTGCCGCATCGCAGGTATCCGGGTCACCAGGACCGTTAGAAATGAACAATCCGTCGAATTCCAGGCCGTTGAAGTCGTAGTTCCAGGGAACCCGGATGATTTCTACATCGCGTTTCAGCAGGCAGCGGATGATATTCGACTTCACGCCGCAGTCTACCAGCACCACTTTCTTCTTGCCTTCTCCCTCATTATAACGGATGACCTCCTTGCAGGAAACCTTATCCACGTAATTTACTCCGGCATAAGCTGCTTCCGGAACATTCTCCGGCTCATCATCGAACACAATCTTACCCATCATCACTCCGTGTTCGCGCAGCACCTTGGTCAGTTCACGGGTGTCAATGCCCGTAATGCCCGGCACCTGCTCACGCTTCAGCCAGTCGCCCAGACTCTCTACCGCATTCCAATGAGAATATTTCTCACTGTAATCGCTCACGATAATCGCTTCGGCATGAATCTTCTCGCTTTCCATAAAGGTAGGCAGACCGTTGGCTTCGAACGTAAACGGAGGTACTCCATAGTTACCCACCAGCGGATAAGTCAACGTCATCAACTGACCCGCATAAGAAGGGTCGGTCAAGCTCTCAGGATAACCGGTCATCGCAGTATTGAACACAACTTCACCAGCTACCGGCTTCTCATAACCGAACGACTTGCCATGAAAGCGGCTCCCGTCGTCGAGGATTAATGTTACATTTCTCATTACCTTCTATTATATACTATATATTCTTTTTTAATTGTTTTTCTGTCTATTCACCGTATCTGCGTGCGGATGCCGCTTCGTTCTTCCCCATCCAGCGACTGGCGTATGAGTCTTCCCCGAAGTTGCCGTCCCGTCACTCACCTGCTTAAAACTGATAGATTTCCTCCATGTAATTGATGAAGGCCTGGTTCACCAGTTTCACTCCGCCCGGAGTCGGATAGTCGCCGCTGAAGTACCAGTCGCCGGTATGGTCCGGACAGGCTTCGTGCAGACCGTCGAGCGTCTGGTACACGATTTCCACCTTGGCCTGAGTACCGGCAGGAGTCAGCAGTTCCACCATCTTCCGCGAAATCTCCTCATCGGTAAAGGGAGCGTATATCTCCTTCACGTAGTTGACCATCTCTTCCTTCGGCAATCCCAGCTGTGCCTTCGACTTGCGGTAGGCCTCTTCCAGTACCTGACGCATGTCACGTTCCTCGAGCAAGGCAACGGCTGCCTTGAAGGCGATAAACTGCTCCATGCTGGCCATGTCGATGCCGTAATAATCCGGATAACGCACCTGCGGAGACGAAGAAACGATAACGATTTTCTTCGGATGCAGACGGTCGAGGATGGAGATGATACTCTGCTTCAGCGTCGTTCCGCGTACGATACTGTCATCAATGATGACCAGGTTGTCCTGATAAGGAATCAGGCTGCCGTACGTAATGTCATACACGTGTGTGGCCAGGTCCTTGCGGGTATTGCCTTCGGCGATGAAGGTACGCAGTTTGATATCCTTGATGGCCACCTTCTCGCTGCGGATGCGCTGCGACAAAATCTGTTCCAGTTCACTGTGGCTGGGCTTGTGTCCCAGGGCTTCGATGCGCTTGATCTTCAGCTGGTTCAAGTAATTGTCAAATCCTTCCAGCATTCCATAGAAAGCCACTTCGGCCGTATTCGGAATGAAAGAGAATACGGTATGTACCACATCATAATCAATCGCCTTCAGGATCGGCTCTACCAGTTTCTCTCCCAGCAGCTTGCGTTCACGGTAAATGTCCATGTCACTGCCGCGGCTGAAATAGATACGTTCGAACGAGCAGGCTCTCTTCTGCTTGGGCTCATTGATCTGCGCCAGACGCATCTCCCCTTTCTTGTTAAGCAGAATGGCCTGTCCCGGAAGCAGTTCATGTACGCTGTCGGCCGGTACGTTCAGTGCAGTCTGAATCACAGGGCGTTCGGATGCCAGTACCATGATTTCCTCGTCCATGTACCAGAATCCCGGACGTATTCCCCACGGATCACGGACAGCAAAGCACTCTCCGCTACCTGTCAGTCCGCAGATGACATATCCGCCGTCCCAGCTGGGGCTGGAAGTACGGAGCACATTGGTCAGGTCAATCCGGTCCTCGATGGCATGAGTGATGTCCATGCCCTCAAGGCCTTCCGCCTTGCATTCCTTATACAGCCGTTCCACCTCGCGGTCCAGACGGTGTCCCACCTGTTCCAGCATGATATAAGTATCGGCATACTTGCGCGGATGCTGTCCGCAAGCCGTAATGTCGGCAAAAATCTCATCGACATTAGTCAGATTGAAGTTACCGCACAACGCCAGATTCTTGGCCCGCCAGTTGTTGCGGCGGAGAAAAGGATGCACATAAGAGATTCCGCTCTTTCCCGTAGTGGAATAACGGAGGTGTCCCATATAAAGCTCTCCGGCAAAAGGCAAGCACTGCTTGGCATATTCCGCATCGCTCAACTGCGCCGCTGTCAGTTCCTTGAAATTGGCATGTACATTACCGAAAATCTCAGTGATGGCTCCCGATCCCAGCGCGCGCTCACGGAACATATATTCTTCTCCCGGATTAGCCTGCAGTTTGATACAAGCCAGACCGGCAGCTTCCTGTCCGCGGTTATGCTGTTTTTCCATCAGCAGATACAACTTATTCAAGCCATACATCCAGGTGCCATACTTCTCCTGATAATATTCCAGCGGTTTGAGCAAACGAATCATTGCGACACCGCACTCATGCTTCAGTGGTTCCATAATCTGCAATCTTTTTTTAAAGCCTTACCTATATACGAAAAGACGCCCGGATTGCCAAAAGGCAATACCGGGTGTCTCTATGTTTAATCTCTGAAAAATCAAACGGGAAATAGAAATAACAGCAGGAACAAAAATACAATAATAAAAAAAGAATAACGAAACAAAAGGAAAAGCCGTAAAGTATCCTTTTCCATTTGTTTGGGAAAACGGTTTCGTTCCTGCCGCTTCCTGATATATTTCTTTTTTTGTCCTATACTCCGCCAAGTTGTACATTGTCTAAGTTCTGTTACATCTTAATTCGGGGTGCAAAGTTAGTAATTTCTCCCCATAAACCGAATAAAATCTTTTATATTTATTTACCTGCCGGCAATATTTCCTTCGGGTTTCCATTTATCCTTTTTATTCTGCATAATCATACGGTTCCCCGGAAAAGGAAAAAGCAGCAATACGGCAATGTCCGGCAACCGGTAATCGGGAAAAAAAGGATTCTTCCAAAAAAAATCAGAAAAACCTTTTGCATATAAAAATAAAGCAATAAATTTGCACCGCAATCAGGAACAGAGATGCTCTCTGGACAGATGCTTGCCGAAATAACTCAGTTGGTAGAGTAACTCATTCGTAATGAGTAAGTCGCGGG